>OHUG01000595.1_pt1 | contig 15120 bp, 10 predicted proteins | sample 1579161 | NCBI WGS metagenome assembly OHUG01 (sample SAMEA3882514, study PRJEB24775) | human gut metagenome | biome: human-associated habitat; feature: intestine environment; material: feces | place: Netherlands | collected 2009/2010 | reverse complement strand
GAGGGGAGGGGAAATCGCAGGAGCGCTTGTTGCGAATGGTCTCTTGCGGAAGCCTACTTGCCGGCTGCAGCGTTCTCGCCTGCAATCTTGCCGTACGTCACGCACATGGAAGAACTGAGGCCCTTGAGAGAAATGGGATACTGCACGTTGAAGCGTCCACCCTGAGGAGCGCCGCACACATACAAGCCCTTGATGATCTCGCGGTCGGTGCTGTAGACGTGGCAATCCTCGTCGGACTCAAGACCGCCCAGGTTGCCCAGGGTAAGCGCACAACCGCACTCCGCTGCGTAGAACGGGCCGTTCTCCAGAGCGAACAGACGCTGGGAGCTCTTGCCGAAATCGGTGTCTTCGCCCGCCTTCGCCAGCTCGTTGTAACGCTCGATGGAGGCCTTGGCAGTTTCGACATCCATGCCCTCGATCATGCCGAGAAGCTCTTCGATGGTGTCGGCCTTCAGGCAGCGACCCTCTTCGACTGCGGTGTCGATATCCGCACTGGTGCGAACGTTGATGCGCAAACCGGAAGCGGTGTATTCGGGCAGCGCCTCCTCACGATAGATGCACGCAACGCCGTGGGCGGCGGGGAAATACTGCAGCTGCTCGGGCCAGGAGGCGTCGAAGAACTGATACGCCTTGCGCTGCGGCTGAAGCTCCACCTGATTCTCGAGCTGCTGACCGGCAATATCTTCGTTCATGAAGCGCTTGCCATGCAGGTTCAGCCACAAAAAGCCGTTGTTGCCAATGACGCCGCGGCCGTCGGCGCCTGCGCCGCCGCCCATGTGGTGAATCATCGGAGCATGCCACTGCTCAACAGCGGCACCGGCCCACACGCCCATCTTGTGGCCATCTCCGACGTTGGTGTAATTGCCGTCGGCGTCCATATCCAAGCTCAGAATCTGGATGCCGTTTTCGACGCACTGGGGTGCGTAGAACTTCATCATCTCTTCGTTGGCAAGATAGTCGCCGGTTGCCAGGACCACGCTTTTCGCGTTGATCTTGATGTACTTCTCGGAGCCTGCCGCCTGGGCGTAAATGCCCGCGACGGAACCAGAGTCGTCGGTAATCAGCTTGACACCCTTGGTGTTGTAGCGAACGTCGGCGCCTGCGTCGACCGCGACCTGCAGGTTGTCCGCCATGACGGTGGCAAGGTTGCTAAAGCCGACCGACGTGGGATAGCAGGGCATTTCCTCTTTAGTGTAGTCATACGATTCCAGCATGGGAACGAAGTACGGATAAAGGTAGTTCGCCTGGCTTTCTTCAGGAACTTCGGAATAGCTCTCCTCGGTAATATAAAGATTCGCGCTCGGCTCGATGAACCAGTCGAGAGCTGCGCCGGATTCGTTGGACCAACGATTGATGATGCTGTAGCTGCTATGGTGGCTGCACTCGGTCATATGCATATTGGCGATCATCTTCTTGTCGAGGAAGCCATCGCCGCGGCCCCATTTCTCCTGAGTCGCGCCGCCAAGAACGGCGAGGTCGCTTGCGACGCTGTTGAGCTTGGGCGAAGCCTCGAGGCATACAAGCTTGGCACCCTGCTCTGCTGCAGCACGAGCGGCAGGAACGCCAGAGCAGCCAAGACCCACGACAACAACGTCAGCCTCAAGCTCTTCCTCAACATCGGCGTCGGCGATTTCAGGGGCTTCACCAAGCCAAGGCATTGCGCCCGTGCCGTCGTAGCCAACCGTGGTGGCAGACGTCGAAGAAGATGCGGAGGTCTCTTCCTCCTTGGAAGACGATGCGCTGGGAGCGCATCCCGTCAATGCCGCGCCGCCCGCAAGCGCCGCGCCCGCAAGCGCCGCGCCGGACAAGAAATTACGACGGCTGATTCCCTTGGTTTCGTTCAACATGATTCCCTCCTCTTTCAACAACCGAACAATGCGCCAGAAAACAAGAGGCCGTGCCCGACCGCGTTATGCAAGACGTACGAAGGTCGCGCTGCCGGCCTGCCCGCGCCGGTAGCATCGTTGCGGATATCCGATGAATACATCGTGCCGCCAACGGGCAAAAAGCGCACCAACCGCAATGGTTGAATCAGAATCGTCAGACGAAAAAGCAGCGCCCTCCTGACGCAAGGCAAAGCATGCATCTGGAACACCTTGCTTGCGAAAAAATTCGGACATGCCAAATTGCCTGGTCACTCGCATCAACCATGATGGTTGGATCTTCGGGGCGAGGTGCTTGTTGTGCGATAATACGGCGAACAAGTTCTGGAGGGGGACCATTGATAGATTCGCGCGTACCGGGGCTGGCGCCTCGGCATATTCGCTTCGCTATAGGCTATGCCTGCACATGCATCTGGGCCGTCGTCTTGCTCTCTTCGGCGGCGTTCAACGCCCCTCAGGCGCCCTACACCGTCGCAGCATCCATGCTTCCGGGGCTTGTGGCGTGCCTGAGCAGCATCTTTCTTTTCAAGCGATTCCCCTCTATTTCAGGACGAACCCCGTTCGTCATGCTGGCGGGAGCACTCGTCTGCGCCGGCACGTTCATGTGCACACATCCAGCGCCCGCCAACATTGCCGCCCTCCATATCAGCGGGCTGGTTCTGTCGGGCTTTTTCGCCATCACCCTCATCATGGCATGGTTCGACACGTTTGCACGACTGAACCCTCGCGCCATTATCGTGCTGGCAGGATGCGCGGTAAGCATCGCGGCATTCGCGTGCTGGGGCATTCTTTCGTGCCCTCGCGAAGCGGCAAGCCTCATCACCTCGGCCCTGCCCCTTCTCTCGGTCGCCCTTCTTCCGAAAAAACCCGAAGGCGACCGTCTTCAGCAGAGCATGTCTGGACGCACCTTGCGCGAAGTGCTTTCCGCCGCCGTACCGCTGAGAACGCTTCTCGGCCTTTCGATCACGTTCTTCATCGTGCGCTCCATGGCCGCACTCGCACCCGAGTTCGAGCGGTTCGGCGCAACAGTCTCCCCCGCCTCGCTGATCGCCCCTCTTTGCATTACCGCATTCTTCATTGGAAGCGCGCTTCTGGTAAAGCGCCATCTTGACCCGTCTATCCTTTACAAGATTCTGCTTGCGGGATTCGCCGGTGTAGTTTTCCTGCTGGCATCCTCGATAGGAATCACGTCGTCGCTTGTGTTCTACTCCATTATCGTCTGCGAGGTCATGACGTGGACCATGCTTTCCCTCTGGGCGAAGAAAACGCCCGTCGTTCCCCATGTTGTTTTCGCCGTAGGATGGATTGCCGAATGCGCGGGCAACGCCCTGGGGCAGACCGTCGCTCCCCTTCTTGCCGCCCAAGGCGGCACATTTTTCGCGGTTGCCATCTTCCTCATCATTCTGGCCGTCGGCTTCGCCTTCAGCGAGGGGCAGCTGGTCCTAGATATGGACATCGAGGAAAGCGACGCCTGCAACAGTCCCGCCGCAGCGGATGACGCAGGCAAAAACGTCGAAAGCGGCGCTGAAGAGAGCGATTCCGAGAATAAAGCGCCGAGCAATACGACATCGGACGACTCCATGGGTCGTTTTGCCGCGCAATACGACATTTCCTCGCGAGAGCAAGACGTGCTTGCCCTGTGGATTGCCGGTCGCGGCATGCGCTACATTGAAAACGAGCTCTTTATCAGCGAATCCACAGTGAAATCCCACCTGCGTAGCATCTACCGAAAGTGCGACGTGCATAACCGCGACGAAATCATCTCGCTGTATCAAACGAACGCTAAGTAGACAGGGTCCCACGAGCAAACTCAGTGTACCCACAGCATAGATGAAGAAAAGCCCGCCGAAGCGGGCTTGAGATGCTATATCGCGATGTCTGCAGCGTACGATAGACGCTTAGAGCGTGCGCAGCGCGTCGACCAGCGCCGTCTTGGACTCGGTCTTCTCGTCCTTCATCTTGATAACCTTCGCAGGAACGCCGGCAACAACCGCACCCGCAGGGACGTCGTTGACCACAACAGCGCCCGCTGCGACAACGGCGCCTTCGCCCACGCGAACCCCTTCAAGAACAACCGCGTTTGCGCCCATCATGACGTTATCCTCGACGATTACGGGCGTAGCACTTGCAGGCTCGACCACGCCCGCAAGCACCGTGCCGGCGCCGATATGGCAATGCTTGCCGACGATTGCGCGGCCGCCCAGCACGCAGCCCATGTCGATCATGGTTCCTTCACCGATGACGGCACCGATATTGATGACGGCCCCCATCATGATGACGGCGTTATCGCCGATTTCAACCTGGTCGCGAATGATGGCGCCGGGCTCAATGCGCGCATTGATGCCCTTTTTGTCCAACAGCGGCACGGCGGAATTCCTGCAATCGTTTTCGACTTCGTAATAGTCGATGCAGTCGGCATTTTCCTCCAAAACAGGCTGCAGGTCGGCCCAGTCGCCGAAAACGATTTTGCCCTTGCGACTTCCGAAGACCTTCACCTGCCCCTTGGCTGCATTGGCGGCGTAGTCAATCTTCTGACCAGGCTTTTCGCGGACATACAGCTTGACCGGGGTCTTCTTCTCAGACGTTGCAATGAAATTGATGATTTCCTCTGCGTTCACGATGAACCTTTCTTTCTCTATAGATGCAGGTGGACCTAAACGCGCGTCCAAGCGAGCGGTGTTACGCCGGGTGCGAAAATAAGCAACGGCGCCGCTGCGGCGGACATCGCATACGAGCAAGGATGCTAGCCGAACATCAGCTCGTCGAACGAATAGAAGCCCGCTTCGCGCGAAACGATTTTCTTCGCGGCGGACACGGCTCCTGCCGCGAAGATTCTACGACTTGTCGCACGATGAGTCAGCGCGACTTCTTCGTCCTGACCGAAGAAGTGCACCGCGTGCGTGCCGGCGACCGTGCCGCCACGCAGGGCATGTACGCCGATTTCTTTGGCGGGGCGCTTGCCGCACATGCCTTCGCGTCCATATACAGGGTCGAATTCGCCGGCGGGATTCACGGCGTCGAGCAGAAGCTTCGCCGTTCCGCTCGGAGCATCCACTTTCTGGTTATGGTGCGTTTCGACGATTTCGATATCGAACCCGTCCAACGCCGCCGCAGCCTCGGCGGCAAGACGGCGCAGCACCGCGACGCCAAGCGAGTAATTCGCGCTGTGAATGACAGGGACGCCCTCACCGAGCGCACGAACGCGCGCCATTTCGTCTTCGTCATAGCCCGTTGTGCCAGAAACGAGGGCAGCATTCGTACGATGCACGTACGCCTCCACATGCGGCAGCATGTCCTTATGGGAGAAATCGATCACCACGTCCGCCTCGGGAGCCCTCTCGGCAAGCGCGTCCATGGTCTCGATGCCGACAATTCCTGCAAGTTCGCACGATTCGTCCGCCTCTACAAGCTCGCGAATGATGGTGCCCATGCGGCCGTTTCCTACGATCAGAACCCTAGTCAACCAGACCAACCCCTTTCAGAGCTTCGGCGACGCGAACCTTACCGGCTTCGGAAAGCTCGCACAGAGGCAGGCGGTAGACGGCCTTGCCCATGCCCATCATCTCGAGAGCGCCCTTTACGGGAATGGGATTGACCTCACAGAACAGCGCGTCGATAAGATCAAGGCAACGAAGCTGCTCGGCCAACGCCTCGTCGTGGCGTCCTTCGAGGTAATTCCAGGTCATTTCGTGAACCTCGCGCGGCATGACGTTCGCCCATACGGAGATGACGCCTTTCGCTCCCAGGGACATCAACGGCACCACGATGTCGTCGTTGCCGGAGAACATGACGAAGTCGTCGGACAGGAAACGGGCAATCTTGGTTGCATACGAAATGCTGCCCGAAGCCTCCTTGATGCCGAAAGCGTTGGGATGCTTGGCGAGGCGCCCGACATTGCGCGGGGAGATGGAGCAGCCTGTGCGGCCGGGCACGTTGTAGAGGATGCACGGAACGTCCACGGCGTCGAGGACGGTCTTGAAGTGTTGGTAGATCCCCTCTTCGTTGCTTTTGTTGTAATACGGCGTGATCAACAAAAGACCATCGACGCCAAGATTTTGATAGCTCAGGCTTTTTTCGAGCATGGTCTGCGTGGTGTTAGAGCCGCTGCCGGCAATAACAGGCACGCGACCAGCCACGCGCTTGACGGTGAATTCGCACACCGCATCGTCTTCTTCATGAGACATCGTTGAGGATTCTCCCGTGGTGCCGAGCACCAGGATGGCGTCGGTGCTGCCTTCGAGATGGAAATCAATCAGACGGGCAAGCGCGTCGAAATCGACGCTGCCATCTTCGGCGAACGGAGTTACCAGGGCCACGATAGAACCCTGCAGGCCTTTCAAGCTCTTTCCCATGATGCGGTTCCTTTCGTTTGCACTTCTTTGCTTATGAGCGTGTTCCGCGGGCAACGGACTAAGACGTTGCCCGTGCGTACCGAATTGTTAGCTGCGTTTCGACAGGCCGGAAAACTCGTCGAAGCAATCGAGCGTGGCAAAATAGTCCGCCGGCGTTTCCGCGCGACGAATGAGCTGCGTTGCGCCGTCCTCGCGAAGGAGAATCTCGGCCGAACGAAGCTTTCCGTTGTAGTTGTAGCCCATAGAGTGGCCATGCGCACCCGTATCGTGAATGACCAGCAGATCACCCGCCTCCACCTGGGGAAGCTTGCGATCTATGGCGAACTTGTCGCTGTTTTCGCACAAGCCGCCCACCACGTCGTACACATGGTCGCACAAGGCGTCTTCCTTGCCCGCAACCGTGATGTGGTGGTATGCGCCGTATATCGCAGGACGCATCAGGTTGACCGCGCACGCGTCCACGCCGATATACTCCTTGTGGATATGCTTCTCGTGGATAGCACGCGTGACCAGACATCCGTAAGGACCCAGCATGAATCGGCCAAGCTCGGTGAACAGGGCGATATCCCCCATACCAGCCGGCACCAGCACCTCTTCGTAGACCTTGCGCACGCCTTCACCAATGATGCGAATGTCGTTGGGCTCTTGGTCGGGGCTGTACGGAATGCCGATGCCGCCCGAGAGGTTGATGAACTTGATATGCGCTCCCGTCTCGCGCTGCAAATCGACGGCAAGCTCGAAGAGAACCTTCGCAAGCGCCGGGTAGTAATCGTTGGTGACCGTGTTGCTGCAGAGGAACGCATGAATGCCGAACTCCTTGGCTCCCTTCGCCTTCAGGGTCCGGAAAGCCTCATAGAGCTGTTCGGTGGTCATGCCGTATTTCGCATCGCCCGGATTGTCCATGATGCCGTTGCTGATTTCGAAAAGCCCGCCTGGATTGTATCGGCAGCTGATGGTTTCGGGGATATGGCCGATGGCTTCTTCCAGGAAGTCGATATGCGTGATGTCGTCGAGGTTGATAGTCGCGCCTAATTCGTCCGCCAGCCGGTAATCGGCCGCAGGAGTTTCGTTGGAAGAAAACATGATGTCATGCCCGCGAATGCCGCATGCATCGGAAAGCATGAGCTCCGTGTAGGAAGAGCAATCGCACCCGCAGCCGTATTCGTGCAAAAGGTTGATGAGAAACGGGTTGGGCGTTGCTTTGACAGCGAAATATTCTTTGTAGCCCTCGTTCCACGAAAAGGCATCGCGCAGCGCCTCCATATTGCGTCGGATGCCCGCTTCGTCGTAGAGGTGAAACGGCGTGGGATATTGGGCCGCTATGGCCTCGAGCTGGTCTTTGGTGGCAAACGGCTTTTTCTCCATTGAGGACGCCTTCCTGCTTCTTTGCTCCGCCGCCGAAGCGGCCTGTCTCTATTTACGAAAAACGCCAGCAAGGCGCTGCCTTACTGGCGATACATGACGTATGGCAAATCAGCAAGATAGCGCACCCGCAGCGTTGCTGCGGACAGTCTTGAGGGTATTCCCCGCAAGCCCACCCACGCGCCATGCCTGGCGCATAAGTTCGGCGAGCGCGCCTCCCCCTGACATCAAACGCCTGCCGGCTTTGCCAAGGCTCATCTTGCCCGCGCCTCTATCGATTTAACGAAACTACCGCTTTAGCGTGCGATAGTCAAGCACAATTGCGCAAGCGCATAAGAAAGCAAGATTCCACCGTGGCGGCGCATGTTGAGACCCATGCACAAACGTACGAAATGGCATGGATTTCCGCCCGCAACGCACACCTTGCAGAAAGTTTTGCCATACTGCTCTCAGAAACCATTCTTCCGCCCAACGAAAGGGGCCCGCATGACCGCCGAAACCCATGCAAACGAACTCGAAATGCTTACCCGTTTCCGCCGGGATCTCCATCAAATTCCCGAAGTGGACTTCGACATCCCCGAAACCGTTGCGTATGTCACCGCCGAGCTAGAGCGCGTTCGCAACGCCGTGGTCGCGCAGCATGGCGAGCAATCCTGCGAGGTCTTCTCCCCGTGCAAGAGCACCGTATGCGCGTTCTTCAACAGGGGCACCGAGCGCACCACGGGTATTCGATCGGAAATGGACGCGCTGCCCGTGACGGAAAAATCCGGCGCGGCATTCGCCTCGCGCCACGAAGGCATGATGCACGCATGCGGCCACGACGGCCATATGTCCATGGTGCTCGGCCTGGCAAATCACATCGCGGAAACCTTCGACGAACTTCCGCGCAACGTGCTTCTGGTGTTTCAGCCCGCGGAAGAAACCACGGGCGGGGCGGACATCATCTGCAAATCGGGCGTGTTCGAGCGCTACAACGTCGACCGCATGTTCGGCTACCATCTGTGGCCCGATTTGCCAATGGGCTGCATTGCCAGCCGACCGGGCGCGCTTCTTGCGGCAACGAGCGAGGCGACGTTCACCTTCCATGGCAAGGCTACCCACATCGCCAAAGCATCCGACGGAGCCGATTCTCTTGAAGCGGGCATGCGTTTCGTGCTTGGGGCATACGACTACATGGCCGAACGGGCCAAAGAAGAACGTTGCCTTTTCAAGTGCGGACTCATGCAAAGCGGCCAGGCGCGCAATGTCATTTCCTCCCGTACCTATATCGAAGGAAGCCTGCGCACTTATTCGGATGAAATGACCGTTCGCGCGAAAGCGGATCTGGCAAAACTCGCCCAGGACATGGCGGCCGATGCAGGATGCACGGTTGATGTGGATTTCACCGAGGGATATCCGCCTGTTGTCAACAATCCCGAGCTTTTCGAACTTGCCGCATCGCATCTCCCGAATCTGACCGAGCTTCCCAAGCCGCTTCTGATCGCGGAAGATTTCGCCTTCTACCAGAGGCATCTTCCCGGCGTATTCCTGCTGCTGGGAACGGGCACGGGCATCCCCTTGCATGCCGACACCTTCAATTTCGATGAAAACGTACTGGTAAGCGGATTGGAAACATATAAGAAACTGGTACGTATTCCGTAAGATTCCAACACGCCGCCGCCCGCATCCAGCCGACTGTCTTCGCGCTTTTGGCGGCCGCGCATCCGCCCGCGGCCGCCATGCCCTGCGCCGTGCACCCCCGACCGCCATACGAGGTTTTCATGAGCGAACAGACTACAGACTCCATACCCCTTGCCGACACGTTCGTCTTCGAGGGCCCGAGCGAATCGGGGCTATGCAGCGCCACGTTCTACGCCTTCAACACCGTGGTCACGCTGCAGGCTTATGCGACCGACTCTTGCAGCGCAAGTGCGCGTCAGGAGGATGCGGCAACCGAAGCCCGCAGCGCCAAAGATCTCTGCGGTATTTTCGAAGCCGCTCGTGACCGATGCCGCTTCTTCGAAAACAGGCTCAGCAGAACGCTTTCGCGATCGGATATCTCGCAGCTGAACAACGCCGGCGGGGCGTGGGTTGAGGTCTGCGAGGAAACATACGAGCTGTTGCGGCATTCGTTGCGCTATTGCGAAGAAAGCGGCGGGGTTTTCGACATAACCATGGGGTCCGTCGTGCGTCTGTGGGATTTTCACCAGGGCGTGATTCCTGACGAAAGCGACATCGCCGAAGCGCTGACCCACGTGGACTGGCACATGATCAAACTCGGTATGCGCGAAGAACTCAATCCCCGCAATGACATCTGCCGCAGACCGCGCTTCTCTGTACGCATAGCAGACCCGATGGCGTCCGTTGATGTAGGAGGAACCGCCAAAGGCTACATTGCCGACGACTTGGGCAAACTACTGCAAAACAACGGCCTTTCCTCTTACGTGATCAACCTCGGCGGAAACGTGCTCGCCCACGGGTTGAAGCCCCAGGGCGAACCGTGGCGCGTCGGAATACAGGACCCGAGGGCCTCACGAGAAAGCGGCAACATCCTTGGCGCCGTTCCGCTGGAAAACGCTTCCGCCGTCACCAGCGGAACGTACGAGCGCTGTTTCACGCGCAACGGACGCGCATATCATCATATCCTCGACCCGAAAACGGGCCTCCCTGTGCAAACCGACCTCGCAGGAGCCACGGTTATCGCCCGCACATCACTTGATGCCGAAGGATATTCGACGACGCTGCTTGCCCTTGGGAAAGACGCGGCTGTCAGGTTCGTGCGCACGCACGAGACGATTCTTGCAGCCTATCTTGTCGGTGACGAAGGACAAATGATCGTCGTCGCAAGAGAATAACCGCACCTGCAGTCAGGCGCCGACTGACTGCACCACAAAAGGTCATGAAAATTCGATGCCTTCATAGCAAGAGCACGGCGCCATGGTAGAATAGAACGCTGCATACGCCTCCGTAGCTCAGGGGATAGAGCACCGCTCTCCTAAAGCGGGTGTCGGCCGTTCGAATCGGCCCGGGGGCACCATTGAATAACTGCTGGTCAGAAGCCTGCTTTTGACCAGCTTTTCTTTTTTTGCGCTCCTCGCGAATAATATCGAGTGGGTGAAATTCGGGTGAAAAATTTTTCTATGGAGAAATTTTGAATCAGAGAAAGCCACGAGAAACGATGGTTTTCAATGCTTTCTACAGCCAAAAGGCCCCGCATTCCACCCGCCAGCTATGGGAAGCATTGGAAACCAACGGCGCAGAAACGCCCTCGAAGCCTAGCCACCGAAAACGCGCCAAAAAAATCCGCCCACGATTAACTGAAAATGCAAAAGAGAGAAACCCTCCGAAGGGTTATTTAGCGAATATTCGTGCTGGTATGTTCGCCGCAACGCTATCGCCGGCAAGCCGCTTGCCGTGCTCCGCGAGACGCACCCGCAGACGCTCGGCTCCACAAGCGGCATAGCCACACCGTGGCGAGGCTCAACAGCAACGGGCTCCATACGCAGGGCAACGCAAGAGTCCAACTAGAGACGGAGCCGCACACCCCTGAGAAGGGACGGCGGCTCCGTCTCAAATATACTATTTTCTTGATGGCAAAATCGGCGCCCAGAGGCGCAGCATCGATACGTTACGAGGTCGCGCCCTCACTCCACCTCTCCTTGGCCACCAAGATCTTAGGAGCAAAGCTATCGACGAAATTGCCTTCGAGCCTACAATCCGCCCCTGCCTTTACGCCCCCTCTTCAACCAGAAGCCTCCGGCGATAAGGAGCAAAATACCCGTCACAGCTGCCGCCGAAGCAGCCGCCACAACAAATATGCCCGAGTGGTCTCCTGTACTAGGAATAGCCGAGGACCCACTGCCGCTATTGGCCCCCTGCCCCTGGCCAGGCTTTGAATCCAGAGAGGGATCGGGATCCGGAGAGGGATCGGGATCGGGTTCGGGGTCCGGAGACCCTGGAATATCGTCGTTGATGACGGTCCAAACGCCACCTTCCCTAGACACACTTGCCTTGAACCCCTCCGGAACATCAACCTCCGCAACCGTCCATTTATAACCGGAGCTCAAGCCGTTCCAAGTCCTGCTCCAACCGCAGCTCGCATTTAGTAGCGCAGTGTCGTAGCGCTTGCCATCACGTAGAAGCTCTATTGTTACGCTATCAGTAGGCTTGGAGCCATCATCCAGCACCCACACCTTCTTTACCGTCACGCTAACGCCTCCGCCGACGCCTCCGCCTCCCGAGCCATCCTTGTGATTCTCGAAGCTGGCAACCGCTGTCGAGTCGGCAACAATCTGCCCCGTCGCCCCATTGCTCGACACCGTGTAGCCATCGTTGTCACTCTCGCTGACGACGTAATTAGCCCCGGCGGGCAGGCCGATAGCTTCGACCTTTTCACCATGCCTCAATTTGAAGGTCGAGACTCCTCCGACAAACTCCATCTGCCCGTACGTACCGTCCAGTTTCTCACTGAGCTCGACCGTGAAGGTGAACTCCCTTGACTTGCTGGCCCCCGAACCAGAAACCGTCTTCGAGACTTCGAGACTGCCGCTCTTCGGTTCGAGGCTGTTTACCAGAGTAACCACATAAGTCCTTGCATCCCCGTCGTACTCGACCTTGCTCTCGCACGTCCAGCCGTCTATGCGGCGCTCGACAACCTCATACGTGCACTCCCGCTCCACTCCGTCGGCATCGACGTATCTCGAGGGAAGATCGGTGAATACAGACTCCCAGCCGTTTGTTTCGTTCAGGACCACACCCTCGTCTAGCTTGACGCGATCTCGGTTATCGGGTCCGAGACGGAACAGGTCGACTGTCACCTCATCTGGATGGTCCGCGGCGGCCCATTCTTTTTTCACGCGAACTGTGACATCGGCATCCTTCATTCCGATTGTTATAGGGCTGTTCGAGGCGATTCCGCCGCCGCGGCGTTCCGATTCATTGCCCTTGATGACAAGCTGCGCCTCTTTTTCGGATAGCTCCTTATGCACCTGAGCGAGATCACCATGTAGACCAAAAGATTTATTGACCTCGGTATATACCGACGGGTCGGCCTCGATGTCGCCGTCCCCATAGCGGTCATTTGGTGAATCCGTGTACCAACTCATCAATCCGCCACCAAGAGCCCTCTTAGCCACGGTCATTATAGAATTCGGGTCGGCCGGATTGGTAGCAATCACAAAGCTGTCATCGGTGTCTCCGCCCTCGTAGCGCACCTCGTCACCACTGCCATCGAGAGGCAGCGCTCCCATAGCCGACAGTTTGCCCTCTGCCTTGTTACCGTAAATCGAACCGCCCAGGGTCGAATAGCTTTTCGTCTGCGAAGCGGGACAAGCCCAAACACCCGCCCCTCGAACGGCCTTGTTTTCGGTAATCAACACACTGCGAAGATGGAGGGGGCTTGCGTTTCGCTGGGTGTAATCGATTCCGCCGCCAAACTCCCTTGCCTTGTTGTTTTCAATCCTTCCACTTTTCAGGTCAATCGTGCTCGTGCCGACCATCCCCATGCTAATGCCGCCGCCGCGGGAGTCGCTTTCATTTTTCAGAATCTTATTACCGTCCAGGACGAAGTCGCCCTTCGCCGCCACTATGCACACGCCGCCGCCGGATCCCGTCGCCTTTCCACCCTGGATCGTATTGCCTGTCACGTTGAGCTTGGGGGTTTCGGGCGAAACGGTGGTGGATTGACGAATATAAATTCCAGCGCCGTCCCCACCGCGCCGATCCGGCATGGAGGAGTTTCTCGCCCCGGAATCCTGAATGATGTTATCGGCAATTTGCGCATCGCCGACATCATCCAGGTGGATCGCACCGCCGTGATCGTCGGTTACGTTTTGATAGAACCACGCGCCACGGAGAGACACGCCGCTTTTCATGCCCTCGACGTAGACGGCACCGCCGCCATGCCACGGTTCCCTCGCGTTACCCGTGGTGTCAGCACTTTCGTTGCAGCCAAATTCCGTATCATTCGAGATGGACACATTGGAGTCACTTGCCCATACCGCTCCACCATTCAATGCGAAATTGCCCGCATCTTCACCATACTGCTTTGGCGAAGTCTCGTCCCAAAAACCCAAGCCTCCGCCGAGCACCTCGAGCTTTCCCGATTCAAGGCAGACAGCGCCGCCGTTTCCGGTCTCAGCGTGAAAGCGGCCAATCCACGCGTCGGTCAGCTTGACCTCGCCGCCCTTTTCCACTTTGATGGCGCGATTGTCTTTCCCCTTGCCAGGACCGAAGATGAAGCCGTCCTTAATCTCAAGAGCTCCGTTCCCAAGCACCTCAAACGCGCTGCTGGTGGCAGCTGCAGCGCCATTAATGGAAACTTCCAGCATCTTTTTATTGAGATCGAGCGTCACCCTCCTCTCGATGGTAATCGTTTTATCCAGCGAGACATGGTCATGCATCACAATCGTGTCGCCTTCCTCAGCGGCCAGGAATGCGCCCTCGAGACTGTCGTATTCATCGTCCCCGATCGTTGCCCCCCCCCTGCAAATCCCCACATCGGCAACATGAGAATGCACGTCATCAAAAATACCGCTATCTTCCCTTTCTTCACTTCCTCATCCCTTCAATCCTCTAAGACCCTTAAGCCGCTTGGCACCCTGCCGTAATCTCGTGATAAAACACCAGATAGCAGACGGCTCTTGACGATGGAAACCCGATGCCGAATAGCGAGTCGTGTATCCATCTTGTGAATTAGTAGCATATTTGACGCATGATGAATAGATGGTAAGCTTTTTATTCTTCCCGCCCTCCCTTCAGAGCCGTTGCATGCCTGCGCGGCCACGCCTCGCTCTCATTCCGCCGAAAGCCCTGTTCGCGCTGCGGGCTCCTGCGCGACGGCGCTCGTAATCGGACGCGGAGCGACCAATGCAAGATATGGATTCGTGTGCACGAATCATCTTGCCCGGCGGAGCCGGGAGGGCGAGCCGCTCGCTACAGCTCGCTCCCGCCGGGGGTTGGCGGCATTCGCCGCAAACCCCCTACAGATCGCGCTCCATCTCGTCGACCAGCAGCCTGCCGAGCCTGAGCGCTCCCGAAAGGGCGGCGCGGTCGAGCCTTATCGCCCTTCCGCTCCTGCGGTTCCGCACCTCGCCGAGGGTGGAGCCGTTTATCTTCCTGATGCCGCCTCGGCCCTCGCCGAGCGTCTGCGAGTGATAGCGGTACTGGAGGTCTGAATCTGCCCCAGATCCGTTGACGAGTGGATTTCCGTTTCGGCATGATGGCCGGAAGCGGGGAAAGGGGGCACGATGGGAACGCCATCTCCCAAGTACACGGCCGAGTTCAAGCAGAAGGCCGTCGAGCTGTACAGGAAATCGGGGACCACGTACGCCGAGGTGGCGCGCGGGCTCGGATGCGACCCCGGCAGCCTGTCGGATTGGGTGAAGAAGGCCGCCGCCGACGCGGCGCCCGACGGAAACCCGTTCCAGATGGCCGAGGACCTGCGCAGGCTGAAGCGCGAGAACGAGAGGCTGAGGAGGGAGAACGAGATACTTTTAAAAGCGAGCGCCTTCTTCTTCAGCAGGCAGCTGTAGGGCTTTCGGCGA
>OHUG01000561.1_pt1 | contig 15720 bp, 12 predicted proteins | sample 1579161 | NCBI WGS metagenome assembly OHUG01 (sample SAMEA3882514, study PRJEB24775) | human gut metagenome | biome: human-associated habitat; feature: intestine environment; material: feces | place: Netherlands | collected 2009/2010 | reverse complement strand
AAGAAGGATACCGATAAGCTCACCGGCGATGACGTGCGCGAAGGCCTCGCCGCGGTCATTTCCGTCAAGCTTGCGGACCCGCAGTTCGAGGGCCAGACCAAGGCCAAGCTCTGTAGCTCGTTCATGCGCGCGCTCGTGCTCAAGGTAGTGACCGACGGCCTTACCGATTACCTTGAGGAGCACCCCAAGGCCGCCCGCGAGATCGTTAAGAAGGCGCAGCAGGCATCGAAGGCGCGCAACGCCGCCCGCAAGGCCCGCGAGGCGACGCGCCGCAAGAGCCTGCTCGAAAGCGCATCGCTCCCCGGCAAGCTCGCGGACTGCTCGGTGCGCGATGCCGAGATGACCGAGCTCTTCATCGTAGAGGGCGACTCCGCAGGCGGGTCCGCGAAGGACGGCCGCCGCCGCGATATCCAGGCAATCCTGCCGCTGCGCGGCAAGATCTTGAACGTGGAGCGCGTGGGCGACCACCGTGCGTTCTCGAGCGATACCATCCAGTCGCTCATCACGGCGATCGGCACCGGCGTGACTACGAGCTTGGGTGATGGCGGCGACTTCGACATCACGAAGGCCCGCTACCACAAGATCATCATCATGACCGATGCCGACGTGGACGGCGCCCATATCCGCATCCTCTTGCTCACGTTCTTCTACAAGTACATGCGCCCGCTCATCGATGCCGGATACGTCTACGTGGCGTGCCCGCCCATCTTTGGCGTGAAGGTGCGCAACAAGATCCATTACGTGTATCCCAACGGCCGCCAGCCGGAGGAGGAGATCCTGCGCGACACCATCAAGAGCTTGGGCCTCAACCCCGACGACGATGGTGACGACGCGAGCGGCAAGGTCACCAAGAAGCGCCGCGGCTACACCGTTCAGCGCTACAAGGGCTTGGGTGAGATGGATCCCAAGCAGCTCGCCTCGACGACCATGGACCCCAAGACGCGCATCTTGCAGCGGGTTACCATCGACGACGCCGTGGCCGCCGATCGCGCCGTGCGCGAGCTCATGGGCAACCAGGTTGAGTTCCGCCGGGAGTACATCGAGAAGCACGCGCACGACGCCCGCTTCCTCGACGCCTAATGGGTCATTTTGGGACGGGTCCATTTTGAACCATCCCTGAGAAACCGAGCGGACCTGAGTCAATCTGGGACGGGTCCATTTTGAGTCATCGATTGATGTCAGGCAGAATGGCCTGACGGATGAGCCCGTCCCCATAGTCAGACTGGACGACCACGACGAAACCAGGAGGTAGTACGTGGCAGACGATATGAACAACACACCGGAGACGCCGGAATCTGAGGGGTTGCCCGAGGATCTGAGGCGCCTGCTCGCCCGCGCCGAAAGCGACGACGAGGGCACCGACGTCTACGTCGAGGACGAGGGCGACGAGGAGGAAGAGGACGAGGGCGAGATCGAGGAGAGCTTTGGCGACATCGACCGCGGTGAAGACGCCGGCGAAGACATCAACGGTGGTTCGCTGCAGATCAGCGAGTTCGGCCACGAGATGCGCCAGAGCTTCATCGAATACTCGATGTCGGTCATCACCGCGCGCGCCCTGCCCGACGTGCGCGACGGCCTGAAGCCCGTTCACCGCCGCATCCTCTACGCCATGAACGAGAGCGGCATCTACCCCAACCGCCCGCACAAGAAGTCGGCTTGGACGGTCGGCGAGGTTATCGGTAAGTACCATCCGCACGGCGATTTCGCAGTCTACGACACGATGGTCCGCCTTGCGCAGTGGTTCTCCATGCGCACCCCGCTCATCGACGGCCACGGCAACTTCGGCAACATCGACGGCGACTCTGCCGAGAGTCGCCTGGCCCGTCCCGCCATGGAGCTCCTCCGTGACCTCCAGAAGGACACCGTTGACTGGCAGCCCAACTACGACGAATCGCTCGCCGAGCCCCAGGTGCTCCCCGCGCGCTTCCCCAACTTGCTCGTCAACGGCTCCTCGGGCATCGCGGTCGGCATGGCAACGAACATCCCGCCGCACAACCTCGGCGAGGCGATCGAGGCGACCTGCTACTACATCGACCATCCCGACGCGACGGTCGACGAACTCATGCAGGTCATGCCCGGCCCCGACTTCCCTACGGGGGCGGTCATCATGGGGTCCGACGGAATTCGCCAGGCTTACGAGACCGGGCGCGGCTCCATCACCGTGCGCGCGAAGGCGCATGTGGAGTCCACCAAGACCGGCCGCAACCGCCTCGTGTTCACCGAGATTCCCTACCAGGTGAACAAGGGCACGCTGCAGGAGAAGATCGCTCAGCTCGTGAACGAGAAGCGCATCGAAGGCATCTCCGATATGCGCGACGAATCCACGAGCAAGGGTATTCGCCTCGTCATCGAGCTCAAGAAGGGCGTCATCCCGCAGGTCGTGCTCAACAACCTGTACAAGTTCACTTCGCTGCAGACCACCTTCGGCGTAAACAACCTCGCCCTCGTGGACGGCGTTCCCAAGTGCCTCTCGCTCCCCGAGATCCTGCGCTGCTACATCGACCATCAGGTCGACGTGGTGACCCGCCGCACGCGCTATGACCTCAAGAAGGCCCAGGCCCGCGCGCACATCCTCGAGGGCTATCTCCTTGCGCTCGACCACATCGACGAGGTCATCCAGATTATCCGTTCCTCGCAAACCGATGCCGAGGCCAGTGCGCGCCTCATCGATCGCTTCGGGTTCACGCAGGAGCAGACGAATGCCATCCTGGAGATGAAGCTTCGCCGCCTGACCGGCCTCGAGCGCGATAAGATCGAGGAAGAACTCGCGGGACTCCGTCGCGCCATCGCTTACTACGAGGACCTGCTCGCTCACGAGGAGAAGATCCTCGGCGTCATCAAGGAAGAGATGCGCGAGATCGAGAAGAAGTACGCCGACAAGCGCCGCACCGAGATCGCCGCGGCCGAGAAGGACCTCGATGTTGAGGACCTCATCGCCGACGAGGACATGGTTGTGACCATCACGCACACCGGGTATGTGAAGCGCATTCCTGTTGCCACCTACCGCTCTCAGAAGCGTGGCGGCAAGGGCGTTTCGGGCGTGAACCTCAAAGAGGACGACGTCATCGCCGAGATGTTCATCGCGAGCACCCACGAGTACGTGCTGTTCTTCTCGAATCGCGGCAAGGTGTACCGTCTTAAGGTGCATGAGCTGCCCATCGGCACGCGCCAGGCCCGCGGAACCGCGATCGTGAACCTCCTGCCCTTCGAGGAGGGCGAGAAGATCGCGAGCGTGATCAGCTGCCGCGAGTTCCCTGAGAACGAATTCCTGCTCTTTGCCACCAAGCAGGGCATGGTCAAGAAGACCGTGATGAGCGCTTACAACCGCAGCCGCCGCGACGGCATCATCGCCATCAACCTGAAGGCTGGCGACGACCTGCTCGACGTGCGCCGCGTGCGCGAGGGCGACAAGATCATCATGGCTACGACCGCCGGCAAGGCCATCATGTTCGAGGAGGAGCAGGTGCGCGCCACCGGTCGCGACACCTCGGGTGTGCGCGGCATCACCATGAAGGATGGCGCCGAGGTGCTTGGCATGGAGATCACCAACGGTAAGGGCGATCTTTTCGTGATCACCGAGCGCGGCTTCGGCAAGCGCACGCCGGTTGCCGACTATCCGTGCCAGAACCGCGGCGGCCAGGGCGTGTACACCATTCAGATGACGGCGCGCAAGGGGAACCTTGCTGCCATGAAGACGGTGGGCCCGCAGCATGAACTCTTCATCATTACCGAGGGGGCTACGGTCATTCGCGTTAAGACGAGCGAGATCTCGCAGACCGGCCGTGCGACCCAGGGCGTGAAGATGATGTCGGTGGCAGACGGCGACCGCGTGACCGCTGTGGCCCGCATGACGAGCGCCAAGAAGAAGCCCAAGACGACGGGCGTGGCCGAGGGCCAGATGTCGCTCGACCTGGGGGCAATCGATGGCGGCGATGAGCGGGTCGACATCGGTGCGGCCGACGAGGCGCTCGAGGATCTGATGGACGAGTAGCCGCCTCGACGCAAGCGAGTGGCCGCCTTATCGCATCGATTATCTCGTGAAAAAAACGGCCGGGAGCGAGCGCGTTCCCGGCCGTTTGTGTATTCATGCGCGAAGCTCCAACGTTCGTTCCACTTTTGGGAGCTTCTATTTGGGAGATGGTCCTAGACGGCCGTAATTGGCGTTCCGGGATGAACGTATCCTGCGGTTTTACCTCATGGGGTGCGTCGTGCGCACGGCATCGCAGAATAGATGCTCTCAAAACTGGAACGAACGCGCGCAGCCGCCTCGATGCGCCGCACGCAACCTAGAAGTCATCCGGTGAGAGCGTCTGCACGAACTGGTCGAACTGTTTGAACTCATCCTCGCCGCTTTGCTGGGCCGTGCGATACGAGATGGTACCGGCGCGGTTCATGACATCGTCCTCAACGAAGACGGGCGCGTTCGAACGCACAGCGAGAGCGAGCGCATCGCTGGGTCGCGCGTCGATGGCAAGCTCTTCGATCTGATCGTCCGCACCTTCGCGTACGAGCACGAGCCGGGCGAAGAAGACGGGCGCATCAACGCGGTTGATTTCAACCCGCTCAAGCTTCACGTTGAGTTGACGAAGCGTCTCGATGAACAGGTCGTGCGTGATGGGGCGACCGTTGTTCTGGGAGTTGTCGATTCCGCGGCTGATTGCCGCCGCCTCGACGGACCCCGTCTGTATGGAAAGCGAGCGCGACGGTGCGTCGGCGCTCTCGCCGTTTCCGCGCTCACGCAGAACGATGACCGATGGAACCGGGCCGGAGGCCATGATGATGGTCTCGATGTCTACGCGAATCATTATGGCACCTCCTTGCTGCCGATAGCAGGCGGGCGTCTCTGTGCACCTGCGTTGCTCGGGACATCCGGGTTGGCAGTGGTGTTGGGAAGCTGCCAACGGTGTACCCGTATTCGCTTGGGATACCTACCCAAAACTGGATAGTAATAGTACCTAAAACGTCTCGTATGTACAGAACCGCGTCGGGATGCGCGCCGTTATTTCATCTATCGGGCTATACTGGCTACGTAGCATTTGGCCGCTAGGCCGCGTTAACGGATATTGAGGAGAAAGCATGGCAGATCAGGAGAAGGCGCCGCTTGTCGGCATCATCATGGGGTCGAAGTCGGACCTTCCTACCATGGAGGGGTGCACGAAGGAGCTCGAGGAGCTGGGCGTGCCGTACGAGCTTGTGATCGCGAGCGCGCACCGCAACCCCGATAAGGTGCATGAGTGGGCGGGAACTGCCCATGAGCGCGGGCTCAAGGTTATCATCGCTGCTGCGGGCAAGGCCGCGCACCTGGGCGGCGTGGTTGCCGCCTTCACGCCGCTTCCCGTGATTGGCGTCCCCATGAAGACGAGCGACCTCGGCGGGCTCGATTCCCTGCTCTCCATGGTGCAGATGCCTTCTGGTGTTCCGGTTGCGTGCGTCGCCATCAACGGTGCCAAGAACGCTGCCATCTACGCTACGCAGATTCTCGGTGCCACCATGCCCGAGTACCGCGATGTCATTTCCAAGATGAAGCAGGAGATGGCCGAGGCGTAGCGCTGCGACGCCGCCGCGGCGCGAACCTCGCCCGGCACCGTTTCTTCTACGTAGCAAACGAGTATGGCTATGCACCCAAAGCGGCGGCGCTTTGGGTGGCAATGACTCATCTCGCCGCGGCAGCGCTCCCCGCCGCGCCCGTGTCGGACTCGGGCGCCATGGTATCTGCAAAGGCGGTGTCGTCCACACGGCTCGTATCCTCGGGATGGATGGTCATGCTCTGGAAGCGATTGGCCATATAGGCGTTATCGAAGTGCTCTGCATAAAACTCTTCCACGGGCGTGCTGGCAGAGGTGCCCGAGACGCGTTCGAACCAGCAGTCGAGCGCCTGAAGCGTCATGACGGCGTTGACGAGCATGAGCACCGCGCACACGGTGGTGAGTGAGTAGCGCAGCTTCCATGGAATCATGTTGATGAGCTTCAGGAGCCACGGCAAGCAGAGCTTGATCCATACGAAGCCAAGCGCGCCCCACATGCACATGAACGGGGTGCTGGTGCGCCCCTGAAATACGATGGCGATGGGGTCGGGGATGCCGAAGAGCGTCATTCCGGTGTAATCCCAGGCAACGGCACCGAAGGCCGTCTGCATAAACCAGCTCACGAACGCCTCGAACACGCCGCCGATGATGGCGGACACGATGAAGATGATGATGGGATTTGCCTTGTAGAAGCGGTTGAGCGCAATGGTGAGCAACACGGCACCGCAGCCATATATGGGTGAGAAGGGCCCGAAGAGGAGCCCGGCGCGGTCTTGATACACACCGGGATCAACCACAACCATGTGATAGATGACCTCGATGATGAGTCCGAGGACGCAGCACACCATGAAGACCCAGAACAAATTGAAGAAGTTGAGCTGAATGTAGCCCTTGCCTTCGAGGTCGCGCCCGAGCATGCCCTCTTCGGCCGCTTCTTGATCTGTGAGGTCGCGCAGACGGCGCTGGAGCATGCGCTCTTCTCGAAGCGACGGGTCGATCGTGATGGAGAGTGCGAGCAGGATGAAGAACTGGATGATGCCCGAGATGAGATTGGTTCCAATGCCGGACAGCATCACGTTGAAGAGCAGCTGCACGAAGGTGGTTGCAAGCAGCAGATACGACCAGCGCCCGGCGTGACGGCGGCGATTCTTGAGGAGGGAACGGCCGAACACGATGAGGCCCACCGAGTTGATAACCGTGACCACGATGCTCAGTGCAACGATGATGACGGGAAGCGTTGGGTCCGTGCCGATTGAAATTGCCTCGGGGTCGGCGCCGAGGGCCCAAGCGATCATGCCGAGGAAGATCGCGACTACGGGCAGGGTGACGATGCCGTCGATCATGCAGAGCAGTCCGTAGACCTTGATAACGAACGGGATTTTTTCTGCTGATCGGGTGTGGGGGTGTTGGGGTTGAGGTCGTTGCCAGGAAGGCCGTAGTCGGGCAGCTCGGATGCGCGCCCGGTCGCCTGCGATGAATTCATGGTTCTCCTCATGTGAAGTGGGGTGTAGAAAACAGGAAATCGAAATGGCCCTAATGGGGCAATGATACCTTGAACAGGCTTGGCATGCACGGATACCTGCGATGTTTCGCTGTATCGTGAGTAAACCGACGGTTGAAGGTGTTCCGCGCGGTGTGCTCAGACAGAAAAAGCCTCCATTGCTGGAGACCCTATCATTCAATGGAGCGGGCAACGGGACTCGCGTATTCGCTTCGCAATCCGGGTTATAGGACAAAAAGTGTGTATGGGCTAGTCCCAGTCCATACGGTAGGGCTCCGAGCGATGCAGTTCTGACCACACTATGGCATCTCCCCACTGAGGAATGGTTCCCTGTAGCTTGTCCTGTTGATCGAGTCTTTCGTATATAGCTTTGATAGAGCTGTCCGTCGGCATGACGCGCAGGATCTCCGCCGCGGGCAAGGGGCTCGGGCTGTGCATATAGCACCACCAGAAGATCGCCTTGAGCCTGCGCTCGATGGATAGGCCCCTGTGGTCTCTGAGCATGGCCCTGAGCTGCGCGTTGGTGCCGCCTTCAATGCGGTTGTTGGTGGCCGGAAGGGGAGCGAGGTGCTCTAGGCGGGGATCGAGGTAGGTGAACAGCGTCCCGGCGTTGATGAGCCGGGCGAGGGATCTCCGCGCCTTGACGAGGCGTTCATGCGTGAGGACGCACCTCCCCTCCTCCGTCTCCGTCCTCTCCGATAAGAAGTCGTCCCACCTCTCAGACCACGCAAGGAATGCCTCCACCCACCCCTGCGCCTCTTTAAGGGCGGTGATGCCGAGCAGCGCTCTGGCAAGGCCGTACAGCTCTGCGCCCGCCTGCGTGCGGGGTCTCGAGGTGGTGTAGCGCCTGACCTGGGAGAATGCGTGGAAGACGCACCGCTGGTGATGCGCATGGGGCCATGTCTTTCCGAGCGCCTTCGGAAAGCCATCGCCCCCGTCCGAGACGACAACCTCGGGAGCGGCAATGCGCTGCATCAGGGCCGACCAGCCACGGCTGTTCTCCGCACGGCATAGATGCCATCCCAGCACATGGCGCTCATCCGAGGCGATGAGCACGACGGCCCTTCTCCCGAGGTGTATGCCGTCGACGTAGATGACGTCTCGCGGTTCCTCTATCTTGGGCGGCATGGGCCATATATCCCAGAAGGGCGCGCACCTCCTTCTGAAGGTCCTGCCGGCTCCCGGCATATCTGATTGACGCTTGCGAGACAAAAGCCACGCCAAGAAGGTTTTAAGGTCCTTGGCAGAGGTGTCAATCTTCCTCACCGAGCTCGAGCCGCAGCGCCTGCATCTGAAGCGGGTCCTGCCAGCCTTCGTCTTTCCGTTCCTGACCATGTTGGAGCCGCAAACAGGGCAGTGGGGATTTCCCATGGCAACCTCGCAGATAGGCCGACTTTACCGTTAAGAACAACATGGTCTACCTGCGAGGATATGAAAATCTATACACACCTTTTGTCCAGGCAAAAAGTTGGGGCGATACAACTCGAAGAGGCGATTTATAGGTATCTACCTGCAGTGATACAGGAATTCCATACACACTTTTTGTCCTATAAGCCGCAGGTTGTCGCCCTCTACGATGTCGACCACGATCGCGCGTGCGAGCTCGCCGAGCACCACGGTGCGACCGCATACAACTCGCTCGACGATTTGCTCGATGATCCCGACATCGATGCGGTGAGTGTCTGCACGTCTAACGCGACTCATGCCGAGGCGACCATCAAGGCGCTGCGCGCGGGCAAGCACGTGCTGTGCGAGAAGCCCATGGCGGTTACGCTCGAAGAGTGCGAGCAGATGGTCACGGCGGCCGAGGTTGCCGCCAAGGTGTCCGGCGCAAAGCTCATGATCGACCAGAACCAGCGCTTCGCCAAGGCTCATATTCGCGCCAAGGAGCTGCTCGATGCAGGCCGCATTGGCCGTGTGCTTACGTTCCGCACGACGTTCGGTCACGGCGGACCCGAGACCTGGAGCGTGGACCCCGGAACGGGAAGCTGGTTTTTCGATCCCAAGCGTGCAAGCATGGGCGCCATGGCGGATCTTGGCGTGCACAAGACCGATCTTGTGCAGTGGCTCTTGGGCCAGACTGTTGTGGCTACGACGGCGATGGTGTCGACGCTGGACAAGCGCGATTCGGAGGGCAACCTCGTAGGGGTTGACGACAACGCGTCTTGCATCTACCAGATGAGCGGCGGCGTGGTTGGTACCATGACCGCGAGCTGGACGTATTACGGTCCCGAGGACAACTCGACGGTGCTCTATGGTACCGAGGGCATCATGCGCATCTACGACGATCCGGCGCACTCCATCGTTATCGACCGCAAGAATGGCGAGCGCGAGCTCTATGACGTCGAGGCCATCCAGACGAACGACAACCAGACCGCCTCGGGCATCATCGACGCATTCGTGAGCTGCATCGAGCAGGGCACTGAGCCTGCCATCACGGGCGCAAGCGTGCTCCCCGCTATGCGTGCGGTGTTTGCGAGCATCGAGTCTAGCAAGACCGGCGCCAAGGTGAGCATTCCTCTGTCCTGATGACATGCGGAAGTAATTGGTAACGCGGGAAGGATTAACGCCATGAAGATGGGATTTATCACTTCGCTCCTCGATGGATGGTCCTATGAGGAGATGATGGATGAGGTAGCGCGCATTGGCATCCAGTGCGTGGAGGTCGCGTGCTGGCCCAAAGGCAAAGCGGAGCGCAAGTACGGCGGCGTCACGCATATCGAGATAGACCGCGTGCTTGAGGACGATGAATACGCCCGCCACATCTTGGATTATGCCAAGGAGAAGGGCGTGGATATCTGCGCGCTCGCATACTATCCCAACAATCTCGACCCCGACCCCGAGCGCCGCAAGGTGTTCAACGAGCATCTCGTCAACACCATCCACGCTGCGGCAAAGCTTGGGGTGCCCAAGGTCACCACGTTTATCGGCCGCGTGACCAACAAGACCTTTGAGGAGAATCTCGAGATGCTCCCAGAGGTTTGGAATCCCATTCTCGAGGTGGCAGAGCAGGAAGGCATTCTCGTATGCATCGAGAACTGCCCCATGCTCTTCGACGCAACCAACTGGCCGGGTGGGCAGAACATCATGACGAGCCCCGCCAACTGGGAGCGCGTGTTCGAGGTCCTGCCGAGCAAGAACCTGGGTCTTGCGCTCGACCCGAGCCATTTCGTGTGGCAGATGATCGATTGCGGCGAGGCGATCCGCGCGTTCAAAGACCGCATCTACCACGTTCACCTCAAAGACATCAAGTTCAAGCCCGAGGAGCTCGCGCGCCGCGGCGTGATGGCGTACCCGCTCGACATCATGGACCCCAAGATTCCGGGATACGGCGACGTTAACTGGTCCGATTTCATCTCGCAGCTCACCATGGTTGGCTACAACGGCGATTGCTGCCTGGAGATCGAGGATCGGTTCTTCGAGGACACCCGTGAGCACCTCGTGCAGAGCATCGAGCTCGCCAAGCGCTATATGGATCAGTACATCATCTAGGATTCTCGCGCGGCACTCGCCGCGCTGGAAGAGGACATCGCCTCGTCTGCGGTGCCGGGCAGGCGGGTCACGTAGGTAATGTGACCAGAACGGAAAGAAAGGAACGCATTATGGCAAACATCACTCGTCGTTCGTTCGTGGTAGGTTCAGGCGCGACCGCGCTGGTCGCGGCGCTCGCCGGCTGCTCCGGTGGTAAGACTTCCGGCGGCACGGGCTCCGCTGGCTCCGCCGCTGCCGCTTCCGGTGGGCACATCTATGTGCTTACCGCTTCGCCCGACCATGGTTGGACCGGCCAGGTTGGCGTGTTCGCCCAGGAGAAGGTCGACGAGGTCAACGAGGCCGGCGCCTACACCGCCGAGCTCCAGACCGCCGGTGCGGCCGCCGATCAGATTGCCCAGGTTGAGGATATCCTCGCTGGCGATCTCTCGGGCGTCGCGGGCATCGTGATTCAGCCGCTGGACGACACCGTCCAGTCCGCCATTCAGCAGATCGTTGACGCCGGCGTGCCCTATGTGGCGTTCGACCGCATCATCGAGGCCGTGCAGGACAGCGCCGTCGCAAACGTCAAGGGCGACAACGAGGGCATCGGTGCCGGCTCTGCGGCGTATTTCGTGCAGAACGGCATGCTGCCGGGCGACCCCGTGTACATCTACCAGGGCGACACCTCCTCGGTGACCACCCTGCGCGACAACGGCTTCTCCGAGTACCTGCTGGGCAATCTTGAGTTTGACGGCGAGACCGTTCCCGAGGACCAGAAGTGGACGCAGGAGCAGATCGACTCTGCCATCACGAAGTCCGGCGCCATGAACTGGAGCCGCTCCGACACCAAGGCCGCCTTCGAGGCGCTCTTGGGTGACGAGGCCAACGCTTCCATCAAATGGTGGTATGCCGAGGACGACGAGCTTGCCATGGGCATCCTCGAGGCGCTCAACGGCGGCGGCATCTCCGATTCCACCAAGGAGGCCTTCTACGCGACCAAGCCGTTCATTACCGGCTGCGGTGGCCTGCAGGAATACTACGACGTCATTGGCGGCGACTCCTATCAGGATATCGTTTCCAACCTCGGCGGCGTCATGTCCGTGACCTACTCGCCGTCAATGATCCAGACCGCTATCCAGGACATGGTCGATAACCTGGACGGTAAAGAGGTTGAGCAGGACCACGTGATCGCGTGCGAGAACGTGACCTCCGAGAACGTCGACGACTACGTGGGCTTCGAGTAAGGGGTACCCGGGCACCCGCTTGCGGCAGCATGCGAGCGGGTGCCCGCTCTCATGTGGCGCGGTGCAGGGCTTGGATTCCCCGCGCTGCGTGCCAGGGTATGCGTTCGCTGAATTGGTGCTGCATTCGGCGAGCGCATATTGATGGGCTACGGACGGGGCATGGCCCCGTTCGCGCTTTGGAATAAGCCGCCAGACGAAAGGAGCTCCATGGACCTTCTGACCATGAGCGGTATCCGCAAGTCGTTCAGCGGTGTTCCCGTGTTGAATGGCGTTGACCTGCACGTGGGGCGCGGCGAGATTCACGCTCTTTTGGGCGAGAACGGCGCTGGCAAGTCGACGCTCATGAACATCCTCACCGGTTCCTACACCGCCGACGCGGGCACGACCACGTTTGCTGGGCAAGACATCACCGGCGCCTCGATTAAGGCGGTGGAAAAGGCGGGCATCGCATTCGTGCACCAAGAGCTCAACCTGTTCAACGACCTCACGGCCTACGAGAACATCTTCTTGGGCCAGGAGGAGGTGGGGCCGTTCTTCTCGCTCAAGAAGAAGAGCATGATCTCCAAGGCCCAGGAGTTGTTTGAGCGCTTGGGCGTGGATATCGACCCCACGATGCTCGTATCGGATCTTAAGCAGAGTCAAAAGCAGCTGCTCGAGATCAGCCGAGCGCTCTTCTTTGACGCCAAGCTGCTCATCTTGGACGAGCCCACGACGGCGCTCAACACCGCCGAGGTCGAGCACCTGTTCAAGATCGTGCGGAACCTTCGCGACCAGGGAACGTCGTTCATATTCATCTCGCATAAGATGCCCGAGATCTTCGCGTTCTGCGATACCTATACTGTGCTGAGGAACGGCACCTTCGTGGGCGAGGGGCGCATCGCGGATACCACGCCGCGCGAGGTGACGAGCATGATGGTGGGCGCTGCGATTTCTGAGCGCGGGGCGTACGAGCCGCGCGAGACCGGAGACGTGGTGCTTGCGCTCGATCATTACTCCGGGCCGGGGTTCGAAGATATCTCGTTCGAGGTGGCGCGCGGGCAGGTCGTGGGCCTCACGGGCCTTATGGGGTGTGGCAGCACGGAGCTCATGCAATGCCTCTTCGGCATCGAGCGGCCCCAGGGAGGATCTGCAACCGTACGGGGAAAACGCCTGCACGGCGGTTCGGTCCACGAGGCCATGAAGGCCGGCATCGCCATGCTCCCCTCGGACCGCAAAGAGAACTCGGTAGTGCCGGACATGTCGCTCTTGGAAAACATGTACCTGTCCGAGCAGGTGCTCTCGGCCAAGAGCTTCGTGATCAATAAGCGGCGCGAGCAGGAGCGGTTCGAGCATTATCAGAAGCTCTTGAGCATCAAGGCGAATTCCAGTTCCGATAGCGTGCTCTCGCTTTCCGGCGGAAACCAGCAGAAGGTGTTCATGGCGCGCTGGCTTAACACCGACGCCGAGCTGCTCCTGCTCGACAACCCAACGCAGGGCATCGATGTGGGCGCCAAGGCAGAGATCTACCACCTGATATTGGACCTAGCCAAGCAGGGCAAAACGGTGGTCATCAACACGCTCGAGATTCCCGAGCTCCGCGAGGTTGCCGACGTTTGTTACGTGCTCTACGAGGGGCGCATCGTCAAGCGGCTCGAGCACGACGAGATCGATGAGCAAACGGTGATGCTCTACTCAACGAACTCCCAGGATATTGACCGCACGGTCGAGACGAACGAATGAGGTGCATGCAAGGTGAGTAACAACACGGCTTCGAGGTCGGCGGGCCTTTCGAACGTGCTCGGGCTCGTTAAGAAATACAGCTTCGTGCTGGTGTTCCTGGCCATTTTCGTGGTGTATGCCATCGCGAACGGCGGCCTCACGCTCAACGCGACCATGAATGTGCTTCGCCATAGCGCGGTGATCGGCACCATCGCCATCGGCATGGGCATCGTGTGCCTCACGGGCGAGATCGACCTTTCCGTGGGATCGATGCTCGCGCTCGTGGCGGGCTTCTCGGTCGTGGTGTTCAACATGACGGGGTCCATTCCGGTAACGCTCCTGTTTGCGTTGGTGTTCGGCGCGGCCTGTGGCCTTATCAACGGCTTTCTGGTGGGCGTGGTCAAGATGCCCGCGTTCATCGTGACGTTGGCAACGATGCTGATCTACCGTTCGCAGCACTTGCCCGGCGAGCTCATTGGCAATGGAAGCTCGGTGTATCGCATGTCCAGCGAGCTGGGTGCCTACGACGCCCTGTACTCGTTTGGCAACGCGCGCGTGGCCGGCGTGCCCATCGTTGGCCTCACGATGGTGCTCGTGGTGGTGCTGTTCGTGTATATCTGCGCGTCGACGAAGTTCGGCAAGAAGATCTACGCGGTGGGTTCGAATGCCAAGGCAGCGCACCTTACGGGCATTAGCGTTCCGCTCATGAAGACGCTCGTCTTCACGATCGCCGGCGCCCTTGTGGGGCTTTCCGCGTTCCTGTGGATCGCCATGAACGCCTCTGCCGACCCGGCTACCACCGGCTCGAGCTACGAGATGTACGCCATTGCCGCCGTGGTGCTTGGAGGCATTAGCATGAGCGGTGGCCGCGGGCGCATGATCGGCGTGCTGTTCGGTGCTCTTTCGTATGACGTAATCGATAAGATCATCATCGCGCTCAAGATGGATGCGCTGATCCAGGACACGATCAAGGGCGTTATCCTGATCATCGTGATCATGATCCAGGTGGCAGGGCCGCAGATCAAGGAGTTCTTTGGGCGTAAAGGGACGAAGTAGGCCTTACCGATAAAAAGCCTCGTTCACGGCGCGTATTGACACCGCTTGAAACGATTTGGGCGACAGATTCTCCTTCCGAGGGTCTCGTGTATGACGACACACGAGACCCTTTCTGATATTGAGTCGCATGAAGCCCGCCCGAGAGGCTAGGTTCTTTGAGAAACCGAATGAGGGCAGGGGGCTCTTGACTTCGCGTGCCCAGGCTACAAGCCTTCCCCTGCGCCACTGACCCCTGGGGCTTCGTGCATGTTCCTCCGCTGTGGGGGCATGGAAATGAGTAGGGGCCTGCACGAAGAGATGGTGCCCCCATGGCTACTTTCTGGGCGAAAATCGACGTAAAATCTTCGCTTTCCGAGGTTCGACCTATCTGCTCAATACCAGCATGTAATCGCAAGATTTTATTAAGAAAATGTGTTAGGGGGCATGTAATATTTGGCAAACTTAATGGCATTTGTGCAGGTACAAGGCTTAAAGCCTGATGTATAGTTGGCCTGTCTATCTGTATGTAGCGTAGGGATAGATATGCGCAAACCTAGCTAGAACGGTAGCACGCGCATCGGGTTGTAAAGGATGGAGAAGGTATGTCGGTTAACGGAAGCCATTTAAGGAACGGGGGGGGGGCGTCCCAAATCGCTTATTGCCGCGATTGCTGTGGCAGTAGCGCTGATTGCGGTAACGGTCGTCTCCTTTGCTAACGTTGCCCGCGCCGCAGGCGTTGTGGGCACAACGGTAGTTGACCCGGATACGACGAATGTTTGGACGAACTACACGCGTCCGGGCGGCCAGCCGTCTACGCAGAACGTCGGTCGCATCTGGACCGACAAGAGCGTGTTCGACGGGGATTACTCGTTCACTAACGACAACGATGCCGGGCTGAACGGCAAGAAGGTGGAAAAGGGCGACTCCGACTTCCTTGTGAGCCTGTCCGCGCTTTCTTCGACCTCGAACCTCAAAGAGATGGTCAAAACCAGCCAACCGCTCGATATTGTGCTGGTGCTCGATACCTCTGGTTCCATGAGCGGCAGCAAGATGACCAATCTCAAGAACGCTGCCAATAGCTTTATCGATGCGACGGCCGAGAACAATCGTGGGCTTGAGCAGGATCAGCAGACGCGCCTTGCAATTGTGCAGTTTGCGAGCGGAGCGAATACGCGTCAGCAGCTGAGCTATGTAACCGACCAGAACGTTCAGCAGTACAAGAACACCATCAATGGTTTCCGCGCGA
>OHUG01000543.1_pt1 | contig 16066 bp, 7 predicted proteins | sample 1579161 | NCBI WGS metagenome assembly OHUG01 (sample SAMEA3882514, study PRJEB24775) | human gut metagenome | biome: human-associated habitat; feature: intestine environment; material: feces | place: Netherlands | collected 2009/2010 | reverse complement strand
CTTTGCTTGCGTAGCCCATGGATCGTCAAACCTCTTTTCGCGCCGGGGCGTTTCCAACCGCCCTGCGGCGTAGATATTCTTTGCGGCGGAGTGAATTTTGAACACTTCCCACCTGTTTGATACTACTTTACCACATTGTTGTGGAAATTTAAACAGTTTTTTTAGATTTTTTGTAAAAATTTTTAGTCAAAAGATTGTGTAAAGTGTAAAAAAAGAGCCGCGCACCGGCGCGGCTGGGAAAATTGCTTATTTCTTCGTTGTTTTTTTGCGGCGGCGGGCGCGTCCGCTGTCAGCCTTGATCTCCGGCACATAGACATTGTAGCTCAGCAGATACCGGCCGTGGGCGGGCACGCGGTAGAAGGCCGCCTTGATGCGCTCCAGCGGGCTGGAGCCTGTCTCGGCCGCGCTGCCGCTGAGCATGATGACATACTGCATATCGCTGTAGCGGGCGGCCACATCACACTGGCGCAGCGTGGTGTGGATCAGCTCGCCAAGCTGCTCCACCATAGTGGCGGTCTCGGCAGGCTCGGCATTCTGGCCGGGGGCCACCGTCACGATGGCCAGAAATACCGGCAGACCATAGCGGGCCTGCACACCGCGCAGCACGCGGTAGGTCTCCTTAAAAGTTTCAAAGTCGCAGAGGCAGGCGCCGGTGTTTTCGGTGTCGGGCAGGGCGGCGGTCAGGCGAGAAAGCTCGCTCTCCATGTTGCGGTCCGCCTGGCGCATCTGGCGGTAGGCAGAGCCGGCGCGCCCCGGGTCAATGGCATGGTGCAGGCAGCCCATTGCGTTGCCGCGGCGGGCAAGGTCCCGTGCCTCGGTGTGGCGGCCCAGCGATTCCAGCGCCACGATCTCCTCCAGATAGAGGCGCTCCTCGTAGGGGTCCAGCTCAAGCGCGTGGGCACACAGCGATATAATGCGGCCGCTTTCGCCCCACTTTTTGCAAAGCTCCAACAGGCCCAGAATGGCCGTGCGGTACTGCCCGTGCAGCCGGACGCTGACGCTCTCGACCCATGGCTCGGTGGCAAACTGGGGCAGCAGACGGCCCTTGTACAGGTTGACGATCTCCTCATACAGGCGGCCGCGGCTCTCGGGGTCAGCCTCGCTGCGGGCCTTCTCGGACAGGTCGCTGACCTCAAACACATCCACGCTGCAATCCAGCGCGGGGTTCCACTGGTAGCTGCCACGGCTGGTCTGGATGCAGCCCTGCAGCTCGGTCAGGCCCTCGGCCTCGATCATATTGCGGAAGCGGTGCAAAATCGCGCGCAGCGCCATATCCGGGTTGGTCGAGCGCTCGCCCGCCCACAGCGTATCGGTGATGGTCTTGTGGGACACCCGCTCCCCGCGCTGCAGCACAAGGTACTGCACCAGCGCCGTTGCCTTACGGGACTGTGCCAGCTGGGCCAGCACCGGCCTGCCGTTTACGCGGATCTCAAAATCGCCCAACATTCTGATTTCGACTGTTGCCATGTGGTATTCCTCTCTGCTCTATACAACGGGGCGCAGCGCCCCACCTTCCCCATATTGTTCTATAGTATAACAAAAATCAGGAGGTTTGTCCAGCATAACACGGGATGTTCTTGCTTGGGCGGTGCTTCACGACACCGCCGGGTTGCTGCCGTCCCAGCTGCCGGGTTCCTCGATATACACCGGTGCGCCCGGCAGCGGCACGATCGCCTTTTGGGTACACAGCGGCACAGCTTTGCCCTGCGCGTCCTTCTGGGCCACGGTCAGCACAACGGTCAGTGCCGTGACATGGGCGTATTTTTCCCCCTCGGCCTTGGTATAGCTGCGGGCATAAAACTGCAGGTTACTGATAAACATCCCCATGTAGGCGTCCTTGGGGTAGGCTGTCGTGTAGGCGTAGGGAACATAAGATGGCGGATTGCTTTTCGCTGATTTCACTTCTTCCTGCTGATAGAACCGCATGTGCAGGTAACCATCCAGCTCGTTCGCAGCATCTAGGCTCAGCAGCGGCGTTCCGTCCGCCTTTGTCGGCACCGGAACCTTATCCTTGTCGATCAGCTCGATATAATTGGAGGTGACATTGAACTCCAACGCCGTACCGCTGCTGACACCGGTTTTTGGGTCAAACACCTTGTCCAAATTACTGTCTGTTGCGCCGTCCGCAAAGCGGATATATCCGTTAGCGTTCAACAGCTCGCCGCGGATGGTCTCGATCAGCGCATCGGCCAGATTCTGGGCGCGGGTCTGCTGCTGCACCTGCATATACGCCTGCGCGCTGGGCTGTATCAGCGTGACAGCCGCAAGCGTAAACAGCGACAGCAGCACCATGCAGACAACAAGCTCGACCAGCGTTGTCCCCCTTTTGTTTTTCAGCACTCGCATCATGGTGTTCCCTGTCCCCCGCTGGTATTCGACTGGCCCTTGCTGTAACGGTGGAAGGTGTAGGTCTCATCCGTGCCATCCTCCGAGGCCTTTGCCTCAAGCTTTTGCTTTTGGACATTCCCAATAACAAACTGTGCGCCCGTACCGGTAAAGGTATAGCTTGCAGTGCCGCCGTCATTCACCCATTGGGGCTTTCCATCTCCGGCGGGGTACAGCTTCTCGCACTGTGCATAGGCCGTCTGGCGGATCGTTTCCGCCTTCAATGACATGGTGCGCGCATAACGCAGGGACACCACGAACAGCGCCGTAAACATAAGCAGCAGCACAAAGGAAACGATCACTTCCACAATCGTTTCTCCGCTTTGATTTTTAAGGTATCTCGACATAGCCGCTCCTTTCCGGGTCATTGGCGCACAAATTTGCTGCTCTTATATGTCTGGTTCAGGTTATAGTGGATCTTGATTTCAGTATCGGCGTCCTCGGGCAGTGTACATGTGCTATCAACATCCATGCGTTTAAAAACGAGCTTTAGACCCGTTTCAGCATTACCGGTCAACTGATAACTATTATACCGGGCCGTATCCGTGCCAATCGTATAGTACGCCACTTCACATGTGCTGGTGTGCTGGTAGCTCCTTGTGTAGGAGAACTTCTCGCTCCCCTGCTTTGCAGTCACCGTCACCTCCACAACATAATCCGACAGTTCCTTCTCTTTAAAGCTGTCAAGCTGACCGTTAAGTGCAGTAATGTCATAGCCCTTTGTTGCCAGCGCTGCAACATACTCGCTTTTATCCACCTCGTCAGCCGGCGTTTTTTTGAGCGTGATCTCCAGCCCGCTGCTTTCGTCCGCAAAGGTATGCTCCGTGGCATCGCTGTAGGTAGTCTGCAAAAGGTAGGTTTTGTCGATGAACGCTGCCAGGCTGTCCGCCTGCGCACTGCCCGCTGCCATACTGTAGCCGGTCAGCTGGTCATCCAGCACATCGGAAAAGCTCGTTGCAAGGGTATACACCTCCTGCTCTATCAGCTGGCGGTTCGCGTTTGCCGTCAACACAGACGCCGCATAGACCAGCGCCGCAGACAGCGCCGCAAAAACCGCGCCGATACACAGCACAAGGATCATTGACAGTCCCTGTTGATTTTGCATGATACCGCGGGCTTTTCTGCCCATAGGTATACCCTCCTTCATTGTGTTATCCCACTGCAGGCAGCTCCTCTTTCTCAGCTGCAGCCGTTTCAGGCGTTGCCCGCAGGACACGCGCCGCCCGCAAAACCGGTGGTGCTGCGGCAGGGCTTTGCTCTGCTGCAGCGTCCTGTGTGGGCTGCTCCTCTGCTGTCATGGTCAGGGCGGCAGCTGTACCGTCATTCGGCACAGTCAATTCCAGCTTTTCAGACTGGGTGGTCTTTTCCGCATCGCCCTCGGCCCGCACAGTAACCTTACCGGTAATGCGCTGGCGTGTATCGTCCTTGTGAAGCAGATCGACAAGGTCAGGCAGCGTTACGCGGTAGCCCGGCTCACCGTCACGGTCAAGGTATTCCAGCGTTGCAAAAGTTTCGAGCTTATAGCGCGGCGTACCGCTGGCGTCCTTCAGCTCATAATGGCCCTCCAGCGTCACATGGTTCATTGTAAGCACGGGAGTCTTATCCTCGCCAAGGACTGCCTCGCCATTCACGTCTGTCTTGACCGTAGTGGTCAGGTCATAGAATGTGCGCCCGTTTTCTTCGCTCTGCGGGATCGTGATCGTATAGGCAGTATCCTTTATTGTAACTTCCTTTGTCACAGACAGGATTTCCCCGCACTTGGTTGTGATCGTACCTTTCTCGTCCATTACATTCCGCTCGGCCACAGTAAAGGTGATCTTGTCGGTTGTTTTGTCATCGGCAGAAGTGATCTCCAGTTGATACTTGTCTGCCAGACCTTCCCCTGTTTCCTTGCTGTAGTTTACGGCGTTCCATTCCACTGCAAAGCGGGAAATATCCGCCTCTGTGCTTGCGGGCGTCCATGGCGTCTCACCGTCAGCGCCGAACAGCTGCAGGGTTGCCTTGGAATCTACAGTTGTAAAGGCGTTCTGGTTCGTCTGCGGTGCATCCAGCTTGATCTTGGGCAGCTGCATCTGGGTGGGATTCTCCTGCGTGCCGTCTGCAACATAGTAGTACCAGTTGGAGCTGGCGGTTGTGCCGTCGGTGGACATGCTGCGCAGGGCGGGCAGCAGCCAGTAACCGGCATACTCCGGCTTCATGGTAAAGCTTTCATCGCCAAGCGCAAACGCTGCGCCGTCCGTTGTCGTTTCTGCCTGCGCACCGCCGTCCATCCGGCCTTCCGGCAGCAGGCGCAGCACGCGGCCGGGGTCGGCCAGCATGTCATTCAGCGTGTCCGTCAGTTTTTTCAGGCATGTAGCCTTATCATCGGGCGTCTGCGCTTTCTGATAGTTATTCGCCAGATCAGCAATTTGCTTGTAATCCGCGGCATCTTTAAAGAGATAGCCCATGTAGTAGTAGCTGCCGCTGCTTGCGCTATTGTCTACCGTCAGCGTCAGCTTCTCCTCGGTCAGGAACTGGGTCTGGCTCGGCGTCTGGTAGCTTAACTTGGCTGTGGTCACAACGGGCGCAGCAAGGCGCTTTTCGACAACCAGCAGGTTGCTGTACTCACCGTTCGGGCTGCAATACTTCTTGCCGTCAACCGCATTTGCTACGACATAGAACCGCAGGGTCACGCCCTGATACTTCTCAAGGTCAACGGTGCAGCTGTTTTTCGTGATGCCCTTCCAGTCGGCAAGCGCCGTCCAATTATTGCTGTCAAGCTTTTCCGCGTACAGGGTATATGTCACCGTGTTCTCGCCTTTGTCGTCCGCGCTTGCGGGCCAGGTGATGTCGTAGTTCAGCGCATTGGCGCTGTTGTCGTTGGTGCGCATGATGCTGTTGACCTGACCTACCGCAGACAGACGCTGCTTAACAACACAATCTGCCTCGCCCGCCAGACCGATTGCATTGGTGTCCCCATCGCCCGGCTTACGGGTGACATGCAGCTGCACCGTATCATAGCGCCAGCTGCCGCTTGCAAGGTCATCGTCCACGCAGAGGGTCAGGGTATAGGTGCCGGTTTTGGGGTTAAATGTGGTTCTATCCGTCAGCGACACGCCGTCCTTCAGCTCGATTTTTTCCTTGCCCGCGATTGTGGTGGTTTCGTCCGTCTTTTGGGTCAGCAGACCGTACAGGGTGACATCGTAGTCATGCTTGTTTGTATCAGCATTGCCCTTGTCATCGAGCTGCGTCCATGTAAAGGTATATTTCAGCTTGTTTTTTTCGTCCACTTTGCTCGTGGTTTCGCTGCTTACCGTGGGGGCTTTCAGAAGCGTGAGGTTGAGTTCATCCTTGCGGATCTGCTTTTTAGCCATGTCATACCACGAATCTTGGCTCGCAAAGAACTGCAGCGGGGTCAGGTGGTAATAGCTGAATTTGCCGTCCGCCCCGCGCACGATCTCGATGCCGTTGTTCCAGCTGACGGGGTTATTATTACCCTCTCCAATAGCTTTCAAGGCCTCATCTGCGGTGATTTCCCAGCGGGTCACGACCTGCGGATAACCTGCATCAATAGGCACAGAGATGACCTTCAGGTCGGTGTAGCTGCCGTCAAAGACCACGGCGGGCAGGTTGCTCAGCACAAATTCCGTGCCGCTGCTGTAGACCGGCTTTTCCAGCGCAGCAAGCGTCACATACTGGCCTTTCAGCGGCTGCGCGTTGGTTGCCGTTGTATCCTCTGCCGCATTGCTGATTTGTTCATCACCGGTGTATTTACCCACCAACATAACGCGGTAGTTCGGCACGGTGTTGGGGATCGTATCTGCGGTAAATTGCAGGGTTACGGTAATCGACAGGTTATCCGCCGTGCTGCCGGTTATGACCGGCTGACCCATGGTTACATTTTTTGTATCAAACGCCTTACCGTGGACAAGGCCGCTGTTTTTATTTGCCATTGCCACAGGAATACCGATCTCTTCGTCATAGCGGGCAGACTCCATCCACGCACCTGTTGCAGTAGCACCCGGGGTTGCCGTGGCGCGCAGGCGGGTGGCCGAGCCAAGGCCGTTTGCTATCGGTGCCTCGGTGTTGTCTGCACTCAGCGTAATTTCCGTATTGGGTTGGTTCATCAGGTAGGCGGTTACCTGCCAGTTGCCCGCGTTTTGATAATCGCTTGCGTTTGTCAGCACAAGATACTGGCCGTAGGCCTGTCCACCGCTGTTCTGTTTTTTCAGGCGGATCTCCAGCTTCGGGGTGGGCAGGGGGCGCACGAAGTACTGCGGGTCAGACTTTACCTCTGCCCCCGGGGTGGTTCCGTTCACGGCCTTTACACCGACACAGAATTGGCTGTTGCCAATAGCCTTTGCCAGCGCATCATCCGCGTCAAACAGATAACGCATGCCGTAGACCTTTATGTCTTTGTAGTTTTCCAAAGCAACAGTGTTCGCACCGTCAACCTTATACAGCGTTACCAGATAATGGCTTACATTCTGTATGTTGTTATCTGGGAAAATGCCCTCTGTGGCCGCGGCCGTCCATGTTACCTCATAGCGGCCATAGACAGCGCTGCTATCGTTTTTATGCGTAACTGTCAAATTGGAGACCTGCCCGGGGCCGCGCTTGTCCAGAACTTGCGTATAGTAGTTCTGGATCAAGTCGTCCGTGATGTCCTTCATACTCGGGCCTCTAATCTCGTCCTTATCGCCGTACCACAGCAGGATGGTGGCAATTTCTGGCGGGTTTAGATTCGGACGATAAATTGTTGCCAGCCCGTCTGCGTTAGTAGCTTTCTTGATATAACATGTTGCTGCATCAACTGTATTAAGATCATAGCCATTGACCATACCCGCTGCAAAGTACTTGCCTGTAGACTTGTTTATACCAGCGTACAGCCGTGTGCCGTAGAGATAATTACGCTCTCGGTTCATACTCGCACCATATGTCGAAGTTTGTGTTTTTACTTCATCCACATACATCAACTTCATGGCTTTATTGTAGGCATCGTTAAAGCTGTACCCTTCGTCCATAAAGTAGTTGCCGTAGGCCACGATGTTTTCACTTCCACGGTTCATCGCAATGGGTGCATTCTTGGAACTAACAGTATTTTTATACAGAGCAAAACAATTCGTGACTGTGGTGGATGCACTCGTTGCACTGCCATTGCCACGGTTGCCGCAGATACCTGCAAACAAGTTGATATCGCCTGATTTAAGTGAAATTGTAACATCCGTAGCGTAGTTACGGCAGCGGTCAATATAAACCTCGACCTTATTCGGAATTTTTGTTCCACCGTCACCAAATGGTCCCAGCCAGCCCATGATGCCGGCTGCCAGCGACTCGCACTGCATCTTAACCTCGCCGTTCACGCAATCGACAATGTTGATGCGCAGATAGTCATTTGTACCGTCCGCCATGACCACCTTGCCGAGGATACCGGCAACATCGTTGGCGCCGTGCTCTTTGTCACCCTCCCAATTTCCGCTGGACAGAATATCGCCGTGGTTCTGGCAGGAGAGGATATTTGCCGTGCCACCGGGGGTAGGCTGGTCAAAAAAGCCCACAATGCCGCCGACCGTGCCCGAACCGCCGCCGGAGTTGGTATTGGTGCTAAGGCTGCCGAAGTTGAAGGATTTTTCAATCGTGCCGCCGTTTTTCAGCCAGGAGGCAATGATGCCGCCAATATAGTTGGAGCCGCTGTCAAACACAGTGCCAAGGTTCACACACTCGCTGATGACCCACTTGTCATTGGTCGTGTTCTGCTGCACGCCGATCACACCGCCCACATAGGCAATATTTGTGTTGCCTCTATAGGTCGCGTCATCGTCATTTATATTGCTGTCTGTGCGGGTAAAGCGGCGCACGGCGGCGCAGTTGACCAGCAGCTTGACCTCGCCGGTTGCCTCGTTCATGCCGATCATACCGCCGATTTTGGATTCATCGGTTGTGTTGTCGCCGTAGACAAACCACTTACCGGTTGCCGCGCCTGTGATCGTGCCGTTGACGGTGTTGAAGCCTGCCACGCCGCCCAGATAGCCGCTGGATTTTCCGTTTGTATCAGTTGTGCCGCGCAGGCCGACCAGCAAGTCATTTTGGGAAAGGCCGGTGGTGTAGACATTGTTGTAATTATTCGTGGAAACCGTATCAACGCCTTTAAGGCTATTATAAGTATTGCCTTTCAGGGCGCTGATCATGTCATTGGTGCTGCCAGCAGTAAACCAATCGCCAACCTGCTTGACCAGAGCTGTTACTTCTTTTGCACCACTACCGCTGCTGCTAATACTGCCGTTGTTTGCGCCTGCCACGCCGCCCACAAAGCCGTAGCGCGCGGTGATGATACTGCCGCCGCCTTCCCCTGTGGCAACATAGCAGGATGTAATGGTGCTGTTGTTACGGCCCGCAATGCCGCCCACGCTGCTGGCGCTTTTCAGCTTTTCCGCATAGGTCTGGCTGTCGCTCAGGCCCGAGGCACCCATCACCTGCAGCGTGATTTTGGGCACACTGCACCCATTAACCTCACCGTTGTTCAGGCCAACGATGCCGCCCACGGTGTCCAGCACATTGGCTGCGCCCGTGGTGATGTTATCGTTTGCCGCAGTATTAGCCTTGCCCAGCGCGCCCTGATAGGTACACTTTAACAGAGTGCCGCCGCCGGCATTTTCGCCGGCTACGCCGCCCAGATTCTTGTATTTATTCAGATTGTCTGTAATGTTCAGTGTAACGGCTGTTCCACTGATTTCTGCGCCCTGCATATTGACGCCCGCCGCACCGCCAAGGCTGATGCTGTCTGCCCGGGCCGTAAGGCCGCTGAGCGCCAGTGCAGGGCTGCTGACAGTACACTTATCAATCGTACCGGCGTTTTTGCCCGCAATGCCGCCCACATTGGTGGCCGGGCCATGGAAAGCGATGTTGGCGTTTTCTTTAAGCGTAACACCGCTGATCGTTGCACCCGCATTGTTGATGGCCGTGACCGCACCGATGCTTTCCCCAGCAAAGGTAATATCACAGCTGCCGACACTGCCGCCCGTGATGATGCCGAAGTTCTTGGCCGCAATGGCCGCCGCATCGCACTTGGCAACGCCGATTTTGACGCCGCCTACAACGCTATCTACAATTTGGGCGCCGCTTTCATTGCTGCCTGCAATACCGCCCGCATTGCCGTTGGTGGCATATACCGTGTAGTTGTTTCCGTTCGGCCCTGCATTGTTGGTGCAGCGTGTAATCGTGCCTATCTGCCCGTTAGTGCCAGCCCTATTGCTGCCTGCAATACCGCCTGCAAACTGGTCATTGGCGCGCACACATGCCCCACCAACCAGCGTCACACCGGTCACATTGCCGCCCGCAATGCTGGCTGCTTTATCGTTGCGCTTGTTGTTGCTGCCCGCAATGCCGCCCGCATAGCTTTCTGCCGTAATGTTGACCTGCAGGGTTGTGCCGCCCAATGCGATGCTGCCGCAGTTTACGCCTGCAACGCCGCCCGCGCACTCATTCGCCTGCACCGTAACGGGGATATTATTGGAAGTATTATAAGTTATGCTCGCATCCGTCAGGTTCAGGCCCGCCACGCCGCCGATGATGTACCGGCCGCGCACGGTGATGCTTGCTGCCGGGGCCGAGTCCGTGACCGTCCCGTTGTTGATGCCGACGATGCCGCCAAGGTAGGCATAGCCGTCCTGCTGGGTGCCCAGTGTGGCGTAGGTAGAGCAGTTTTTGATGCTGCCGCCATTCCAGCCGGCGATGCCGCCCGCCGCGCTCTTGTGGGAGACAATGCCGTAGTTGGTGCAGCCTTCCAGCTTTGTGTTTTGGGTTACACAGCCGATGATGCCGCCCGCCATATAGCCGCGGGCATCTTTACTGCCAACATAATCATTATAGTTAAAGCTGTTGTTATAGTCCTGCAGGCTGACGCCGCTGCCGAGGGTGCCGGTCTCGCCCCGCATTTTCAGGCTGCCGACCGATGCCGCATTGCTGTCGCTGCCGTTCGTTGCGTTGCTGATGGTCAGGCTGGTTGCTGCATCGTTATAGCCGACAATGCCGCCCGCATAGGCGTTGACCTCCAGATTAAACTGGTTGGCCGCGCCCTCGAGGGTCATGGTATTGGCCGTATCGCGCGGCAATGTATTGTTGACCGTCACAAGGCCGGTATCCGGCGCCACGGTGGGCAGAATCGTTGTCAAATCGTTCGGGGCCGATGCCAGCAGGCAGTTATAGCCGATGATGCCGCCCGCCAGACCGTCGGCCTTGATGCGACCCGCCTTTGCGGTGGTTGTAAATGTGCTGACCTTGCCGCCGGATATGGCGGTTTCTTTGATGGTAAACGCCGTTCCGTCCGTGCCGGCCACCGGCATGTTAGCGCCGATAACACCGCCCACGCAGAGCGCGCCGCTGATTTCCGTCACCTTTATATCGGCCGCGGGCAGGGCCGGGGCAAGGTTCAGGCCGATCATACCGCCGACCGCCTTGCCGCCCACGACCTCGCCGCTGACGGTCAGCAGCGAGGTGCTGGTATTTGTAATTTTTGCCGTTGCATCGTTGCAGCCGACCAGACCGCCGACAAAATCATTGCCGCAGATGACCGCGCCGATCTGCACCGTGTTTGCCTCATTGTCCCATGTAAGCACGGCATTTTTGCCGTTGCGGCCGACCAGACCGCCCACATAGTCCGCGCGGGTGGTCGTTTCTTGATTGTTTGCATTTTTATAGGTGCTCAGCGCCTGCAGCAGGGCGCTGCGGCTGCTGTTGGTGGCAGTGTCCGAGGCCATGCTGCTGACACAGTTTTGAATGGTGGCAGTTGTATTTGCTGCGTTGGTGCTGCCCCAATCGGCATCATTCAGGCCCGCAATACCGCCCACATAGGCCGCATTTTTGCCAAGGCCCGCCACAAGGCCGCTGTTGGTAACACCACTGACCGCGCTTTGGCTGCCGTTGACCGACACGACACCGCCCACATAGCGGTTGCCCAGCACGGTGCTGCTGTTGCTGCCGCCGGTTATTTTAAGCTGGCTGCCGCTGAAGCCGCCCGCCATACCGCCGACAAAGCAGCGGCCCAGCACATAACCCTTTTGCGTGGTGCAATTATCCAGCTTACTACCGCTGGCAAAGCCCACCAGACCGCCGACAAAATCACCCTTGAGCGGGCTGTCATCGGTGAGTGCGCCATCGTTAGCATACCCGCCCTTGACGGCGGTTTTCAGCTGTGTTTCGGTCATATCGCGGCGGGTGGTGCTGGTGCTGCCGCTCAGCGTGATATTTTTGCAGTAGCCCGCAATGCCGCCGAAGAACTGGCCCAGCACACGGCTGTTTTCACCCTCGGCGCTGCCAAGGTAGTTGGCGCCCACGCTGACCGTGCCCTCGTTCTGAAGGCCGGTCAGGGTGACATCCGCACTGCTGCTGTTGTATAGGTTGCCCACAACGCCGCCCGTAAAGGCGCTGCCGATGACGGCGGCCTTGTTGGTTATGGTTTTTCCGCTGGCGTCTGGCTTAAACATCAGGTTGGCGGCATCCATTGTGCCGACCACACCGCCCACGCCGATGCTGCGCCAGATCGAGTTTTCTCCGCTGGCGGCTGCGGCGTAGCGAGCCTGTTCTGTAAGGGTTTCGTCCGCATCTTTCAGGCTCTTGTCCTGCAGCAGACCGGCTACCGTCACATTGGCGTCCACCGTCAGCGTGGAAATTGTTTGCGTCTGGCCGTTTTTGGGTATGGCAACGCCCACGAGGCCGCCAATGCCGCGCGGCTCGTTTGCATAATAGGCTGTGCCATTTACTGTTGCGTTTGTGCGGGCTGTCGCGGTGGCGGTATCGTCAAAGGGCAGCATTGCCAGCACCTGCGCGGAAACCGCATTGTTTTTGCCGTGGGTCAGGGTGCATTTTTCCAGCGTGCCGGTGTTGACGCCGCACAAAGCACCGACCGCGCGGATGTCGCGGTACGCGCTGTCTTTTGTGTCCAGCGGCTTCAGGGCCGTGGTCCCGGTCAGCGGCAGGGTGCCTTTTGCGCGGGTCACAATTTCAACATTGACCTGCACATCGGCATCGCGCAGGGTCATGTTTTTGATCGTGCCGTTATTTTCGCCCACAAGGCCGATGTAGCGGTCAAGCAGTTCTGCCTTACCCTGTCTGCCGGTTTGGGAGACGGAGCTGCCGCGCAGCTGCAGGTTCATAATGGTTACATTTCCGCCGTCCAGCGTTACATTTTTGGGCAATGTCAGAATGGTCGGCCACGCCACGGCCTCCTCTGCCGAGGGGACCTTGGCCTCCGGCGGGAAGTTTTTGCCCTGCGCCGGGCAGTAGACCGTAACGCTGCCGCCTGTCCAATTCAGGCCGGTGGCGCCAAGGCTCTGCGCGGCGAGGGTGTAGGCGGCAGTCTGGCCGGACGCCCAGTTGTCCGCCCAGCGCAGGTTGTACAGATGGCGGAAATAGGTAAGGTTGCCCCCAGTGGCTGTTGCCTCTTTTGCAAACAGGCTGTTTTCCACATTGGTGTCGGCCGGGGTGCTTGGGGTATAGCTGCCGGAATAACCGTCCCGCGCCTTGGCCTGCAGCGTGACATAGAAATCCTGCGGCCCGCCCGACATCAAGCGGGTGATGCTGTACAGGCTGCTGTCGGTCACACTAATGCTGTTTGCCTTCTCGCCGCTGTCATTCTCGCAGGAGCGCAGCAAATCAGCGCTGGCCATAGCGTCCAGCGTCAGGACAAAGTTGCCCTTGTTGTAGCTCAGGGGGTAGTAGAGGGTCTTTTCAACCGGTGTTTCGTTGCCAGACGCATCATAGCTGTAGATTGTTGTTTTCAGCGGCACCGGCTCATTGGTCTTGACTGCCGGCAGCTCCACCTCGATCTCAAACAGCGGATTTTTCTTGCCCGTATCGGTCGATTTGTAGGCTGTTGCCACATACTGCACCTGCGTGTCGCGGGTCACATCGCCGCCCCAGCTCAGGGTCAGCGTTTCGGTGTTGGAGAGGCGCGGGTTCTTGACCTTCAGCTTGGTCTGCTGCAGCTCAACCACATTCACACGGTCCTCGGCCGAGTAGTAGCCCACAAGGCTGTCATGGCGGCGGTGGTCATAGCTCCGGTTATAAATATTCGTTGCGCCGTTTGTTTCCCCAAAGCGCAGCTTGTCGGCGTTCGTGTCATAAAACACCGAGTACACCTGCCCGCTGGCGGCGTCGATCTCAACGCAGATGGCCGCATTCAGCAGTGAATCATCGTAGATGTAATCGCCCAGCAGCTCGCGCAGCAGTTCATTGTCGCTGTCATCGTCTGTTACTTTATCATAATACAGGGCATAGATATTTTTGTTCAGCTCATCGGCCTTCTGCGCGGCGGGGTCAAAATGCGCGCCTGCCTGACCGTTCAACAGCACCTTCTGGCGGAAATCGTCCAGTTCGCCCGCTGTGTCCCTGCGGGTCAGGGCGATCTGCGCGGTCTGGAAAAGGGTGCGGGCGTTCGCCTCGTTCTTCTCAAACCGGGCCAGACGGGTATAGGCGATCAGGCCGCCCCCCACAAGGGCCGCCAAAATTGCCATGATCGCCAGCACGACCATAAGCTCCACCATCGTGAAGCCGCTGCTTCTGCGCGTTTTCTTGTTGCAATGCACCATAGATGCTCCCGTTTATATCACGGCATTGCCGCATATTCCCGCCCGGCAGACGCCGTAGCGGCCGTTGGAATTTGCGGCAGCGCCCTGCAAATTTGTACAGTAAGGCATAATAAGACTATATATGATGGTATTATACTCGGTTTGTGATCTTTTCGCAACAAGTGTGGTGAGATTTCGACAAATTTACACCAAATATAGTGTTGTATACGGGCGGCACATACTATTTTGACAGATTTTGTGTTACATTCCAACAATAATGTGGGGTTTTTTCGTGAAATTCCTTGCAAATACAGCCTTTGCGGGGTATACTGGTTAGTGTGTTATATATAGAAGTAGAGGAAGTGAAACCATGCTGGCAGCACGACTGGGTGCCTGGCTGCGCAACACCGGGGAAAAATGGGCCAGGACCTCCTTTGCTGAAAAGCTGGCCCTGCTGCTGGCATTGCTCGCTGTGATCTATACCGTTGTGACCGGCGCGGCCGAGCTGCGCTATCAGGCCCGCGCGCGGGAGGCGCTGGCCCAGATCAAGGCGGCGCGGCTGGCCGCCGGGGCTGTGTCCGCGCAGTGCTATTCCGCCGGGCGCACCTTTGCCGACCAGACCACCGCAGACGGCTTTGCCGACGGCGTGGCTGAGGAGATCGAGGCACTGGGCGCACTGCCCGGCAGCGTGAGCCTTTTGCAGGTGGCGGACAACGGCTACACCGTGCAGCGGCTGCTCTATCAGGAAAACAGCATCTTCGCCGTCTATGACGCTGCCGAGGGCTACCGTGTCTTCCGCGCGGAGGACCGCCTGCATTACCTGACGGAGGCGAGCCATGCTGCTGCTTGAGTGCCTTTTGGATCTGATCCGTTTTTTGCTGGGCGCGGCGCTGTTCAGCTTTATGAATGTCGTGGCCTGGCGGCTGCCCCGGGGCATGGACCCCCTGCAGGGGCGCAGCCACTGCCCGCAGTGCGGCCACACGCTGGGCGCGCCCGACCTTGTGCCGGTTTTCAGCTGGCTGATTCTGCGCGGACGGTGCCGCCACTGCGGTGCCCGCATCCCGGTGCGGTATTTTCTGGTCGAGGTGCTGGGCGGCGTGCTGGCGCTGGGCTGCACCCGGCGCTTCGGCACCGCGCTCAGCCTGACGCAGGGGCTGTTCGGCATGAGCTGGGCGGCGCTCACCGCGCTGGCGGTCTGCGGCATTTTGCTGAGCGTTGCGCTCATTGACGCCGAGACACAGCTTATCCCCGACCGGCTCAATCTCGCGTTGGCGGTCTGCGGCGTTGTAGGGACGCTGCTCTCCCCCGCCGGGTGGCTGCCCCACCTGATCGGGGCGTTCTGCGTCAGCGTGCCGATGCTTTTGCTCTGCCTTGTCATTGACGGCGCGTTCGGCGGCGGCGACATCAAACTGATGGCAGCCGCCGGGCTGTTCCTCGGCTGGCAGAACACGCTGCTGGCGATGTTTCTGGGCATTCTGAGCGGCGGCCTTTACGGCATCTGGCTGCTGGCCGCCAAAAGGGCCGACAAAAAGGACCACTTTGCCTTCGGCCCGTTTTTATGTGCGGGCATCGTAATCGCCATGCTTTTCGGCGAGCCGATCCTGCAATGGTACTGCGCGTTTTTGTAATGGTGCAGCACCCGCCTGATCTCACTATCCGTTCGGAGGTTTCTCCCCTATGCCACAATTTCGTTATACTGCGACCAACGCTCAGGGCAAGACTGTCCGCGGCATGGCTGACGCCCCCAGCGAGGAGGCACTCTACACCAAGCTGCGCGATGACGGCCTGTACATGAGCGAGGCGCTGCAGACCAAGCGCGTCCGCAGCACCTTCCGCCCGTTAAAGACCGCCGTGCTGGCGGATTTCTGCCGCAATCTGGGCACCCTGCTGACTGCCGGTGTGCCGCTGGTGCGTGCCTTCCGCATCATGGCGGATGAGCGCAGCATCGACCCGCAGCAGCGCGCCCTGTACGAGGCCGTGCTGGGCGAGCTGCGCAAGGGCATCCCGCTGTCCGATGCGATGGAGTCCTGCGCACCGGCGTTCCCGAACCTGCTGCTGGCGATGATCCGCAGCGCCGAGGGCACCGGCAGCATCGACCACGCCTGCACCCGGATGGCCACCTACTATGAGCGCGAGCA
>OHUG01000506.1_pt1 | contig 16905 bp, 15 predicted proteins | sample 1579161 | NCBI WGS metagenome assembly OHUG01 (sample SAMEA3882514, study PRJEB24775) | human gut metagenome | biome: human-associated habitat; feature: intestine environment; material: feces | place: Netherlands | collected 2009/2010 | reverse complement strand
TCTCTGGGGGATTCAAAGGGGGTATTCTCTTCGGAAAGAGAATACCCCCTTTGGTACCGCGGCGCACACGCCGCTCCCCCTCCCGCGCTCGCGCGGGAAAATCAGGGCACCCCTTTGGAAAAGGGTGTAAAAAAGACCCGCCACGACATGGCAGGTCTTTTTTGAGCTAATTAGTAATAACGCTTGTTGCGGTTCTTACGGGCGGCCTCGCTCTTCTTGCGGCGCTTGACACTGGGGCTCTCATAGCACTCTCTCTTGCGGACCTCCGCCACGATACCGGCCTTGGCGCAGCTTCTCTTAAAGCGCTTGAGCGCGCTGTCGAGAGATTCGCCTTCCTTGACGTGGATCTCGGACATTTATGTTTTCCCTCCCTCCGATACACCCGGCTTGATCCTGGGCGCTCTTTAAGAGTCATTCACATGACTAACGGTGGTATTATATGAGAAAAATCACGGCTTGTCAATAATCTTTCCTCATATTTTTGAAAAAATCCGAAATTCCGCTCAGCAGGGCTTCACGATCAGGTTGACGAGCTTATTCTTGACGTGAATGACCTTGACGATCTGCATGCCGGCGATGGCCTTGGCGACCTTTTCATTCGCCTTCGCCGCTTCGACAACAGTATCCTGATCGCTGTCCACGGGGACGATGATCGTGCCCTTGAACTTGCCGCTGACCTGAACGGCCATCTCAACGGAGGAGGCGACGGTCTTGCTCTCGTCATACTCCGGCCACGCGCACTGCATCGCCATCTTGCCCTCGTACTTGGCGGCAAAGCCCTTCTGCTCCCACAGCTCTTCGACCATGTGGGGCGCGAACGGAGAGAGCATGAGCAGCAGCGCCTCAAAGTCGCCGCGGCTGAGGCCGTTCGAATAGAACTCGTTGACCATAGCCATGAGGGCGGCGATGGCGGTGTTCATCTTCAGCGTGTCAATATCGTCCGTGACCTTCTTGATGGTCTTGTGGACGATCGGCGCGTTCTTTTCGGAAACGCCATCTTCCTCCGTCACCTGATCGGCGAGGTTCCACACGCGGTCTAAGAAGCGCTTGCAGCCCTTGACGGCATCGTCCGACCAGGTGGCGACCTTTTCAAAATCGCCGATGAACATGATATAAAGGCGCATCGTGTCCGCGCCGTAAGCCTTGACGACATCATCGGGGTTGACGACGTTGCCGAGGGACTTGCTCATCTTGACCGCCGGGCGCAGCGCCTGATTGCCGTACTTGGCGATCAGCGCGTCCTTCTCCTCCTGCGTGGAGACGTTGCCGACGTAGTGCGGGTTCTGGCCGAGGATCATGCCGTGGCTCGTGCGCTTGGCATAGGGCTCCTTCGTGTGGACAACGCCGATGTCGTAGAGGAACTTGTGCCAGAAGCGGGAGTAGAGAAGGTGCAGCGTGGTGTGCTCCATGCCGCCGTTATACCAGTCCACAGGGCCCCAGTACTGCTCCGCCTCGTGAGAGACAGGCTCATGGTCGTTGTGCGGATCCATATAGCGCAGGAAGTACCAGGAGGAGCCTGCCCACTGCGGCATGGTGTCCGTTTCGCGCATGGCCTTGCCGCCGCACTTCGGGCACGTGGTGTTGACCCAATCGGTCATCTTGGAGAGCGGAGATTCACCGTTATCGGTCGGCTCGTAGGAATCAACCTGCGGCAGAACGAGCGGCAGCTCGCTTTCATCGATCGGCACATAGCCGCACTTCTCGCAGTGTACAATCGGAATCGGCTCGCCCCAGTAGCGCTGGCGTGCGAACACCCAGTCACGGAGCTTATAGTTGACCTTACGGTGGCCGATGCCGGTCTCCTCAAGGTAATCTTTGATGCGGACTTTCGCTTCTTCGACGGTCATGCCGTCCAGAATGCCGGAGTTGACCATGATGCCGGTGTCGCAGTCCGTGAACGCTTCTTTCTGCACATCGCCGCCCTTAACGACTTCGATGATTGGCAGGTCGAACTTCTTTGCGAACTCCCAGTCACGGGTATCGTGTGCCGGAACAGCCATGATGGCGCCGGTACCGTAGGAAACGAGAACGTAGTCGGAAATGAAGATCGGAATGGTGGTACCGGTCAGCGGATTGATGGCCTCAACACCCTCCAAACGCACGCCGGTCTTATCTTTCGCGACCTCGGTGCGCTCAAAGTCGGACTTTTTCGCGGCCTCTGCCTGATACGCGCGGACGGCATCCAGATTCTGCAGCTTATCCGCCCACTTTTCAATGAACGGATGCTCCGGGGAAACAACCATGTACGTTGCGCCGTAAAGTGTATCCGGGCGGGTCGTGTAAACAGTCAGCTTATCGCCTGCGGTCGTGTTGAAATCGACCTCGGCACCCTCGGAACGGCCAATCCAGTTTTTCTGCTGGGTCTTAACGCGCTCGATGAAGTCCACCTGGTCCAGGTCGTCGATGAGACGCTGGGCATACTCGGTGATCTTCAGCATCCACTGGCTCTTTTCCTTCCGGATGACTTCCGAGCCGCAGCGCTCGCAGACGCCGTTGACCACTTCCTCGTTGGCCAGCACGCACTTGCAGGAGGTGCACCAGTTGACGGACATCTCTTTTTTGTAGGCCAAACCGTTCTTAAAGAGCTGGAGGAAAATCCACTGCGTCCACTTGTAGTATTTCGGATCGATGGTGCTGATCTCACGGCTCCAGTCGAAGGAGATGCCGAGAGACTGAATCTGCTGCTTAAAGCGCGCAATATTCTTCTTTGTGATCTCTTCCGGGTGCACGTGGTTCTTGATGGCATAATTCTCTGCCGGTAGGCCGAATGCGTCCCAACCAATCGGATAGAGCACATTGTAGCCCTCCATGCGGCGCTTTCTGGAAACAACGTCAAGCGCGGTGTACGGACGCGGGTGGCCGACATGCAGACCCTGACCGGACGGGTACGGGAACTCGATCAGAGCATAATATTTCGGCTTATCCGAAGTATTGGAAGCATGGAAAACACCGGCTTCTTCCCACTTCTTTTGCCACTTCGGTTCAATTTCACTGGGATTGTACTTGTTCATATTGATTACACTTACCTCTCTGCGCTATATAAAATAACAAAATCAATTCGGTTCAAACGTCATGTTGAGCTTTTCGCCGTCGAGCCACAGGCGATCCAAATCATAAAAACTGCGCGCTTCCGAGGTGAAGATGTGTACGACCACCGTTTCGTAATCGAGCACGACCCAGGAATCGGAGCGATAGCCCTCCACGCGGTCCGGCGCAATGCCGAGCTCTTTCAGCTTAAACTCCAGCTCGTCCGCCAGAGCATGCACATGCGTGCTGCCGGTGCCGTTCGCCAGAACGAAATAATCACCGAGCGAGGAAACGTCCGAAATGCGGATCACATTGATCTGATCGGCTTTTTTCGCATCCAAAATGCCCGCTGCGGTTTTTGCAAGCGTCAATGAATCCATGCTTTTAGCCATTCCTTTCTGCGCGCTGCGCGATTTTTATGCTTCCTTCCGCTTAGTTGCCGTGCCGCAAAGCCCACACCGCGTCATTATATGCGTCTATGGTTTCCGGCACGATGGGCGCGCGGTCTTTTGCGAGCTCCGTAATGGTGAACGCGATGCCCTCCACAATGGCTTTGTCAAGGCTTTTATACGCGGCCTTGCGCATATCCTCTACGCCGGGGTAATTGCGGTCTTTGGAGATGAAATCCGCGATAAAAATGACTTTTTCGAGTAACGTCATGTTTTTTCTGCCCGTGGTGTGGTATCGCACGGCATTGTAAACATCCTCGTCCTCAATGTGCAGAACATGCTTGATATACACCGCGCCGCTGATGGCATGCCAGAGCTTTTTAGCGGAAAGTTCAACGTCACTCATAATTATACCAAAGTCCGCGAGAATTTTCAACTGTTTCTCCGGGGGTGTATCCTTCAAAATATCGTGCAAAAGCCCTGCAAGCTCCGCTTTTTCGGTATCGACACCGTATTTTTTTGCAAGCTTTACCGCTTCTTCCGAAACATTTAAGGAGTGTTCGAAACGTTTTTGCGTGAGCATGGGCTTGATGATATCGATATATTGCTGTTTTTCTTGCTTATTCATGCGTGTAAAGCCTCTTTTTTTGGATGTATTCCGCAACGCCTGCGGGCACAAGACCGCTTATATCTTCGCCATGCAGACTTTTTTCGCGCACCATCGTCGATGAGACAGGCAAAAACTCGATGTTCTGCACGGTAAAGCGAAGCTGCGGGAACTTTTCCTTCACTTCTTCCCCGTGCGTGACAAGCGTTTGGAAGCTATCCTTGTCACGCGGTGCGGCGCAGATCTCTGCCGCGGCGAAAATGCGCTCCGGGTGATACCACTTTTCGACAGTGCAGAACATGTCTTCCCCCATCAGCAAAAAGAGCTCATCGTCGGGATATTGCGCTTTCAGTTCCGTCATGGTGTCTGCCGTGTAGCTTTTGCCCGTGCGCAGCACTTCAATATCCGAGACTGTGACGGGACATTCGGCGATGTCTGCCGCCGCAAGCCTGCACATTTCAATGCGGTCTGCCCCGCTTGCAAGCTGATGTGTCGCTTTGTGCGGCGGCGTGCCCGTCGGAATCAAAATCGCGCGGTCAAGCGACAGACGCTTAATAAATTCCCGCACAAGGTACACATGCGCCGTGTGGATGGGATTGAACGTGCCGCCGTAAATGCCGATGCGCATGGCTTATGCCTTTTTCGCACGCGGCAGGACGATTTTCGGATCCTTTTCGTTGCGCTTATAAAGCGCAAATTTGGAACCGATGACCTGCACGACTTCGCTTTCCGTCTGCTCTGCGAGCGTTTCTGCGGCTTCACGCGGAGAGACCGGCGCAGTCTCCAACACTTTGCCCTTGATGAGTTCACGCTTAAAAATAGCGTCTGCGGCCTGCTTTACGACATCTCCATCGATGCCGCCCTTGCCAATCATCAAAATGGTGTCTTCATTTACGGCGAGCGAGCGGAGATACGCTCTTTGTTTACTGGTCAGCATAATTTATCCCTCTTTGTCTTTTAGGTAGTTTTCAAGTTTTTCTGCGAAAATACGCAAGGATTTTCCTCGGTGGCTCACGGCATCCTTTTCTTCTGCCGTCGCTTCGCCGAACGTCTTGCCCGTACAGCCTTCTTCGGTGCAGATGAAAATGGGGTCATAACCGAAACCGCTTTCGCCGCGGCATTCCTCTGCGATGCGACCGTAGCAGTAGCCCTCGGCTTCAAGTACGTCGCCGTTCGGGAATACACAGCAGATGGCACTTGTAAAGTGTGCGCCGCGCTTTTCTTCCGGCACGCCCTTGAGCTTTCCGAGTACCGTTGCCTTACGCTTGCCCGGCTCGGCATACCGTGCGGAATACACGCCCGGCTCGCCGTTTAAATAATCGATCGATAAGCCGGAATCGTCCGCGACGCACGGCAGGCCCGTTTCGTCACACGCGGATTTTGCCTTGATATACGCGTTTTCACGGAACGTGGTGCCGGTCTCTTCCGCCTCGGTCAGCTCGGCCGTCTGCACGGTGATGCCAAGCGGCGCCAAAATGCGGCCGAATTCCTCTATTTTATGCGCATTATGCGTTGCAATGATCATGTTCATGCGTTATCCCTCCAAAATTCCGAAATCGCGTGCGGCTTGCTGCCAATGCTCTAAAAGTACGGGGCCGCCCGCTGCAAGCTCTTCTGCGCGCTGCACGCAGAAAAGCGAATAATTTTTGCCGGTGTAAAGCTGTTTTAAAATCGCATGCCCCCACACGCCCGCGCGGGTCAGCAGTCCGCTTTCGCGGATTTCCAGTGCTGCGGCGTCAATGTCATACGGCACTTCGAGCAGCGTTTCGTTCCATGTGTTTCCGTCGGAATCGAGCAGCGCCATTTTCGCCGTGACGGTTTGCGTACACTGCACGCCGACCGCACCGGGGTTCACGTACAGCTTGCCCATTGTGTGCGCGCTGCACGGCTGATGCGTGTGACCGCTTAAAAGCACGCGCTCGTCGATTTTTAAAAGCCAGCTTTCTATTTTATAGGAGAACGGGCGCAGCGTGTCGCGCGTTTTTTCCGGTGAGCCGTGGCAAATGCGTATGGGACACTTGCCGTTTGGATCAATTGTCTGCATAAACGGCAATGCGGAGATGAACTCGAGATCCTCCGCCGTTAGCCCCTCGTAGGTGTATAGAAGGGAGCCTGTTGTAGTGCCGTTTGCCCAATCGCTGCCAAAGTTGTGGTGGTTCAGCACGTATTCTTCGCGGTTGCCGCGCACGAACCAACAGGGCATTTCCTGCTTTGCGCGGTATATTAGCTTCATGGTCTCGTGCGGGTTTGCACAGTCCGAAATATAATCGCCGAGGAAAATGTACCCATCCGCTTTTTGCTTTTCCGCTTCCTTCAGGCAAGCTTTCAGCGCATGGTGGTTGCTGTGTACATCGGAAAAAACGGCGAGCCTCATGCTTCTGGTCTCCGCTCGAACAGTGCGCGGGCGAAATCCTCCGCGTCAAACGGCTGCAGATCGTCCACTTGCTCGCCGACGCCGATGAACTTCACCGGCAAACCGAGATCCCGGTGGATTGCCAACACAACGCCGCCCTTTGCGGTGCCGTCAAGCTTTGTGAGCACGATACCCGTGAGTCCTGCGGCTTCTTTGAATTCACGCGCCTGATTGACGGCGTTCTGCCCCGTTGTGGCATCGAGCACAAGCAAAACTTCTTTGCTGCAGCCCGGCAGACCCTTATCGATGATGCGCGAAATTTTGGAAAGCTCGTCCATCAGGTTTTTCTTATTGTGCAGGCGTCCGGCCGTATCACAGATGACCACATCGGCGTGACGTGCCTTTGCCGCGGAGATTGTATCGTACACGACGGCGGCGGGGTCTGCGCCCTCTGCATGCTTGATGATCGGCACGTCTGCGCGCTCTGCCCAGACTTCAAGCTGCTCAATGGCCGCCGCGCGGAACGTATCCGCCGCGCCCAAAATTACCGATTTGCCCTCTTTTTTAAGGCGGGAAGCCAGCTTGCCGATGGTCGTCGTTTTGCCGACGCCGTTCACGCCGATGACAAGGATGACGGATGGCTGCGTATCAAGATGCAACTCGTTGTCGCCGCTGACCATCTCCGTGACGACCTCCTGCAAAAGCGTCATAATCTCGTTCGGGTCTGTGATGCCGCGTTCTTTCACGCGTGCGCGGAGCGTATCGCAGATTTCGGTCGCGGTGTTCATGCCGACGTCCGACATGACAAGCAGCTCCTCAAGCTCCTCAAACAGCTCCTCATCGATCTTTGTGAACGCGTGGAGCATGCTGTTAATCTGCCCGGTGATGCTGTCTCTTGTTTTTTTCAGTCCCGCTTTGATCTTATCAAAAAAGCCCATTCAGGCACCTCTTTTCCGAATTTATGTTGTTATACCCAGTTTTTCCTGCGCTTCGTGTGCGTGCAGTGCCAAGAGTTTCGAAATGCCCTGGTCCTGCATCGTCACGCCGTAGAGCATATCAGCTTCTTCCATCGTGCCGCGGCGGTGCGTGATGACGATGAACTGTGTCTTTTGGTTCATGCGGCGCAGGTAATTTGCAAAGCGCACGACATTTACGTCATCCAGCGCAGCTTCAATCTCGTCGAGCATACAGAACGACGGTGGATTCACGCGCATGATCGCAAAGTAAAGCGAAATTGCCACAAGCGCCTTTTCGCCGCCGGAAAGCAGCTCGATGTGCGAGACGATCTTGCCCGGCGGATGCACGCGGATATCGATGCCGGAATGCAGTACATCGCCGCTGTCCGTAAAGCAAAGCTCTGCCGAGCCGCCGCCGAACAACTCCTGAAAAATCCGGCTGAAATTCTGATTGATGACGGAAAAGCGCTCTGCAAACTGTGTCTGCATCTGCTTTGTCAAGTTGTCGATGAGCTTTAACAGCTCGGCGCGGGAGCGCTGCACGTCGTCCGTTTGCGTTTTGAGGAAATTGTAGCGCTCCGAAACCTCTTTGTATTCCACAACAGCCGCCACGTTGACGGAGCCGAGCGCTTTGATACTGTTTTTGAGTTCGGACAACCGCCTTTGCGCCGTGGGCACATCTTCAATCGTGATGTTCATTTCCTCGGCTTCGCGGCGGGTGAGCTCGTATTCTTCCCACAGCTTTTTGAGGATAGCATCGTATTCACCGCTCTGGTTTTCACGGCGTTCGCGCAGACGAGCAAGTTCAAGGCCAATCGCCTCGCGGCGCGAGGAAGCTTCGCGTTCCTTTTGGCGCAACTCGCTCGTCTGTTGCTCGAGTACCGTGCGCTTTGCGGCGATGGCGCTGACCGTTTGCCGTTTTTCCTTTGCGGTCTCACGCAGATTAGCAGATTCAATTTTTCGGTTTTCAATATCCGCTTCGCGCGCTTTGATCTTCTCGAAGCTTTCCGCAAGTTCTTGATTTAAACTTTCTATACGTGCAGCGCGTTCGGACTGCTGTGCTTTCAGCGTTTGCACAGCATTTTCAAGCGATTCTTTATCTTTTTCGATGGCGAGCCCCGCAAAACGGATTTCCTGCAAATGCTGCAAGGTCTCATCACAACGATGCATTGCGTCCTCGCGGTCGCCGACCATGGATTCCATTTTGCTTCTGGCTGCCTGAATTTTGTCTTCTGTTTCTTCTGTTTTCTGCTGGGCGCTGTCTGCGGTCTGCACAAAACCGCTCAGACGCTTTGCGGCACTTTCTTTTTCGTCGCGCAGAGAAGCAAGGTTCGCGGTTTCCGTCTCCACGTCACGTGCGGCACGGGCAGCTTCCGTTTTGAAGCGGATCTCATCTTCCCTGTGCTGCGCCAGCACGGCCTTGGCGTTTTCAAGCTCCGCCATGGCCTGCAGCACTTCCTGCTGTGTAGCCTTGTGGCGCTCCAGTGTTTCATTTGCAGCCTGCGCCAGCATTTGTGCGTCTGCGCGAATGCGTGCGATTTCCGCCGAGCGGCTCAAAAGGCCGGAGTTTCGCGCCGCGGAACCGCCGGTGAACGAGCCGCCCGCATTGACGATCTGCCCGTCCAAGCTGACGACACGGTAGCGGAACCGAATACGTCGTGCAATCTCCGCTGCGCGGTCAAGGTCTTCTGCAACAATAGTGCGGCCGAGCAGAGAATCGCGGATGCCGGCGTACTGTTCATCACAGTGGCAGAGTGTTGAAGCCACGCCCACAAAGCCGGGCATATTCTGCACATCGCGCGCATCGATAACCGTACCGCGCACCGTGGTCAGCGGCAGGAATGTCGCACGGCCGGAATCGCGTTGTTTCAATAAGCGAATAGCCGCTTTCGCCGCATCTTCGGAATCAACGACGACGTTCTGCATGGCGGCGCCGAGCGCGGTCTCCAGCGCCACGGCGTATTCGCGCGGGACTTTTAAAAGCCGTGTAACAGGTCCGTGGATACCACGCAGATTGCCGCGCGTGCTCTCGCGCATGACGGTTTTAACGCTCTGCGTGAAGCCTTCAAGATTGCGTTCAAGGTCTTCCAACAGTCCAGCGCGGCGCTCTTTTTCTTTGGCGTCGAGCATCTGGCGGTCGGCTTCGGCTTTCACGGCTTCGGCGCGTTTTCTGCGCTGCTGTACACGCATTTCATGCCCCTGCACGGTGTTTTCAGCGTTTTGAATGTACTCCGCCGTATCGTGCAGCATGGCGTCAAGCTCCTCGCACTCCGTGTGAAGCGCTGCAAGGCGTTCTTCGCTTTCGGTGATTGCAGCATCCACTGTTTCGGCGCGGGCGCGAATCTCCTGCATGGAGGATTCCGCCGAGGACTGCTGCACGCGCATTTCGGAAAGTGCGGCGTTCAGTGCCACAAGCTCAGCCGAAACGGCATCGATCTCACGCGTGGTGCTGTCCGTGCCGGCACGCAGTTCCTCGAGCTGTGCGGTAAAGACAACGAAATCGGCATGGTTCTGCGCAGCTTCCGCTTCCTTTGCTTTTACCGCCTGTTCTTTTTCTTGAATATCCGCTTCAAGCGTTTGTCCGGTCAGCGCGGCGCTTTCAATCTCGCCATTTAATCTGCGGATGGTCTGCTGCTCGTGCAGAATATCATTTTCAAGCACCGAAACCTCTCCCTCTTTACGGGTGGCGAGTTCATCGGCTTCGGAAGCCTTCAAACGTGCTTCTTCCATCTGTGCGGTGCAGCCGTTCGTTTCCGTGAAATTCTGCTCGATTTGCGCGGAAAGCACATTGAGCTCACTTTCGGCTTCCTCGTAGCTGTTCTGCGTGGAGGCAATCTTTTCCTCCACCTCGCGCACGATCTTGCCGGAGCGCTCCAGCGTTTCAAGCCACAAGCCGATCTCCAGTTCCTTTTTCTCGCTGTCGAGTGCAATAAACTTTTCGGCTTTCTCCGCCTGCTCGCGTAAAGGGCCCACGCGTTCTTCGAGTTCGTTTAAAATATCGTGCAGGCGAATGAGGTTTTCTTCGGCTTTTTCCAAGCGGCGTTCGGCTTCCTCTTTGCGGTAGCGAAAGCGCGAAATGCCGGCGGCTTCTTCAAAAATCTCGCGGCGGTCTTCGCTTTTTGCGGAGACGATGCTATCGATCTTGCCCTGTCCGATGATGGAATAACCGTCGCGGCCGAGGCCGGTATCCATGAACAGCTCATGCACGTCGCGCAGACGTACGAGCGTTTTGTTAATGCGGTATTCACTTTCGCCGGAGCGGTAAAAACGACGCGTAACGGAAACGGTGTCGCCGTCGTAATTCAACTCGCGGTCGGTGTTATCCATGGTGACGGTCACTTCGCAAAAGCCCTGCGCTTTGCGCTGCGGCGTGCCGCTGAAAATGATGTCCTCCATTTTGGAGCAGCGCAGTGCGCGGGTAGACTGCTCGCCGAGTACCCAACGCATGGCATCGCTGATGTTGCTCTTGCCGCTGCCGTTTGGACCGACGACCGCCGTGATGCCGTTTTCAAATTTTAAAGTCGTTTTATCGGGAAAGGTTTTGAAGCCCTGCAGCTCCAGAGATTTTAAAAGCATCTGTTTACCTGCCTATCGTAGCCTGTATGTGCCGCCGGAAAGCGAAGCATCCGGGCGGATGTGTACGGTGTAGCCGTGCTTAGAGAAATGCTGCAAATTTTCTTTTTTCTGTCCGAGCGCAACGGAAAGCATGCGCGGGTCAACATCGATCGTAACTTCCGAATCGTTTCGGGCTTGAAGCGCTTTAAGGACGTTTTCGCGGAAGATCGCGCTGCGGCACAGCTCCATAAAAGCGGGGTGAAACGGTCCCGCGACACGGTTTTCCAGTTCTTCGCTGGCGTGCAGCCCCACACGGATGAGCTTTACACCGCGCTGCTCAATCATCGGGATGAGCTTTGCACAGAGTGAAACGGCATCCTCTAAGGTCTGCGGTGTGTATTTTCCTGCGCGGTACAAATCGCACAGTGGTGTGTTTTCTAAGACGATCGTAGGGTAAATGCGCATGGTGTTCGGCTTTAGAGCCAACAGCCTTTCGACAGTCTTCATCGTCTTTGCGTCACTGTCGCCGGGCAGCCCGGTCATCATCTGCAAGCCGAGCTCAAAGCCGTATGCGCGAATTAACCGCGCAGCGTTTTCCACATCCTTTGCGGTATGCCCCCGACGATTGAGCAGCAACACTTCGCCATCCATCGACTGCGCACCGAGCTCGATTGCCGTTACGCCGTATTGCTTTAATACGGTCAGACGTTCATCATCAATGGCATCCGGCCGCGTAGAGCAGCGGATACCGGCAAAGCCGTATGTTTCGCATGCTGCGTGCGCTGTTTTTAAAAGCGCCAAACGGTAATCGGGGTCGATTGCCGTGAAGCTGCCGCCGAAAAATGCGATCTCGGCGTTCTGCACGTGCTCCCCCATTTGCTTTGCTGCGCTTTGCAGCAGCGCCGCCACTTCTTCAGGCTGCGGCTGATGATTTTCACCCGTGATGCGGTTCTGATTACAGAAGCTGCATTGCTGCGGGCAGCCGTTGTGCGGAATAAAAATTGAGATATTCGCGTGCTTAATAGCCCATCAGCTCCAGTGCTTCGCGTGCCGCCTGCTGTTCGGCTTCCTTCTTGCTGCGTCCGCCGCCCTTGCCGATGACATTGCTGTTGAGGTGCACCTCTACGGTGAAGTGCTTGTCATGGTCGGGGCCATGCTCGCCGGTAAGAACGTATTCGAGCCGTTCACCGGGGTTCTGCTGAATGATCTCCTGCAGCATCGTCTTGTGGTCTTTAAACGGGCGTTCGCCTGCAGACTGCGCTGCCGGTTCAATGTAGTGCAGTACAAAGCGCTTAGCTTCCTCCAAGCTGCCGGAATCGAGATAGATCGCCGCCGTAATGGATTCGAACACGTCCGCTAAGATGCTTGGGCGTTCTCTGCCGCCGCTGTGCTGCTCGCCGTGGCTGAGACGCAGCAGCTCGCCTGCGCCGAAGCTGCGTGTAAACCCGCAAAGCGATTTTTCGCATACGAGCGCCGCACGCTTCTTTGTCAGCTTGCCTTCGGGAATATCCGGGAACGCTTTGCACAGGTATTCCGCCGTGACAAACCCCAAAATGGAATCGCCGAGGAATTCCAGTCGCTCATAGCTCTGGTCGCCGCCGCGGCTCTCGTTTGCGTAGGAGGAGTGCGTCAGCGCTGTGATGAGCAGGTTGCGGTTCTTAAATTTATATCCGATCTTTTTTTCAAATTCATCCAATGATCTCATAGTTATACCTTTGCTGTCTTGTTATTCGTTCGTGTTTTCCGTTTTCTCGTTTTGTAGGGCTGCGGTGATTTCACTTATAATGCCGGACTCGGCGTACTTCACCGTAAGCGCAATGGCGTTTTTCAGCGTGGAAGCCTTGGCGCTGCCATGTACCTTAAAGACCGGCTTCGAGCACCCGAGGATCGGCGCACCGCCGTATTCGTTATAATCAAGCTCTTTTTTCATGGCTTTCATGTCGTTTAAAACCATTGCCGCCGCAAGTTTATTTTTTAGGTTCTTTTTGAAAACGGCCTTGAATTTATTCATCAGCGCCATGGCAACGCCTTCATACATCTTAAGAAGGATATTGCCCGTAAAACCGTCGCACACCACAACATCTGCCGCATCAAACGGAATGTCTCTGGCTTCAATATTGCCGATGAAATGGACGTCTTTGTTTTCGCTCAGCAGTGCAAACGCCGCGTGCTGCAGTTCGCCGCCCTTGTGCGGCTCCGTGCCGACATTTGCAAGGCCGATGCGCGGCTTTTGAACACCCATGACCTTCTGCATATACACGGAGCCCATCATGCCGAACTGCTCCAGCATTTCGGGGCGGCATTCATTGTTTGCGCCGCCGTCTGCCAGCATGAAAAAGCCCTCGGATTTCGGCATGAGCGGTGCAAATGCCACGCGCTTGACGCCTTTGATGCGCTTGACGAGCAATGTGGCGCCAACGACGAGTGCGCCGCTGTTGCCGGCGGACGCAAACGCATCGCCCTTGCCCTCTGCCAAAGCGCGCAGGCCGACCGCCATAGAGCTTTGCTTTTTGGCGCGCGTGATCGCTGTGGGCTCATCCTCCATCGTGATGACATCCGGGCAGTCGATGATCTCAAAATCGGAAACGTTAACGTTCAGCTTTTCCGCCGCTGCTCTGATCTTCTTTTCGTCGCCGGTTAAAACGATCTGCACATGGAGCTCATCTGCCGCCAGACGGCAGCCTTTTATAATTTCGTCCGGGGCGTTGTCGCCGCCGAATGCGTCGATTATGATCCGCATGTTTTTCCCTCACTTTAATATTCAGCTTCCGGCAAAAGCCGGTTTTGTTCGGGCATTTCGGTTTATCAAACACGGATTTTCCGCCGATAAACCGCTTTAGACTATAATTCACTTTATTATAGCAAAAAAACAACGCAATTTCAATACCGCGCTCCCCATAAGTTGCGCAAAACAAAAAACGTGCGCCAGGCTTTCCCGGTACACGTCTTTTGCTGATTTGGAGGAAAAATTTTGAGCTTTGATTTTTAGAATTTATCCGGCAGGCGGATCTCGCGGCGCACGGCTGTTCCGTCGATCTCGTTAAACCGCACGGCTTCGTTCTTTACGGCCATTGCGGCGGCGATGCCCGCGGCCTCACCCATGGAGCGGCAGGTGGGTTGGATGCGTGCGGCGGACTGCGCACGGAAATCCATACCCGCGCAGCGCCCGGCTGTAAGCACGTTATCGAGCGTTTTCGGGATCATCACCCGGAACGGGACTTCCCAATACTGTTCATCGGCCGGTACGTCATGCTGATATTTGAGTCCCAGCGAAACATCGTCCACGCCGTGCACATCGATGGGATAATGGCTCGCAGCAATGCCGTCCGGGAATTTCCTGTACGTCAGCACATCTTCAATCGTCAGCATGTATTCTGCTTCGATGCGGCGGGATTCACGAAAGCCGACGAGCTGCGCGATGCTTGTGATATACGCATTCTCAAAGCCCGGAATATAGTCGCGTAGGAATTTGCGCAGGCGCATAATGGCTTTTTTGCCCTCAAGCTGCTTTTGCGTCATAAATTCCGCATCCACAACGTTTTCTTTCGTCGTCAACTCCGGGCAGTTGAAGTTCATGCCGTCCGGGCGGCCGGGAATACCGAATGCCTGAAAATAGCACGCGTCCTGCTCGGTCAGCACGCCGTTTTCATACGCCTTGCGGATAATGTCTTTCATACCGGGCGTGTTCATAGCAAAGTATTTATATTGGTCGTTGCCGAGGCTGCGCATGTACGCGTGGAAACGTTCAAAGTCAATACCCGCCATGTCAAAGCGCAGGGAGACCGGCTGATTTACGCGGTTGTGGTTGCCGGACTGATACGACGCACCGACGAGCTTGATGAGGTCAGCGTCACCGGTGCAGTCAATGAAGCACTTCGCTTTGTATGCCGCAAGGCCGTTCTTATTGTTGACAATCACGTGTGTTATTGTGCGATCTTCGAGCACGGCATCCACAACCCGGAGGGCACCGGCACGAGCCATTATTACTTCAAAGAGGGCACGTACTACACCATTCCCTATCGAAGCCTGATGCCGAAGAACATCAAAAACCTGCTTGCGGCCGGCCGCTGCATTTCCGGCAGTCACGAGGCACAGGCATCATTCCGTATTATGCCCACGTGTTGCAGCACGGGTGAAGCCGCTGGTATTGCGGCTGCCGTTGCCGCGCAGGAACACACCGATTTCCCGGAAACGGACGTGAAGAAAATTCAAGCGTTGTTGCGTAAACATCACGCGTTTATCGGCGAGTAAAATCTGAAAATACAGCGAAAAACCCTCGACATCTGAAATGTGCTTCAGCTTGTCGGGGGGTTTCTATCGTTCGTCCCTTATGCGTTTTTCAGTGTTTCGGCAAGGTCTTCGAGCGCGCGAGCGGAAAGCGCGGCGTAGCGCTCTTTTTTGTCACGAATGTGCGGCTCAATGACGGGCAGAATGCCGAAGTTCGCACCCATCGGCTGGAAATCTTTCGAGGGGCTGTGCGCGGCGTGCTCCGCAAGTGAGCCCATCATGGTAGTGATGGGCAGAATGAGCGGCGCTTTGCCCTCTAAACGGCGCACGGCGTTGCGTCCCGCAAGCAAGCCGGACGACGCCGATTCCATATAGCCCTCCACGCCGGTCATCTGTCCCGCAAAGAACAGCTCCGGGCGCGTGCGCATGGAGAAATCCGCGTTCAAAAGCTTCGGCGAATCGAGGAACGTGTTGCGGTGCATCACGCCGTAGCGCATGTACTCGGCGTTTTTCAGGCCGGGAATCATACCGAACACGCGCTTTTGCTCGGAAAATTTCAAGTTTGTCTGGAATCCTACAAGATTGAACAGCGTTTTTTCTGCGTTTTCGGTGCGCAGCTGCACCACGGCCCACGGACGGTGACCCGTGCGGGGGTCGCGTAAGCCGACCGGCTTCAACGGGCCGAAGCGAATCGTATCGTGTCCGCGCTGTGCCATGACTTCAATGGGCATGCAGCCCTCGTAGACCTTCGGGTTCATCACGTCAAAATCGTGAATGGGCGCGCGCTCCGCGTTGATAAGCGCTTCATAAAACGCATCGTACTCCTCTTTGTTCATCGGGCAGTTGATGTAATCGTCGTCGCCCTTATCGTAGCGGGAGGCCGTGAAGCAGTGCTCCATATCAAGGCTTTCGCGCGTGACGATCGGTGCGGCGGCATCGAAAAAGCTAAGCGCACCGCCGCATAAGTTCGTGATCTGTTCGGCAAGCGTGTCGCTCGTCAGCGGGCCGCTTGCAATAACGGTCACGCCCTCTGCGGGAATTTCCGTCACTTCGCCGTGCATGACTTCGATGTTCGGATGCTCCGTGATCGCTTTTGTGACGAGCTCTGAAAAGCGGTCGCGGTCAACGGCGAGCGCGCCGCCTGCGGGCACGGCGGTTTTATCCGCACAGGCAACGAGGAGAGAATCCATGCGGCGCATTTCCTCTTTCAGAAGCCCGGCGGCGCTGTCGATGCGCGCAGCCTTCAAAGAATTCGAGCAGATGAGCTCCGCAAACCCGGCGCTTTTATGCGCGGGCGAAAATTTCTGTGGCTTCATCTCGAAAAGGCGCACAGAATACCCCGCCTGCGCAATCTGCCACGCTGCTTCGGAGCCGGCAAGACCCGCGCCGATGACGGTGACGGTCTGCTTATTCTCCATCTTTCTCCCCCGCGTCGTCTTTATTGAACGTGTAAGTGCAGCCCGGCGTTACGCAGTAGAGCGTCTGGGCCTTGTCTTTTTTCTTTAAGAGCACCTTACCGCAGACCGGACAGGTCTTGTCGGACGGCGCGTCCCAAGAGACGAAATCGCACTTCGGGTAGTTGTCGCAGCCGTAGAACACACGGCCGCGCTTTGATTTTTTCTCGATGATCTTGCCGCCGCACTTCGGGCACTTTGCACCCGTATCGTTGACGATTTTTTGCACGGTCTTGCATTCCGGGTAGCCGGAGCAGGCGATAAACTTGCCGTAGCGGCCGAATTTGACGACCATCGGCTTGCCGCAGTTCGGGCAGACGAGGTCGGTCTTGTCTTC
>OHUG01000496.1_pt1 | contig 17133 bp, 8 predicted proteins | sample 1579161 | NCBI WGS metagenome assembly OHUG01 (sample SAMEA3882514, study PRJEB24775) | human gut metagenome | biome: human-associated habitat; feature: intestine environment; material: feces | place: Netherlands | collected 2009/2010 | reverse complement strand
CCTTCGGGTGTTCGTCTTTTTTGTATAGCTGTCTGCTAAGAGAAGTAGAAGCAAGAAAGGGGATATGAGTCATCCCTAACGCATTGTCACTAGTTTCGCTAAGCGCCGTTCGTTGAAAAGCAGTTATCGTTTTCCACGGGTTAACCCCCTACAAGGCGTTTTTAATATAGTCATTACCCTGTCATTTACCTAGTCATCTTCTTTTGGGCTTATGGGAAGTGGCGAACGAAACCCCAGGTCAAAGCCTTGTATTTTGAGTAGCAGCCATAATTGTCTCATTTGTTGTCATTTTTGGCAGTAGGCAAATAGCCTCAGATCAATAAAGTGATCCTTAGCACTGACAGAGAGTTAGCTTGCTAAAAGATGATTTGACGGGTAGACAATAGCCTGATGAGCCATCTAAAATAGCAAGCGAGAGAGCAGGATTGCGAATCAGCTGACAAAGAGAGGCGGCGCTTCGCAATCAACGAGGAGAAGAGGATCGCCGACGCGCCCGAGGCCCCCGCCTCGCGCGCGTATAGGTGCATATAGCACCAGAGGCGATCGCGAGCAGCAGAGGAGACACAAATGAGGAAATCGGTCATGGGGGGGTCTCGCTGAAAAGAGAATTTTCGGCCGAAGCCTTCTAGCCTTTACTCTTGCAGCCACGTTGGCTTTTCCGGCAGCGAGTCTTTCTTTCGTTGCCCAGGCCTTTGCCGACGACCCTTCGAATGGTGATGCGGCAGAAGCACCTGCCGCTCCTGTAGTCGACCCGATCAAACACGGCGACGTTCACGGCATCGATTTCATGACCCCCATGGCTGAAGATGGCCTGTGGGATCTCTTTCGCGTGGAAAACGGCGCAGGGAAGACCATCTATATAGAGGTTGAGAAAGATGGCACAATCATCGCGCCGCGTTTCGCCTACGCTATTCCCGAGACGCAGGATACCGATCCCGAGGCAAAGGATGCCGACACTTCCGCGCCTGACTACGCCGGCGATGCCAACTCCTCTCGCATCGCCCAAATTGTCGCGCTGAAGATCGCCCAGCCGGTTCCGGCGGCTCAGGATGTCGAGGCCCCGGCCCCGGCACCACAATCGCTGCAGGACGTGTTTGGCGACCCGAACAATTTCCCTACCTATACCGTGAAACTGTTCGACGCGAAGCGCGGCGGTGATCCGCTGTACGCGGGCACTATTTGCCCCATCTACGCGAAGCTTGTCAACGATCCCGCCGTGCCGAGCGAGGATGAGTGGAAGGTGCTCGGCATCCGCACGATCGATCCCGACATTGACAAGTTCGCGGAAACGGTCGGCGCTGGTGCCAGCTACTACAAGAACCTCACGGGCGACACCCCCATCGTATTCCAAAGCATGGCGACGACCGAAGCCGGTGAGCCCAAAGCCGAGGTGCAAGATGTCGCCTCCGGCAAGCGCCTCGTCGTCACCTACAACCAGGTTGAAGCCGACGCTATCTCCGGCGCTGTCAAGTACGTCGATGTCGATGGCAACATCATCGATACGGAAATCGTGGAAAACCTCGGCGCGGGCAAAGAGGTTGCTATCAAGAAGTCTTTCTTCAAGACGACCACTGACGAGGCCGGCCAGGAGACCACGCATTATTATCGCGTCATCCAGCGCCTCACTGGCTCCACCGTCATGCTGACGCCCGAGCAGGCCACGAAGCAGATTCGCGTTATGGAAGTGAAGAACACTAAAGCCGGCGCTTATCAGGTCACCATTAATTATGTGGACGATAACGGCAATACGCTGTGGACCGACAGCGTAGATGTGAAGGGCAAGGGCTACCAGTACACCCTGCCGAACTCCTTCTCGATGAGCGCCGTCACGAATGCAGCGGATGCGCCTACTACCGACCGCGACAAGGGACAGTGGGGCATCAACTATTACACGCTGGATTCTTGGACCATTGAGACCAATGCGGCGGACGACAATGCGGCCATCGGGGCACGCTCGGCGGAAAACCAGCAGGGCAATCCCGTCGTCGCCTTCGAAGCGGGCGAGTATCCGGCTGGCCGCACGGTGACGGCGAAGTACGTCTCGCAGGCCACTACGAAGAAGGTCAACCTCACCGTGATGGAAATCAACGGTGAGACGGGTGCTCTTATCGATAAGATCCACTACGAAGTCACTCCGGAGCAGACGGCCACCTACACGCCGGCTCCGAAGGACGGTCTGGTGCCGTGGTCCGGCAACATGGAGCCCATCACCTACGCCTGGGAGGATCTGGAGAAGGGCACGGACGTGCTTCAGTACGTCTATTACGTGCCGAAGGACTACACGCCGGGCGACACCTACGACATCACCGTGCAGTACATGAACATCGCCAACAGCCAGATTCTTCGCAGCGAGACCATCACCGTCGACCCCGAAACGAACGACTTCGTGAACATCCTCGGCGAGGAGCGCTTCTCGCTGGGCTACGACACCTACGTGCGTCTGGCGGGTCAGGAAACGGCCATTCGCCACACCTACTTCTCGCCGGCGCGCACCTACACCATTTACTACCGCGATGTGAACGACGAGCTTAGCTCGCAGATCACCATCCGCCGCACGCAGATCATCGATACCGAGCGTGTGGTGATGGTTCCGGGCACCACGGTGATGACTGCCGCTCCGGTTGCCGCAGCCCCCGCTGCGGAAGGAACTGCTGCCGATGCTGAGGCGCCGGCAACAGTTGATGCCGGCGTGGGTACGGGCGACGCCGCCGCGGTCATCAACGATGACGACAACCCGTTGGCGACGCTTGGCGGTCAGGATACCGGTACTGAGCGCGCTATCGTCGATGACGAGAACCCGCTGTATTCCGGCCTCGCCCAAGACGTGGCGACTTCCGGCTCGGGCATGGCGTTGGTTGCGGCCGCGGGCGCCGTCGTTCTCGTAGCCGCCGGCCTTGGCCTTTACTGGTGGATGCGCCGCCGCAAAAAGAATGAGCAGACCGCAACCGATTCGATGAACGCCTAAAGGGAGGAGGACGACATGACCAAGCTGCTACAGAACAAGCCGATCATCAAATTCTTGGGAATCGCCCTGTCGATCCTGCTGATCGTCGCCCTTGTCCCCCAAATCAACATCGCCTACGGCTCCAAAGACGACGTCCTAGCCGACACGGGCACGGAAGAATCTGCCGAAGGTACGAATGATTTGGAAGGAACGGAAAATACTGAAGGTGAAGAGGAGGGTGGTCTCTCAGGCGAAAACGCCTTAGAGGGTGCAACCCTCGATGGAGAAGAGCCGCCTGCAGACGAAGAGGCCGGGATCATGGCGACGGCGCTCCCCGAGGAGAATCCCGAGGCAGTTGCCGAAACTCCTGTGGAGACGACGTCCAAGGGGTTGGCCAACAACACGGATAATCAAATCATTGATGGCGACGTAACCAACACCTCCAGCCCTCTGACCTTCAGTGGGAATGGAACCTATACTCTCACCGTCAACGGCACGCTTCGCAGCGATATCCGGGTGACCGGTGGCGCTACGCTTACCATCAACGGCGCTGGGAAAATCATCGGTACAGGTACCAGTTCTGTCATATCTATACTTGGCTCTAATAGCAAGGTCATTCTCGGTACAGAAAACGGTGCGGGGCCAACTGTTACAGGAGGCAAAGGATCGGCGAGTCCTGGTGGCTTCAACAACGGCGCAGGCACGGTAGGTGGCGGCGTTTTCGTGAACGACGGAGCTAGCTTCATCATGCACAGTGGCGCCATCACCAAGAATGAAGCGGGAGCTGGTGGCGGTGTATTCGTGTGGAATGGTTGTCATTTCGAGATGACGGGTGGTGAGATCTCTAGTAACAAAGCAAAAGACCCCGATAAAACTGATGACTCCGATGGCCCTTTGCGTGCTCATGAAGGCGGAGGAATATTTACTGACGCAAAAGACACCAAGATAACTGGCGGCTCCATCATTAACAATGAAACAGAGACTACTACCGACTGGGGCGGCGGTGGCATTTATATCAACAACAATGGCACCTTGATGATCCCTTCTGCCCTCATTACGAATAACAGCGCCGCCGGTCTTGGTGGAGGTGTCGCTGGCTGTCCTCATGCGAAGATTATTATTGGAGAAAAGGAGACAACCAGCGCTGGTCAGTTGGAAAGCAGCGCTGCCGTGTTCAAGAACACTGCTTCTGGAACAAGCTATCCTTTGAATACGGTGCTGCGTTTCAATGTTCCTGCGTCTGTTGTTTCTTCGGGCAAGAATGTTCCCTCGGGCGACTTCTTCCTTACTGGTATGGGCGAAGGCGAAATTGCCAAATTGCTAAACGGAGAGAATCCTGGCAACGTAGTCGATGGCAAGCTTACCTACGGATGGAGCACAAAATATACCCTTGAAAACAAGGACTATGCGAGCAAGTCTTTTAAGGTTAACCTCGCGCAAGACTATTACTGCACTCTCGCGAGCTATGTCTCTGCGGATAATACTCTCGTGCGTGGGGATGGAGAAACTCTTGCTTGGCGGGGGTTCGAGGTTGGCATGCCTCCCGTGAACGGTAGAGTGGTGAGCGATACTGGATTGTGGTCAAGAGAAATTGGTATTCCTATTGGTCAGAGCTATGAATCCCATGATGCTACCCTTTGCCTAACTAACACCGCCACCGCTGATGGTGCGAACATAGCTCGAAGCGTCATCATAACGGGAAATAAGAGCGGAACTCACGGCGGTGGTATCGCCTGCAATGGCGCGATCAAGCTCGGAAAGTTCGACACAGAAGAAAAAACCACGGTGAACCCTTATACGATCTCGCTGACGAAGAAGATTGTTAACAGCCTAGGCGATCTTCTAGACACTGATTCCGATGACGTTTTCCGTTTCGAACTAACTGACAAAGAAACTAATGAGAAGTACGAGGGATACACCGAGAACGGCAATCTGCAATTTGCATTACCTGGTTTCGATGCCGAAGGAGAGAAAACGAAGACCTTCTCTCTGAAAGAGTGCTTAACCGGTGAACAAAAAGAAGCGGGATTTGTGTCCTCTATTCCCGACGGCATCGATGTTCATGTCAGTCTGAATGTCGAAAAAGAGGTGGCTAGCTACAAAGAAAAGGACAACAACGTTCTCCTGACTTCCACTACCTATACCACCAAGGTCAGCTCGGTGCAGATTGGCAATCAATCGGGCGACGATGCTGCGACAGTTACGAATACGCTGAACTTGAAGACGTCTGTGAACATTCCGGTGACGAAGATCGCTGATGGCATCGCGGCTGGCAGCTTTGCGTTCGGATTCAAGAAGATCGATAACATTGATGATGTTGTCAACGATCCGAGCAATCCTACGGAGCTTAAGCAGGCTAACAGCCTTGTCAGCATTGCTACAGCGGAGGGTGCAACCGTTAAGGAAACCGGGCAACTTGCAGAGTCAACAAAGCAGAAGGTTGAAGGTACGGTTTCCTTCGATACTGAAGAGTACACTGCACCGGGAACTTACTGGTATGCCATTGCTGAACAAAACGGGGGTACCCAAAACGTTGACAGCGGCGTGGATTACGATGGTACCACTTATCTTGTGAAGGTTGATGTAACGCTGTCCCCGGATAAGCGTAGCCTAGAAACGAGCCCGACTATCTACAAGGCGCCTGCCGGTGCAACCGCTCTCGAAAATGCGACGGAAGCTGGTATCAAGTTCGAAAACGTTGCCATGGAATATGCTGGGTTCAATCTGGGGCTGACGAAGCAGATTCTGACAACTCTTGACGAGAGCCTTCAGCTTAATGGGAAGACCTTCAACTTCGCGCTCTACGACGGTGAATCCAAAGTGGCTGAGGGAACGACAGGCCCAGATGGCAACCTCTCATTAGGAATTATTAACGATTCCGCTGACGAACCCTATGCGAAGAAAACCTTCGCTGACGGTACCAAGCCAAGGGATTTCACTTTTACACTGAAGGAAGCTGTCCCCGAAGGCTCCAGCGACGATTTCCTTACTACTATTCCTGATGCTACCGTGGAGGTAACGCTGACCGCCGCGGGCAGCCGTGTCGTGTCTGAAAATGGCCACACGGTGTATAAAGTGGAGCCCACCGTTGAAGCAGTGACCGTCAATGGCACCGATGTGGCAGTTGCAGACAAAACCATCACTGTCACCAATCGTTATGCCCCCAATGGGCAGTGGCAGTTTGAGGCTGACAAGTTCTTCTATGGCCTGGGAGCGCCCCGCCCTTGTAGCTTTACGATGGTTGAATTGTCGAACGTCCCTGAGGTAGGCAAGTCCATCGACCCAGCCACCAAGGATGACAAGGCTTGGACTGCTGAGCTTGAGACAGCGGATTTCACGGAGGGCAAAGCCTCCATCAAATTCCCTGCCATCATTTATAAGCAAGAAGGCACCGGCGACAACAAGGTCAACGATATCGGCGATCATTACTACCTCGTCACTGAGGACGGCGATGATGCTGCCAAGGACACCACGGCCTATGTCATCAAAGTGACCGTGGCGGTTGATGAAAACGATCCTGCTAAGCTCACCGCCACCGAAACGGTGCGCGGCTACGCTGACGACCTCGACTCCACGCTGAACCCGCTGGTTCTGCCGGAAGGCGAACGCCCGGCGTTCTACAACACCGACACCTACGACCTGATTAGTGCTGCCAGCTACAGTGTGTACGCGGCCAGCGGCGAGCCGGTCGACCGGGTGTGCTATGTCGACCCGAAGATCATCAAGAACCTTGAGGGTCGCGCCATCAAGTCTGGCGAGTTCGCCTTCAAGCTCATTCAGGTGGCGAACTACAACGACACCGAGGGCGAGCTCATCTCCGCCACTACCAACGACGAGTTCGGCATGGTCGACTTCGACAAGGCAAACAACGTCTCCGGCGACCTCGAGAACCCCAGCTGCCTGGCTTACACCAAGCCCGGCACCTATTACTACCGCGTCATCGAGGACACCAGCAAGGGCGGCATGAACGACCAGTCCGTGCTGTACAGCGATCAGGTGATCACCTTCACCACGGTCATCGAACAAGATGAGACGACCGGCCAGCTGGTGTGCACCGACATGTACTATGGCTGGTGGGACGCCGCGGCCAACCAGAACGTCCGCTTCGACGAGCAGTACGCCGACTACGAGACCCAGCCGGGCAACATCGGCGATATGTCGAAGCTGAACCCCGATTGGCACCCGACCATCAACAACAAGGCGCGCCCGATGGATCTGCAGGTGCGTAAGACCAGCGTGTCCGATCGCGACGAGGGCCTGGTGGGAGCCACTTACGCGCTGTACATGGTGAACGAGAACCCGCAGGGTGACATTTGGCTCGCTGAGGCGACCTCCGAGGAAGGTGGCTGGATCACCTACAAGAACGTGAGCCTCGCCACCAACAACCTGTACTACTTCAAGGAAACGGCCGCGCCCGCGGGCCACACCGTGAGCGAGTTCCGCAGCCCCTACTTCTATCTCGTGGAAGATGCGACATCCGCTAACGGCTACGCCCTGAAGTACACCGACACCAAGTACTTCGATGCCGCCGAAACGGAAGCCGCCGCGGCCGCACCGATGGCCGCCGCCGAGGCCCAGGGCCTGCAGGCTGACATCGCCGCCCAAGCCGAGGCGACCGCGACCGATGATCAGACCCAGCCCGGTCACAGCGCCGACGGCAACATCCTGCTGACCTACGACAAGGACGGCGGCGTCTATGACGAAACCACCCAGATTGAGGTGAACAAGCTGGACACCCGCACCCACGAATGGGTGGAAGGCGCCAAGCTGGTCATCCTCGATAAAGAATCGGGAAAGGAAGTGGCCAGCTGGACTTCGGGCAAGGCTCCCCAGAAGCTGGCGAAGACACTGAACGTCGGCACCACTTACCTCCTGCGCGAGGTGGAGGCTCCCGGTGAGTACCGCTTGGCCAACGACGTTGAGTTCGTCATCGACAACTACGGCAACGTGACCATCACCAAGGGCACGGAAAACGGCAACGCCGAGCTGTCCGACAACACCATCACTCTATACGACACTATGATGGACGCTGAAGAGGTCGAGCAGCGCGAGCGCGAAACCACCCGCGAGGTGCCGCTGGGCACGATTCTGGCCCAGACTGGCGACATGCTGCCGATCCTGGGCATCGGCCTCATCGTGCTGGCGAGTCTGATCGCCCTTATCGTGGCCGGCCGCCGGCGTCGTGCAGGAAAGGATGACGAGAACTAGGATGTGTCGGGAGTCGCAGGCAACCGCCTGATTGAGATACCATGAGGGATACGCGCGAGGCTCTTCGGGGCTTCGCGCGTATCTGTGCTTGATAGTAAAAGATGAGCCATTGACTAAGGAAAAGACAAAGCGAACAATCCATCGACCCCGTGATTTCCATGACTGATGCAGTAGCTAACATACCGGCAGGTTCGCTTGGCGTTTCAGGGCCGGCGGAGACATCGGATGCATTTGCGCGCGACGTTAAGAAGCGCCTCGCACGGTTGCGCATTGTGTCGCGGCTCTGCTCGATCGTCGGTGCATTGCTCCTGGCGGCGGTTGCCCTGCTGGCTATCAGCGCAACAGTGGCGCCGCGCTTCATGGGATTGCAATTCTATACCATCGTGTCGGGATCCATGGAGCCGTCATTTCCCGTGGGCAGCCTCGTGTACGCCGAACCCATCGAGCCCGAGGCGTTAGCCGTGGGTGATGTGGCGGTCTTCTGGCGCAATGACGAAGTCGTCATTCACCGCGTGGAGGAAAACCTTTACGAAGACCGCGAACTGATCACCCGCGGCGACGCCAACGAAGGCATCGACGCTCATCCCGCGCTGTACGACAACGTGGTCGGTCGTGCTGTGAACCAGATACCGGGTATCGGGTATTTCGTCATGGCGCTGGCGTCGCTGCCGGGAAAGCTCGTCTTGGGTTGGGTCGTCCTCATGGGCGCCGCCTTCTCCATAATCGGCACCGCCATAGCCTCCCTCGCGAGGCAATAACGCAGCGCCCCCGCCAACAAATCTTCGTTATTTTGTACCTGAAGTTCTCGTTTTTTTGCTTGTAAAACCTCGTTATTTTGAATATGACAATCAACCGTCCCTCCTCAGGATCCGGGACCTGGTGCCCGCCATGCCAAGATTAGCGGTTTGGTTCCCATCCCCCAAGTTGGCTGAGGCCTTTGTCTTGCGACGCCATGTAGGCTGGCGCGGGGAGTGAAGTGGGAAGTTCTTGCGTCATTTTTACGGTCGTGCTTAAGCATACTGTTCCCTCTGCTGTTAAAGAGAAGGGATCAGTTATGAAAAAGCGATCTAAAGCGCCGGGATGGGTTGGGTTCGATCATTCGCAGATGTTCAATTTGGTGATCATGCAGGAAGATGTATGCCAACGCTTGCTTGAAAGGATCCTCGGTATTCAAATAGAAAGACTCGAGTTTGAGAACGTCGAACATGCAATTGATCCCAGCATTGAGGGTCGCGGCGTGAGGCTCGGCGCTTATGTAAAAGGGGAGGGAAAAGCCTTCAACATCGAAATGCAAGCGCAGACTGAATACTACCTTGGATGCAGACTCCGCTATTACCAATCGGTGATCGATAGCGATCTGCTCCACAAGGGAGATGACTACGAGGACTTACCTCGCAGCTATATTATCTTTCTCTGCGTTCACGATTCGTTCGGTTGCGGTCTCCCCGTGTATACCATTGAACCGAGATGCTTGGAGAATAATGACTGTCAGCTGGATACGCGCTGCACGTGGATCGTCCTCAACGGAAGTGCGTGGGTGAAAGAAGACGACGAGAAGCTGCGATCCTTGCTACAATACATCGAGGACGGTACCGTTACGGAGGGCGATGATCTTGTGGCCCAAATTGACCGTCTGGTTGTAGCGGCCAACGACGATGATAAGGTGATGAGCGAGATGATATCCGTCAGTACTGTGGAGGCCAACGCCGAGCGTCGTGTTCGCCAAGCTAAGAAGTTCTACAGCGAAGTGGGGTTCAAGCAGGGCTATGAGGCCGGAGAAGAGCAAGGCCTCGAGCAAGGCCTCGAGCATGGCATCGAGCAAGGCATCGAGCAAGGAAAGAAGGAAGAGGCCGCTCGCATCTCAGCGTTAATCAACCGCCTTCTCGCAGACGGGAGAGAGCAAGACATTTTGCTTCTTGGTGATCAGGAAGCCCTAGAGCGCCTCCTGAAAGAGTACTCCCTGTAGCGCAAAACGCCCTACTGATTATTCCCGTTTCCAGCTGCGCTGATTTCATAGCGAGTGACACTGGATTTCGGCACGAGCCGCAAGTGCGGTGAGGTTCTCCTTCCCGAAGCAGGATTGCCGAAGATCTCGCTGCCGAAAATCTAACAGCGCTACAGCTCGCCCCTTCCAATCTTCGTTATTTTGTACCTGTCTCGTTTTTTTATTTAAAATCTCGTTATTTTGAATATGGCAATCAATCGTCCCTCTTCAGGAGTCGGGATCTGGTGCCCGCCACGCCAAGATTGGGGGGTTTGACATCCGCCTGCCAAGAACTGGTAAGCCCGAAGCCATGAAAAGCGGAAAAATCGTCAATTTCTGCAAAATGAAGAGTTACATTATCGTAGAAATCGACCAAATAAAGAATTGCATTATTGAAAAAGCCCAGCTAGAATAGACAAAACGATAGCAGCGAAAGGAGTCCTCCTTGTTTCGCAGGAAGGTCTACGATTCTCTACAGCGTTGGGCGACCCGACGTGGTCAGACAGCACTTCTCGTGACAGGTGCGCGCCAGATCGGTAAAAGCTATCTGGTAGAGCGCTTGGGTCGCGAGAAGTATCAGCGCCTTCTGACAGTCAATCTCTACCTCGATAAGGCGGCGAAGCGCTCGCTGGCTGAGGCCTCCAATGTAGCGGATCTCATAACACGCCTCTCTCTCATGGCTGATCAGCCCCTCGTTCCTGGCGAGACGCTGATCTTCATCGACGAGATCCAGGAGCTTCCCGACCTCATGACCATGGTGAAGGGTCTTGTTCAGGACGGCCGATTCTCTTATGCGTTCTCGGGTTCGATGCTGGGAACCGAGCTGAAGCACGTGCGCTCCTATCCTGTGGGCTTTGTGACCGAGGTCACCATGTTCCCTATGGGCTTCGAAGAGTTCTGCTGGGCGATGGGTGTCCAGAACGAGGCTCTTTCCGTCGTCCGGGACTGCTGCACGTCCCTTCAGGCGGTGCCTGGCTACCTGCACGAAGCCCTACTCGGCTACTTCCGCAGCTACATGGTAGTAGGGGGAATGCCTGCAGCAGTGCAAGCCTTTCTCGACAACGCCGGCAATATGGGACCGGTGCGAGAGGTTCAGGCTGAGCTGGTGGTTTCGTATGTTCACGACATCACGAAATACGCCGGCACTGCGGCGCCAACCGTGAGGGCGATCTTCGAACAGCTTCCTCTTCAGCTGGACGCGCGCTCGCAGCGGTTCCAACTGAACTCCCTAGGAACGGATGCGCGCTACAGCAAGTTCAGCTTCGATTTCAACTGGCTAGTTTCGGCCCATGTCGGCCTGAAATGCAACGTGGTACGCGATCCGAAGAGGCCTCTCAAGGCCACGGAAGACGCGGGGAACTTCAAGCTGTATGAGTCGGACACGGGGATGCTGGCGAGTCGCTACGACATTTCGGTGGCGCGCGGTTTGTACAGCGATGATCGCACGCTCAATCTCGGATTCATGTTCGAGAACGTGTTCGCTCAGGCGCTTACTGCTTGCGGGTGTGATCTGTTCTACTACATGAACCGCAAGAGGGGAGAGGTTGATTTCCTGGTTGAAAATGCCCGGGGAGACGTAGTTCCGCTTGAGATCAAGTCGGGCCGCACGCCCCGCGCCCATGAAGCTTTGAACAAGCTGCTCGCCACTCCGGAATACGGGATTGAAAAGGGCTACGTGCTCTCGCGCCTCAATGTGGAGCAGCGCGATCGTGTTGTCTACCTCCCCTGGTACGTGACGGCGTGCCTGCCCGAGGCTCTCGGCCTGAGAAAGCGCTCCGATGAGGAGGACTCGTTCAGCATAACGCTTCCGTCCCTATCCGCGCCCACAAGAGAGAACTCCAGCGGAGTAGTGTAAGGCTTTTCTCTTTCGCCGCTCACCCCTGAAAATGTACCGCTCGAATAGGGTTTAGAGCGTTTAGAAAGCATTTTCGTCGTTCTTTACCCTGTCATTTGCCTACCAACTTGTTTTGGACACTTCGTAAGAAAGTTCCGAGAAACCCCTGGTCAAAGCTTTGAAATTCGAAGCAATTTCATAATCGTTGACTTTGACGTCATTTTTGTCAGTGGACAAATAAGCCCAGATCAATAAAGTAAACCTAGCCATCGGTAACGCGCGGGTGCGATTTGGGTATCGAAACGGCTACGAGAAGGCCCGTTTCGAACACGCTCCCGACAGCTTGTTAACAAGTTGTCAACGAGAAATCGCTCGAAGCAAACCGCTTCAGCCCGAAGCCTCCGATGACAACGAGGGAAGGTTCGCCCGACCCTCGGCAAGCAGGTTTAAATGTCCGGTCTCCAAGCCGGTATTTAAAAGGTAGTAGGAAACGGAGTAGAAGGAAGGTGCGGAGTATGCGGACCATAGCGCGGTTCATGGACGCGAGAAACACCGCCGAGGGCAAGTTCCTGTCAGTCTTGCTGTCGGTGCTCTTGGTGTTCTCGTTCCTGAACGTGACCATGTTCACGGACTACGCCAACGCCACGGACGAGACCGCTCCGGAGGTGGCCGTCGAGGAGAATCAGAGCCTCGATGTCGTCGACCCTGTGACGGACGAGCCCGAGGAAGAGGCGCAGGAGTGACGAGGGCGCTCCCGAGCAGGAGCAGCTCGAGTCCGAGGAGCCCGCGGGGGAGGTGAATGAGACTGAGGAAAAAGAAGCGGATGTGTCTAATGCGAATAAGGGAACTGATGAGTCTGGCGCAAATTCGAAAAGAATTGTGGCACGCTCTCAGAATCTGACCGCCGAGCCGAATGCCGCTGCGGTTCTGTCAGCTGATCTCGAACTCATGATTGGGGATAGGGAACCCCTTGAGTATTCTTCGAACAGCAGATTCAGAAACTACCGCTGGAAGGTTATTTCTGGTGACAATGTGGTGAAGATCGCGAACGATAAGGGTGATCGGTTTAAAAAACGGGGAATCAATACACTTATTCCAACAGCGTAACGGCGATAGCGGCCGGCACCGCCACGGTAGGATTCCAGACCAGCGAGTTTGGGCTGTTGTGGACTACCCAGCAAACGTGGACAATCGAAGTGACCGCCCCCGTGTTGACCGGCATCACCATTGGCGGCAGTGACACTGTGGCGGAGTTTGCCTCAGTCAACCTGACCGCGACACTCTCTCCCAACGGGGCGGTCGGCCAGGTCGTCTGGGCTTCGGACGATCCGTCCGTCGCCACGGTAGACGGTAGGGGCCGAGTGACTGGCGTTGCAGCGGGCAAGGTAACCATCCGCGCTTCCGTCACGAACCCCGATGGAACCTCGGTTGCCGCTGAGTACGAAGTCACTGTGACAAAATCTCGTTCAACTCATTCTGCAGAGTTCTATTACCTGAAGAGTCCCGACTCAGATCCTGCGTCGAATGGGACAAACAACTGGGGAAAAACAATAGGAAACGGCAGTATCGATGTGACTAATGCGGAGTGGAACGGAATCAATTGCTTTGTTTCCTCCCAACAGAATCGTATCGTTGAATGGCCCAGCGGGTTCGACAACGGCGTTGTCCCAAGGACGAGTCCGCACTGGAATGTCATTTTTGATGCATTCAAGAGCACTGTCGGCAGCGATGTCGCGGAAGATGACATCGAGAGCATTACGCTTGTCCCGTATAAGATTTCAAAGAATGACGCATACCATGTAGACTGTCAGGTCGTTGTTAAGGCTAAGCAGGCTGCTACCGCTACCTTCTATCTCTGGGATGTAGAGGATACTGGATATATATTTAAGTATGCTGAAACGGTGCGCAAGGGAAAAGATGTAGACGTGCCAGGTGTTGTGAGGAATCTTCCGTCGCAGAAGATCGTCAGCGAACGCACGTATCGTCTAGTCGCTTGGCGAACTAATCCTGGGTTGTCTGGCAATGAGGCCCAGTTCCCCTTCACGATGCAGGAGAATACGAACTTCTATGCCAAGTACGTGGCTGAGTACCTCGTGAAATATGATCTGGCTGGGGGTTCGTGGAAAGCCGATTCCCAGAATGCTTACGCCGCAGGTGATACTGTGGCTGTCACAAGTGAGCGGCCCCAGAAGACCGGTTACGAGTTCAAGGGCTGGAAGCTCTCGACCGACGGTGCGGACATCGCTTCGGGAGACACTTTCATTATGCCGGCCCAGGACGTGACCCTGACGGCCCAGTGGGAGAAGCGCGCTGATCTCTCCTATACCATCAATTACTACAGGGACTCCATCGCGGAAGAAAATCGGATCGACGAAGCCGTGGTGGTCGACGAGCAGACGTTCGGGGATACGGTGACCTTGAACCAAGCCACCATTGACTTTAAGCGCCCTGCTGGGTACCGGGCGGGTATCGCCGATCCTCAGAGCCTCGTCATCAAGGTGGAGGGCAACGTCTTCAATGTTGTGTACGAGAAGCGCACCGACCTGTCCTACACGGTGAACTACTTGGAGCAGGGCACGGGCAAGGTTCTGCACGAGGCCAAGACCGTCGACGGCCAGACCTTCGGCGCCGAGGTGACCGAGAGCGCCATCGACATCGCGGGCTACAACAAGGTTGAGCCGGCGAGCACCTCCATCACCATCGGAGCGTCCGGCAACGAGATCAGCTTCTACTACGCCAAGCGCACCGACCTGTCCTACACGGTTAATTACTTTGAGGGCGTACAGACCATAACTGGCTGGGTGGCGAAAGAGGACGAAAACGGACAACCCGTAACAGTCCACGAGAGCGAAACTGTGAACAATGTCACTTATGAAGACATTGTCATGAGACAGGCGGTCGAAGTTTCTGGGTATGAGCTCAAGAGCGAATCTCCTCAGACTATCACCATCGGAGCCTCCGGCAACGTCATCAACTTCTACTACGCCAAGCGCACCGACCTGTCCTACACCGTGAGCTACGTCGACGAGGACGGCAACGCCCTGGCCGACGCCAAGACGGTGGGCGATAAGACCTTCGGCGACACCGTGACCGAGGACGCCATCGACATCGCGGGCTGGGCGCTCGACTCCGTCGTCGCCGACGAGTTCTCGGTGGAGGGCAAGACCGGCTCCATCGTGGTGGGCGCCGATTCGGCCAAGAACGAGATCAAGTTCGTCTACTCCAAGGACGAGACCGGCACCGACGATCCCGAGAAGGGCGACGGCGTGCCCGACAAGTACCAGGTGACCTTCACCTACGTGGCCGCCGAGGGCGGCTCCGTCTCCGGCGCCGTCAAGGAGGTCGTCACCCGCCTCGATGAGGAGGGCAACTACAGCGCCGATGCGCCGGTGAGCCCGAGGGCCGACGTGAGCGCGGCGCCCGAGGAGGGCTACTGGTTCGTCGACTGGTCCGACGGCCGCGGCAGCTTCCAGAACGAGGCCATCCTTCAGCAGATGAAGTTCGCAGGCGACACCGAGTTCACCGCCAGCTTCATGCGCCAGAACAACCTGTCCTACACCGTGAATTACCTTGAGCAGGGAACCAACGCGGTCCTCGCCACGGCCAAGACCGTCGGCAATAGGACCTTCGGCGACACCGTGACCGAGGACGCCATCGACATCGCGGGCTACGAGCTGGCCGCCGGCGAGCAGGCCTCCAAGAGCATCGAGATCGCTGCCGAGGGCAACGCAATCACCTTCACTTACGCCAAGCGTGCTTTCGGTTTGGTTTATACGTATGAGGGCGCGGTTCCTGCTGGTGCCCAACAGTGGCTTAACGAGAATGCTCCCGAGCAGGATGTGCTGTTTGGCGAGGACATGTCGGTTCTTGATGAGCCGGAAATCGATGGCTATACCTTCAGTGGCTGGATCCCGCAGGGCGTGGAGGTAGCGAACGGCTCCTTCACCATGCCCGCCAACGACGTGACCTTCGTTGGCTCCTGGACTGCTGACGGAGACACCCGCTATACGGTGAACTACTATCAGCAGAACATCGACGATGACGATTACACCCTTTACAACAGCGAGGAGCGCACTGCGGAGACCGCTACCCAAGTGAACGCCATTGCTGCTGAGCGCGAGGGCTTCACCTTCAACGCGACCCGCTCTGTGACGACTGGCACGGTTGCTGGTGATGGATCGCTGGTGCTGAACATCTACTACGACCGTAACGCCTACACGGTGACTTACACCTATGGTGGAACGGTTCCGGCTGGCGCACCCGCGCTGCCCGCGACCCAGACTTATCGTTACGGGCAGACGGTGACGATTGCTCCAAATGCCGCGCTCGCCGGCTACACCTTTAGCGGTTGGGGCGTGACGGGCACCATGACCATGGGCGGAAGCAATATCGTGCTCACGGGCAGCTTCACGGCGGTGACGACGGTTGTGCCGACCCCGACTCCGGTTGTTCCGACTGCTCCCGTGGTGACCCCGGCTGCAGTGACGCCCGCGACCCCGACCCCGGCCGCGCCTGCTGCGCCTGCCACTCCGGCTCCGGCCACCCCGGCCCCGGCCGCCGCTCCGGCAGCGGCGACCCCGGCCCCGGCCGCCGAGCCCATTGAGGACGACGCCACGCCGCAGGCCGCCGCGCCCACTGAGCGCACGCCGCTGGCCGAGACTGAGGAGATCGAGGGCGAGGCGAGCCCCATGGGCGCCTTCGACGAGCCGCACTGCTGGGTTCACTGGGTGATGCTGCTCGGCATCCTCATCACCGCCGCCTACGGCGCCATCGTCGTCCGCCGCCGCCTGCACCTGGCCGACGACGTGGACGACTACGAGAAGCAGGTGCTCGGCATCGAGGACGAGGTCCCCGAGGCCGTGCCCGCCGACGGTCGCCAGGCCCTGTAAGAGACAGCCGCGAGGGGGGCGGCCCCGCCGCCCCCCTCCGTGAAGGAAAGGAGAGACTGAGATGAGAAAGAGCAACTGGATCGTCGCAGCGATCGCGGCCGTCGCCTGCGGAGTTCTGCTGTGGGCCTGGTTCGCGCTGGGCTTCAACCACGTGGACGACCCGCTGGACCTGGTGGTCGCCGTGGTGTGGTGGCTCGCCGTGGCCGCCGTCGTGGGCGGCATCGTGTGGGCCGAGGGCAAGAGGCGCGAGAAGATGCGCCTGGCGTTCGTCGGC
>OHUG01000463.1_pt1 | contig 18317 bp, 20 predicted proteins | sample 1579161 | NCBI WGS metagenome assembly OHUG01 (sample SAMEA3882514, study PRJEB24775) | human gut metagenome | biome: human-associated habitat; feature: intestine environment; material: feces | place: Netherlands | collected 2009/2010 | reverse complement strand
TGACCCTTCCCAAAAGGTCACAGCGTTTTTTCATTCATGAAATCAGCAGATAAAGAATCCGCCGCGTCCGCCGCAGCAGCACCAGCTCAGGATGTTGCAAACCAGCAGGTACATCCAGAACGACAGGCAAAACTGCCCGGGACGGCCGCTGGGCTGGGCGTAGGGCTGCTGGTAGCTTGTGTAGCTGCGGCCCGGGCTTTGCAGCTGATCCAGCAGGTTTTGATAAGCGTAGTTGTTCGGCTCCATCGAGACCGCCGTCCGGGCCTCCTCCTGTGCGCGGATGTTGTTGCCAAGCCCCTGATTGGCCAGCGCGGCGTAGTAGTGCCACTGGGCCGTGCGGTTGGCAGTGGGGATGCCGTTCAGCGTGTTCATGGCCTCCTCATAGAAGCCGCTGCGGATGTAGTTTGCCGCGGCACGCAGCTCTGGGTCACCGGCAGCGCTGCCGTAGCTCTGCCGCCCGGACGAGCCGCTTGTGCTGTAATACCCAAACCCGAACGGTCCAAAGCCAAACCCGGCCCCGCTGAACGGGTCCTGATACTGCTGGCTGTAGCCGCTCTGGCTGCTGCCATAGCGCTGCCCGCCAGCACTGTAAGACGCCCCGCCGCCCTGCTTGATGCGCATGATCTCGCTGTAAGCGGCCTGTACCTCTTTAAAGTGCTCCTCCGCCGACGGGTCATCGGGGTGCAGGTCGGGGTGGTACTCCTTGCATTTTTTGCGGTAGGCTTTTTTAATCGTTTCGTCGTCGGCACTGGGGGTGATGCCCAATACACTGTATGGATCAGTCATGGCGCTTTGCCTCCCTGTGCTTGCGTACCAGCGCGTATTTGCTCCACACGCCGGAATAGATCGTGTTGTACAATAGCTTCCCCTCCGGGGTCTCCTTTAAAATCGGCAGCATCTCAAACTGCTGTGCGCAGCGGCCCATTTGCTGGGTCAAAAGCTCGTGGCAGCGTTGCTCATAGGCGGCGGGCGGCAGCTCGTCCGCCAGCTGCCGCAGGGCGTTGAACTGCCCGCGGCGGCTGTCCTTTTCCAGATCGTCGTAGGCGTCCATCAGGTAGATGAACGCCCCCAGCCCATTGCCCATGCCGCGCAGCGCCGGGGCCCAGATGTCGTCGCGGCAAGCGAACACCTCGCCCAGCAGTGCGCCAAAGGCGTTGCACAGCGCGTCCAAATCGTGGCTGCCGGCGCTTTCCAGCGTGTTCAGCCTGTCCAACTGCGCGGCCATGGTCTGCAGCTGGCGCGGCCAGCGCTCCCGCAGGGCGGGCAGGCTTGGCTCCAGCTTTTGCGCCTGCGCCAGACTGGCGCGGCGGTGATCGTCCTGCCAGTCATCGAGAAAGTTGTAGTACGCCAGCGCGGCGGTCATGTCGGCGGCGTAGTCCAGCAGCTCGTTGTCCGCGCGGGGGCGTTTTTTCAGTGGGTGGGGCACGCAGCGGCCCTCGGAAAAGGCTGTGGGCGTGTCATACAGTGCTGTCAGCAGAATGGCGACAAACGCCATGTCATAGCTTAATGCCAACTGTCCGGTGCGTCCGTAGCGGCGGCCCAGCGCCCGGCACAGCCCGCAGTAGTAAGCCTGGTAGCGGTCCATCTCGGCGTCTGCCAGACCCTTACGGTAAAGCGTAACATATCCGAACATCGCGCGTCAACTCTTTTTGATGAACTGATGGCCGCACTTCGGGCAGGTGATGCTGATCTTGCCGCGCCCGCGGGGCACGCGCAGCTGCTGGCCGCACTGGGGGCAGCGGTAATAGTGATAGTCCTTGCGCTGCTTGAACCGCACCTGCTGCTTGCCAAACCACGTGGTAACGCGGTTCTGGTAGGAGAGATATTTGAGGTTTTCACTGTACCGCTTGCGGGTGTTGCGGCTCAAAATGCGGAAATAGCTGTAGACGATGGCCGCCAGCCCCAGCCAGTACAGCACCGGCGACACCCACGCGCCGATGACAATAAGGATAAGCGACGAAATACACAGGAAACCGCCGAACTGGTCGAACCCATATCGGCCCGCCATAAACCGCTGAAACCAGCCTTTCATGTAAAAACCACCTTTTTGCGGCAAAGCCGCATTGTTTTCATCGTACTATTATGGCACACAAATATGGGCAAATCGTGAACAAGCGGGAAATAGAGTTTGAACAAAAGCGGGTTTAAAGTGAATCAGAGAAATAATCACTGTCAATGCGCTTGATTTGGTACACCTTCTGCACAGACACGCCCAAGCCGCACTCAATCATTAAGGAAGTGAGCTTTTGCCCGTCGACTAGAATAATATGCTGTGCATCGGCGTACTCTTTGGCTCCCTTGGAAAATTTAGCAGTTGTAATGAAAAGTCCTTTTTCCACACGGGGCGGGCCCATCATGGCACCGAAAAATTTTTGAATCTCCGGCTTGCCGATGGTAACATCGGGGTTCCAACGTTTAGCCTGGATGTAAATCAGATTGAAGCCGAGTTTGTCCTCATGTATAACACCGTCAATGCCGTCGTCACCACTGGATTTTGTCTAGAAGCCATCGCCGTAATCCATGGCTTTCATCAAGTCAACGACAAGTTGCTCAAAAAATACAGGCGTCTGCTGCATGATTTCGGCAAGCAGGTCATCAGCCAGAGTATCATTGATTGTTTTGTGAAGGGCATCCATCTGCTCTTCGGGAGTTTGCGTATCAGATGGTGTGATGCTTGCAGTGTCGTTTGCGGTATCTACATCGTCAGTCCTGTTTACGAACGCAGCGAAAGATGGATAATTGCTCTCCAAAAATTCGTTTGTGATGGCGACGTCACTGTGAAGAAGTGTGCTCCCGGCTGTAGTGATGATGTAGGTGCCTCGTTTGGGTGAATCTACAAGTCCGGCCTTTTTTAGATAGGTCTTTGCCCAATTCAACCGATTGGCAAACGTAGTCTGCCGCTGGCTCGGCAGCTGCTCAGCTAAATCTTCCGGGGAAAGCTGAAGAATATTTGCTACAGTAGAGGCAACTTCTTTAGCAGTATGAATTTTTCCATCGCTGATTGCGGTAAGGAAGGGGTCATATAGTTCGTTGTACTTAGGTATCGCCATTTTACATCTCCACTTCTTTTATCCGCGCGTCAGCTTCACCACGCACTCCACGTGTGTCGTCACTAGAATCGGAACACATGGATTCAGCCTCGTTAGAAGCATGGGAACACAAAACAGCAGGGGAGTGGTTCTCCTTGCTATTCTTGCGAAGCGGCTTGAAATTCTTGCCGTCCACGCTGTTCTTGAACCCGGTCTTGTAGACAAAGACAATCATGTAGGGGTCTTTGTTCCCATCACTATCATAACCGCCCACGATTACTTTTTCAACTATACTTTCAAAAATATGTCGGTCAAAGGTGTCCAGAACCTCATTCTGTTCAAGTGTCTGTCGGAACATGGCGACACGCTTGCGCATGGTAGTTTCGGTTTCGGCTGCATCTTGCAGGCTTTCACGCTCTTTCTGCAACTGCTCAATCTGGCTGGACAGGTCTAAACACTTTCGGTCGTAGGTCTCCTTGTCAATGGTATCTTCAAGACGCATATCAACCAGCTTGTTTTTCTTGACTTCCAGAGCGTGAATGTCCTTTTCAGCTTTTGCAAGACGCTTGCCCGCGTTGCTTTCGGAAAGGGCTTCTTCCGTCCGTTTCATAAACTCGTCCAGAACATCCTTGTTGTTCTGGCACAAGAGGCGATAGGATTCTACAAAAGCCCGTTCAATCGTTCTTTCGTCAACACCCTTGCTCTCCGGGCAGAACTTTTTTCCTTTTTTGGTGGAAACGACACATTGCCAGATTGCTTTATTATATTGTGAACTGCTATGCCAACTCCTCCTTGTCAGGGTGCCACCACAGAAACCACATTCTATCATGCAGCTAAAAGCGTATTTCCGGCTGAACTTTTCACGTTTGCCGTCTACATTAAGGCTGCGGGGCTTTGCACGCCGCCGCAAAATTTCTTGGGCGGCTTCAAAGACTTCTTCCGAAATAATGGGCTCGTGGTGCTCACGAATATAAAATTGATCTTCCTCGCCGAAGTTGTACAGACGCCGTTTTGAAATAGGGTCAACGGTGAATGTCTTTCCTAACAAAATGTCGCCTTTGTATTTTTCGTTTTTGATAATGCCGATTACGGTACTGTCCGCCCATTTGGGACTGCCGCGTTTGGTTTTATAACCTAAGTTTTCAAGTTCTTTGGCAATAACCGAACCACCGGCACCCTCCGTGTATCGCTGAAAAATGTAACGGACAACAGCCGCTTCTTCTTCGTTGACGGTGAGGGTTTTGTCCTCTGGATTGTAGTCATAGCCTAAACAGCCCTGAAAACCGACCAGCTCACCGCGCTGCATTTTCATCTTCAAGCCCTTTTTGACATTCGCAGAAATATTTTCGACTTCCTGCTGTGCAACAGAACTTAAAATCACAAGGAGCAGTTCGCCGTCCATAGTAAGGGTGTTGATGTTTTCTTCTTCAAAAAACACAGCCACACCTTTATCTTTGAGCATCCGAACATATTTCAGAGTGTCAAGCGTGTTTCGTGCAAACCGCGAAATGGATTTGGTAATCACCATGTCCACGTCACCGTTCATACAGTCGTTGATTAACCGCTGGAAATCCTCGCGCTTTTTCACCTGCGTACCTGTGATAGCTTCATCAGCATAGATGCCTGCCAAAGACCATTCCGGCTTACTTTTTATAAGTTCGGTATAGTATTCGACCTGCGACTTGTAGCTGTTCAGCTGATCTTCGGTATCGGTGCTGACACGACAATAGGCGGCTACGCGCAGCCTTTTTTCAAAGTTTGTGCGCGCTCGTGGAGAGAGCGTGTTTCGCGCTTTAATGACTTCAACATCTTTCATGCTTGACCTCCTTGTTGAATGTGTTCCTTTCATTGCGTTAATCATAACGCCAATGCAACACAAAATCAAGAGGATAGTTCGGAAACCACACGATAATCTTTCATTAAGCGCTGCTTGATAAGGGAATACTCTCTATCGGTTATGAGCTTTCTTTCTAACAGCTGCTTCAAAAAAGCAAGCTGAATGCTATAACGTATCAAATTTTGTTCTTTCAAAAATATCCCCCTTTCACAAAATAAAAAATGAGCCAACGGACGGCTGCTGGCAGCAACCCACGGGAATCTCACCCCTGCATTCCTCATGCAGCCCTACTCATTGCCTGCGACGCTCTGAACGCTCGGACTTTGACGGTAAGGGAGTATCAGCCTGCCTGTATGTCATGGCCCGCAAGCAGCCGCGCTTGCATTGCGGCGTGGTGGTGATCGCTCCACTTTTCAGAGAAAAGCATCGTGGCGCACCCGCCGTCCGGCTCGATACAGACAGCAACGTATCCGTTTGCCCTATGATGCACCACCATTATCCTGCGGGCATATTTTTCAAGGTGCTGTCCCGAAACGTGGAAAGGGTCAGACCGTTTCGGCTTTGGTTACAATAGAAGAAATCAGTTTGATTTCCAGATGGCGTTTCATGTACTCGTCTATGCACACATGGGGCTGGCCGTGCTTATCGTAGAGAATGCCTGTACAGAGCTTGTTGATGTAACCTCTGTAATGCTGCAAAACCTGTTCAACTGCATCGGTGTCCCCAGCGCAGGCAGAGCGAATCACCGAGAGCGGCAAAAAATCTCTGCTCGTGTGTTCATAGGAGTTCATTTACGCCTAACCTCCCTCCGGCAAGTGCGCCTTTAGCTTTTTTCGCAGCTCGTTCAGCGTTTTTGTCCGGTGGCGCTGTACAGCACTCCGGGACATTCCCATGAGGTTGCCAATCTCGCCATCGCCCAGTTCCAGAACGCAAAACAGAATCAGAATGCTTTGTTCTTGCTTTGGCAGGGCGGCAAACGCATTGGCAACAAGCTCATTGTCGAGGTGCAGATCACAGCCGTAGGACGAAAATATAAATTCTTCGCTCGGATAATGGTCTACACTCGTGAGCTGCCCCAGTTCTTCCAACGAAAGAACGCTGAATGACTTTTCACGGTCAAGCAGACGTTTCTTATTTCGGTGATAGTTCCGGGCCTCATTTCGCAGCACCGCTTTGCAGAACGCATCGAATCGGCACTGTTCGCCATCGTTGCGAGGGATAGCTTCCATCTTCTCACCCCCTTTCCGTGGGGATGTCGGGTGGATTTTTCCCTTTCCGCTAATATGACACCTGAAACACCCGATTCTGCCCGCTTTTTTGAAAATTTCCAAAAATATTTTTGAAACAGGCAGCTTTTCAGGCGGCAATAGAAAAGCCCAGCAGACCGAAAACGGCCAACCGGGCATAACGGCAGTATTAAATGCGCAGAAGCTACATTGTATAGTACATAGTAAAAGCCCTGCTGACCCTGTGCGGGAGCAAGACTTTTTTTGACAGTTCAAAGCTAGGCGTTCGATAGAATATCAGGCGCATGGCGGCATCCTCCTATGGCCGCCAAATCGCTTTTGGGCTGATGGGTTCTGTTCGGGGGTTGATTTGCTAAAAGCAAAAGAGCCGACAACCCACGTATATGGCGGACTATCGGCTCTGTGATTAGGAATCAGGCTCTTTCAGTATAATGATTTTTTGTTTATGCACTGCAATCAGTGTTTCTCGATGACATTTCGGACAATATAAAGGAAAATTCTCCAAAATGGTGTCTTCTCGAACTTTTATTCGTGTTTTTTGATTGCAAATGGGACATAAAACCCATTTAGTAGCACTCACGGCAAATCTCCATAATCGTGTTCTCCTTTTCTTTTTAGATTTGTTTCAGATCGGGGAGTGGAATCCTGCTTTTCCGCTCCCTGCTGCGCTGGAACTCTTTCTGGTTTCATTATAACTGTTTGACCCCCTGAGCAGAATCTCCGTTTTGTTCACCTGTTAGTACTCAAAGGTTCATACCCTTTGCTTTCTTCATTATCAAAAACAATTACCTCCGCATGATCTATTGAAGCTCATCGTCAAAGTTGCTGCCTTACTCTTTCACAATGCGGCTCCCGCCAAACACATGCGACATTTCCATGTGCGCCAGTGCTTCGTCAATCAGAGCCACTTCTGCGGCAGACAGCACAATATCCGCTGCACCGGCGTTTTCCTGTAAACGGTTAAGTTTCCGGGTGCCGGGGATTGGTACGATATAAGGCTTTTTGCACAGCATCCACGCCAGTGAGATCTGGGCAGGTGTTGCATTTTTCTCGGCGGCAAGACGGTGTAACAGTTCCAGCAGGGCGCGGTTCTGGTCAATGCTGTCTGGCTGGAACTGCGGCATGACGCTGCGGTAGTCCGTGCCTGCTTCAAACTTGGAAGTCTTATCGTATTTGCCGGAGAGAAAACCGTTTGCAAGCGGCGAGAATGCCACATAACCAATGTGCAGTTCTTCCAGAACCGGGAACAGGCTTTCGTACCAGCGGGCCATCATGGAGTAACGGTTCTGGATGGCCGTTACCGGGCAGACTGCGTGTGCTCGGCGGATGGTCTCCTCGGTGGCTTCCGAAAGGCCCCAGTGAGTGATCTTGCCCTCCCGAATCAGGTCAGCCATTACACCGGCCACTTCCTCAATGGGCACCTTGGGGTCAAGCCGATGCTGATAATACAGGTCAATATGGTCGGTGCCCAGCCGCTTGAGGGAGGCATCTACCGATGCACGGATAACTTCCGGGCGGGAATCCGGCACCAGCGGCTTGTTGACTGCCGTACTGGTCATGTCAAAATGGATGCCGAACTTGGTCGCCAGAACGATTTTATCTCGGTAGGGTTTCAGGGCAGCACCCACCAGTTCCTCGTTGTCGTGGGGATTATCCGGTGTGCCGTAGACTTCGGCGGTGTCAAAGAACGTATAGCCCATACCTACGGCCTGCGCCAGCAGTTCGGTCATTTCCTTCTTGTTGGCAGGTGCGCCGTAGGCATGGCTCATGCCCATACAGCCCAGACCCACAGCCGAAACGGTCAGGTCATTGCCCAAAGTACGATATTCCATGTTAAGATTCCTCCTTATTTGCAAAAACACTTTCCAGCCATGCGGCGTAATCGTTCACCCAGCCGCCATCCGAGCCAAAGCCGTGGGGCCAGCCATTCAGCACGATGCGTCCGGTGGAAATGCCCATATTCCGAATCACATCATACTGCTGCTGGAATTGGCGGTAGAAGGGGTCCTCCGTGCCGTAAACGCAGAATGTTGGCGGCAGATCACCCTCGGCCAGCCAGTCCGGGTCCATGTTGCCCACGCTGAGCCGCCCATAGAACGAATAGATCATGCCCGCCGCCGAAGCGTGAGCCGGAACAGCATCCAGCGCATCGGGTACATAGCTTTCATCCAGAGAAGTGCCGTTGACATCTTCATCGTAGTGCATCAGAAATTCGCCCGCCTGAATGCCGCCTGCGGAAAAGCCCATAACTGCAATATCGTCAGGGTCAATGCCGTAAACATCCGCATTCTGCCGCACAAAGCGGACAGCCCGCGCTACATCCAGCGCGCCTTCCTCCTGCGTGTAGGGCGACAGACGGTAATCTACGATGAAGGTCTGGAAGCCCAGCTCCCGTAGAGCCGCTGCCGTGGGCAGAGAATCGGTATAGTTTCCACGGAACTGATACGCACCGCCTGCCATCAACACCACAGCACCTTTCGGTTGTACTCCGGTGCGGACGGGAATTGCCGTCACATAGGGGCGGAAATCCCAGTTGTCAAAATAACCGGTCATTGCAGCGGTGAACTGCGTTTTAGCCGGAACGTTGCCTTCTTCCCACAGGTACAACGCCTGAATATGGTTAGGGTCTGCCGAGGTGTTCAGCACGGTCGCATTGTCCACTGGTTCCGGCATCTTTTGCAGCATGGCAGTACGGGAATAATCCTCAATTTTTCCAGTGCCGTAGTTGTATGCTGCCGGGAAATCATCCGGCGTTGCAACGGTGTCGGCAGAAGTGCCGATGCGCAGGTCGCTGCCTGCCGGGAACGAGCTGCTTTCGGTTTCATTTCGTTTCGTCATAGCATCCTCGATGGCGGAAACTCCGCTTTCCAAATTGCTGCCGGGGGCTTCTGCGCGGCTGGTGTCGCAGGCCGAAAGGCCGACAGCAAGTACTGCCGCGAGAAGCAGTGCAGTCCATTTTTTCGTCATAACAGTTTCCTCACGGTTTCAGGTGTTTTCTTCCCAGAACGCTACGGCATGATCGAGCCAGCCTTCGGCAGAGGTGCCGGTGCCCAAGCCAAAACCGTGGGCAAGGCCCGGAAAGACTTCGATCTCGGCAGGGGTGCCCTGAGAGCGGATGGTTTCAATGCGCCAGCGCATTACGCGTTCGTCTGCGATGTAGTCCCGGTCACCCACACAGGCATAAGTGGGCGGCTCGTTGCCGTAGACTTCCCCCAGCCCGGTGTACTGCATGATGACGGCTCCCGGCTGCGGATACGCCTGTTCACCGAAGGATGCCGTGCCGTAGCTGCCCAGCCACGCCGCCATCCGTGCCCCGGCAGAACCGCCCCAGAGGGAGTAGCCGCTGGTGTCTACTTCCAGTTCCTCCGCATGGGTAAAGACAAAGGCAATGGCCCGTGCCAGATCTTCGCAGGCGGTCTGTGCGCCGGGGCGGTAGATGAGCGCAAAAGCGTTGTACTCCTTGCGGGAAAGTTCCAGTGCATGAGGAAAGCTGTCCTGCATGGCCCCCACATACGCAAACGCACCGCCTGCGTTGCAGATGGAAAATTTTGCGCCGGGATTACCCTTGAAGTAGAATAAGCCGGTGTCAGCTTTGTCCGGGTCAGCGGCTTTTTCGTCCTCGGTGTAAATATCGTAAAAGATGGTCTGCCCGTCCGCTGCACGCTGGCGCAGGGTGTTGCAGATGTCCACTGTTTCGTCCGGGTCGATGTTGTTATAGTAGGTAAGATGCAACTGCTCCAGCGTGTCGCCGCTGTAATAAGAGCGTTCCACAGGGAAGATCAGCCGCCCATAATCACCGAAAACCGGGTCATTCCGTACGGTTTCGATGGGCGTGGTGCGGGTATAAGTTTGGGTGGTCGTTTGCATGGAATCCTTTCTTTCCGGGGTGGAGGAACTGGGTGCAGCACCTGCCCGGCAGCCTGCCAGAAGCAGCCCTGCACCCGCCAGAAGTTTTGTGAATTGCCGTCGGTTCAAAATTTCTCTCCTATCACTTGTGTTTGGAAACGATCCAGTTCAGAATATCGGCATCATCAAAGACAACATTTGCGGCAGCATGGTAGCCGGGCATGACCACCATCATGGGGTACTTCCCGGTGGGGGTCGTAATCCTCCGGCAGGTAGTAGCTGTAATGGATGAGCCCCTCAGTGCTGTCCAATGTCTGCTCCCGGACAAGCCCAGTCTGGATGTTTCCGGTTTCCGAAGAAGCACTCTCCGAAACAGCCGAATCCACTTCGGACGAGGTCGTGATGGATGTGCTGGCCGAAACCGAAGAAACCGTATTGACTGGCACAGAGGATGCCGCCCCGGTGCAGGCGGATAATAAAACGGTCAAAGCGGTGGATACCGCGAAAATCACGCTGCGTATAAAATCACCTCGCAAAAATCAGGGAAATGAGAAAGCCGGGACGTTTCCGTCCCGGCTTTCCCTGTAACAAAGAAGCAGGAATATGGAACACTTCTTCAATGATGGAAGTTTGTGAAGATAGCAGGTTCTTTTTCGGGCAGGCCGATCTGTTGCTTGCCTATCTGGATACTCTTCATCAAAAAGGCCATGTTGCGGCCAAGGGTGCGCATGGTCTGCAAGCCCTCGGCATCTTTCTTGACCTCCTCGGCAGAGCCGCCGTAGACCATGTTCCAATACTGGCTGCTGGCCACTGGCATCCCACACATGGTAAAATATTTGTTCAGCACATCGTAGGAAGCAGTGTTGCCGCCGCGCCGACAGGTCACGACCGAAGCACCCACTTTCATGGTCTTGTCGATGTTCAGGGTACTGAAGAACAGGCGGTCCATAAAGGAGATCGCGCCGCCTGCCGGGGAACCAAAGTACACCGGTGCGCCAATGACAAAGGCATCGGCTTCAGCCAACTTGGGGGCTACTTCGTTGACAATATCATCAAAGACGCACTTGTTGGAGCCGGTGCTGTGGCAGCGGCGGCAGGCGATGCAGCCCCGGATGTCCTTGTTGCCCACATGGACGATCTCGGTTTCAATGCCCTCGGCTTCCAGCGTATTTGCCAGTTCGGTCAGGGCCGTAAAGGTGCAGCCGTTGGGCCGCGGACTGCCGTTGATGAGCAATGCTTTCATACAAACATTCTCCTTTTGATTTCAAAAATTACCGCAAGAGAAAATTCTCCTCACACAAAAGCTCTGCTTACAGGTTCAGGCCATTTACCCAGCTTGCAATGTCAGCTTCACTGCTGCCGCGGCTGAACCGCTGGCCGTCCAGCCAAGTGCCGGCGTCCGCTAATTCTGCCAGCAGATCACCGCTCTGGCCGATGCCGGAGGAAGTCGAAGTGCAGAACGGAATGACCGTTTTGCCGGTGAAGTCATTGACGGCAACAAAGCTGCTCATGGGCCATGCGGCGATGCCCCACCAGATGGGGTAGCCGATGAACACGGTGTCGTAATTGTCCCAGCCGTCCACACCGGTGCTTTCCAAAGCCACAGCACGAAGGCCCTCGTCGTTGTGTTCACGGGAAACGCGGCTGTCATTGTTCGTCCAGTTCAAATCATCGGAGGTATAAGGGCCAGACGGAACGACTTCAAACAGGTCAGCACCCACGGTGTCGGCGATGGTCTGCGCTACGCCCTGTGTAGTGCCGGTGGCGGAGAAATACACCACCAGCGTTTTGCCCGTAGTCGTTACCGTGCTGGCAGCTTCCGAAGAAGCAGCCGCAGAAGAACTGCTCACACTGCTAGCGGAATTGCCGGAGCAGGAAGCCAGCAGCAGGGCGGCAGCAGATGCGCCGGCAACCTGCAAAAACTGGCGGCGGGAAATTTTATTCTTCATCTTATTCATCTGCATTTACCCTTTCATCTGGTTCATTTTCCGCAAAAAACTCTCCGCACCCAGCTACAAACTGCTTGAAATTTACTTCTGATCGTCCACGGGAGGAAACATGGTGGCGAATGCCGCCAGCTTATCCTCCGTGACCTCATAATACCGTTTATCCTTGTTCAGCGTGGTGATCTCCTGCATTTCTGCATCGGTCAGCGCAAAATCGAACACATCGAAGTTGTCGTGGATGTGGGCCGGGTTCTTGGAGCCGGGAATGACCACATTGCCTGCCTGAATGTGCCAGCGCAGAATAATTTGCACGTTGCTCTTGCCGTACTTTGCTGCAAGGCGGGTGAACAACGGCTCTTCCAGCAGGCCCTTGTCAGCGTGGCCCAGCGGATACCATGCCTGAATCACCATGCCATTCTCGGCGAGGAAGGCTTTCAGTTCTTTCTGCTGGGCGTAGGGGTGAACTTCGGTCTGGAGGATGGTGGGCTTGACTTCGCAGATGCTCAGAATTTCTTTGATCTGCTCCTCGTTGAAGTTGGACAGACCGATGGCACGGACTTTGCCCTCCTTGTAAGCCTTTTCCATCAGGCGATAACCGGCAACGTAATCACCGGCAGGCTGGTGAATGAGCAGCAGGTCGATGTAGTCGGTGTCCAGACGTGCCAGCGTCTTGTCCACAGCATCGGCATCGGTGTAGAAGCTGGGCCACAGCTTGGTTTCGAGGAAAATTTCCTCCCGCTGCAAGCCGGACTTCTTCATGGCGCGGCCCACGGCTTTTTCGTTGCAGTAGGCGTTGGCGGTGTCGATCAAGCGGTAGCCGTTCTGCAAGGCGCTGACGCAGGAGGCCTCTGCCTCGTCCGGGGTCAAAAGAAATGTGCCAATACCGGCCATGGGCATTTTCACGCCATTATTCAGAGATACATATTCCATTTCGAAAACTCCTTTTATTTCAGGTTGTTGTAGACTTCATCTGTAACAGGTTCACACCACTGACTGCGGCAGTTTTCTCCAGGTACTTCCACAGCCAGATGGGAGAACCAGCTGTCCGGCGCAGCGCCGTGCCAGTGCTTTACACCGGGCATAATGTTGATCACATCGCCGGGGTGCAGCTCCTGCGGCTCTTTGCCCCATTCCTGATAGTAGCCCCGGCCTGCCACGCAGACGAGGATCTGCCCGCCGCCCTTGTCCGCCTCGTGGATATGCCAGTTGTTGCGGCAGCCGGGTTCAAAGGTCACATTGAAGATTTTGACCTGCTCCGTGGAGACTGGCGCAAGATAGCTCTGCCCGCTGAAATACTGTGCAAAGCCGTCATTGGGCGCGCCGATGGGGAAGACCATACTGTTCTGGTGCAGCTGCTTTTCATCAGTGTTTTCCGCATCTGCCCAGATGTCCTTTGCCATTCGGAATGCCGCCCAAGCCTTGGGCCAACCCGCATAAAACGCAGCGTGCGTCAGGATTTCCGCAATTTCACTGCGGGTGATCCCATTTTCCTTGGCCATTTGCAAATGATGTCCGAAAGAGGTATCCGTCAGCCCCTGCGCCATCAGTGCTGTCACGGTGATGAGGGAACGGTCGCGTGCAGAAAGCTCGCTTTCCCGGCTCCAAACCTCACCGAAAAGAACATCATCATTGAGCTGTGCGAACTTCGGCGCAAATTCACCAAGCACATCTCTGCCTGCTGTAATTTTCTTCATGGTCACCTGCACTCCTTCAAAATTTCGTAAATCTCGTCATGGCTCAGCTTCTTGCAGCAGCCGCCGGTCAGCACGGTGGAATCGGCCACAGCCTTGAGGTCGGTGTCGGCAGGGATGCCCAGTTCTGCAAAGGTGGTGGGCATCCCGATCTCCTTGATGAAGGCCGTCAGAGCCTCCACGCCAGCCTGTGCCAGTTTCAGCTCGGATTTGCCCGCCGGGTCGATGCCCCAGACGTTCTGTGCAAAGCGGGCGAACCGTGCGGTGTTGGCCGGGAGCAGGTGACGGTACAGCACCGGGTGAATGACCGCCAGACCAGCACCGTGGTTGCAGTTGGTGTAGGCACCCAGCTGATGCTCGATCATGTGACACTGGAAGTCGGTGACCTTGCCGATTTTCAGGATGCCGTTTTCGGCCATAGCCGAAGCCCATGCCAGCTCGCTGCGGGCCTCGTAGTTGTCCTTGTCGGTCAACAGGACGCGGATGTTGCGGATGACGCTGCGCATGACGGCTTCGTTGATGTCATCGGAGAGGTTGTTCTCGTCCGGCTTGCCGAAGTAAGTTTCCATCGCGTGGCTCAGGGTGTCGAACGCACCGGAAATGACCTGCTTCATGGGAACGGACAACGTGTAGGTGGGGTCGAGGAAAGCAAAGTCGGCCTGTGCACCCCACAGGGCCCCCTTAATCTTCTTTTCCTCATGGGTGATGACCGCGCCGTTGTTCATCTCGGAGCCGGTACCGAACACCGTGACGATGGTGCCCAGCGGGATGAACGCAGTGGGACGAGTATGCTTGGTGTTTTCCAGCTCCCACAAATCTTCGTCCACCTTGGCTTGTGCGGACACCACCTTGCAGCAGTCGGACACGGAACCGCCGCCCACGGCAAGGATCAAATCCACATGGTTCTCACGGGCCAGCTTTGCACCCTCCTGCACCTTGGCGTAGGTGGGATTGGGCATGATGCCGGGAAACTCCACGATGCGCTTACCCTCAGCGTTCAGAATACCGATGATTTCATCATAGACACCATTGTGCTTGATAGAACCGCCGCCGTAGGCCAGCATCACGGTATCGCCGTAGTGCTCCAGCAGACAGCCCAGATATTCCTTCACGCCACCCTTGCCGAAATAAACCTTGGTCTTGTTTTCAAACAGAAAATTGTTCATAGCCGTTACACTCCTTTATATAAAACTGGGAAATCAGACGTTTTTGCCCATCTCGTAGGCTTCCTTCATGGCCGGGGAGAACATCACCTCGCCGGGCCGATATACGCCGGTGCCGTAGATGACCCCCTTTTCCTTGGCACCATTCAGGCAGGCGGTAAAGCCCCGGAAACACTCCAAGGTGCAGGCCATGGCAGCACGGTTATCGTCCGCGCAGGTCATGATGAAATAGAACTCCTTGTTCGGAATGTTCGTCCACCGGGCAAGGCTGCGGTCGATGATGATCTTCATCTGTGCATCAATGGAGTAGAAGTACACCGGGCTTGCCATCACGATAACGTCTGCCGCCTGCATTGCGTCCAGAATTTCGCTCATGTCATCGTTCAGGGCACACTTGCCGCCGTGGTCGCGGCAGTAATAGCAGGCATTGCAGGGCACAATCTTCTTGCTGCGCACGAAGATCTTTTGCACTTCGTTGCCGCTCTCCTGCGCACCACGCATAAACTCACTGCACAGCAGGTCGGAGTTGCCGTCCTTGCGGGGACTGCCGGACAAAATCAAGACTTTCTTCATCGGTCATTCCTCCTTTGAGGTACTCTCTTTTTCTGGTTCCAGTATAGCGCAAGTCTGCATTTCCCGGAATCTCCACTTTGTTCACTTGTTTGAACTCAAAGGTTCAAACAACCCGCTTGACCCCCTGATTGTAACACTTAGAGTCAGCTTTAGGTCAAGTGCATCTTTTGTAAAAAGAAAAAGCCACTGCATGATTTCTCATGCAGCAGCTTCTCGTTGCAGTGGCGTATCAGCTATACAATTCCTTGCTGGCTATTTTAGCCGCATCCAGAAAACGCTGAACGGCAGGCGTTGGATTCGGGGAGTGCAGGATACCATAGGGGATGCCGTAATCCCAATCTACTGGAATCACTTTCAGCAATGGGTGGACATTGGCCCAGCCCGGAATTGCCAGCAGCACATCGTTGGTGTTTTCGCAGCGGTTGAAGATGTCCATGCTGTAAAATTCAAAATCCACGATATTTACTTGTGGATGGTGCTGCCATAAATCATCCCGCAGTTCATCTACATAGTGGCTCCATCCACGGTGCATCAGCAGTAGATTTTCGCCGTACAGGTCTGTGATCTGCAAGCGGTCTTTTGCCGCAAGTTTATGATGGATGGAAACCGCGCAGCAAAACGGCCCGCGAACCAGTTCCAGACCGGCACATTTGCGCAGATGCAGCATCGTTTCATCAAAGATGCCGCCTACTACATCAATGTTCGTGCCGAGGTTCGCCAGAATTTCCCGTGCATTTTCCGGGGTGTTTTCAAAAGGCACAATCTGGAATTTGATGTCCGGGCAGATGGTCTGCACTTTCGACCACAGTTCCATGAGCAGCTGGGCAGGTGTCATGGGAGAGGAACCAATGCGGATGACGTTGGAATCCTCCTGCATTGCGTTCCGGGCACGAATGACAGAATCATGGCAGTATTGAATGATGTACTTGGCATCCTGATATATGGAACGGCCTGCTTTGGTCAGTGTTAGTCCCCGGCGAGTACGCTCGAACAGCTTGACACCAAGGGAATCTTCCAATAAGTTGATCTGCTTGATGATGGCCGTTGGCGTGATGTAGCTTTCCTCTGCCGCCTTGTTGAAGCTGCCTGCATCCGCCACACGGATGAAGGTTTCCAGCTGATGATTGTACATGAAAACACCTGCCCTTCAAAAAAGCATACAATCCATAAATAGAATAACATTGGATAACCCAAAAATCAACTAAAACAAAGTGTGAACAATAAAGTTTGAGTGTTATACATTTTACATCATTTCGCCAATCGCCCATGAACTATAAAATGTATATAGGTGATGCAGAATGGCGAAAATTGAGGACTGTCCCGGCTTTGAAACGTTCGGAGCGGATGTCAAGGCTGCACGAAAGGCAAAGCAGCTTTCCCGCAGTGCGCTGGCTGACATGATACATTGTGACAGCCGGTATCTTGCGAATATCGAGAACGAAGGCACGCTGCCCAGCCTGCCGGTGGTGATTCAGCTTATTAAAATCTGTGGCTTACCTGTGGAGCGATACTTCAACCCGGAACTCATGCGGGAAGAAAGCGCGGAGCGTCAGAGGGTCAGCCACAAGCTGCAGCTTTGCCCAGAAGAATACTTACCTATCGTAGAAGGTGCCATTGACGGTGCCTTGCGAATCCATGAACAGGAAAAAGTGCCGGCGTGTGTCTGATTGCCACGCACGGTCATTGAGAGGATGCAAAAGCGTCCTCTTATTTTTTTGCATTTTGCGGGCAAAACGGGGGTGTTGTGGTGTCATAGTAGTGGGGAAAGGTAACGTAGCAAGCATAGGGAGTGTAGCCACTCCCGGCAAAAATGCTTGCTGGGGAGTACCCCAGACCCCCAAGAAACGAGGTGAAACTATGACGAACCGAACCCGAAAAATTGTTCTGCGTGTTCCCGTGACGCCGGAGGAACGGGAACTTATCCGGCAGAAGATGGCTCTGCTGCACACACGGAATTTTTCTGCATACGCCCGGAAGATGCTGATAGACGGTTATGTTGTCCACATCGACACCACCGACATCCGGGCGCAGACCGCCGAATTGCAGAAGATTGGTGTCAACGTCAATCAGATCGCACGGCGGCTGAACAGCATGGGGCCGCTGTACACACAAGATGTTGCGGACATCAAAGGAGCGCTGGCACAGATATGGCAGTTACAAAGATACATCCTATCAAGTCAACGCTGAAAAAGGCACTGGACTACATCGAGAATCCAGCCAAGACGGATGAAAAAATGCTGGTGTCCTCCTTTGCCTGCTCCTACGAAACCGCCGACATCGAATTTGAACTGCTGTTGTCACAGGCCATGCAGAAAGGCAACAATCTGGCCCACCACCTGATACAGTCTTTTGCGCCGGGCGAAACCACGCCGGAGCAGGCCCACGAAATTGGCCGGCAGCTTGCAGATGAAGTCCTGCAAGGCAAATACCCGTATGTGCTGACCACCCACATTGACAAAGGGCACGTCCACAACCACATTATCTTTTGTGCAGTGGACATGGTGAACCAGCGCAAGTATGTTTCCAACCGACAGAGTTATGCCTACATCCGGCGCACCAGTGACCGTCTGTGCAAAGAACACGGCCTGTCCGTGGTGATGCCCGGTCAAGACCGGGGCAAGAGCTATGCCGAGTGGGACGCACACCGCAAGGGCACAAGCTGGAAGGCGAAGCTGAAAGCTGCCATAGATACCACCATCCCGCAGGCCAAGGATTTTGACGATTTTCTGCGGCTCCTGCAGGTGCAAAGCTATGAGGTCAAGAGGGGCAAGTATGTGTCGTTCCGTGCGCCCGGACAGGAACGGTTCACCCGCTGCAAAACGCTGGGCGAAGCCTACACCGAGGAAGCTATCACCGAGCGCATCAAAGGGCGGTTTGCGGAGCGGAAGCCCAAGGAAAACCGCAAAATTTCTCTGCGGATTGATTTGGAAAACAGCATCAAGGCCCAGCAGTCCGCAGGGTATGAGAAGTGGGCAAAACTCCACA
>OHUG01000445.1_pt1 | contig 18804 bp, 17 predicted proteins | sample 1579161 | NCBI WGS metagenome assembly OHUG01 (sample SAMEA3882514, study PRJEB24775) | human gut metagenome | biome: human-associated habitat; feature: intestine environment; material: feces | place: Netherlands | collected 2009/2010 | reverse complement strand
AACATGATGCCCTGCACGCCGCCGCGATACAGCGTCGGGAACAGCTCCGTCGACCACAGCGCATAGAAGCACTGGGCCGAGAAGCCGGCTGAGATGCCCCACAGCGCCACGAACACCCACAGAAGCCAGCCCCAGCTATCGGCCGTGCCCGCTTCCAGCTGCATGCCGAAGAACACCATGACCACCCAGGCCGCCAGCGCCATCACGGCCGTGGCCGCGAACAGGATGCGATGCGGGATCTTGTCGCCGAACTTCGAGAAGATGGCAAGCGAACCCACCGCCGTGAGGATCCACATGACCGCCTGTAGAAGCGAGATGGTCGTGTCGTCCAAATGCCCGGCCGCCGCGTACATGTAGGGCATGAACTGGCCCATGGTGCCGGCCACGATGTTCCACGTCAGGTACACCGCCACCAGGAACACGATAGACTTCACGTTCACCGAATTGGTCAGCGCGCGGCCCATCATCTGGATGAAGGTGTCGCGCTTGCCCTCAGCCGCGGACTGCTTTTCCGTCCAGTCCTTCGACTCCTCCAGCTTGCGCTGCAGATTCCACGCGATGAGCGCCACCACGAACAGGATGAGGAACAACAGACGCATGGCGAACAGGCCGTCGAAGGGCCCGTAGGTGCCCGCCGGCAGAAGCGCGCCATCCGGCCCGAAGGTGGGGAAGATGAACGAGAACAAAAGCGCGATGAGGAAGATGACCGCCGGGCCGCAGGATCAGGCGAACTGGCTGATGCCGATGTTGGCGGCGCGGCTCGTGGAGGAGGACATCTCGGAGATGTAGCTCCACGACGACGGTACGCCGGCGCCCACGGACAGGCCGGAAATGACGATGCCGGCGCAGAGCATGGGCAGGTTCACCGCGCACATAATGAGGAAGACGCCCGTGGCGTATACGAGCAGGTTATAGGTGTAGATGAACTTGCGCCCGAAGCGGTCGGCCAGAAAGCCGCCGATGAGCGCGCCCACCGCCGCGCCGAAGGCATTCGCGCCCACGGCGCCCAAGATGGACACCCACACGTTGTCGAAGTTGAAAGCAATCGCCCAGGCCGCCAGCGCCACACCCGAGGCCACGATGCAGCCGGAGTCGAGGAAGTTGGTGAGTGATACGGCGATGGTGCCTTTTTTCTCTTGGGACAGAGCCATAGTTTTGCAGACCCTTTCTTAGTTGCCTAGTTGTCGGTCGCCGAAGCCGCGGGGAAATCCAGCATGGCCTCGTTGATCTTGACGTTGAACTCGCGGCCGATCTGCCGCAGCCCCTCGTCGGTGATGGTGTTCAGGAATTCGCCCGAACCGCCGTTCATGGCGCGGGCGCGCCCGTAGATGTCGGCGGCCTTCTCGATGGTGTGCAGAAGCCCGAAGGTACTATCGAAGTCGGCGCCGGAGACGAACAGGCCGTGACTCGCCCACACCACCGCGTCGAAGGTCTTCATCTGCTCGGAGGTGGCCCGGGCGATGTCGGCCCCACCGGGCACCATCCAGGGCACCACGCCGACGCCAGCCGGGAACACGACGACGCACTCGGTCATGGCCTTCCACAACACGCGCGTGAACGTGCGCGCGTCCAGCGGCAACAGGTAGGAAAGCGCGATGATGTTGGTGGGGTGCGCATGGTAGATGACGCGGCAGGTGCCGTCGGTGGCCGCGGCGCGCACGGCGTGGTTCATGACGTGGGTCGGGAACTCGGACGTGGGGCGCCCCCCGTCGTCGAGACCCCACACGATGCGGTAGGCATCGCCAGCCGCGGACAGCTCCACAATGCCGATGTTGCGAGAGGGATCGGACGCCACATTGCGCATGTAGTTGCCGGTGCCGGTGACGAGGAAGTATGCACCACCCATGGTCGGCACCTCAACGCCGAGGGGCGTCCAAGGGCGCGGCTCCTTGTCGAAGAACTTGCGAGCGGTGTCCACATCCTCGGGACGCAGGCGGTAGCTGAGGTTGCCGCCGTTGCGCTCGTGCCAGCCCTGCTCCCAGCCGTCGTTGCACAGGCGCACGAACCCGCGCACGAATCCCAGCTGCTCCATGGCCACGCCGGACACCGCCCCGCGCGCCGTGTCGATGCCCTGGGAAAGCATCTCCTGTGCCTGATCGAAAAATGCCATATCGTTGCTCCTTGCTTGAAACTCCTCGGGGGCGAGACCTTGGTTGAGCTACACGCGCTCGGGCAGGACCTTGGCTTCGTAGGCGGCCACGGCCGGGTACAGCTCGCCATCGAGCGGGCAGCCGGCGCGGCGGCAGTACTCGTCCCACACGGCACCGAAGGGCATGCTCTTCGCCTGCTCGGCCAGCATCATCTTCTCGGTGAACTGGTAGGTGTCCTGCAGCTCCTTCAGGCGCTCGCCCGGCTGCAGCAGCGCGTAGAGCAGCGACTTTTCCATGGCGCGCGTACCCGTGGCCCAGGCGCCCACGCGGTTGATGGAGGCGTCGAAGAAGTCGAGGCCGATGATGACCTTCTCCCACGCGCCCGGGATGTGGGCGATCTCCATGGCCACTTCCTTGGTGGGGTCGTCGAAGAGCACCACGTGGTCGGAGTCCCAGCGCACCGGGCGCGTCACGTGCAGCGGCACCTTGTCGAAGAACAGCAGCAGGGCCGAGAGCTTGTCAGCCACGTTCTCAGTGGGATGGAAGTGACCCAGATCCAGCAGATCGTACACGCCGGGGTGCGTGGCGGCGTAGGCCAGGTAGAACTCGTTGGAACCCACGGTCATCGATTCCAATCCGATGCCGAACACCTTCGATTCGCAGGAGTCGATGACGCGGTCGTACTTCTCGGCGTAAATCTCGTCGAGGGAATCGCGCAGGCGCTCGCGCAGGCCAAAGCGGTCGCCGGGCACGTCCTTCAGGCCGTCGGGAATCCAGATGTTGCAGAGCGTCTGGTCATCGAGCGCCTCGCCGATCTGCTGGGAGATCTTGCGGCAGGCCTTGCAGTGGCGGATCCAGAAGTCGCGCGTCGCCGCATCAGGCGAGGACAGCGACAGCTCGTTGCTCATCATGGGGTGGCCGAAGATGGTGGGGTTGAAATCGATGCCGTAGCCGTGCGCCTTCGCCCACGCGACCCAGGGCTCGAAGTGCTTGTACTCGATGGCGTCGCGGTCGACCCAGGGGTTCTCATCGGTGAAGACGGCGTAGGAGGCGTGCAGGTTGATGCGCTTGGCGCCGGGCACGAGGGCCATGGCGGCCTCGAAGTCACAGGTCAGCTCCTCGAAGGTGCGAGCGCGGCCAGGGTAGTTGCCCGTGGTCTGGATGCCGCCGGACAGGCCCCCTTCCTGGTCGAAGCCGAGCACGTCGTCGCCCTGCCAGCAGTGCACCGAGATGGGTTTGGCGGCCAGCTTCTCCATCACCGCCTCAGTGTCGATGCCGAGGGCGGCGTACTCCTCGCGGGCCAAATCGTACATGGTAGTCATCGGGTTTCCTTTCTGTTCACCAGTATCTAGAAGCTCTTGCTGTAAATCGTCGGGGTCGGAATCGCCCATCACGGCTCCACCTTCTGCACGTCGAAGGACTCGGCGATGGCGGCGCGCACGGCCTTGAGGTGCGGGAACACCCCGTCGGCGAGCATCTGCACGGCCAGGTTGCCGAGCGCGGTGCCTTCCACGGGACCGGCGTACACGGGAATGCCGCATACTTCGGCGGTGCGGCGGTTCAAGTGGCCGTCCCGGCAGCCGCCGCCGACGATGTTGATGGATTTGTAGCCGTGTCCCGCCAGCGAGCTCAAGCCTTCCACGGCGTCGCGGTAGCAGCGCGCCAGGCTCTCGTAGACGCAGAGCATCAGCTCTCCCAAAGTCTGCGGCACCGCCTGGCCCGTCTCCTCGCAGGCTTCCAAAATCTCCTCGATCATGGAATCAGGCGAGAGGAACCGATCGTCGTTCACGTTCACAATAGAAGCCTGAACGCCCGCGCATTCCGCCTCGTCAGCGGCGCGGATAAGATCCTCGAAGCCCACTTCCTGACCGAGGCCCTCCACACGCATGTACTGGTGCAGGCGGCCCTTGCGGATGGCCTTCTCGTCCACAACGTAGGTGATGCCGTTCAGTTCGCGGCGAATGGATTGGATCATCCACAGCCCCATGATGTTCTTCAGGAAGCGGTACCGGAAGTGGTAGCCGCCCTCGTTGGTGAAGTTTTCGCCGTAGGCCGCCGCCGTGGTGAGCGGGCTGCGGTTCTCCACGCCGAGCAGGCTCCACGTGCCCGAGGAGAGGAACACCGCGGGCAAATCGCACGCGGGAACCGCCAGAAACGCGCTGCCGGTGTCGTGGGTGGCGGGCAGCACCACGCACGTGTCGTAGCCGATCTTCTCGGCGATAGAGGGCTTCACCGGCCCCAGGCACGCCCCGGCCATGGTGACGTTGCGGAAGAGGCGCCGCGGGATGTTGAAGCGGGCCAGCACCGTTTCGTCCCAAGCGCCGGTCTCGGCGTTCAGAAGGCCGGTCGTAGAGGCGTTGGTGTACTCGAGGGCCTTCTCGCCGGTCAGCAGAAAGCCCAGGTAATCGGGGATCATAAGGAAGGTCTCAGCCGCTTCCAGCTGTTCGGGGTTCTCGCGCTGCAGGGCCAGGAACTGATAGATGGTGTTGAAGGGCTGGCGCTGGATGCCCGTGCGGCGGTAGAGCTCTTCGGGGCTCATGATGGCGTCGGCCACCTCGAACATGCCCTGAGTGCGCTCGTCGCGATAGGCCACGGCGTCGCCCACCAGGTTGTCGTCAGCATCCAGCAGGACGAAATCGACGCCCCAGGTGTCGATGCCGACGGATTTCGGCGCGAACCCCGCCTCCTTGCACAGGGCAAGCCCGCGCACGAGCTCGCCGTAGAGCAGGTCGATGTCCCAGCAATCGTGGCCGCCCCGGCGCACCTGGCGGTTGTCGAATCGGTGCACCTCTTCCAAATGGATGCGGCCGTCTTCCACAAAGCCCACCACCACGCGGCCCGAGGAGGCTCCGATGTCCACCGCCGCATAGCAGTCGCGCCGCAGATCACGGGCAGAATGCGCCATGTCGCCATTCCTATCTTCGCACGCCAGTAGGGGCCCCGTTTTGGGCGAACCCCGCTGACCATGAGCGTATTTCTCAACTTTTACCTGGGAAAACGCACAAGCCATTAATGCGGCGCACAGTGTACCAGCAAAGGGGCCCTCTGCAAGGGCGCGCGCCCAAAGAGGTGGCGGCCTGTAACAAATCAACAACAATGACTTCATGGGTCGTCATTGAAAGGGGCCCGGACGAACCGGGCCCCTCGAGGGAGAACACCTGCTCGGATGCCCTCCCTTGTAGCCAATCGTGCAGCTTCAAACAGCCGCCCCTAGCCTTCCGGCGCGAAGGCGATAAAGGTAGCGGTATCCGGCTCCGGGCTCACCCCGCCACGCTCGTTGACCGAGCGCACGAGCAGGCAGTAGGTTCCCGGCACCTCGGGGGTGTACTCGAACGTCCAGTGAACCCATCGATCGCCCGTGGAGGCGGACACGTCGTAGTCGGTCCAGTTCTCGCCGTCGTCCAACGAGAACTGCACCGTTACAATGGGCACGCCGTAGTCCTCGGCGTAGCCCTCGAAGCGCACCGGGCGCCCCACCTCCACCGACAGCGGCGCTATCATCGCGATCTACTCCTGCGCGCCTGTCAGCACGCCGGCGTTCGGGCTGTTGGGATGCTCGTCGGCCTCGCCGGGCACGGCCGGCGCCTCGTCCTCGGCCGACACCACGATCTCCACCACATCGCGCACGAAGTAGTTCGCGGGCGTGCGAGTCATCCACAGCTGGTTGCTCCCGCCCACCGAGGCGGTGAGCGCCTCCTCGTTGATCTCGTAGCTGAGCACGCCGTGGCGCCCGATCACGTAGCCGAGCGGCAGCATGGTCTCGGTGCCATCGGCCGACACGAACGTCACCGCGTTGGCCCCGGGCTGCACGCCGGCGCGCTCCAGAATGGACTCGATCGGAATGCCCTTCACGTTCGCCGTAACGATGGCGCGGCCGCCCGCAGGGTTGCCGCCGCAGGTGCACGTCATCTTCTGCTGCACCGACTCGTCGCCGGCAAGATCGCCCACCGAGGCGGTGTAGGCGTCATTCACCGCGCCCGACACCGTCAGTTGCCAGTCGAGCGGGTTCTCCGAAGCAAACGCAATACCAGCGCCGCACACCACGCGCACAGCCTTCTGGAACATCGTGCGGATCGTCTCGTTGGGTGTGACGGCCTCCTGGTCGTAGGAGAAGACGCCCTCGGCTCGGGCCACCTTCACCGCACCGGCCACGGCGGCGTTCTCGCCCACCTCCGCTTGCGGGTCGGCGGCTGCATTCCCGTCAGCGCCATCGCCCGGCGCCACCGCCAAGGCCGGCACCGCCGACATGGACGCGATCATCGTCAAACTCGCCAAGGCGCCAGCCGCGGCCCGGCCCTTCGATTTCAAATCTTTCATGGTCTCCCCCTACTCCACCGTGAACATGAACTGGGTATCGTACTGGCTCACGTGATCGGAGCCGTCCGGCGCGATGCTCGTCGTGCGGATATCCATCAGGTACGTCCCGGCCTCGGGCGGCGTGAAGTCCATGCGCCAGTAGGTCCAGTACTTGGAATCGTTATTCGGCGTGTCCAGCGTCGTCCAGGTCGCGCCGTGGTCGAAGGAGAACTCGAGCTTCTTGATGGGCTCGTTCCACGCGTCGGCGAAGCCCTCCAGATGCACCGGTTTGGCCTCGTCGCCCGTGAGCACCACATTGGTGGGGTAGTTCAGCACGCCGCTGTTGGGCTTGGAGTACACTTCGCCCGTGCAGTCGTCGGCGAACTCGCCCAGGTACACCTGACTCATGGCGGCATCCTCAGGCTGAGTCATGAACGTGAGGTTGCTGATGCGCTTCACGAAATTGCCGCCGGAGGTGTTGTACACCCACACCATGCAGGGGTAGCCCTGGGTGTTCGGCAGCGTCTCGCCATCCATCTTTGTGACGAGGATGGCGTTGTTGCCCACCACCCAATCGATGGGCATCTGGGCGTAGTCGTAGCCATCCGAGCCGATGGGGCTCACGATGTTCGCACTGGCCTTGGGCTTCGCGAACTCGATGACCTTCGACAGCGGAATGCCCTCCACCTCGCTCTGCATGATGGTGGCCTGGCCCACGCCGTTGATGGTGCAGTCCATCTTCATGACCTGCTTCACGGTACCGAACTGCTCTTCCATCTCGGGAAGGGTCATGGTCACCGGATTGTCGCAGTCGCCGTCGATGGAGACGGTCCAGTTCTCGTAGATGGACGGATCCACCTGCGTGTCGTCCACCAGCCACTCGGCCGGCTCGTCCTTCACCGTCTTGAAGAAGCGGTTCTCGGCCGGAGTGATCGTGGTCTGGTCGTAGCTCGTCGTCACCTGAACCTCTTCGGCGGCCACATCGGTGATGCCGTGGTAGAGGTTGTACTTGTAGTCGTCCCAACGGCCGAGGGTCTGCGTCTCCACGTCGTTGTAGTGGCACGAGAAGCAGGTGCCACCCTGGCTCGTGAACATCGCGTTCGTCATGTGGGTGTTGTGGATGGCCTCGCCCAGGTAGTTCGTTCCCTGGTAGGTCTTGGAATGGCACGCAATGCAGTTCGCGAAGGTCTGCTCGGTGGGATAGCCGAAGAAGATCAGGCGATGGTAGGTGGGCAGACTCATGATGGCGCTCTCAAGCGTGTGGCACGAGGTGCAGCCGCGGTTCTCGGCGTTCAGGTACGTAATGTTGAACGCGCGATCGTCGGAAGGCACCGGCTGCACGGTGAACCCGTTGCGGTCGGTGTAGCGAAGCGGCTCGTTGGCCTCGGCGTTGGCGGCGTTCTTCTCGCTGTTCTTATAGAAACCGGGCAGGGCGGTCACGCCGTCCACGAAGCGGCCCTCCGTGGGGAACCCGCTCCCGGCCATCTGATCGACGTAGCCGTCGCTGGCTACCGTCGCCGACGCCTCGGCAGCCGGCGCCTCGGTGGTGCCGTCCGCATTGTCGGGCGCGGTACTGGGAGCGCATCCCCAGGCAAGACACCCCATTCCCAAGACGCACGCGAGCACCGCCGCGCACGCAATCCCCTTGCGCGAGCGCCGCCCCGTTCTCGTTGCTTGCTCTCTCATAGCTCCTCCTTAGGTTTTGGAAAATAGGTTCCCCTGACGCTTCGCGCCTCCTTTCCGGGCTTTCGAAACTTGATGGAATTGGAATGGGCGCTGCGCCGGCACCCGTGTGCGGCCGCAGCGCTTAATCCCGGGTTGGACTTCGCCGTATCAGGCCGTCGCTGTCGGCGATAGAGGCACGTCGAAAGTCGTAGTGCTCGGTGTACATCTTGTCGAGCAGCGCCTTCTCGTAGAAACCGATGTCGCGGTTGTACAGCGCGGACGCCTCGTCGGTAGCGCGAAATTCCGGACGCAGCCGCCCCTCGTCGTCGTAGTAATGCAGATAGTCTTCGGCGCAATGCTCGCGCAAATAGGCCCGGCACCGCTCGTGCAAGTCGTCGTTGGCGAAGAAGAAGTGCCGCACGCCATCGTCGCTCTGTTGGAGAAAGCCCAGATCCATCAGGCGCCCGAAATCGCTGCGGGCGCTCGGATAGGAAATGGCATAGCGCTTCATATGGATGTCGTAGGTGAATTCCGCGTTGCTATGCAGCACCGCCTCGAGCAGCACTTCCTTCTGGCGGGCGTTCATCGAGCCGTCGGCGTCGATGATGGCGCGCAGCCGATCGCGTCGCCGGCTCATGCCCTCGAGTTTGGTCATCACCCAGCGCTGCTCTTCCAAAATAAGCTCGACGGCACGTTCGAACACGAACGTCCAATCGTAGGTGCCGTCGTATTCCACGGCCAGATCCCCCGGCTCGAACGGCAGCGTCGGCGCGTCCGCCTCGGCGGCGTAGCGCCCGCGCTCTTGGGCGCACAGGGCGCTGTCGGTACCGTAGAGCAAGCGCATAACGGGGACATGGGCCGAGAAATGGTAGCCCGAGCGATGAAGGAGCAGCAAGTACAGCAGGTAGGCGAACGGGGCATTGCCCACAGGGAACATACCCGATGCGCTCACGAAGAACAGAGCCGTCAGCGCCACAATAAGGCGATGGTCGCCGCACTGGCCCTTGAGGGGGCCGGTGTCCCCATTGATGAACGAGCAGAGCAGCTCGAGTCCCTCGACTCGAGCGGAAACGTCCTCGGGAACCGCCTCGATGCCGGCCACCAGCCTGGCGTAGAGCATCTCAACGAAAGCGGGGGTGATCGCCTCGTCGCGGTATTCCTCTATCGACAACAGCACCTTGCCCGCATTGGCCGCCAGAAGCTCGATGCCGCATTCCGGCTCGCAAGCATGCACGCACACGCGCCGCAGCCGCGCGACATCGATGTCGGGATGTTCGAGGCCGATGGCGTACACCACCTCGTTGGCCGCCATGTTCAGTTCCAGATGACCGCCTTCCGGATCATAGAAGATACGTCCGTAATGGGACGCGAGCCCCTCGTTGATCTGGAACGTTTCGAGAAGAGCCTCCAGGTGCCAGGTGGGGTCGTACCAGCAGCGAGCCGAAGCCGAAAGCGGGGGCAGATCATGCCCGAGGCCGCGGCGCAAGCTGTTGATTGAAAACCAGTACAGCGCCGCATCCTCGGGAGTGACACCGAGCGATTCCGCCAAACTGTCGTAGGTTTGCGCCCGCTGGGAGGCGATGCGCAGAGCCCGATCGAGCAGCGGTGCCGAGCGAAATGCCGGTTTGGATTCCACGATTGTCCCCTCCCCTTTGCTCTCCCATTTTTCCTCCGAACGAAGCTATGTTCTCAGAAAGACGCGCCCCACTTCAAGAGGTTGGGCGCGCGCTAGAAAGTTTTTACCACCCCCTCGGCGCCCCCTCGGGAAGCCTTTCCACCCATCGCGAAAGTATCTGGGCACAAAAAAGCCCGCTGCGGACAGCGGGCTTTCGGTTGCAGTATTGCGGCAGCACCGATAAACGATGCGCGACTCCAAACTTAGCGCTTGGAGAACTGCGGGCGCTTGCGGGCCTTCTTCAGACCGTACTTCTTGCGCTCCACCATACGGGCGTCGCGCGTGAGGTAGCCAGCCTTCTTCAGCTCGGCGCGGTAGTCGCCGGCCTCCAGCAGAGCGCGGGAGATGCCGTGACGCAGGGCGCCAGCCTGACCGGACACGCCGCCGCCGTCGATGCGAGCCTTCACGTCGAAGTGACCGGTGGTGTCGGTCACCTTGAAGGGGGTCATCGCGTAGTTGAACAGCGCCTCGCGGCCGAAGTACTCCTGGCCGTCGCGACCGTTGATGGTCACCTTGCCAGTGCCGGGAACGAGACGGACGCGCGCCACCGCGTTCTTGCGGCGGCCGGTGCCGTAGTACAAAGCCTCATCTGCCATGATTAACCCTCCAGATCGATCTTGCGGGGCTGCTGAGCGGCATGGGGATGCTCAGCGCCGACGTACACCTTCAGTTTCTTGCCCATCGCACGGCCCAGCGTGTTCTTCGGCAGCATGCCCTTGACGGCATGCTCGATGACGCGCTCGGGGTGCTTGGTCATGGCCTCGGTGAACGTCTCCTGCTTGAGCCCACCCGGGAACCCGCTGTGACGATAGTAGGTCTTGGTGGCAGCCTTGGTACCGGTGACCTTGATCTTGTCAGCATTGATGATGATGACAAAGTCGCCCGTGTCCACATGGGGGGTGTACTGCGGCTTGTGCTTGCCCTTCAGAATCTGAGCAGCCTTGGTGGCCACACGACCGAGAACCTGATCCTCAGCGTCGATGATGACCCACTCGCGCTCAACCTCAAGCGGCTTTGCGTAATACGTCTTCACTGTATCCTCCAATAGAATCTTTGTTCTAGTTCAAAAGTGCTGGCAACAAGACTGTTCGGGTTCCTACGCCAAACCAACGCCACCGGATCTGGACTTCCTTAAGCGCTGTGCCCTGTTTTTGCGCAGCAAGTACGGGGCTTTTGAAAGCGAACTTTTTCAGTATAAAAATGACCCAACGTCCCGTCAATAAAAATTAACGAAAAAATGTGTGCATTTTCCGCATATGACATGCGGTTTCTTTTAGAAACCATAAACGCGCGACAACGTTTCGCAGCCGCCTCCCCGATGCGCCCCGAGAAGGTCCGAAGTCCTCGAAAGCACAGAGCACCCACGAGCACAGAATCGACCCGTCGAAGCCGATGGCCGCATGCACGAACCTGTTGGCTGCATACACGCAGAGAGACCGGGGGTGCCCGGTCTCTCTGGCGCCAAAGCGCCTAGTCCGCTTTTTCCCGACAAGCCATCATGCGGTCCGCCACATGACGAAAGTCAGCGGTACGGCGGCCATCACCACCAAAAAACAGCGGAGAAATTACTTCTATCGTCGTTTTTAAGCGGCGCGGGGACTCGCCGTTCGCGTTCATCCGGCTTCTTAAAACGGCATACAGCGACGCAGGAGCCGCGCAGGAAAACACGCAGCGCCTCGAAAAACTGCTCGGCCTGAAAGAAACGCAGCTCAGCAGCGCTTCCATGCGCAAGGAGCTCATCTTGCACGACGCAGAAAAACTAAAGGAAGAATTCGGCCTGTCCGACCGTGAAGCCGAGGCAATAACGCTTTATGCCCTGGGCAAAACCCAGCAGGCAATTGCCGAAGACCTCTGCATCACGCCCGCAACCGTACGCGTGCATATCTAGCATGTCTACGCTAAAACCGACCTGCATTCGCGCCAGGAAATCATCAATCGCATGGGGAGTGCCCAAAGGCGTATTTGAGCCCGACATTGCTCCAATTCGATGGATAACTATGAATTTTAATGCTGTAAAATGCATAGTCACGAATACATCGGGGTACGGAGGTCATGATGGACACCATACGCGTAGGAATCGTCGGCGCAACAGGATTCGCCGGAGCAGAGCTTGCCAGGCTGATCGCGCAGCATCCCGTCTTCGAGGCGGTCGCCCTTACGGCAGGAGCCGAAGCGGGCACCGAAATGGGCAAGCTTTACCCGGCACTTGAGCATGTCTACCCCAAGACAAACCTCGTACCCCATGATGACGAATCGTTGCTTTCCTGCGACATAGTGTTCACCGCCGTCCCCCACACCGCCGGCATGCAGCATGCACAACGCCTCGTTGAAGCGGGCGTTTCCGTTATAGACCTTTCCGCAGACTTCCGCTTCTCTGACGAAAGCCGTTACGAGAGCGTCTACAAAACTCCCCATACCGCGCCGGAACTCCTCGAGCGCGCCGTATACGGCCAACCCGAAACCATGCACGCAGAGCTTGCCCGCCTTGCCGAAGAGCACGCCCGAGGAAACGCCGTTGTCGTAGGGTGCGCCGGCTGCTACGTCACGGCGTCCATCCTCGCTGCCGCACCCGCCATGCACGCAGGGCTTGCGCAGGAAACGTCCACTGTGGTCATCGATGCCATATCCGGCGTCACCGGGGCTGGACGCAAAGCTACGGCAAAGACCCACTTCTGCTCCGCAGACGAAAATGTCGAAGTGTATGGACTCCCCCATCATCGTCACGCGCCCGAAATAGCCCAGGCCTACGCCCGCCTTCATCCGCGTCTTGATGAAAAAGAGCTGGCACGCGTCATTTTCACGCCGCACCTCGCCCCGCTTCGCCGCGGGCTTCTTTCCACGGTCTATGTTCCCCTTGCGGAAAAAACCACGACCCACGAGCTTCACGCGCTCTACGAAAAGCACTACGCCGACGAAACGTTGGTCTCCGTGCTCCCCGAAGGCATATGGCCTAAAACCGCGTCGGTCGAAGGAACGGCCCACGCGCACGTCAACGTGTCGGTCAATGAGGAAGAGCAGATCGCCGTGTGCATGTGCGCCATCGACAACCTCGGAAAAGGAGCTTCGGCTCAGGCGGTCCAATGCGCCAACATCGTGTGCGGCCTGCCCGAAAACACCGGCCTTGAACTGCTTGCGTGCATTCCCTAGCGAAGACCGCGCACGAAGCTTGGGCAATGCAGCCAATTTATACGCCCGCGTTTGCAACCACCGACCTTCCACCCGCACCGTCGGGTGTGGCAAACCCTCGAGAACGGAGAGAACCCATGAATGCGCCATCCCAGTCGCTCGCCCATGTAGAAGAGCTCGAAAACCGCTATATCATGTCCACCTTTGCTCGCAACAACGTCGAATTCGTGCAAGGTTCGGGCATGGAACTTACCGATTCCACCGGCAAAACCTATCTCGATTTCCTTGCAGGCATTGCCGTATGCAGCCTTGGCCATAACCATCCCGTGCTCACGAAAACGCTGCAAGAACAAGCCGAAAAGCTCCTGCATGTTTCCAACTACTTCTACGTAGAGCATCGCGCCGAAGTAGCCGAGCTCATCAACAAGCTCGCCAACGAACGCGCCGACGTCGCAGAATCTGCCGACGAATCCACTTCGAAGGGGACAATCGCCTGGAAAACGTTTTTCGCCAATTCCGGCGCCGAAGCCAACGAATGCGCCATGAAGCTCGCCCGTCTTCGCCAGAAGCGCGCAGGCAAAAGTGCCAACACCATCGTCTGCCTCAGGGGAAGTTTCCACGGACGCACGCTTGAAACGGTGGCTGCAACCATGCAGGATCGCCTCCAGAACGACTTCCAGCCCCTGCCCGGCGGTTTTCTCCCCTGCACCCCGAACGACGAAGCCGAACTCGAGCGCATCTTCGCCGAACATGGCGCAGAAATTTGCGCGGTCATGCTCGAGCCCATCCAGGGCGAAAGCGGAGTGCATCCTATGACGAAATCGTTCATGCAGGCCGTCAGGCGCCTCACTCTCGAAAACGACGCGCTCATGATCTGCGACGAAGTGCAGACGGGCGTCTTCCGTTGCGGAACACCCTTCGCCTTCCAGCTTTTCGGCATTGTTCCCGACATCTTCACCATGGCGAAAGGCATTGCAGGCGGCGTGCCCATGGGCGCCTGCGCCGCTCGGGCGGAAATCGCGGACGTGTACCGCCCGGGAGACCACGGCACCACCTTCGGCGGCAGCCCCCTTGCCTGCGCCGCCGCCCATGCCGTCCTTTCCGAGCTCGACGAGGGCGGCTATCGCGAAAAGGTCAAAGAAGCGGGTACGCATCTGTCCGACGCCCTTTCTGCGCTCGACCAGATAATCGAGGTACGCGGCGAAGGCCTCATGATCGGATGCGACCTTGCAGAAGGCATGCCCGACGCGCACGATATCGTTGCCGCCATGCTTGACGAAGGGTTCGTCCTCAACGCAACGGGCCCGCGCACGCTGCGACTGCTTCCGCCCCTGATTTGCGAGAAGTCGCACGCGGACGCTTTCGTAGAAACGCTGGGTCGCGTTCTGAACGAAGCTTCACGCAGCTAACGTCAACATAGACAACGGGCATTCTCGTCTGCAGACAAGCGAAGGGGGCAACCGATCGGTTCGCCCCCTTCTGTGTGAAAGCAAACGCTCAAGGGAGGGGGAACCATGGGGCAGCCTGCAGCGCACACGAGCAGCTTGGCTCGGCATCATCTGATCGGACTCGGGTTTTGGCAGGCTTGGCAAATGGCCGCCTTCTGCTCGGATGCCATCATCGCCGACACGCCTTATTCAAGCATCCCCTTAAAGACCCTCGCCATAGCGTGCACGACGCTTGGCTACCTTGTCGTCATGGCGGCAAGCGAGAAAAGCGCTTTGCGTCCCAAGCGACCGTTCGACCTCATGGGGTCGTCTTTCTCCATGGCCTTCGGCACGCTCGTCTTGATGTTCGCACCGTACCTCAGCGACCCAAGCCTTGAGGTTGTCGCCCTGGTCTTCTCGCTCACAGGCATATCCTTCGGCAATGCATCGCTTCTCATGATGTGGGGAGAGCTCTGGGGAACGCTTGCAACGGGGCGGGTCGGAAGGCATCTCTACCTCTCTTATGCATTCGCATTCCTGCTCTTCTTCGGCGTCTTCGCCCTCCCCCATCCGTTCGCAGGTCTTCTGGTCTGCACCTTCCCTTTGCTTTCGGCGACTATCTTCATTCGTGCGAAAGCGAGCCTAAAAGAATGCAAGGACTTTCGCCTCATACAATCAACAGGGTCTCCTCCATAAAAGCCATCGCGTTCATGCTGATTCTCAGCATGGTGTGGGGAATCAGCCAAAACATCGTTCCTCACGTCGCCGCAAACGCTTCTTCGGGAAACTTCATGGGCATGACTATGTTCGTGGCTGGCATCGCCATAGGGGCGTTCGCCCTCAATCTCACCCTCAGCGCGCCGCCGTCTGAAACTACCGCGCTCTATCGTCCCGTCATACCCGCCATAGCGGCAGGGCTGATGGCCCTCATAGCGTTGCCGCCGTCGTTCGCCTTCATAGGCAACGGTCTCATTGCCATGGGCATCTATTGCCTCGACATGTTTCTGATGCTCGCATCGACCGACCTGGCATTTCGGTGCAAAATCCCCACTACGCGCATTTTTGGAACCACCGTATTCGTGTCGCGCAGCGGAACGCTTCTCGGGTCGGTTGTCGGAGCGGCCATGATGCCGAACATGACCTGGGACTCCTTGTTTGTCACCCTTGCCGCACTGTGCTTGGGCGCGCTCGCCATTGCGGGAACGCTTCTGTTCACGCAAACCGACCTGCAGCAACGCTACGAAACCCCGCGTGCGTCGCTCGATGACGAAAAACCCACGCTCTCGCAGCGTTGCGACGCCATAGCAAAATCCGCAGGACTGACATCGCGCGAAGCCGAAGTGCTCGGCCTGCTCGTACGCGGGCGCACTGTGCAGGACGTATGCGACGAACTGGTCATCGCGCAAGGAACCGCAAAGCATCATGTGAGCAACATCTATCGCAAGCTCGGAGTAAGCGATCGACGAAGCCTTTATGACGTCGTGGAGCAAGCGCAACCGTCCGCGAACGACAAACGGCCCCTTTCGCACGGATAGCAAAAGGGGCCGCAAGCGCTCTTGGCGACGAAAAGGAGGGGGCGTCGCCTGCGCGGGCGCACGAGAATATGCGAAGACAAATCAAGAGCAGAGCCGCGATTTCGTCTTCAGCATGCCCAGCTTCGGCAAGAACCGCCCGAAAGGTTACAGAACCTCGAACGAAAGGCTCGCTTCGAGCGGAGAGAGCACTCCGTCAGCCGTGCGAGCGCGAACGGTGAGCTGATACTCGCCTGCTTCTTCGAACGAAGTCTCGAACTGCCAGTTCACCCATTTGTCGGCGGTAGCGCCTTCGGTGGGGCACTCGGTCCAGGTTTCGCCGCCGTCGAAGGAGAATTCGATCGCCTCGATGGGGCTGCCCAGATCGTCCGCCACGCCCTCGAACGTAATGGAGTTGCCGGCGAAGAACACGCAACCGTCGGCGCTGTTCATAATCTCGATCTTGTTACGATACGTCGGATCGACGGATTGCACGTCGGGAACCTGCTCCTCGGCGGTCAGCTTGATATCCACCACGTTGCGCGTGAAGTAGCGGGCAACGGTTTCGGGCATCCACAGCTGAGCGGAAGGACCCGTCTCGCTCTTGAGCTTCTCGCCGTTGACCTCATAGACCAGAAGCGCATCGCGATCGAGGCAGTACTGCAGGGGCAGCGCCTGGCCGAAGCCGTCGGCTCCGTACGCGGTCACGGTGTTCACGCCGTCTTCCAAATCGGCCATATCGACCACGGCCGCAAGAGGAACGCCCACCACGGCGGCCTGACCGAACGGAGCGCCCGTCGCGCACGAGCACACCATGGTCTGCTCTTCGGATTCCTCTTCCATATCCTCAAGGTTCACGGAGAAGTTTTCCTTGATGTTGCCGCCGATGTTGATGTAGTACGTCGCGACGCCTTCGGCGGGCTCGCCCACCACAAGCTCATTGGCAGGCTTGGAGCACATCGAGGTGTGGCGGTGCCGAACACGTTGAACAACTCATCGTTGGGGGTCACGCCGTCCTGGTTGAAGAAGAACGCGCCCTCCTTGTTGGCAATCTTGGTATAGTCGCTCTCCTCGAGCATCAACGTATGGGAATCAATCTGATACCCGTTGTTTTCGTGCGTCGCGCCCTCGGGGGCATCCGAACCGTCCAGGATCGCAGGACCGCCCGCCGCCACGGCAACGCCTGTCATTCCCAATAGAAGGGCGCCACCAGCCGCTCCTGCAGCCATTGCTTTCTTCTTGTTCATAAGAAAACGCTCCTTCGCTCTATTCTTCGTTCTCAAGGCCGGTCGAGAACATCAAGGGCAGATCGGAATCGGGGCCGCCAGCCTTGATGACCTTGTCTTCCGCCGGCAGCTCGTCTTTCGCGTTCACCATGACCTCGTGCTCGCGATAGCTCACTTCGCCCTCTTCAGTGGTGGCGCGCACGCTCAGGCAATATGCGCCATGCTCGGGCGGGGTCCACTCGAACGTCCACCAGATCCAACGATTCACATCGGTGTCCCCGAGGTCGTAGGTTGTCCACGTTTCGCCGTGGTCCATGGAGAATTCGATGCTTTTGACCTTATGGTCGAACGCGTCCACGTAACCCTGGAAGGTATAGGGCTTGCCCGTCTCGATAATGACGCCCTCGGGAGTTCCGCAGATCGTTGCGTTCGGGCGGTTCACATGCGCATCCTCCTGGTTCACCTGACCGCATACTCGCTCGTCCATGACGTCGGAAGAAACCATGTAGCCGGAAAGCTGCTTGCTGAAAATCTGCGCGTCATAGCCTTCAACCCAGTTGGTGCAGGGGAAGCCACGACGGGCATCGAGGTATTCGCCGCCCATTTTGTAGACCAGATAATTGTCTTCGAGCTTGGCGACGTCAATACCGCTCTTGGAGGAGCCGTCGGCACGCACGCAGCGGACAGAATTCGTCCCCTCGGTCATGCCGCCCGCACGCTCGATAAGCCAGCTTACAGGAATGCCCGTGATTTCAGTCTGGCCGATGCCGCCGCCACCGATGGGGTTGAGCTCGCAGACCATCTTGGAAGGCTTGGTCACCACGACGCCGGCCTCTTCGGCCTCTTTGATCAGATCAACGAGCTTTGCGGTGTAGGGATTGGGCACATTGCCCTCGATGGTGATTTCCCATTCGTCCATCATGCTCTGCGGAAGCTCAAGATCAAGAGCCGCCTCGCTGCAGGCATAGCGCATGTGGTCGTAGTAGCCGTGAACGAAGTCGTAGCTGTAGAGCTCGTCCATGCTCTGAACCTTGTCCTGCGTGAAATTGAACGTTCCCTCGACGTTTTCGACTGTCGTGATGCTATCGCCGAGCGCCTCGTACTTCACGTTCTCCCACAGCTGAAGGCCCTCGCCGTTGCCCGTAGCGCTGTGGCAGGAATCGCACGTGCCGTTGAGGCCTTCGGAGAACTTCTCGGTATTACGGCTGTTGAAATGAATACCGTGTATCAAGCGGCCAAACTCATCGCCGTTGTCGCGATGGCAGGTGATGCACTGTTCGACATCGCTGTACGTTTCGAGATCTTTGTTAGGAAGCACTGCATGGCGATATTCCATGCCCATAATCATCTCGTTGAGGTCGGCATGGCAGGAGTTGCACCCCTTCTTGTCGGCGTCGAGATAGTACGTGTTGTACGAAATGGTCCAGCTTTGCTGCATCCAGTTCGGGCACTCGTACTCGCTCGGCGTACGCTGCACCAGTTTGCCGTTGGGAAGCTGGCGAACTTCAGGCGCGTAGTCCTCAGCGATCTGGTCCCACTTCTCGTAGTTTTCGACGATGTATTCCTTGCCAGGATACTGAACGTCGCCGTCCGGCTCTCCGCCTCGGACGATCTCGTCCGCAGTGGAAGCCGAGTCAGCAGCAAAAGCAGGCACTATGAGAGCCGACGCTGCGAGCACTGCCGCGATGCCTGTCACCATGGCGCCACGCTTCGTCACCTTCTTCATCATTCCCCCTTCTCTTTTCGCGACGGCTGGCCCGCTTCGCCCTATCGAAAACGAACCCGCCG
>OHUG01000403.1_pt1 | contig 19943 bp, 20 predicted proteins | sample 1579161 | NCBI WGS metagenome assembly OHUG01 (sample SAMEA3882514, study PRJEB24775) | human gut metagenome | biome: human-associated habitat; feature: intestine environment; material: feces | place: Netherlands | collected 2009/2010 | reverse complement strand
CTGGTGTTGATCTGCCTCGCGAGAAGCGGATCGAGGTTGGTCTGACTTATGTTTATGGTATCGGTCAGAGCACTGCTGACGAGATTCTCGCCGGCACCGGAATCAACCCTGATACCCGCGTCAAGGATCTGTCTGCTGACGATGAAGCTAAGATCCGTGACTACATTGACAAAAACAATATCATCGTTGAGGGCGATCTCCGCCGGAACGTCGCGCTGGACATTAAGCGTCTGACCGAAATCCAGTGCTTCCGTGGCGTACGTCATCGCAAGAGCCTGCCTTGCCGCGGCCAGCGCACCAAGACCAATGCCCGTACCTGCAAAGGTCCGAAGCGCACTGTTGCTAACAAGAAGAAGTAAGGAGGAACTGAAATGGCTGCTACGAAAGCTAGTGCGGCTCGTAATACCCGCACCAAAAAGAAAGAGCGCAAGAATATTGCTGCTGGCACTGCTCATATCCAGAGCACGTTTAACAACACCATCGTCACCATTACCGATACCCAGGGCAACACCGTTTCCTGGTGCAGCACGGGCGCTCTGAATTTCCGCGGTTCCCGCAAGAGCACTCCTTACGCTGCTCAGTCTGCCGCTGAAACCGCTGCAAAGGTTGCAATGGAACACGGCATGAAGACTGTTGAAGTCTACGTTAAGGGCCCTGGCTCCGGACGTGAAAGCGCAATCCGTGCCCTGCAGGCTACCGGCCTGGAGGTCACCATGATCCGCGACGTCACCCCGATCCCCCACAACGGTTGCCGCCCGCCCAAGCGCCGCCGTATTTGATTGAAGGAGGAAACTGAATTATGGCTAAAAATACTCAGCCGATCGCAAAGCGCTGCAAGGCTCTCGGCATTTCTCCTGCAGTCATGGGCTATGCCAAGAAGAACACCACCCGCAATTCCAACGGCAACTTCCGCAAGAAGAAGTCTGAATACGCCACCCAGATGCAGGAGAAGCAGAAGCTGAAGTTTATCTACGGCGTTCTGGAAAAGCAGTTCTCCAACTACTTTGAAGAAGCTTCCCGCCGTCAGGGCCAGGCTGGTGAAAACCTGCTCCAGTTGCTGGAGTGCCGTCTGGACAATGTGGTCTTCCGTCTGGGCTACGCTTCCACCCGCCGCGATGCCCGTCAGCTCGTTTCTCACAACCACTTCACCGTTAATGGCAAGCGCGTTAACATCCCCTCTTACCAGGTGAAGGCCGGCGACGTGATCGACGTTGTTGAAGGCAGCCGCAAGATTGAAAAGTTTGCCAAGCTGACCGGCGCTGATGCTGCTGTTGTTGCTCTGCCTTCCTGGCTGAGCCGCGAAACCGGCAGCCTGAAGGGTGTTGTCACCAAGTTGCCTGAGCGCAGCGATATCGACTTCGACGTTCAGGAACACCTCATCGTCGAGTTGTACTCCAAGTAAGCTCTCTTTTTTCATTACCGCTATTTACTACGAACCTGCGCGCCAGCTATTGGCCGCAGGCTGATCAAGGAGGGTTTTTATGATGGAGATTGAACGCCCCAAGATCGAGATGGCCAACCTTTCGCCGGATGGCCGTTATGGTAAGTTCGTTGTTGAGCCGCTGGAACGCGGTTTCGGCACCACGCTGGGCAACAGCCTGCGTCGTGTGCTGCTCTCCAGCCTGCCCGGTGTGGCAGTTACCAGCGTCAAGATCGACGGTGTCGTGCATGAGTTCTCTGTTATTGAGGGCGTGCGCGAGGACGTGACTGAAATCGTGCTGAACCTCAAGGGCATTGCCGCCAAGATCTATGGCGACGGCCCCAAGACCGTCCGCGTTGAAGCTGTTGGCCCGTGCGAAGTCACGGCCGGCACCATCAAGCAGGGCGATGACCTTGAGATCCTGAACCCGGAATGGCACATTGCCACCTTGGGCGATGGCGCTAAGCTGGTTATGGAGCTGACCTTTGATAAAGGCCGCGGCTATGTTCCCGCTGAGCGCAACAAGCAGGCGCTGATTGAGAAAAACGATATCAGCACCCTGCCGGTGGACAGCATTTATACCCCGGTGCTCAAGTGCAACTACACGGTGGAAAACACCCGTGTTGGCCAGATCACCGACTATGATAAGCTGACCATTGAGGTTTGGACCGACGGCACCACCAGTGCACAGGAGGCTTTGAGCCTTTCTGCACGCGTGCTGACCGAGCACCTGAACCTGTTTGTGAACCTGTGCGATGAAGCCGCTGAGACCGAAATCATGGTCGAAAACGACGAAAAGGGCAAGGAAAAGGCCCTTGAGATGACGATTGAAGAGCTGGACCTGAGCGTCCGTTCCTTCAACTGCCTCAAGCGTGCCGGCATTAACACCGTGGGCGACCTTGTGAACAAGAGCGAGGACGACATGATGAAGGTGCGCAACCTTGGCCGCAAGAGCCTCGAGGAAGTCATGGCAAAGCTGGACAGCCTGGGCTTTACGCTTACCAAAGACGAAGACAACTGATTTGTAAAGGAGTGAAACGGAATGCCCGGTACTAGAAAGCTCGGCCGCGCTACCGATAGCCGCAACGCCATGCTGCGTGCGATGGTCACTTACCTGTTTGAGAACGGCAAGATTGAAACCACCGTTACCCGCGCTAAGGAAGTTCGCGCTATGGCCGAAAAGATGGTCACCCTCGGCAAGAGCGGCGACCTGCATACCAAGCGCCAGATCTTCAGCTACATCACCAAAGAGGATGTTGCCAAGAAGGTTATGGACGTTTATGCACCCAAGTACGCTGACCGCAATGGTGGTTACACCCGCATTATCAAGACTGGTATGCGCCGCGGTGACGCTGCCGAAATGGCCATTATCGAATTGGTCTGATTGACAGATAGCATGAATTAAGAACAGCGCCTGCGGAATAAGCGGGCGCTGTTTTTGTTTATGCGTTTATATATGGGTAGATTTGTGCATGGTTGGCAGGGGAGGGGGCAGGCTGAACTGTTTACCCAACCGGAAAATGCCAACAATACAGGTACACCATGCACCAAAAGTTCATGGCAAAACCGAACCAAATGGACACAAGAAAGAGAATTTCCTGCATAGGGACAGGCATAATCGGACTGCTGCGGGCAAAAAACACAACGCTTTGTTAAAAAATTGTAAAATCATACAGAATTTTTTGATAAAAGAAAGTTGACGAATGTGCAAAGCGCGGAAAATGGCGGAAACACAGCAAAAAGAGAAAATAAGGGCTGTTTTTGCGGTGGGTATGTGTTAGAATATGTTTAGAAGTGCGGCAAAAACCGCCGCAGTATGCACAAACAAAAGCACAATGAAAATCGATAAAGGAGCTAATGTTATGGCAGAACAATCGATGGGCCCCCGCGACTTTTTCCGCAAAGAAGCCGCGATCGCTGATCTGGCACTGCTGGCTTGCCCGGGTGCAGAGGAGCTTTGCAACCTGGTAGACGGCCATCTGGTACGCTGGGCGCGTGAAGTGGGAATGAATGTGGACACTTTCATCATTCCTTCTGACTGCCCGCGTTTCCAGTCCGGTGATGCTAAGGGCCTTGTCAAGGCTTCCACTCGTGGCGATGATATCTACATTTTTGTCGATCCGGGCAACTACAGCGTGACCTACAACCTGTTTGGTTACGAAAACCATCTTTCCCCGGATGACCATTTCCAGAATCTGATCCGCCTGATCCAGGCTGTTTCCGGCCGTGCGCACCGTATCAGCGTGATCATGCCCAGTCTGTACGGCGGCCGCCAGCATCGCCGCGTCAGCCGCGAAAGCCTGGACTGCGCTTACGCTCTGCAGCAGCTGCGCACCATGGGCGTTAAGAACATTATTACCTTTGATGCTCATGACCCCCGCGTAATGAACGCTGTGCCCCTGATGAGCTTCGATAACGTTATGCCCACCTATCAGGTGCTCAAGTGCCTGCTGCACCATGTACCGGATGTCGACTTCAGCAAGGAGCAGTTCCTGGTCGTTTCCCCGGATGAAGGCGCCATGAACCGCAACATGTACTACTCCAGCGTGCTGGGCTGCAACCTGGGTATGTTCTACAAGCGCCGTGATTACAGCCGCGTTGTGAATGGCCGCAACCCCATTGTTGCCCATGAATACCTGGGCGAGGATGTCAAGGGTAAGGACGTCTTCATTGCCGATGATATTATCGCTTCCGGCGAGTCCATGCTGGACATCGGCTATGAGCTGAAGATGCGCGGTGCCAAGAACATCTTTACCTGCGCCACCTTCCCGCTGTTCACTGCCGGTCTGGATAAGTTCGACAAAGCCTACAATGACGGCATCATCAAGGCTGTGCTGGGCACCAACCTGACCTACCGCAAGCCGGAGCTGTTGGAGCGCCCCTGGTACTTTGATGTTGATTTGTCTAAGTACACCGCTTATTTCATCGCTGCCATCAACCATGATATGAGCGTATCCAGCATCATCGACCCGATGACCAAGATCAAGCATTTGCTGGATAACCACGGTATTCCCATCGGCAACCAGGAATAATTGACGGAATAAGTTGTTTGCCTGCGGCTGTAACCGGCCGCAGGCAAACTTTTTGCCCGGATTGATTGCAACAGGCGGGGAATGCGTATATAATAGTTGCGTACAAGGGCATTTTTGTGGGGCTGCTGCATTGTCAGCGCGGCTCCAAATTTATTTGTCAGGAGGTTTTTCCATTATGACTCCCATGGAACAACTTAAAGCAATGGTCGCTGGCAAAAAGGTGGCATTCATCGGTGCGGGCGTCAGCCACAAACCGTGCATCACCATGCTTGCCGCGCTGGGGGCAGATATCACCCTCTGCGACCAGAAAAAGAGCTTGGATGATTTTGGTGATTACGCCGATACGCTGCGCAAGCTGAACGTAAAGCTCAGCCTTGGCGAGCATTATACCGATGGCTTTGCCGGACAGGATATCATCATGCGCACCCCCGGCTATGAATTCTTTAAGCCGGAGCTGCAGGCCGCCAAACAGGCCGGTGCGCTTGTGACCAGCGAGGTAGAACTCTTCTTTGAGCTGTGCCCCTGCGAGATCGTGGCTGTGACCGGCTCTGACGGCAAAACCACCACCACCACCCTGATTGCCAAGATGTTTGAGGCTGCCGGCCGCAAGGTGTTCCTGGGCGGCAACATTGGCGCAGCCCTGCTGCCCCAGCTGCCGGACGTTACCCCGGCTGATATCGCTGTTGTGGAACTTTCCAGCTTCCAGCTGATCAGTATGCGCAAGAGTCCCAAGGTGGCGGTTGTGACCAACGTGACCCCCAACCACCTGGACCACCACAAGGATATGCAGGAGTATATTGATGCCAAACGCAACATTCTGCTTTGGCAGGAGCCACCCTGCCGCGCCGTACTGGGTTATGAGAACGATATCACCCGGAGCATGGCCGCTGACTGCAAAGGTGAACAGTTCTGGTTCACCCGCCTGCACGAGACCGACCACGGTGCATTCCTGCGAGAGAGTGATGATACCCTCTGCTATGCCGAAAACGGTGTTGTGACCCCCGTGCTGCCCCGTGCAGAAGTAAAGCTGCGCGGCCTGCACAACGTGGAGAATCTGCTGGCCGCCATTGCAGCGGTCTGGGGCCGCGTTCCGGTGGATGTCATGCGTCAGGTTGGCTCTACCTTTACCGGCGTGGAACACCGCATTGAGCCGGTTCGCGTACTGGATGGCGTAACGTATTACAATGACTCCATCGCATCCAGCCCCACCCGCACCATTGCGGGCCTGCGCAGCTTTGACCAGAAGATCATCCTGATTGCGGGCGGTTATGACAAAAAAATCCCCTATGAGCCGCTGGCACCGGAAATCGTGGCACATGTCAAAGTGTTGGTGCTGATGGGGGCAACCGCACCGCGCATTGAAAAGGCTGTGCGCGAGGACCCGAACTTTGACCCGCAGGCATTGCCGATCCTGCACGCAGACAGCATGCAGCATGCCGTTGAGCTGGCACGCGGCGCAGCCAAGCCGGGTGACATCGTCAGCCTGTCGCCGGCATCGGCGTCCTTTGACCTTTACCCCAACTTTGAAGTCCGCGGCCGTGACTACAAGCGTATTGTCAACGAGCTTCAGTAATTACGGGATTACGGGGGTTGTTTGTTCCTTTTTTGAAAAAAGAAACCGAAAAAACTTTAATATAATAGATATTTTATATTGAGGCAAGGCAGGTTGCGAAAGGGTAAAAAGCAGACGGTTTAGGGCAATCGGAACAGAAAATAGGATATTTTTTATTTAATGTTTTGCCCAATAGAGACCGTAGAGGCGCACATTGTACGCCCGCGCGCCCTGCGCCAACAGCCCTATCCATAGCGGAGATAAAACTCATTTTCCCAAAGCAATCTCCGCAATCTCCGCAATCTCAAAATCAAACCTAAAGGAGTTCCCCATGATTCAGGCTGTCACCACCCCCGCGCACAAGCAGGCGTTTGCGACGGCCATTCAAGGGGCTCCTTATTTTCGTGCCGTGATGGGGCGTGACCTGGCCCTGTGGGCAGATAGCCCCGGTGCCCCGGTGCGGCTCTTCACCCTGCCCGGTGCGGCCCTGACCCTGAACGGCAGCACCGCCCAGCTGTGCGGCACCCCCCAGGACTGGGAGGAACTGCTAAGCTTTTTGCAGTTTGCGGGCATCGCCCATCTGATTGCGGAAGAAACGCCACTACTGCCCGCTGCAACGGGGGAGCCGCTGTTCCTGTATAGTATGCCACCTCAGGATCGTCTGCCGCTGGCGCAAGAACATCAGGGCTATATGCTGAATCGCAGCCCATCTGTCTTGCGCCTGGCAACCCAGCTTTTCCCGCAGGAACCGGAACGGCAGGACTGCTATTATTCCGAAACCTGTACCGCGCTGGCCCACGGCTTTGCCCGTGTGCTGGCTTTGCAGGATGCAGCAGGCCGCCCGGTGAGCACTGTGGGGGCTTATGCCATGGCCAACGGCGAAGCCTATATGGCAATGGGGGAAACCCTGCCGGAGCTGCGCGGACGGGGCATCGGCGGCTGGCTGATTCCCTACCTGGCCAACGAGCTGGCAGGGGAGGGCTGGACCGTGACATTTTTGTGCGCGGCAGAGCGCTGCCGCTTTTATGAACGCCTTGGTTTTGTACTGCAAAAACAGTACGTTAAGTATAAATTATAATAAGTAAAACAGACAGGACACACTATGATTGAACAATTCTATGATTTGAAACCCCAGGTGCTGGAACTGGACCGCAAAACGCTGGAACTTTGCCGCGATCAGTTTGCCCACCTGGAAGAGATCCGCGATTATAACCAACTGAAAATGCTGCGCGCCTTTACGGACTGCGGCGTGGAGGCCCGGCATTTCCTTGGCTCCACCGGTTACGGCGTGTGGGACGATAGCCGCAATAAGCTGGAGGAAGTATTTTCTCGCTGCATGGGGGCCGAGGACGCTCTGGTACGCCCGCAGTTCATGAGTGGTACCCACACCTTGACAGTAGCGCTGTTCGGTCTGCTGCGCGCAGGGGACACCCTGCTGGCCGCCACCGGCCGCCCCTATGATACGCTGGAAGGCGTGATCGGTATTGGCGAGGCTGGCAAGGGCTGCGGCACGCTGCAGGAATACGGCATCCATTACGATGAGGTGCCCCTGCTGCCGGACTTTACGCCGGACTATGCCGCCATTGCAGAGCACGCCAAGACCGCTACCGTGGTGCATATCCAGCGCAGCCGCGGTTATACCCAGCGCAACGCCTTTGACCTGGATACCATCCAGAAAGTGGCCGATACCGCCCGCAAGGCCAACCCCGATGTGGTGATCTTTGTGGATAACTGCTATGGCGAGTTCACCCAAATCCGGGAGCCGCTCTCCGCCGGCGCGGACGTTATCGCGGGCAGCTTTATCAAGAACCCCGGCGGCGGCATTACCCCCACTGGCGGCTATATTGCCGGTAAAGCTGACCTGGTGGAAAAAATCAGCCACCGCTTTACCGCCCCCGGCATCGGCAAGGACCTTGGCTGCACGCAGGACAGCCTGCGTGATACTTTCCTCGGCTTCTATTACGCCCCCGGCGTTGTGTGTGAAGCACTGAAAACCGCCGTGTATGCCCAGTGCCTGCTGGAGCTGGTGGGTGTGAACCCCGTGCCCCGCTATACCGCCGACCATAACGATATTGTGACTTGCTTTGATTCCGGCAGTGCCGCCGCGCTGCAGGGGTTCTGCGCAGGCATCCAGTCCTGCTCTCCGGTGGACAGCTTTGTCAGCCCCGAACCGGCAGACGAACCGGGCTATACCGACCAGGTCATTATGGCATCCGGTTCCTTTACCGAGGGCTCTACCATTGAAATCAGCTGTGACGGCCCGCTGCGCGCCCCCTACACCTGTTATTTGCAGGGCGGCGTAAACTTTACCGCAGGCCGTGCCGCCGTGCTGAACGCTGTGCAGAAGGCTTTCTTTGCCTGATAGCGGCACAGCAAGGCTGAGCATCAGAAAAAGCAAAACCGTACAAAATGCAAAACGCCCCGGAACACTGGTCAGAACGTGTTCCGGGACGTTATTTTTTGTAGATAAGCAATCAGCCGTTGCGGACATAATCACGCACAAGGGCCTGCAGCAGATCGTCGCGGTCAATGCGGCGAATCAGCGAACGGGCGTTCTTGTAAGTAGTGATATAAGTCGGGTCCTCCGAAAGAATATAGCCGACCAGCTGGTTGACGGGGTTATAGCCCTTCTCCTCCAGTGCACCGTAAACAAGCTGCATAACCTGCTTGATCTCCTGGTCTTTATCGTCGCGGATAGAGAATACCGCGGTAGGTTCAGAAATCGCCATTAGCAACAACCCCCTTCTGCATCGGGCCTATCAATATCCCACATGCTGTTTCACTCTATTATATACGCATTTGCCGCGCTATGCAAGTGGGTAAGCGGCAGAATAGACAAAAAAACGAACTTTAATCCCGCAAAAACTTGCACTGCTTAAAGGCATATCTGAAAACAAAAGAAATAGACTGAATTTTGGCTTATCAGATACACCCTAGAGCTTACGGCATCACAAAGCCGGGGTCACCGGGCAGGATCAGGTTGTTCTTGGCCAGCATGGCGCGGAACTCTTCCTCCGGCATTTCAAAGGTGATCTCCCGGATCATAGAAGGTTCGTGCAGCAGCACCTGCCACGGTGCGCCGGGTTCGCTCTGCTGCAGAAACAGGATGTTCTCGATTTTGCCGCCAAAGTCCTGCACGGCTTCATCAGCCAGCAGGGCGGGACCGGGCACCACAAAATAATGGTCCACCATGCGGCCATCTTTGAAGTTGTGTTCGATCACGGCAGGAATTTCGTTTTCCGCCTGTTCGGCTTTGTACTGCATGCGCAGCGAAAGAAAATCTGCCACGGTAAGGGTAGTGGGCATAGGCACCTCCGGTGGTTAGGTAGGAGTTAGGGCAACACCGCATAATTCTAAGTGCCGATACGGCGAGCGAGGTGCGGCAGATGCTAAGCCAAAAGCGCAGATAATACTGGATGTCTTATCGAGCATTTTGGCAACGCAGATGCCGTGCCGCAGCTGCCGGAGCGGTGCTTAAGCCGCAAGGCGGGAATTGTGCGGTGTTGCCTTAGGAGTTAGGAATTATAGGGAACGCGGAATTCCAACACAAATAAAAAATGATGGTGGGAAATTGGCTTAGTATCATTATACCACATCTTTACGAAGTTGGGATAACGGAAAAAAGCAAATTTCGTGCGCGGCGCGGGGCCGCGGCCACCATCATGGTTGGGATGCTATTTAGGTGTCAAACACATCCGTCAGATAAGCGCAGGATCAGACGCGCAGGCTGGTGCCTTCGCCGGTGCCGGGGTTGGAGTCGAACTCGTAATCATTGCCGGGCAGGATGGCGTTCAGCAGGATGCCGGCCAGAGCAGCAATGGCCAGGCCGGACAGGGTAACGCTGACACCGCCGATGCCGAAGGTGATGCCGCCCACGGAGTTAAAGCCCAGAGCGCACACCAGGATAACGGCAGCAATGATCAGGTTACGGCTGTTGGTAAAGTCGACCTGATTTTCCACTACGTTGCGAACACCGATGGCGGAGATCATGCCGTACAGCACAAAGCTGATACCACCGATGATGCCGGAAGGAATGGTGTTGATGATGGCTTCAAACTTGGGGCAGAAGCTCAGGATGCAGGCAAATACAGCGGCAATGCGGATGACCAGGGGATCATAGATCTTGGTCAGGGCCAGAACGCCGGTGTTTTCGCCGTAGGTGGTGTTGGCGGGGCCGCCCAGCAGGCCGGCCATGGCGGTTGCCAGGCCGTCGCCCATCAGGGTGCGGTTCAGGCCGGGGTCACGGATATAGTTGCGGCCGGTGGTGGCGCTGATGGCGGCAATATCGCCGATGTGCTCCATCATGGTTGCAATGGCAATGGGCATGATGGTGAACAGGGCGCTGATGAATTTTTCGCTGCCGTCAATGGAAAACAGACCCATGGCCTCTTTGTGGATGGGGAAACCGATCCAGGAGGCCTCGTCGATGGCGGCAAAGTCAACCGCACCAGTTACCAGGGCAACCGCATAGCTGACCAGAACACCGATCAGAATGGGCAGGATCTTGACCATGCCTTTGCCCCAGATGTTGCAGACGATAACGGCGGCCAGCGCCACAAAAGCCAGCAGCCAGTTGCTCTGGCAGTTGTTGATGGCGGACGGGGCCAGGATCAGGCCAATGGAGATGATGATGGGGCCGGTGACAACAGGCGGGAAGAACCGCATGATGCGGCGGATGCCGAACACCGAGATCAGCCCGCTGACCAGCACATACAGCAGGCCGCTGAACGCAACGGCTGCGCAGGCGTAGGGCAAGTTTTCCGGGTTGGCACCGTCATTGCTGACAATGGCAAAGCCGCCCAGGTAGGCAAAGCTGGAACCCAAAAATGCGGGAACCTTGCCCTTGCAGATGATGTGGAACAGCAGCGTGCCAAGGCCGGCGCACAGCAGCGTGGTGGAAACGCTCAGGCCGGTCAGCAGGGGAACAAGCACGGTTGCGCCAAACATGGCGAACATGTGCTGCGCACCCAGGATCAGCATCCGGGGCGTGCCCAGTTTTTTGGCATCGTAAATGCCCTGGGAATAATCAATGGGATTGCTCATAAAATGAATCCTCCTTACCGTGCATGTGTGTGCGGCCGGCGTGCAGAATGCCGCAAACAGAAACCGGCCGGACAAAAAGACACACATACTCTATCTAGTCTACCAGAAACGACAGTAAAACACAAGTTGAAAAACTGCCAAATACTGCCGCATTTTGTTCGCCGGGAGTGTCAGGTTCCACAGCGTGCTTTTTGCCTGGCGGTATGGTATAATTTAAAAATAAAAAGCGGCGAAAGAGAGGCAGCTGAGATGATCCGCCATATTTTGTTCTGGAAATATACCGACGCTGTAAAAGCACAGCATCAAGAAGCCGAAGCTTTGAAGTTTTTACAAAATTCCGTTGCCACCATGCGGGGCAGGATCGACGGCTTGCTGTGCATTGAAATTGGCCTCAACCTGGCCGGAGGGGACTATGACTTGATATTCTATGCAGAACTGCGGGATGAACAGGCGCTGCAATGCTTCCAGCAGCATCCGCTGCACGCTGCCCACCGTGAGCGCTGCAAAGACCTTGTAACGGCGCGCTTGTGCGGTGATGTGAGAGTGGGTACGAATTAAAGGCCAGTTGCGCAAAAAGTGCGGCGGAAAGCCGTGCAAATGTGGTCATTCTCGGCATGTTTTTTGCCGGAATGATATGGTATAATCGTATCATCAAAACAATCCTGCGGGCCTGCCCCAAGCATGGCTGCGGGAATGTAAGAACGTAATATAAAGAGGGATCAATGTGGATAATTTAATGTTCAGCCTGAACGCGACCCTTCCGGTATTTCTGGTGATGGTCATTGGATGGGCGCTGGGGCAAAAAGGCTTTTTGCCAAAGCAGTTCTGCACCGTGGCCGACAAGCTGGTGTTCAAGGTAACGCTGCCGGTCATGCTGTTCTGTGATATGGCAACCTTGGACCTTGCCCACAGCTTTGATGCAAAGTTTGTCTTGTTCTGCTTTGCGGTAACGGCCATTGCCATTGTGGTCATCTGGGTGCTGGCGCGCCGCCTGTTGAAAGATAAAACCCTGGTGGGTGAGTTCGTACAGGCCAGCTACCGCAGCAGCGCGGCCATTCTGGGCGTGGCGTTCATCCAGAACATTTACGGCACTTCCGGCATGGCCCCCCTGATGATTTTGGGCAGTGTGCCGCTGTTCAACATTTTTGCAGTCATTATCCTGACGGTGGAAAGCCCGCAGCAGCATGGCAAAGTGACCCTCTCCAAGCTGCTGTACGGTGTGCTGACCAACCCCATTCTGGACGGCATTATTCTGGGTACGCTGTACAGCCTGCTGCCCTTTGGCCTGCCTACCCTGGCGCAGAAAACCCTGACCAGCCTTTCCAGCCTGACCACCCCGCTGGCGCTGCTTTCCATCGGCGCTTCGTTTGAGGGAGCCAAGGCCATCAAAAAGCTGGCACCCACCCTGGTGGCGGCTTGCTGCAAGCTGATGGTGCTGACCACGATCTTTATCCCCATTGCCGTCAAGCTCGGTTTCCGGGACCAGCAGCTGATTGCCCTGCTCATCATGCTGGGCAGCCCCACCACGCCAAGCTCTTACGTTATGGCCAAGAACATGGGCCATGAGGGTGTGCTGACGGCCAGCTGTGTGGCGGCAACCACGCTGTTCTCGGCGCTATCGCTGACGTTCTGGATCTTTGTTTTGCGTAGCGGCGGCTATATTGCTTAAAAATACAGAATATCTTAACACAAAACGAACCCCCTTTGCATAGTGTGAAATGAGGGCGGGCGGCAAGCCTGCAACACACAGCAAAGGGGGATTTTTTATGGCAAATGCAATGCCGGAATATGGCGGAACCGTGCTGCGGCCGGGGGCATCCGGCCCGGATATTGCCCTGGTACAGCGCTGGCTGGGCGGACTGAATGTGGATGGACGCTACGGCACCAGCACCGAAACCGCAGTGCGGCGGTTCCAGCGTGAACAGGGGCTGAAAATTGACGGCCACGTGGGCCGCGATACCTGGGATGCCCTGTACCGCGCCTGGGCGGATAAAAACGGGGAGGGGGAGATCTGGCCCGGTGTTACCATGCGCCGCGGCAGCCGGGGCGCAACCGTGAAAAGCGCCCAGCAGAAATTGAAAACCCTGGTGCCGGAACTGACCACCGATGGCCGTTACGGTGCCAGCACGCGGGAAGCGGTTCTGGCCTGGCAGGTAGTGCATGACCTGAAACCGGACGGCATGCTGGGCCGCGCAACCTGGAACAGCCTGTACGGTGTCACTACCAGAAAAGCATAACAAACGCAAAACAGCATCCACATGGCGGCCCACGGGCAGGGGGCACCATACGGATGCTGTTATTTTGTGAAAAAGCAAAGGCAATACCGCACAATTCCCGCCTGACGGCTTAAGCACTGCTCCGGCGGCTGCGGCACGGCAACTGCGTTGCCAAAATGCTCGATAATACACAAAGTATTATCTGCGCTTTTGGCTTAGCAGCTGCCGCACCTCGCTCGCCGTATCGGCACTTAGAATTATGCGGTATTGCCCAAAGCCGGAACCATCAAGTAAGAAAAAGCGGAAGAACCAGTGCGACGACCCCAAATACCGCAAACAGCACACCGCCGATTTTGGTGCTCAGGATATAGAAGTTCGACGGTCCGTCTGCCGCATAGGACTTCCACTGCTCTGTCAGCGCCCAGAGCCATTCCGGTTTCAGGAAAATCAGGATGCCGCCAACGATAAATGCAATACAGCCGAAAGGGTACCACCATGGCATAACATCGACCTCCCAACAAAATCAAACGGTCTGTGCGGCAAACAGGCGGACGCCCGCTGAGTTATAGCCCCAGCAGTACCGGCACAACATTCAGCACGACCATAACAACAGCAAAAGCAATAAAGCAGCCGTAAATAATCCTGGAGGTTCGACTCGCAGCTTTTTTGATGCAGAACGCCAGAAAAAGGATCCAGACCAGGTATGCCACAACCAGAAACACAAGGTTGTGGGCCAGAAACGCCAAGAAGAACAGCATGTTTACAATTTTAATGCCGTTTTTGGAGAAGAGCAGCTGTTTGAATTTTTCCATGTTTCTCTCACTTTCTGGTCATGTTCCAATGGAATAAGGGGCTTTTTTCCAGTATATCAGATAACTGCCTCCTGCGCCACCCCAAAACAAAAAGCACCCGGAAAAATCCGGGTGCCAGTTCATGATGATATAAGCAGAAATCAGCGCTCTTCCAGCGGCAGGTACTCCTGCGGCTCGCCCAGGTATTTGTAAGCGGGGCGAATGATGCGGTTGGCGTACTCAACTTCTTCTACGCGGTGGGCGCACCAGCCGGGTACACGGGCAATGGCAAACAGCGGGGTGTACAAATCTTCGCTGATGCCCAGCATGCGGTAGATCAGGCCGCTGAACAGGTCCACGTTGGCGCAAACCTTTTTGGGGCCGTGCTTTTCTTCGGCAAAAATCTCCGGGGCCAGGCGCTCAATGCTGCACAGCATGTTATATTCTTCATCGTAGCCTTTTTTGTAGGCAAGGCTGCGGGCGTGGTTTTTCAGGATCTGGGCGCGCGGGTCGCTCAGGGTGTACACCGCGTGGCCCATGCCGTAAATCAGGCCGCTGCCGTCACCGGCTTCCTTGCGGATGATCTTGCGCAGCATCTCGCGCACTTCGCCGTCATCCTCCGGGTGCTCCACATTAGCCAGGACGTAATCCAGCTGGTGCATAACTTTCAGGTTGGCGCCGCCGTGCTTGGGGCCTTTCAGGGCACCGATGGCCGCAGAGATGGCTGCGTATGTATCGGTGCCGGAGGAGGACAGCACACGGGTGGTAAAGGTGGAGCAGTTGCCGCCGCCGTGGTCTGCGTGAACAAGCAGGCACAGATCCAGCAGGCGCGCTTCCTCGTGGGTGAACTTCTGGTCTGCACGGTAGGAGCTCAGAATGTGCTCCGCAGTGCTCTGCCCGGCGATGGGGTAATGGAAGTACATGCTTTCGTGGTCATACACACGGCGCTTGAGCTGGTAGGCGTTCACCATCATGGTGGGCAGCTCGGCAATCAGGTTGATGCTCTGGGTCAGGATGTTGGGCAGGCTCAGATCATCGGCGTGCTCGTCATAGCTGTACATCGAAAGCACGCTGCGCGCCATCTTATTCATAATGTTGGGGGAGGGCGAGTTCATGATCATGTCGTCCGCAAAGCCCTTGGGCAGTTCGCGGTGCTCATCAATCAGCTTGCAGAACCGGGCATACTGTTCCTGGGTGGGCAGTGCGCCAAACAGCAGCAGCCACACCACTTCCTCAAACATGAAGCGGTCGTTCTTGTCGGCTTCGGCGGCCAGAGTGTCAATATCAATGCCGCGGTAAACCAGGCGGCCCGAAATGGGGCGGATGGTGCCTTCGGGCAGCTTTTCGTAACCAATAACGCTGGAAACATTGGTAATGCCCGCCAGAACACCGGTGCCGTCCGGGTTGCGCAGGCCGCGCTTAACGCCAAGGCGGTCCGCAATGTGGGGGTCAAGATGCTTGTTGTGCGCAACATACTCATTGCACAAAAGTTCAATATCTTCCGGGTCAAGCGCCGGAACATCCGGGTAATACATCAGATGCGCCCTCCTTACTTTCCTGCAAAAGCGCCGCTGGGGGCTTTTGCCTGCACTCTATTACCAGCACGTGCAAAAAAACGGGCACAGCGCCCGCAGTGCGCCCTGCCCGCCGCCATGCGGGCCAAAAACGCTTCAAAGTGCTGAACAGTTACAATTTTATAGTATTTGAGCGCTGTAGTCAAGCATGAATCTTAAAGAATTGTAAATGTGAACGAAACATGACTTTATAAAATAAAGCTTGAATCCGCAAAATACAGGTGCAACTTTAATGAATTACGTTGACAAGGCTGACCAAAATGGGTATACTCAAACTGTAATATTATTAAAACAAATTTTTTGCAGGTGTGGTTCAGCTTTTGGCAGGTTTGTCCTGCGTTAAGGCGGGGCCCACCGGCAAAAAGCAGTCCGGCAGGGCGGGGTAAACGGCCACGGCACGCCGCATCCCTGCCGCTTTTTTAGAAAGGGGCAAACCGATATGAAGGCAGTTTTGATTCCTGGTGACGGCATTGGCCGCGAAATTGCGCAGAGCGTGCGCAAAATTTCGGATGTTTTGGCAACCGGTATTGAATGGGAAGAATACGCCGCCGGCGCAGAGTACGCCGCAGAGCATGGTGAGCTTTTGCAGCCCGGCGCACTGGATGCCATTGAAGAATACGGCTGGGCGCTGAAAGGCCCCACCGCAACCCCTATCGGCAAAGGGTTCCGCAGCATCAACGTGCAGCTGCGCCAGCGCTTTAATACCTACGCCAACCTGCGCCCCGTGCGCACCCTGCCCGGTGTGCCCACCCGCTTTGAAAATGTGGACCTTGTTATTGTGCGCGAAAACACCGAGGACCTGTATAAAGGCATCGAGTACATGCTGAACGATGAGATCGCCAACGGCGTAAAGCTCATCACCAAGCCCGCCTGCGAGCGCATCTGCCGTTTTGCCTTTGATTACGCTGCCGCCAACGGCCGTAAAAAGGTGACTGCAGTCCATAAGGCCAACATCATGAAGCTGACCGACGGCATGTTCCTGTCCACCTTCCGCGAGGTCGCCAAGGATTACCCCGCTATTGAAGCAGACGACTGCATTATTGACGCCCTGTGCATGAAGCTGGTGCAGAAGCCGGAGCAGTTTGACGTTCTGGTTGCCCCCAACCTGTACGGTGATATCATCAGCGACCTGTGCGCCGGTCTGGTGGGCGGCCTGGGCTTTGCCCCCTCTGCCAACATTGGCGCCAAGACCCGCATCTATGAGGCTGTCCACGGCTCCGCCCCCGACATTGCAGGCCAGAACAAGGCCAACCCCAGCGCCATCCTGATGGCATTTGCCATGATGCTGAACGACCTGGGCATGACGGATAAGGCCGCCAGGCTGAACGCCGCCATTCTGGCACAGGTTGCCGAGGGTAAGGCTGTTACCGCGGATATTGGCGGTACCGCCACCACCACCGAATTTACTGACGCTGTTGCGGCACGGCTGTAATAAAGCCGTCTTGCAGGAAGGAGCATGAAAATGAAACTGCACGACCACGGCGTGTACCTGGTCAACGGCCAGCTGACCGATACCGCACCGGCCCATGTGACCGAAGCAGAGGCCCGCAAGGGCACCATTGCTTACGGCATTCTGAAAGCCCATAACACTGCGCCGGATATGAAAGACCTGCGCATCAAGTTTGATTCGATGACTTCCCACGATATTACTTATGTGGGCATCATCCAGACGGCGCGCGCCTCCGGCATGGAAAAGTTCCCCCTGCCGTATGTGCTGACCAACTGCCACAACTCTCTGTGTGCGGTGGGCGGCACCATCAACGAGGACGACCATCAGTTTGCCCTTTCCGCTGCGCATAAATACGGCGGCATTTATGTTCCGCCCAACATGGCAGTTATCCACAGCTATAACCGCGAGATGATGGCAGGCTGCGGCCGCATGATCCTGGGCTCTGACTCCCATACCCGCTATGGCGCACTGGGCACTATGGCCGTGGGCGAAGGCGGCGGCGAGCTGGCCAAACAGCTGGTGGGCCGTACCTATGATATGGCCATGCCCGGCGTGATCTGCGTTTACCTGACCGGCAGGCTGAACCCCGGCGTTGGCCCGCATGACGTGGCGCTGGCCCTGGTTGGCGCAACCTATGCCAACGGTTATGTGAAGAATAAGGTCATGGAATTTGTTGGCCCCGGCGTTGCCAGCCTTTCCGCAGACTGCCGCAACGGCATTGACTGTATGACCACCGAGACCACCTGCTGGTCCAGTATCTGGCAGACCGATGGTGTGACCGAGGAATACCTCGCAGGCCATGGCCGTGCCGATGCTTATAAAGAGCTGAAGCCAGCCGATGTTGCCTATTACGATGGCTGCATCGAGCTGGATCTTTCCAAGATCGAGTGCATGATCGCACTGCCCATGCATCCCAGCTATGCTTACCCCATCCGCGAACTGAAGGCAAACGCCAAGGATCTGCTGCATGAGATCGAAACCCGCGCCAATGAGCAGCTGAGCGGCAAGGTCAAGATGGATCTTGTCAGCAAGGTGCGCGCCGACGGCAGCATTTATGTGGATCAGGGCATTGTGGCTGGCTGCTCCGGCGGCACTTATGAGAACCTGTGCGCTGTGGCTGACATCCTGCGCGGCAAGAGCTGCGGCAACGGCGAGTTCAAGTTCAGCGCTTACCCGGACAGCATGCCCACCTACCTGGAGCTGGTCAAGAACGGCGTGGTGGCCGATATCGTTTCCGCTGGCGGCATCTTCCGCGAATGCTTCTGCGGCCCCTGCTTCGGCGCAGGTGATACCCCGGCCAATGGCGAGTTCAGCATCCGCCACACCACCCGCAATTTCCCCAACCGCGAAGGCTCCAAGCCCGGCGAGGGTCAAATCTCCGGCGTGGCGCTGATGGATGCCCGCTCCATTGCGGCTACCGCAGCCAACGGCGGCATTCTGACCGCAGCCAGCGAGGTTTGTGACCACGACTACACCGCACCCAAGTATCACTTTGACCGGGGTGTGTACGATAAGCGTATCTATAACGGCTGGGGCAGCCCCGAACCGGAAACCGCCCTGCGCTTTGGCCCCAACATCAAGGATTGGCCGCAGCAGCCGGAACTGACGGATGACCTGCTGGTCAAGATTGTCAGCTACATCACCGACCCTGTCACCACCACCGATGAGCTGATCCCCTCCGGTGAGACCTCTTCTTACCGCTCTAATCCCCTGGGTCTGGCCGAGTTCACCCTCAGCCGCAAGGACCCGGAGTATGTGGGCCGCGCCAAGGCTGTGCAGGCCGAAGAGAACGCCCGCCGCGCCGGTGCAGGGGACGCTGCTCTGCTGGCAAAGGTGAACGCCGTGCCCGGCTGCGAGCAGCTGAACTGGAATGATATCCAGATCGCCTCTACCATCTTTGCGGTCAAGCCCGGCGATGGCTCTGCCCGCGAGCAGGCCGCCAGCTGCCAGCGTGTGCTGGGTGCCGGTGCCAATATCGTAACCGAGTACGCCACCAAGCGTTACCGCTCTAACCTGATCAACTGGGGCATGTTGCCCCTGCAGCTGGCAGGTGCCACCCCCTTTGGTCTGGGGGATTATGTGCTCATCCCCAATGTGCGGGAGGCACTCAAGGGCGACCTGCAGAACATCAAGGCCTATGTTCTGGGCGATACCGTCAAGGAGTTTGAGCTGTACATGGCTCCGCTCACCACCGACGAGCGCCAGATCCTGGCTGACGGCTGCCTGATCAATTTCTATAAGCACTAAGGAAGTAACCCGCTATGTCCTGTGACTTGCATATCCATTCCACCTGCTCCGACGGTGCTGTGCCCATCGAGCGGCTGGCACCCATCGCTGCCCGCACCGGGCTGCACGCCATCGCCCTTTCGGACCACGACACCCTGCTCAGCGCCCAGTACGCCTATGCCCACACCGGGCAGGACGGGGTAGAGCTGATCCCCGCCGTGGAGCTGACCGGCTACGACTTTGAGCGCCAGCACCGGGTGCACCTGCTGTGCTACTACCCGGACGTGGACTGCCCGGCGCTGCGGGAACACTGCGCCATCATGAAGGAGCGCCGCAACGCCTGCGCTTTGCAGAGCGCAAAGGAGCTGGAACAGCTGTACCCGCAGTTTACCACCGACCTTGCATGGGAGACTACAAAGGCCAGCGGGGTGCTGTTCAAAAGCGGGCTGATGCAGGCACTGGAACTGCTGGGTCTGACCGATGGCAGCATCTACGGCGAGACCTACCACAAGCTGTTCGGGTGGAACCCCCGGGGCATCGTGCTGCACTCGCCGGAGTATCTGCCGGTGCGGCAGGTGCTGGCTACCGCCAAGGCAAGCGGCGGCGCGGTGGTGTTTGCCCACCCCACGGTGTATAAAA
>OHUG01000374.1_pt1 | contig 21063 bp, 18 predicted proteins | sample 1579161 | NCBI WGS metagenome assembly OHUG01 (sample SAMEA3882514, study PRJEB24775) | human gut metagenome | biome: human-associated habitat; feature: intestine environment; material: feces | place: Netherlands | collected 2009/2010 | reverse complement strand
TGGTGGACGAAGTTGGAGCCGATGAAGCCGCAGCCGCCGGTGACGACGATGCGCTTGGGCTCGAAGGTGGTATCGGACATGGAGCTCCAATCATGAAGACATGCAAATCAAAAAACGGGCAGCTTGACTCGCATTAAAACCTAAAAGCGAATCGACAAACCTACTCAAGGGTAGGGCATCGTTCCATAATGAGATACCGAAACAAGGGGATGCCAAAAGTGTTCATAAATCAAGCCAGGCGCTCGAGGGACAAGCCCGAAGGCGTGAGCAATGCAAAGCTGTTCAATTCGGGATTCCTGATAATGAAAGCGCAGGAGCGCGCATCATTCGTAAAGCCCACGAACTCGGTGTCCCGAGAATCTGGATCGCTCTCATCCACAAGCTTTCGAACATAAGCGACCAGCTTGTATTGCCCAGGGTTAAGCACATCAAGAGGCAGGGAGAATTTAGCGGTCCCCTTCCCTCCCTCGACAGGGATGTCCTCGGAGTAAAACGGAAGGCCGCCGCGCTTCAAATCATGCAACATAACAGCAAGGAAGACGCTGTCTATTCCCTCGACATCGTACTCAATAGAAAAGGTGAAAGGACTACGACCATCGCAAACCAGAGGAGACTCGGGAACAATCGAAAGGCTCCTCACAATCTCATTTAAGCCGACTTCATATCCATCTGCAGAGACTCCGGCCTCGCATACCTTAGAGTTCTCAATGGAGTACCGATCCGCAACGTCATCCTTATTGCCAGAGACAACAATCTCACCATCTTTAATGAGAATGGCTTTATTGCAGTACTTCTTAACCGCATCCATGCTGTGGGTCACGAGGATCACTGTTTTAGTTGGGTCCTTTTTGACCTTGGCAAAAAAGGTGTCGCATTTTCGCTGAAAAGCCTCATCGCCAACAGCCAAGACCTCATCGAGCACAAGGATGTCACCACGAGCCTGGATAGCAACGGAAAAGGCCAAGCGGACCTGCATGCCCGAAGAGTAGTTCTTCAGCTTTTGATCCATGAAGTCCTCAAGCTCGGCAAACTCGACAATGTCGTCGTACATCTCATCGATTTCAGAACGAGAGAAACCGAGAAGCGCGCCGTTGAGGTACACATTTTCTCGTCCCGTGAGTTCAGGGTTAAAGCCAACGCCAAGTTCGATAAAGGGGACGAGCTTGCCATCAACCGCAATTGACCCACGCTCGGGTACGTAGATTTGGGAGATGAGCTTGAGAAGGGTCGATTTACCGCTGCCATTGCGTCCAACAATGCCAAAAAAGTCACCCTGATGCACCTCGAACGAAATGCCCTTAAGTACCTGCTGCTCGCGATACCCCTTTATGCCTTTAGTCCAGTTGATGAGGAGTTGTTTCAGCCCCGATGCCTGCTCGGTGGGAAGACGAAAGGACTTCTCAACGTTCTCAACTTTGAGAACGACTTTGGTGTTTTCATCGGAAACCATTACATCACCTCCGCAAACTTAGGGCTGTGCTTCTTAAATACGTGAATGCCCCAAAACAGGAGAACAAAGGTAAGCACAACGGGAATCATCTGGAAGAAGATATTACCCGAGAGCTCCCAAATAATCGGGGTGGTTGCAGGGGCAATAAGATTGTGTCGAATATCCTGAATGATCTGGGCGGCGGGATTGAGCAACATGAGCTTCTCGACAAGGAGACCGGCGCCAGGGGCAACCTCGGCGAGCTTTTGCTCAACCATCGAAAGAGGATAAATGATAGGAGTGGCGTAAAAGAGGCCCTGAAGGACAACCTCCCAAATATGCTGCGCATCACGATAATACACGTTAAGCGTGGACAGCAAAAAGGCAACTCCCAGGGAGAGCAGGTAAAGCTGCACCAAGTTAAGCGGCAGCCACAACACATTGGCAGTGAACTGCACCCCGGAAAGAATACAAGCAACCACCACGACACCCAGGTTGATCAGCATGCAGATAAGTGCATTGATAGTTGCCGAAACAACGATGATGTACTTAGGAAAGTTGACCTTTCGAAGAAGGTCACCCCGGGAGATGATTGACGACAAGCCCATGCTGGTTGACTCGGTAAAGAAATTCCACATGCTAATACCGAGGAGAAGCACCAGAGGAAAAGTGTCGGTGCCATCGGAAAACCGCAGGAATTTAACGAACACGACGTACATGACACAAAAGAGCATCAGCGGCTTGAGAACCGACCAGGCGATACCAAGAAAAGACCCTTGATAACGGAGGAGAAAATCGGTTTTGACGAGCTCTTTCAGAATGATAAAGGACTCGTGATAGCGCTCTTTCAACTTCTCAAACAAAGGAGACCCATCCTAACGAAATGATACGTATCGACTAGTAGTCGAGGTTCTGGTTGACGAACTCGCCGGCGGCGACGCGCTTGAGGTGCTTCCCGTACTCGGACTTGCCGTAGCGCTCGGCGCAGGCCGAGAGCGTCTCTCGGTCGATCCAGCCGTTCTCGTAGGCGATCTCCTCCAGCACGGACACGGGCATGTCCTGGGAGCGCTCGACGGCGCGGACGAACTCGCCCGCCTCGTGGAGGGACTCCATGGTGCCGGTGTCGAGCCACGCGTAGCCGCGGCCGAGGGTCACCACGGACAGCAGCCCGTCCTCCAGGTACATGCGGTTGAGGTCGGTGATCTCGAGCTCGCCGCGGGCGGAGGGGACGACGCGCTTGGCGCGCCCGCACACGTCGCCCGGGTAGAAGTACAGGCCGGTGACGGCATAGGAGCTCTTGGGGTGCTCGGGCTTCTCCTCGATGGAGACGGCGTTGAAGTCGGAGTCGAACTCCACGACGCCGAATCGCTCAGGGTCGTCGACGTGGTAGCCGAACACGGTGGCGAGGCCCTTCGTCTCGGCGTTCTCCACCGCGCGGCGGAGGTGCCGTCCCAGGCCGTTGCCGTAGAAGATGTTGTCGCCGAGGACGAGCGCGCAGGGCTCGCCTCCGGCGAACTCCTCGCCGATGACGAAGGCCTGCGCGAGGCCGTCGGGGCTGGGCTGGACGGCGTAGGACAGGTTCACGCCGTAGTCCGACCCGTCGCGCAGCAGGCGCTCGAAGTTCGGAAGGTCGGAGGGGGTGGAGATGATCAGGATGTCGCGGATGCCGGCCATCATGAGGACGGACAGCGGGTAGTAGATCATCGGCTTGTCGTAGACCGGCAGCAGCTGCTTGCTGGTGACGGTGGTCAGCGGGTACAGGCGGGTGCCGGACCCGCCGGCGAGGATGATGCCCTTCATGGATATAGCTCCTTCAGTATGGTCACGTTCCAACTATCTTAACGCCGAACGCCCGAAGGGCGAACCTCGGGCGCTCGGCTTTAGATAAGCTGCATAGCCAACGGCGGGCTTGAAGTTAGAAAGCTACTTCAGCAGCGGGACCTCAGGGTAGTAGCCCATTGTTGCAGCAGGACGATGATAAGGGTCGCCACAGGCGTAATACTTACTCCAGGCAGAACGCAGTTTGCCCTGCTCGCCAATGAATCTCATCATGTTTTTGCCCACAGCATCAGAGCCGCGGCTAAAGGACTCATGGTGATACAGAAGAGCATCCGGAGTATAGACAACCAACTTGTCCAGTTCGCGCACCCGCAAACAATAGTCTACATCGTTGAATGCAACTACAAATTCTTCATTCAGCCCGCCAAGCTCATCAAAGACAGACCTCTTAGTCATCAGGCATGCACCGGTAACGGCGCTTAAATCCTGCACCAGAGAAGCCCTGCGCATGTATCCGGGGTCGTCGCGATCGAGATTCCAGAAAGCATGTCCGGGACTCGCCTCCTCTGCGATGCTCTGGCACTTGACCATAATCACGCCAGCGTGCTGCACCGTGTCGTCGGGATAAAGGAGCTTGGCGCCCACCACTCCAACTTCAGACCGCTGGCAAATGGCAAGCATCGATTCAAGCCATTTGGGTTCAATCACCTCGACATCGTTATTGAGCAGCAAGATAAAATCGCCCTGGGCATCGCGCGCACCATAGTTATTGATGGCCGAGTAGTTGAACTCGCCCTGCCATGTAACAACACGAATATTGTCGTACTGGGCGACAGCCCGCTCATAATATGTGAAGGTCTCCTCCTCCACGCTGTTATTCTCGATGATGATGATCTCGAAGTTACGGTAGTGCGTAAGGCCTTCAACGGAGTCGATGCAACGCTTTAGGACTTTCACACTGTCCTTATTCGGAATCAGGATGCTGATCAACGGATCGCCCACGACCTCATAGGTGACATGATAGAAGCAAGCATTATCGGTCAGCTCAGCCGTCGCAGCTATCCCGCAACGATCAAGATGCTCTTGCAGGGCTCGCCTACCAGCGTCATCGGCATATCCTTTATTGCCGGCACTTTTGGCAGTCGAGGTATCGCTGATTCTCCAGTGATACAAGACATCGGGAATATGGACGATGTTGGTGGTGCGCTCGACAAGACGGAGAAGGAAATCGTAGTCCTGCGCCCCATCAAAGGCAGAACGAAGCATGAGCTCCTTAGCAAAGGACGCTCTAACCGCCAAGAGATGCGTAATGTAGTTATGGCAGCGGAGAAGATCTAGATTGAAATCCGACTTGAAATGAGGCGCAACAAACTCCCCTGCCTCGTTCAAGAAGTCCTCATCGCAATACAGGGCGTCAATTGAGCCATCCTCGTAAATCGCCTCTGCGTAGTAATAGAGCGCAAGGGGATCCAATAAGTCATCGTGATCAAAGAACACAACATAGTCGCCCGTAGCGACCTCGATACCGACATTCGTATTGTCAGAGATACCATTGTTTCCCTCAAGCTCGATCACGCGCACCCGGTCATCGGTAATTCTTGTAAGGGCGTCTTGCAACGTCGCATCCTCAGGACTGGCATTGAGGAGTATGAGTTCCCAGTTTTGATACACCTGGTCGATAACGGATCCAACCATATCTGTCAAAAAGTTAACAGGGGTTCGATAGAGCGGAACGATAACGCTGAACTTAGGACCGACGAGGCCCACGAACTCCTCGCGATTGATTCCAGAAAGGAATCGACCGCGCGCAATGGTTCGACTCTTGTATTCAGGACCTCCAGCGCAACGATACATAGACGGCGAGAGAGTGGCCAGGTAATGAGCACGGGCAGCCGGATCAAGACACAGAAAGCCAGAGCGATTCCCTTTCTGGCTGTCCGCCACAACGCAGTACGTTTTACCGTCATCCGGAACTCGAACCGTGAAAGGCACCTCACGGCGCAGTCCGCCCATCACCGTTACGTCTGCTGGATTGCCAACGCGCAAGGAGGGACAGTCGACTGCCATTCCGTTGCCATCGATCACACGAAGAGAGGCAAAATCATCAGATGGCAAGCAGATTTGGCCCTTAAGAATAAGTTCGCCCTTTTGAGGGGCGGAGATAAGGGCTTTAGGAGTTAGATGGATCTGATCCGCATATGTCGACAGGTCGATATCTCTCATAGAAAGAGCACGATCATTTGCGAATCTGTAGTTAAAGCGAGAGGCCCACTTGATGACAAACCTAGAGAATGTTTTTCGCGCTACCGCAATAACCCCCCCATTGGCATCGAGCTCCTCCATCTCAACCGTAAAGCAACGTGTGTCCAAAAGAGGGACGACGACGACGAAGTTCGCCCAGCTGTCATCATGACTATCTTGTTCATAAGCTGCTATTGGAAGATGATTTCCAAATTCTGACTTTGATGAAAAACGGATATCGCTGACAGAGCAAGGCCTCTTGAACCCAAGAGAAACATAAGCAACACCGCGACCACGACAAATGCCATAGCAACGCATCAGCATAAAAGCTCCTTTATAAATAAGGCGTTCGTTGAAGCCTACGGAAGTGTAATGGCAACCGAGAGAATTCTCATAATGTAAACCATGTTGAGGATAGAGAAACCAACAATGACAAGAGTAGCAGGCCTGGCCAGGCTCACATGCACTCTTTGCGATCTAAAGGCCATCAGCATGAGAGGCAAAACCGGAAGAAAATAGCGACCCTGTACGCCCAATATCAATTGCTCAGTATCGAACGTCCAGCCAAGACACATTGACATCATTACGCCCAAGACAACGATCAGGAAAATGGCGCAAAACAATACCCTCTGCCAACCGGGCAGACAATTAGACTCATGGGCATTAGGCTGGAGAGCGATCAGAAGAAGCACGGCATAAATCAGTATAAAAAACTTGGGAGCCTCCAAATCCTGCTGTAGCCACCCGAGACTTCCACCAAACATCGTGAAAAGATAGTAATCAGCAAAATGGTCAAGTGAAGCGAATAGCAGTTTGAATAGATGCAAAGGATGCGCGAGGAAATAACCGAGCTCATAAAAATGACCCGCCTCTGCACCGCGATAGTCAAGACCACTTGAGGCGGACGCCATCGCCCCGACAGACGCAGCCCTCATAACAAAGAGGGAGAGAGCGGCAGCTGTGAAAACAGCGAGCTTCGAAACGATCGCCACCTTCTTAGAGGAAAACTTACTCGAGGGAATACATAGCACCAGCAACAAAACGGACGCATAGACCACTTTCAAAGGCGCAACCACCGCAGAGAGTAGTGAGAGCAGCAGCATTGAACGCATGCCAATAAGACCCTCACTATGCATCAAATGCAGCAGATAGGAAATCAGGAGAATAGTCAGGCTGATAATTCCAGAATCGTAAGAGAAGGAGGAGGCAAGGTGCAAAGACATAGGCAGAAGGGATGTGCCTACAATCGCAAGCTTACCAAACACGAAAGGCATAAGCCTAACGGAAGCGAGAATGGTAATTACAAATTGGAGCGCTGCAAATAGACGGCCAAAATAAAATACACCCAGGCCATTCATTCCAAACAACCTAGCGATAAGAACTCCAACAACAGAACCAATTTTAGCGAATGCATTTTCGGAGCCGACAGTAAACTCATAGCCCCTTACCTCATGTTTACCCCCTTCATGAGACATAGGAAAACTCGAGGCCTCCTCAATCGCAGCGAAATCGGATATGCCAATCCGAGACATATCTCCAGCGTTTTTCGAAAAGAGATCGTACAGCTCATAGTCTTCATTCCTCATTAGAAATACCGAGGAATCAGAAATGTCGGAATCACCGGTAAAAAAGCCCGCCATCCAGTATGAGGAGCAGAAATGATGAAACTCATCGGGGACCGAGAAAGGAGGGAAAGCAAATGCAAACACAACACATGAAAGAGAGAGGACCATTCCGAATGCACGCAACAAATCCGTCTCGAAATGAGCTCGACCAGAAAGATACGCGTGCAACATAACAGCGGCAAGCAAAGCCATTGCCAGAAATAAGACAAACATGCTCCCGGAGTCGTTCACTGCATACCAATATAAGCCGCATACCGTCAATCCGAGAAATAGAAGAGCAGAGAGAAGAAGTGGCTTATGGCCCTCCGGTGCACTCATCAACTTATACACTGGGAAATCCAACCCCCTCATTTTTACAAGCTGTTACTATTCTGACTCGTCCCATATACCCGATTCACAATTTTTGCGATAGGGCCAGGCCAAAAACGCTTCAGCATCTGAAGGTCCTCAAATCCCCTAGTGTTGTCCTCGATTAAAGCCGTGGTTTCCGAGCCCTCATGAATCCTGTGGCGCATCAACAAAGTGGGAATATATACAAAATCTCCCTCGAGCCTAGAGAATCTCTCCCACGCATCCCAATCCAAATCACACTTCATCTCATTGCGAAACAATGGACTTGGAAGGTTTGGTAGACAGAATGTAACAGATGGGCAGCAAATCGAAGATCCAAGAGACAAAATCCTACGCCGCACGAAGGCCGAAGACTGGAGGCTCCTCACTTTAAGGGGCGACAACAAGATGCGCTTGATGCTGAGCAGTTTTGATTCATCACAATTCCGCCCATCACGAACTTCGCCGTAGTTGGTAAATGAAATCAAAGGGGAAGACGATTGGTTCATAGAATCCAACACGTGCTCTGCAAACTCGGACAAATACAAGTCATCCTGATGCGCAATAGTAGCAAGAGGTGTGTCACAGTGCCCAATCGCGCAATTCCAGTCATGCGAAATGCTCGGCTCACCATCATTTACGAACAAGGGAAGGTCGTACTTGGCGGCGATGGAACGGATGTATTCGTTCGGGGTTGAAGTCGAAACAATCACGTTGGTTTTAGTTGTTTGTGAAAGAAGAGAGTGAACGCAGTCTGCAAGATGAGGTGACTCACCGTAAGCGCACAAGACAAAAGTGTGATCTTTAGGAAGGTAGTTGGGCATATGAACAATTCCTCTATTTAATATCAATTCCGTTGCGCTCGATCTTATGCTCTAGTAACGCGATTTTTTGAGTCAGCCTGCTAATTGATACGGACTGCCGGCTCACAATAGAACTCAAATTAAGGGACACGCACATCAAAACCAGCGCCGCGCAGAAGAAAATAAAATTAGAGGCATTAGTGAAGCCGCATAGACTCGCAAAACGAAAAAGCGGCTGAGGGAAAATCGCAAACACCAGCACTCCAAGAGCGATTGCAAGCCATAGAAGCGAATAGCGCAGAAGCAGCTGCTTCCTTTTGACAAGATAAATCGTATAGATAAACAGCAGAGCACAGGAAATAACAATGGCGATTTGCAACACGGCAGACATACGGACCTACTTTGCTCGACGGCCAAGACACGCAATCAGTATTGCCAACGTGACCTTAATCATGTAATACACCGAAGAAAAACCCGATATGGAGGAAGATCCACCCTGGCGTTCCTTCATCACTACGGGAGTCTCGCATACAGCCAAACCATTTCGAAGGGCAGTCGCGATCGACTCAGGTTCAGGATAATCTACGGGATAATCGCAGCAGAACAGCTCAATCGCATCCCTGTTACAAGCTCTAAAGCCCGATGTAGGGTCTGTAACCCTGTTTCCGGTAAATAGCTTCAAACACATGGACAGCCACGTTATGCCCAGCCTTCTAAGCCAAGTGGATTGGAAGCCTTCAGTTCTTTCAACAAAGCGAGAGCCAATGACCAAGCTTGCTTGCTCGATCTCCATCGCATGAAGAAGGTTTGAAATGTATTGGGGGTCATGCTGCCCGTCACCGTCAACCTGGACATCAACATCGTAGCCATGGTCACGAGCGTACATGTGCCCGCACTGCACGGCCCCACCAATTCCCAAGTTTTGTGGCAAATCAACAACGTTTACATTATTCGCTCGACACACACCGAGGGTGTCATCCTTAGACCCATCATTAATGACTACATAATCATAGCCGCAGCGCTCAACATCTCGCACGGTAGCGAGAATAGCCTCGGCTTCATTGTAGGCGGGTATAATAACCAGAACTTTCAAATCCTTAGTCACTTGACCCTCCTTGCCGTAATTTTTACAACTCAACTATGTTACAACATAGACCATTTCCTTCCATCAAAACGGCAAGTTCACACCCATACTGCAAGCTTAATCCGCAAGGCCAAACAAGGAAAAGAGTGAAAGACAATTGAGTTCTCCATCCTCGCGTCCGAAACCGCTTAGCACAAAAGTAAACACGCTCTGGAATATGGCGGGCTGCATCTTTTATCTTGGATGCCAATGGCTCACCACCATAATTGTTGTTCTCTTTTCAAAGGGTTTTGATAACTCGGGATTATTGGCATTTGCAATGGCCACGGGCAATATGTTCGCATCCATAAGTCTCTACAAAATCAGAACTTTTCAAGTGTCCGACCTAAAGGGTGAATATTCAAATCCCGACTACATTGGCTTTAGGCTGCTCACCATCACGATTAGCATGCTATTCAGCATCGCCTACCTTGCCTTCATTACGGACGACATGACGTTATTCGCAACGACAATTCTCTACCTCATTTTCAAAGCGGATGAAACGTTCGCAGATGTTCTCTACGGGATTGACCAGCGAAACGGCAGGATGGACTACATTGGAAAGTCACAGCTGCTTCGCGGAGCCGCAACGCTACTCGGCTTCACGGCCCCGATACTTGCCACTGGCAACCTGCTGTACGCAATAGCCGGCATGTTGATGGCTTGTGCAAGCGTCACGCTTCTCTACGACTTCAGGAACGCAGGTAAGTTTGGCCCCTGCCTGCCCTCATTTAAGTTCAGCAAATTTTCTGGGCTCTTTAAGGCGTGTCTACTGCCGACCATCGCAAACTTCTTTGCAACTTCAATCGTTTCAATCGCACGCCAGCGTTACGGGATATTGGCAGGCGAAACGTCGCTTGGCCTCTATGCATCGATTGCTACACCAGCAGTCCTAATTCAGGCTGGAGCCGCCTATCTCTATAGCCCTCTAATCGGATCCCTCGCGAAAACTCTTCACGAACGCGGAATCTACAGCTTCAAATCAAGTGCTCTAAAAATACTGCTGCTAATTATCATCGGGGCAGGCTTGCCGTCAGCCGTCCTGACCATAGTGGCCCCTACCGTCCTTGTAACCTTATTTGGCAATGATCTTCTCCCCCATATATGGGTATTCCCCTACTCGCTAATTGCCACGATCTCAATTGCCGCATTACTTTACATCAACGATATTTTGCTGATTCTCCGTGACGGCAAAACGCAGATTGCAATCAACGCACTCGCCCTAGCACTCACGGCGTTCTTAACCGAGGGACTAATTGGGAAATATGGAATGAATGGCATCAACGTCACGATTATCACTTCGGCGACCATAGCCTCTTTCGTAGGTCTCTTGCGCATAGGTACAGCGGACAAATCGAATCCCTCCAAAGAAACCACGACGCAAGTCGACCAGAGCTAAGTTTCACCTTTTCGGCAAAAAACAGGGCCGTCGGCGATAGCCGACGGCCCAATAAACCAACTCAAGTTAAATCGAAAACAACCAGCAGCAAGCTAATGAAACGGTCAACGTTTAACAAACGGTCTAGCCGTCGATCCCGGAGCAGAAGCTCCCTTGGGAGTAATCGAAACCTGCAACGCCTCTACCGAACGAGCATAGCCCTCAGAGCCAGCATTCTCACCATTTTTAGTCCATCCAAGCCATCCAAACTCCGAAGAATGCACCCGGTACCAGACATCGTAATTCGCCTCTGCATCACCAGTTAAACGAATCTGCACAGCTTCAACGGCAAGATTACGGCCAGTGGTTCCAGCCATGGAGGAAGTCCAGTCTTGCCATCCAATATTCGAAACGTGCGCACGAACTTGAATTCCACCCGATTCAATACCGGGCCCTAGGTTCAGTTTCAAAGCTTCAACGTGAAGAGCACGGCCAGTCGTACCCGCAATCATGCCATCGGATACAGGTGTTTGCCAACCGATGTTTTGCACGTGAGTCTGAATGTTCAAGAAGCGAGCTTTGAAAGGACTGTTCGTGTCCCCAGGTGCTGCGGCGCCCTTTTTTGTAAGAACAATTTGAACAGCCTGAGAGGACTTTGCGAAACCCTGAGAGCCAGCACTCTGACCGTTCTTTGCCCAACCAAGCCAACCAAAATCGGCAGAATGGACGCGATACCAAACATCGTAATTCTGAGCCACATCTCCGGTCAGGCGAATCTGAAGTGCTTCAATGGGCAGGTTCCTACCCACCGTACCTGCCTTACCAGTTGTCCAATCTTGCCATCCGATTTCCGACACATGTGCCCTGATTTCGATTTCTCCGAATCCAACGCCAGTCCCCAAATTGACATCAAGAGACTCGAGGTTCAAGTTGCGCCCGGTCGTGCCGGAAATAGCCCCATCGAATACTGCTGGCTGCCATCCAATGTTTTGAACATGTGCCTCGTAGGACACAAGGTTGCCAACGGAATCGGTACCGTTCGATCCCCCAAATTCAGGTCCATACCACCAGTTCACGTCGACGGCTCCAGAGATGCCGTCAATCGTACCCCTACTGCTGTACTGCCAGATGCTGTATCGACCAGCATAGTCGCATGTAGAGTTATATTGAGCGACCCAACGGTCCCAGGAATTGAAGTCGGAGGCCGAGAGATAGTTGTTCCACCAGTTCAAATTGGCATATACACCGGCCTTGTAACCCTCGCCCTCGATTACAGAGCAATACGAGCTGGCAATCGACGCAAACGCTGCAACCCCGCCCTCAATTACCCGATAGTTTCCGTTCCCATCCACGCCGGCAGGCTTTCCATATGCGGGATGAGATGGGTTGCCGACCTCGTTTTCCAGGTCGAAATATACCGGCAAGGCAAGGTCGGACGGCTTAACACCGGCACCGGAAAGAACCTTCAAAGTCCAATCTGCCTCCTGCTTGGCAATCCCGGCATCCCAAGCATATGAATACAGGTACACGCCGAAGGGAATCCCGTTCGCCTTGCACCCTTCAACATTCTTTTTGAACTGGCTGTCATTACCGCCCGAGCCATAGCCGCAGCGCAAAATAGCAAAATCGCATCCCGCCGCCTTCACCTTGGCCCAATCGATCTGACCCTGAGCGTAGCTGACATCGATGCCCCAACCTGTCGCATTATCAGGCCACTGGGGAATGCTGAAGGTAGCGATTGGCTCGATATCCTCCCTCAGGTTTCCGTTTTCATAGCGAAAAGAACTCCCGGAAAACTCAGAAAGGTACGGGTTTTCAGATCCAAAATTATCATCAGTAGCAGCCGCCTCAACCTGATCGGCTGCCGCCGAATCGGTTTCAGCATAAGCAGCAACTGGCGTCAAGAGCTGAACCGCCATAAGGCCAACTGCCGCCAGAAGGGAGATAGCCTTGTTTGAAATGTGCATTTAAGCTCCTCAAGGTAACTTTGTTTGTCGAATAATAGCACTTGATCACAGTCGGCTTAATGTTTGCAAAGCAACGAGCGAAATTGCTAAATCGATTAGAAACATGCCCCCTGAGTCAACCATACGATCAAAGACGCATGCTGCCATTGTCCTGCTGTGCAATGTTGGCGAACTCATACCTTAAATGACTCGCATCGCCACGAAGACGAACGCAATCAAAGTCAGACTGTTGACAATTAACCAAACGGATCTCCCATGCACCAGCAATTCTTCATGACGCCCAACAATCACCGCAATAAAATACATCAGGATCGACAGTAGATTGAATAGTCCAAAAAACACGAATACGATGGCCAGCAGAAATACATGGACGTATTGCATAGATGCAGAGACCGACAAAGTTTCAAGGCCCCAACTCATTCCACCCATAAAAGATAGAGCAATTGCGGAAAATACTCCGAGAATAGCAATATGATCTACCGTCATCTTCTCTTTTAAGCCAAGGATCTTTTTATTGGCATCATCAGAAATACCCTTAGCAACCTCTTTGAGTTCGCCTTTCAAGAGTCGAATGGTTTCTTCATTGCGCGCGCTCGCTGCCTTGAAAGGAACTTTGTAGTCGACAACCCTATTAACAAAACCAACAGCAGCGTCAAACGCTTCAGACAGTCCCTCATCATCAGAAGAAACGGAACTCACTTCATAAGAGAGCAAGACTTGTTCGAGGACCTTCTCCAAAGTATCCAGTCTGTCCAAACTCTCTCCTACATAATTGTCCAAATCTCCCATATCGATATCCTTCATCAAGAGGTGTATTAGCTGGGAGTATTTATCTTTTAAAACCGCTCTACGACTCTCATGCAAACAAGCCTTAATCAGCTTATTTGCAAGACTCTTCTTCTTTTCAGGCGTAAGTTCATCGTAATCAAGTTGATACATCTCAGTAAAAAGGCCGAGTAAAACGGCCTGAGACTCATCGAACTCAGATGAAAGGTTAACCACAAGAAACTCCTAGCTGAACTATGCAATTGAAAGGATCGCCCATAAATTGAACAGATATTTCAGCAACACCATTCACCAAGAACTTCCTGATGAAAGTTACGCTTTACCCATCTCATTGCATCCTCTTGATAAATGCCAAAAATACAGCACATTTTAAGCATTTTAATAATACTGACCGAACATCAAACTTCCCAAGTGCTCAAAAAAAGCAGCGCCAACATACACCCGCATAGGCTAACGAATGGCAGACCATCTAAACATGTCGACCACAAACAATCCCACATAGAATTAAACTATAGCCCTAGGGAGGGAAAGCCAATGAATGTTCAGCAGTATGCAGAGTACTTAATCGATGGGAATTTCATAGAAGCTGAACGCTACAGAAGACAATGCATTCCCAACGTGCTCTATAAATTCATTTCACTAGCCAGCGATGAAACGCTCAATGCCGCAAAACTCAATACCCTTCAAGAGAATGCACTGTGGTTCAGTCCGGTAGATTATTTCAACGACCCCTGCGAACAAAAAGGATTATTCATAGACGGCGCCGAATTGAAATCTGCGGGATGGAGCCCAGAGCAAATTGCAAATTGCCACAGTGTTTTCAATCAGGCTGCAATGGCAGGTCCAATATGCTGCTTATCAGCTGACAGCTATTCGAACATGCCAATGTGGGCATACTATGCCAACAATTCACAGGGCTACTGCATTGAATGCAGTGTAGACAATCCCGACAACATATATGAAGTCAGTTACGAGGAAGCGCCAAGCAGCGTTACGAAAATGACAGCAAACCTTCTTTGTGAAATATATAAAACACAAGGCAAGCCGACTCCGACTCCCAATCAGATTCAAACGTTGATGCTACTAAAATACAACTCATGCATAAAACAAAAGAAGTGGTCACACGAAAAAGAGTATAGAATCATTGCCCCGATCAACGGCAGCCAAGGAATAGCGATTCCAGCTGATTCTTGCGGACTTACTTTCAATAAGTTAATAATAGGCACATGCTGCTCAGAAGGACACACTCAGACACTTTACAGAATTGCCAAGCAACTAGAAATTGGGATTTTTAAACTCGTGCCACCTAGTGATGGTTCGTTATTACCAACGCTTGAAGAATGCTAGTCGTCAAGCTAACACTGTGTGTATAGAAAGTATTATTTCCCGGCGAGGTCGTCGGCCTGGTTGGCACCAACGGTTCGGGCAAGTCCACCATGCTCAAGATCATCGCCGGCGTGCTCGAAGCCAGCGAGGGCGAGTGCATCGTCCGCGGCAACATCGCGCCCTTGATCGAGCTTGGCGCGGGCTTTGACCTCGAGCTCACCGCGCGCGAGAACATCTACCTCAACGGCGCTCTCCTCGGCTACACCGAGGAGTTCATCGACGCGCACTTCCAGGAGATTGTGGAGTTTGCCGAGCTGCCCGATTTCGTAGACATGCCCATGAAGAACTTCTCCTCCGGCATGGTCGCGCGCATCGCGTTTGCTATCGCCACCATCACCGAACCCGACATCCTCATCGTGGACGAGACGCTCTCCGTCGGCGACGTGTTCTTCCAGGAGAAATGCGAGAAGCGCATCCAGCACTTCATCGACGATGGCCACGTCACCGTCCTGTTCGTGAGCCACGCCATGGACCAGGTCGAGCGCATCTGCCAGCGCGCGGTCTGGATCGAGAAGGGCGACCTGCGCATGGACGGCCCCGTCGACGAAGTCTGCAAGGCATATCGCGCGCAGTTCGCATAAATCGCTGCTTTGCCCAATAACGCCGAAGGGTGTGGCAGTGTCAGAAAAGTTGGTGCAACCCGTCTTTCTGAGGGCGCCACCGTTAGAGCTCGCCTTCGTCATGGCATCACGCCGCGCCCCCTGGCGCCCGCGAGCTCCATCGCGGTCTCGACGACCATGAGCCCCTTCCTGCGTGAGACCTCACTCTCCGTGGGCTCTGGCGCGGCGGGCTAGGCCAGCTTCAGCATCGACTCGAGCGGTATGTAGCGTCTGCTCGACCAGTCCTCATCCTGCTCGACGCACACGGCGCCCATCAGGCGAAGCATATATTCCAGGCTAGGGAAGACCTGCACGACCCTCGGCCTGCGCTTGATCGGTAACCGTCATACAGGGATGCGACATCTGAATCAACATTTGCCAAGCCGGCATCCACCGCATATAGTAAAAGCGATTTGGCTATCACATTTGCCGAAGGCGTCACGTATCTAATTGTTGGCTGCCTGTTTAGATTCGTTAAGCGTAACTATGCTTGCCTTTCTTCGAAAGTTCAGATTGGATGTGGCTTTATGGCGTTTATCACGAAGCAGGTGCTGGATGCGGGTCATCGAGGGGGTCGCCTCCCTGATGTCGTGGTGTTTATTCGGTAGCGAGATGCTCGATATGACCTGGTGGTTCGATCCCACCGACCTCCTCCACCATTTTTATTTGCAAATCCGCATAGTATACGTCGTAAGTCGCCAATTAGCCGATGAACTATGACAACCCGTTCGAACGTCAAATCAGTCATCAACGTCAGCTGTTCGTCAGGGGAACCTCGAGCCGCACGACCCGCACTGCCAGCGCCGCACGTCATGCGAGTCGCGGACGCCGACGGCATCTTAAACCTCTTTAAGCACATGTTGGCGATTCGATCCCGACTCGCGGGCGTGTTAGCGTCTCTCACCCAAACGCGTCAAGCTTAAATCCCCAAATCAGGCAACTCCGCCGCAATCGCGTCGAACTCGCGCGGCTGCAGATACACCTCGTTAAGCTCCCGCTTGGAATATGACAGGTAACTGCCGCTGGTCCTCTCGATAAGCTCTTTAGTGAAGAACTGTTCCCAGCTAAAGAACTCGGCGCTCTCGATATGGTCCACTGGATGCAGAAGCATCTCTCGGGTCCTGGCGTCATCAAACAGTGAAGAGCTAAGGACCAGCCACTCAAACGATTCCGGCAGGAACAATCTGATCTTCTTGAACCTCATGAGAGAAGCCACGTACGCCATCTCGGCCCCAAAGGCAGCGCCGTCCGCAATGACCAAAATCTCACCCTCGGGGCGCTCACGAAGCAATCGGTAGATATTCGACTTTCCCCCGGCGCTCACACACGGCACCCCACTCTTCGCGCACAGGGTGGCAAAGAACTCATATCCAGAATTCGAATCCTCCACAATGACCAAGTCGGGACGCTCGCCCGTAAAGCTCGTGGAACTGAATATGCGGTAGACCGACGTGTAAACCCGCTTATATGCCGGATACTTTGAAGATGATCGGGTCGCGTTCTTCAACCCGTAAATTTCATCGACACTGTACGGCAGCTGGGGCAGCGCCTCTCGAGCAATGAGAACGTAGTAATTGCTGCTATGCCTCGCGGCATGCGCAAACTCATGCGTTTTCATAAACGCATTATCCTCATCAATGAACACGATGCTGTCCTCAATATCAGCCAGGTCGCGCTGCCACTTCGCACCAGCGAGCACGCGGCATGGAACATCGCAGTTGATCGTGACGCCACTGCTCTCCCCCAACGCCTCATGCTGGGCAATGAGGTCAATAAGCGTCGTCTTGCCTGTGGCGCTCTTTCCCTGCAAAATCGTTATATTTCTGCAGATAGGCAGCTTTATTTGCACTTTGTTGTTCCGCACGACAACGAGATGATCGCCCTTCATCACGCATCGCCCCGCAGGCAATCGGCGGCGATCAACACCAGCTCGTCCATGCTATGCACGATCGCGCCGGTGTTCGCCACCCGAATGGTGAACTTGCGGTTGCCGAAGTCCATGATGTGATACAAGCTGATCGTGACATCATGAATGCTGGCGATCTTAAGAATCCAATAGGCGCAGTTGTCGCCGCAATTCGAAGCGTTGTAGACGCGCTCCGGCATAAACAACATGAGTAGAAGCGTCTTGACGCCACTGGAAAGCTTCTCCGGCGGGATGACACCCAAAACATTGCTCTCGATGGCGTTGGGGCCGAGCACGGTACTTCCATCAACAGACTTGATCATCCTCTGCGCGAGCTCGTGTTCGAACCACTCAGGCGAGTAGACGTTATTGAAGAACGTTGATGTATTGTAGATTACGCCTTCGACGTCACCGTAATGAATCGTAAGCACAAGCGGCCTTTCCGTTTCCAAACGTGTGGCTAACTCAGTACATCCCATGGTAACACTCACAGAACAATCCGCATGACAGCGCGCTCGTCAACGCCTCCCCGACCGCGTTGCCTAAGCAACGCGCCTCCCAAAGCACGCAAACCCCCAGCCAGCCAATAAGCTAGGCCTCCAATCAAAGACAAGCTGGCACTCGAGTACTCAAGAATTCACCCAAATAAATACAGCAACGACGGGGCCCTTTTACCTGCCATATGCAAATTTGAGCGGTCGATCTTGATGACAAGGCATCCGGGTCTCATATGTTTGTCCGGACGATCTGAGATGCTATTAAAGTCACTCTAAGGAATGGGGAAACAATGGAAGACTCGGATAAACAATCAATTGAGCTCTGGACCGTTCTTCAGGATTATTTGAAATACATCAAACATGATCGAACAAGAGTCACCCTAGAAGATTACGTCGTAGCATCGAAGGCGCATAGAGATTCATTCGTCGGCGCGATACTCCACGGCGGCGCTGGGTATCTTACGATTGTCATAGGCCTACTGTCCGGACTATGTGAACTCGCAAAAGCCATTGCAGTCCCATTGGCCCCTAAGTTCTGTCAAGGTTTGACATGCACGTCGGGCTGGAGTGCTTACACTAAGACAGGGCCACTCGAAATGGCATTCATGGGTATCTCGGTGCTTGCCATTTTCTCCATCTTTCAATTTATTGGAATCGAAAAATACAAAGCTCGACGCAGCATGCCAGCCAAATTCCCAAGCTACGGTTGTTCGCTCGCTAACGTGACGATATCCTGTTTGTTCGCCATCATATTGATGTCCGTAAGCATCCATTTGTTTCTACTCGACCTCAAAAAGACATGGCCCTATTGTCTTTTGTCCATCGCAATCTGCACCATCAGAACGTCTTCAGTGCTCCCAATAGCAATACAAGTTCGAAAGAGGCAGAAGAATCTAATCCTCCCGTTCCGCATCTTGACCGCCTTACTATTGCCGTTCTTGCTTGGATGCCTTCTGTACGTCTCACCCTTCAGTCCAAGAGCAGTAGATTCCGATTATTCGACAGTAGTTCTAGCGCTTCAATTGTCCTTTCTGCTTTTCTGGCTTGGTCTAGTAGGTTCGAGTGAAATTTCGGTATGGAAAAATGGGAATCGAAAGAAAAGCGATAGCATCCGCAGCAGAAAGGATGCTCAAAATGATCTAAGAACCCCAGAAGAATGGTTTGTGCGCGCTCTTGGCTACGACGTGTTTATATTCTGCTTGCTGTTTTGCCTCCTCATAGTTGCCATTGCTGGCGCAGCACCACTCTTTGTGCTTATCGATATGATCCCATCTTTGTAGAAATCTGGTCCTGCCAAGCAAACCAAAAGACACCCTGATAAACAGACCGATCCGCGGTGCCAATTTGAGACAGTTGATTTCCAATCTTAGCGAAACGCTCTAAACGCTTGCGCGATTCTCGCGCTTACCACGACGCCAGAGGTGGGACTTTCGGCCCGTCCCGTGCGTCGCGGTAAGCGCCGCAATCGGATGATGGGCCAGAGTGTTTCGCTAAAGGTTGAAAATCAACCTCTTTAATGTGCCCCTTCAGTGGTGTTCGTATGACTCTAGCGTTTTCCCGCCCTTGAACAGTAGGAGGTCAATGAAGTAAAGTCTGTGTTTTCCAACCGAGAGCTCACGTTCAGATATTTACAAAACCTCACCTTTACATGCAACTTCATCGACTTTCACAGAGGGACCCGAGATAGCGAGCTGATTTCTGATGCCCTGCGACATACTGTTTGCATCCAAATCAATCCTGCACAAATCGAAAACATGGATATCAATGGACTTCTTCAATCCCCTACCCAATTATCCGTTCTCTGCGCAGACCATGGCAGTACGCAAACGACGAGGCGCCGCCACCAAATGATAGAAAACACTTCTCAACGAAAAGGGAGTAGAGCCCCAAGGCTAACGGACCAGGTGGGTCGCAAACGCTTCCAAACAATGTGTATCCTTACACATCAAAGAGGTACGGAATGACAGAACTAGAGATTAAATCCCTTCCAGACTACTTAACCCAAATCTTCGCTCACAAATCAACTGAGTTTTACAATGATGCCGCAGACCTGAAGATACTGTATCGCGGTCAAGCTAATAGCAGTTGGAGCCTTCTCCCTTCAGTTTTTCGGACCGCCGACGACTTTCAAAATGAACGCGTCTTCATTCGCGAGTATGAACGCCAGATGCCAGAAATGTGCTCGGGCAAAGATGGGCTCAGCATTCTTATCGACGCACAACATTTTGGAATCCCAACACGCCTGCTTGACGTCACCCTTAACCCTCTGGTAGCCCTTTACTTTGCATGCGAAGACACCCCTTCTAGTGATAAAGGGCGAAAACCTGACGGCGTGGTAATACAATTTGAACCGTCTGCAGTATTTCAACAAAATGACATAACTGCCCTTGCTTATGCCGAGTACGTGCGTCACTACAAGACTGGAGCTCATTTATCTGATGGATTAAAATCTGCGCTAATCACCTCGATCAAGCAGTCGGGATGTCGTTTTTCCAATGATGCAGCGTCTGCGGTTGAGAACATACTGACGGACAATCCAGGACAGCTTTTCATTTCCCCAACCTACTCAAACGCACGAATAATCGCACAAGAAGGCGCGTTCCTCCTTTGCGCTACATCGTATGTAAAAGAAGAGGATTCAAACATATGGGATGGCTATTTTCAGACTCCAAACCTAAAGAACAGTGGTCTTGACCACGTTGACGTGCGCTACGTGGTGCCACACGCCAAAAAGAAGGAAATCCTACAACAGCTTGATAGCGTCGGGATTAGGGAATCGACACTGTTCCCCGATGCCGAACATAAAGCAAAAGCAATAACCGCAGCCATTCGAAAAGCAAATCTCTTCTCTGGAAGTGTTTAAGAGCGCACACTGAGCGCATCGTCCGTGGCAACATCACTCCGCTCATCGGGCTCGGCGCAGGTTTTGACCTCGAGTTCACCGCGCGCGAGAACATCTACCTCAACGGCGCTCTCCTCGGCTACACCGAGGAGTTCATCGACGCGCACTTCCAGGAGATTGTGGAGTTTGCCGAGCTGCCCGATTTCGTAGACATGCCCATGAAGAACTTCTCCTCCGGCATGGTCGCGCGCATCGCGTTTGCTATCGCCACCATCACCGAACCCGACATCCTCATCGTGGACGAGACGCTCTCCGTCGGCGACGTGTTCTTCCAGGAGAAATGCGAGAAGCGCATCCAGCACTTCATCGACG
>OHUG01000368.1_pt1 | contig 21429 bp, 16 predicted proteins | sample 1579161 | NCBI WGS metagenome assembly OHUG01 (sample SAMEA3882514, study PRJEB24775) | human gut metagenome | biome: human-associated habitat; feature: intestine environment; material: feces | place: Netherlands | collected 2009/2010 | reverse complement strand
CCCCGCCAGCGAGGGAAAGGACATCCGGATCGATCAGGTGGTCATCGGCAGCTGCACCAACGGGCGCCTCGCCGACATGCGCCAGGCCGCAGCCGTGCTCGCGGGCCGCACGGTGCATCCGGACGTGCGCTGCATCGTCATCCCCGCCACTCAGAAGGTGTACCAGCAGTGCATCGCCGAGGGGCTCATGGACATCTTCATCGACGCCCACTGCGCCGTGTCCACCCCCACCTGCGGGCCGTGCCTGGGCGGCTACATGGGCATCCTCGCTGCCGGAGAGCGCGCCATCGCCACCACCAACCGCAACTTCGTCGGCCGTATGGGCGACCCCACCAGCGAGGTGTACCTCTCCTCGCCGGCCGTGGCCGCCGCTTCGGCCGTGCTCGGCCACATCGGCCTTCCGGAAGATTTGGAAGCCGTCGCGGACGCGGCGGAGTAGGAGGAAGCCCCATGAAATTCAAGGGAACCGTGCACCGCTACGGGCGCGACATCGACACCGACGTCATCATTCCCGCCCGCTATTTGAACACTTCCGATCCGGCGGAGCTGGCGAAGCATTGCCTGGAGGATCTGGACACGGAATTTGTGAACAACGTGCAGCCCGGCGACATCATCGTGGCCGATGAGAACTTCGGTTGCGGCTCATCGCGCGAGCACGCCCCCATCGCCATCAAGGCGGCCGGGGTGGACGTGGTCATCGCCAAGAGCTTCGCGCGCATCTTCTACCGCAACGCCATCAACACGGGGCTGGCCATTATGGAATGCCCCGAGGCCGTGGACGCCATCAGCAACGGCGACATCGTGTCCGTGGATGCCGATGCGGGCACCATCACCGACGAGACCACGGGCGAGACCTTCACGGCCCAGCCCTTGCCGCCGTTCCTCATGGAGATCATCAACGCGGGAGGCCTCGTGCCCCGCTGGCAGAAGAAGCTCGGAAAGGACGCGTAGCATGACGACTACCTACAAGATTTGCCTGCTTGCCGGCGACGGCATCGGGCCGGAGATCATTGCCGAGGGCGTGAAGGTGCTGGACGCCGTGGGTGCGAAGTACGACACCGCCTTCGAGTGCACCGACGCGCTCATCGGCGGCGCGGCCATCGATGCGACGGACAATCCGCTGCCCGAGGCGACGCTGGATGCGGCCCGTGCTTCCGACGCGGTGCTGCTGGCTGCCGTGGGCGGCCCTAAGTGGGACACCACCGATCCTGCCGCTCCGCGTCCGGAGCAGGGGCTCTTGGGCATCCGTAAGGAGCTGGGCCTGTACACCAACCTGCGTCCCGTGCAGATCTTCAACGCTCTGGCCGACGCCTCCACGCTGCGCCCGGAGATCGTCGACGGCGTGGACATGATGATCGTCCGCGAGCTCACCGGTGGTTTGTACTTCGGTCGCCGCGAGCGCTTCTACGACGAGCCGGCCGCCGGCGTGAACGGAGCGCCGGGCCAGCGCGCCTACGACACGCTGGAGTACTCCGAGTACGAGATCGAGCGCATCGCCCGCCAGGCCTTCGAAATCGCCCGCAAGCGCCGCGGCAAGGTGACGAGCGTGGACAAGGCCAACGTGCTGGAGACGAGCCGCCTGTGGCGCGAGATCGTGCATCGCGTGCACGACGCGGACTACGCCGATGTGGAGCTGGAGGACCTGCTGGTGGACAACACGGCCATGCAGCTCATCAATCGTCCCGCCGATTTCGACGTGGTGGTGACCGAGAACATGTTCGGCGACATTCTCTCTGACGAGGCCGCCCAGATCACGGGCTCGCTGGGCATGCTCGCCAGCGCTTCTTTGGGCGACGGCGTGGCCCTGTACGAGCCGAGCCACGGCAGCGCGCCGGACATCGCCGGGCGCGGTATCGCCAACCCGCTGGCACAGATCCTTTCCGTGGAGATGATGCTGCGCTACAGCTTCGGCATGGGCGAGGCCGCCGACGACATCCGCCGCGCCGTCACCGAGGTGCTGGACGCCGGTTGGCGCACCGGCGACATCAAGGACGCCGAGACCCCGGTCGACAAGGTTGTGGGCACCGCGAAGATGGGCGACTTGGTGGTCGAGCATCTGTAGCGCCTCGCCCGTTTCGTCGGCCTGTCGGCTCGCCGCCATCGCCGCTGGGATTAAACTTGCAAAACCATTGGGAAAGGGCGGCCTGCGGGGTCGTCCTTTCTGCGTTACAATACCCGAAGTTTCACTTACCAGGGCCGCAAAGCCCCGTCGACGAAAAAGGATATCACCATGGCCATTAACGCTCCCGAGGGGACTCGCGATCTTCTGCCTGACGAGGCGCTGTTCTGGAACCAGTTCAAGCAGACGGCGGCCGAGGTGTTCGGCACCTACGGGTACCTGCCCATCGAGACGCCCATCATGGAGCAGACCGAGCTCTTCGTCCGCGGCATCGGCGAGGCCACCGACGTGGTGTCCAAGGAGATGTTCACGGCCATTTCCGGTGAGAATCTGCGTCGCTGGGTGGAAGAGGGGAAGGCCCCGAAGGCGAAGAGCCGCCTGTCCTTGCGCCCCGAGGGCACGGCCGGTGTGGTGCGCGCCGTAGTGCAGCACGATTTGGTGCCGCAGGGCGCGGCCCCGGCGAAGCTCATGTACGCAGGCCCGATGTTCCGCGCCGAGCGCCCGCAGAAGGGGCGTCAGCGCCAGTTCAATCAGGTGGGTGTGGAGTGCCTGGGCGCCGAGGAGCCCACGATCGATGCCGAGGCCATCATCATGCTCATGCGCTTCTACGAGAAGGTGGGCATCCCGCGCGATTCCATGCGCCTTCTGTTGAACTCCATGGGCTGCGAGCAGTGCCGTCCGGCCTACCGCGAGCTCGTGCGCGCTTACATGGACGAGCACGCCGACGAGTTGTGCGACACCTGCATGACGCGCGCCGAGGTTAATCCGCTGAGGGCGTTCGACTGCAAGAATCCCCAGTGCGCGGCCATTATGGCTGACGCGCCGAAGATCACCGACCACTTGTGCGACGAGTGCCGCGAGCACTACGATGCGGTGAAGGCTCTGCTCGATGGCGCCGGGGTTGTCTACGAGGAGGACTACAAGCTCGTGCGCGGCCTGGATTACTACACCCGCACGGTGTTCGAGGTGCAGGTGGACAACGGCATGGGCGCCCAGAACGCCATCGGCGGCGGCGGGCGCTACGACAAGCTGGCCGAGGAGGTGGGCGGCCGTCCCACGCCGGGTCTCGGCTTCGCGCTCGGCTTCGAGCGCTGCGTGCTGGCCCTGGAAGCGGCCGGCGTGGAATTCCCGCGGGCCCAGAGGTGCGACCTGTTCGTGGCCTGCGTCGACGATTCCGTGCGTCCTCGGGCCTTCGCGCTCGTGCAGGAATGTCGCGACGCCGGCTTCACGACTGAGATGGATCACCAGAAGCGCTCGCTGAAGAGCCAGTTCAAGCTGGCCGACAAGCTGGGTGCGGCCCGCGTGGCCGTCCTCGGCCCCGACGAGTTGGATGCGGGTGAGGTGACTCTGCGCGACATGGCCACCCACACCGAGGCCAAGGTGCGCCTGGAAGAAGTCGTCGGCGAGCTAGGTCGCGCGATTTTGTAGGAACTTTCTCGTTCTGCTTTCTGGCGTCAAAGAGGGAGCTGTCGGTGCGGCGATGCGTCGACAGCTTTTCCTGTTTCTTCGGGTTTGACAGCAAGTATAGCTGCAAGTATACTTGAATTGCAAGTATACAGGAGGTGCGCTATGCCGCAGTTGTCTTTGTATCTGGATGAGCCGACCATGGAAATGCTGCGCGAGAAGTCGTCTCGGGCGCATCAGTCGATGTCAAGGTATGTGACGGGTCTTATTCGCGAGAGCGGGGAAGGACGGGGGTGGCCAGCGGGCTACTGGGATAACGTCTACGGCTGCTTGAAGGATCCCTCGTTCGTCGTTCCCGAGGAAGAGGGAGACCTCGACGAGATTGTTCTGTTCGCATAGGGGGGCTGCCATGTACTTCTTCGATTCCGATGTGTGCATCGAGATCATGCGGGGCCATCTGCCGCGGGCCCAGGAGATCATGCGGAAAAGCTCGCCGGATCTGTTCGGCGTGCCGGCTATCGTCGAGGCCGAGCTGCTGTACGGGGCCGAGAACAGTAACAATCCCGAAGAGGGCCGCTATTTTGTAGAGAGCCTCTTGTCGCCGCTGCACATCATTCCCTTCGATTCCCGGTGCGCCGCCTGCTACGTGCGAGTCCGGGCCGACTTGAAGCGGCGCGGTTGCATAATCGGGCCGAACGATCTGCTGATTGCCGCGACGGCCCTTGCCCATGGCGCGACGCTCATTTCGAACAACACGAGGGAGTTCCGACGCGTCGAGGGACTGCTTCTGGAGTCGTGGGCAGAGGTGGACTTTTAAGGTCGCAGTGAAGAAAATCTTCAGGCCCGTGGTTTTCTTTCGGGTATTTGACGGGTTGGGTGTTGGCGCGGGGCCTTCCTGTATAGTGTCACGAAACCTTCTACGGGGCCAACGGGGCCCCAGGACGAGGTCGCCGCGCGGTGCGCTGCGGCCGATAAGAGAGGATGAGTTACGTGGCACAATCTGGTTTGGATTCGCTGCTTGAGGCGTTGCGCCAGTCGGGCATGAACACCGATGGCGTGGGCTCGGGCGCCGGGGCGTCGGGCGCGGCATCGTCCGGGCCGCAGACGCCGGGCTCCGGCTCGGGCGCCGGCGCGGGAGCGTCGGGCTCGCGCGGCGGTGTGGGCGGCTTCGGCGGCTTTCCCTTCGGAGGCTTCGGCGGGTTCGGGGGTGCGGGCAACGGCGGCGGTCGCGGCCATGGCGGCTCCGGCTCCGGTGACGGCGGCGATGGCGGCCATGGTGGCCCTACGGTCGATTTCGAGTTCCTCGCCAACGACTTCCACCTGCCTTCTAAGAAATGGCTGGCGCTCATCATCGTGCTGGCGCTGCTCGTCATCGCCGGTGCCTACTGGTGGTTCCATCCGGCCATCAACATTCACTCCACGGACTTCTGGGGCTTCGTCTTCATCGTTATCCTGCTGCCGCTGTTCCTCGTTTTCTGGATGCGCTCCAAGCAGTACAAGACGGGCACCAAGGAAGTGACGAAAAACGAGGGCAAGGCGAAGACCTTCCGCATTCTGTCCTTCGTGCCCGTGGCCGTGGTGGCGCTCGTGGCCATTGGCGCCCTTATGTCCATGGCGATCTTCCCGGGCAATGCCGAGAAGTACTCCAACGTGCTGAAGACCGACACGCTGGAGTTTGCCCAGGACATCAAGGAAGTGAACTATTCGGAGATTCCCGTCATCGACCGCGATTCCGCCATTTTGCTGGGCAACCGCGAGATGGGCTCCATCCCCGAGTACGTCAGCCAGTTCGAGGTGTCGAACCTGTACTCGCAGATCAACTACCAGGGCACGCCGGTTCGCGTGAGCCCCTTGGGCTACGCCGACCTGTTCAAGTGGTTCACCAACCGCGAGGGCGGCATCCCGGCCTACGCGCTCGTGAACATGACCACCCAGGACGCCGAGATCGTGCGTCTGGAAGACAGCCCCATCTATTATTCGCAGTCCGAGCCGCTCGTGCGCAACATCGACCGCCACGTGCAGCTGTCCTACCCCTTCTACATGTTCGGCGAGAAGTCCTTCGAAATCGATGAGGACGGCCACCCCTGGTGGATCTGTCCCGTGAAGGACTTCACCATCGGGCTCTTCGGTGGCGAGACCATCAGTCGCGTGGTGCTGTGTGACGCCACCACCGGCGAGACCCAAGACCTCGCCGTGGCCGACTGCCCCGAGTGGGTCGACCGCGTGTTTCCCGCCGAGCTGCTCATCCAGCAGTACAACTGGTGGGGGGCCTACAACAACGGCTGGCTGAACTCGTTCCTCGGCCAGGAGGGCGTGGTGCGCACGACGCCCGGCACCGACGGCACGCTGGGCTACAACTACATCGCCAAGGACGACGACGTGTGGGTGTACACCGGCGTCACCTCGGCCACGGCCGACAACTCCATCATCGGCTTCGTGCTGGTGAACCAGCGCACCCAGGAGTCGCACTTCTACAGCGTCTCGGGCGCCACGGAGGACTCTGCCATGCAGTCCGCCGAGGGCCAGGTGCAGAACTTGCGCTACACCTCCACGTTCCCGCTGCTCATCAACGTGTCGAACCAGCCGACCTACTTCATGGCCCTGAAGGACGGCGCGGGCCTGGTGAAGAAGTTCGCCATGATCGACATCCAGCGCTACCAGAACGTGGCCGTGGGCGATACGGTGGCCGACACCCAGAAGGCCTACGAGGCGCTGCTCGCCACCAACGGCGTGGTGGCCGAGGGCGAGGGCGGCGCGACCGATGTGGTGACGGTGAAGGGCACCATCCGCTCCATGAATCAGGCGGTCATCGAGGGCAACACCCATTTCTACCTGACCGTGGAAGGGGAGGACGGCTCCATCTTCGATTTCGCGCTGCCGGGGCTGCTGGACATCGTCGGCTATAAGGTGGGCGACGAGATCAACTTCACCTACGTGGAAGCCGCCGGCTCCAACGTGAGCCCGGCCTACGAGATCCTGGGCGAGGGCGGCAAGGCGCCGGCGACCGAGGACGCCGCGGGCGCTTCCGGTGATGGTGCGGCCGCGACTGGCGAGGCTCCGACCGGCGACGAGAACGCCTCCGGCGAGCCCGAGGACGATGTGGTGCAGGATAACGGGGCCGCCCAGACGCCTGCCGACGTTGCTTCTGGCGAGGACACCGAGAAAGTGGCCTAGGGGCGCTTCGGAGCCAACGTAATTCTTAAGGTTTAAAGCGAGCGAGAGCAATCTCGCTCGCTTTTTGTTTTCCCAGTTCAACATGAAGGTTTATAGGAGGGTTTAAAGCTTTAAACTTCTTTTTCCCGCTTGGTCGATGCGTGGATTTGCCAAGGCGTCCATAGTGCGTGGTGCAGCGAGGGAGCTGCGGCGGCGAAGCGAAAAGCTTCTCCGCAAACCAACGCAGCACGGACGCTGCAACCGAGCTTTCAGAGAAGCTCGGCGTCACGAGTGAGGGAAAGGGACCCATCATGACCAACGGAATGAATGTTTCTCGCCGCGACCTGTTCAAGTTCGGCGGTCTGGCCGCCATCACCGCTGCCGGCGCCGGCGCGCTTGCAGGCTGCGCTCCCCAGCAGAAGATGGCCTCCACGGGCGCCGATGCCGCCGCGGGCGACGGATCCACCTACATGGGCCCGAGCTTCCTGCAGAAGCCGGCCGAAATCACCGAGTTCGACGAGGAGCACACCTACGATGTCGTGGTCGTCGGTGCGGGTGAGTCGGGGCTTTCCGCCATGCACGCCGCGCTGGAGGCGGGTGCCACGGTGGGCGCGCTGCAGAGCCTCTCCATCGTGCAGACCGCCGGCAACATGGGCGCTTCCATCGATCTGACGAAGACGAACGAGGCCGGCATCAAGGCGGTGCTGTCCTTCATCAACTACAAGAGCGACTACCGCGCCAATTTGGGCCAGGTAGAGACCTGGGCCCGCAACTCCCAGGAGGCGCTGGCCTGGTGGGCCGAGGCCGCGGCCAAGGGTGGCAGCGAGTCGAAGCCCTACGACTACACGGTGAACTGCAATGGGCACGAGGTGTTCTTCCACGCCAACACCTACTTCCATGACGAGGGCCATCAGAAGGGCGCGCTCGTCATCGGCGACGCCGTGCAGGCCGAGGGTGCCGAGATCTTCTTCGAGACCCCCTGCGTGCAGTTGCTCGTGGAGGACGGCCGCGTGGCGGGTGCCATCGGCGAGACCAAGGACGGCACTCACGTGCTGCTGCGCGCTAACAAGGGCGTCATCATGGCCGCCGGCGACTATGTGGGCGATTCCGAGATGCTGTACTACTACACCCCCGACGCGAAGGGCCTGCATCAGGCCGTCGATTTCCGCAACGGAACGGGCCTGAAGGCCGCCATGTGGGCCGGCGCCCAGATGTGCCCGGCCTCGCACACCAAGATGGTGCACGGTGAGGGCCCGAAGGTGCGCTTCGAGATGCCGTATTTGTTCCTCGACCGTCATGGCAAGCGCTTCATGGACGAGGGCTGCTGCCGCATGGGCTACCTGAACGAGTTCACCAACAAGTACCTGGCCGAAGTCGATTTCGCCGAGTCCACGGCCGCCAAGTTCTTCTCCATCGTGCCCACGAACTGGGAGGAGCACTACGATGCCTGGAAGGACTTCTCCGACATCTCCATCCACAACGCCTACCGCAACGTCGATCCCGAGGCTTGGATCAAGGGCGACACGCTGGAGGAGCTGGCCGAGGGCATGATCGCTTACGCCGACGAAGAGGGTTGGGCCCACGACTACACCGTGGAAGCCATCGTCGAGTCCATCAACCGCTACAACGAGCTGGTGGCTGCCGGCAACGGCGACGAGGACTTCGGCAAGCGCGACGAGTACATGGTGCCGATCGAGGCCCCCTGCTACGCGGTGCCGCGCGGCGCGAACAACATCGACGCCTTGGTGGACGGTCTGTGGTGCGACGGCAACTTCCAGTGCCTGGACGTCGACATGAAGCCGATCGAGGGCCTGTTCGCCGTCGGCAACGCCTCCGGTCCCTTCTTCGGCAACAGCAACTACCCGATGGACATCGAGGGCCTGTCGGTGGGCCGCGCCATCACCACCGGTTTCGCCACGGGCCGCTACGTCGCCGGCCTGTAGACTCGCTAACGGCGCTTTTCTCACCCTCCCTCTGAGCCGACGCCCCTCACCGGGCGTCGGCTTTGCCGTTTCCGCCGAATTGGGGACGTGGAAAAAGCGGGACTTGCCACGGATTGGGATTTCTGGAAAATGTGGGGCATGTTTTCTGGGAATAATTTCGAGTTGTTAGACATTCGGTTCCCTGAGGATGGCCTGATTTCGTCGAAAGAGGAGCTCGGAAAAGACTTTCCGCCTTTTGAAAGACAAAAAGCGCAGTTAGGTTCAGGCGTAGACAGAGGATATGTCTAACAACTCGAAATTTCTGCCATAATAGACGGGCGAGATTGACACGAGGGTTGCAAAGGGGCTGAGTGTGAAGAGCGAGAACGCGGAAGATCGTCGGGCGCTCTTGAGGGGCGGGCGGCGCTACGTCTGCGCTTACGGGTGCGCTCGGGCGTGGGCGACGCTGACGTTCACGGGAACGTCGGGCGCGGGCGTGCTGGGCGCGCCGTCGAGCGACTTCGATTCTCACCTCACGTTCGACATCGCTTTCATTGCCGTCAGCATTCTCGTGGTGCTGCTGTTCCGGCGTCTGGTGCCCCTGAACGAGAATCGCGTGGTGAAGGCGGTCTCCTCCGGCTGTATGGCGGCTGCATCGCTGCTGTGCGTGGCGACTGCCTGGATCCCGGGGGCGTCCTTGGGGCTCATGGTCGCGGGATCGCTGGCGGCGGGCGTGGGCTATGGTCTCTTCCTGCTGCTGGCCGCGGAAGTGCTGGCCACCTTCAGTCTGTTGCGCATCTTCCTGTTCCTGTCGGGCGCGATGCTTCTAGGCTCGGTCATCACGTTCTTCTGCGAGGGGCTTGTCGGCCTTCAGGCCCAGGCCATGCTCGTGCTTTTGCCTTTGCTGGCGACGCTGTGCCTGCAGGGCGCCTACGAGCATGTGCCTGCGGCCGATCGTCCCAAGCGGGGCATGCCGAAGTTCTCCTACCCGTGGAAGCTGTTCGTGCTGTACGGCCTGTACGCCTTCGCCTACGGCATGCGGGCGAACCAGCTGGTGGCGGGCGCGGGGAGGCACTCGTCGGCCTCGACGTTCATTCTCATGGCGGTGCTGTTCGCCACGGCCTATTTCGCGTCGAAGCGGTTCAATATCGGGCTTCTGTACCGATCTCCCGTGGTGCTCATGGTGTGCGGCTTTCTGCTGGTGCCGGCCGAGAGTCTGTTCGGCACGGCGGCGTCCAGCTACCTCATCGCCATCAGCTACTCGCTCATGTCCTTCCTCGTGATGTTCCTGCTGTTCGACATCGCCAAGCGCTTGGGTGTGGCTATCGTGGCGTTCATGGCCATCAAGAACGCCGAGCAGTTGCTGCAGCTGGCTGGTGGCGGCGCCACCGATGCGCTGGGCATGCTCGGGCTGCCGGCGTCCACCGAGGCTCTGGCGGTGACGGTCATCGTGTCGGTACTCATTTTGGCGGCCACGGTGCTGCTGTTCTCCGAGAAGGAGCTGGCTAGCAAGTGGGGCGTGTCCATCCTGGAGGAGGGCGGCCTCGTGCAGCGCACGGCCGAGGAGGAGCGCGCCGCCGAGCGCGTGGAGGAGTTCTCGCGCACCTATCGTCTAAGCCCTCGCGAGCAGGAGGTGCTGGCGCTTCTGGCCGAGGGCCGCAGCCGCACTTTCATCATGGAGAAGCTCGTCATCTCCGACGCCACGGTGAAGAGCCACACCAACCATATCTACCAGAAACTCGGCGTCCATTCAAAGCAAGACCTCATCACGCTGGTTCGGGAGCGATAGAGGATCCCGCAAGCACCGTCGCCAGCGCCTCAAAAGATCGGCGAACTTACTGGCGGCCGCGCGATATCGCTACGGAAAAGAACTCCGCCGCCTTCAAATGGCTTGGAAATCACGAAAGATCGGCGCTGACCGCGAAATTGCGCCTTCGTTGTAATACACCACCTGGGAAAACTCCAGCAATAATCAGCAATCGAGCCTCTTGGAGTTCGAAAACGCCGATGTTTCGCGATTTTCAAGCCATTTGAGCGCCCCGAACATTCATTTTCACCGTCTTTTCCGATGTTTCGTGATTTTCAAGCCATATGAGAAACGAAACACTGCGCAAGTTAGCAGAAAGCCTGTATGCCGTTGCTACATCCAGGCTTTCATACGAAGTTCAACGCAGGGGGTAAAAGAGCATGCATCGCGTCGTGGGCCGAGCCCAACTTCTCCAGCAGAGCACGCAACGCCTCATGGGCCAGGCCCTGCGCTCCCAACGAAGCGAGCGACACAGCCCCTACTTCTCCAGGATGTCGATAGCCTCCACGAGCGAGCGCATGATGTTGCGGCGGGACAGGGCGCCGACGAGCTTGCCGTCCTGCACCACCGGCACCTTCTTGATGCGCTTGGAAGCGAACAGGGCGCATACCTCGTCCACGGGCGTGGTGGCCTCCACGGAGATCACGCGGCGCGTCGCCACGGCCATGACGTTCAAGCCCATGAGCTCCCGAAGGCGCGTGGCAGCGTCCTCGTCGTCGATGTAGCGGTAACCATTCAGCAGCGTGGAGTCGACGAGCGCGATCTCGGTCTTGCCGAGGTAGCTCGCCACATCGCCGTCGGACACGAAGCCCACCAAGTCGCCAGTGCCGTTCACCACGGGAAGCCCGCTCGTCTGGTTGGCGTCCATAAGGCGGATGACCTCGGCCATGGTAGCGGTGTCGGCCGCGCACACCGGCTCGCGGTTCATCACCTCGGCCGCCACGTAGGTGCGCGCCGGGTTCAAGGACTCGCCCAGGGTGCCGTCCACGGCCACGCCGGAAATGCCGGCCGCGTAGTCCACGGGCTCCGCACCGCGCTCGGCCGGCGTGGCCGCCGCAGCCCCCGCTGTCGCCACCGGGCGGTTGCGCACGAGGAAGATGATGACGAGCGCCGCCACGCACATGAGACCGAAGGTGGTGCAGTAGGCCATGTGCTCGCCCAGGTAGGCCTGCTCAGCGGCCGAAGCGCCAGGCGCCACCAGAGGCGCCAGAGCCGACACCGACACGAGTACCGCCGTGCCAAAGGAGCCTGCCACCTGGTTCATGGTGTTGGAAAGCCCCTGGGCATGCTGAATCACGCGGTTATCCAGCGAGTTCACGCCCCAAGTGTTCAGCGGCGTCATGGTGAACTGCAGGCCGATGACAAGCGTCGTATAGGTGAGCACCACCGTGATGAAATTCGCATCGATGCCGAGGCGCGCCAGGCCCGAGGCGCCCAGCACGGCCACGAGCACACCGGGCACCGCCACCTTCCGCACACCGAAACGATCGAACAGGCGCCCCGACACAAGTCCTGTGAAGGCGCCGATGACCGCGCCGGGCAGCATGGCCAGACCCGACATGGTGGCCGTGAACCCGAGGGTACCCTGAATGTAGAGCGGCGTGATGACCTCGGTGCCGAGCAGCGCCGCCTGCACGATGATGACGACGCAGGCCGCCGTGGCGTAGGGGCGCGTCTTCAGAATGCGCACGTTCAGCATAGGCTCCGGCAACTTCAACTGACGGCGCACATAGAAGGCCACAAGCACGATGCCCACGGCGATGAGTCCCAACGTAAGCACCATGTTCGTCGTGGAAGCGAAGGTGGAAAGCCCGTAGAGCAAGCACACGAGACCCACCGTGGACAGCGCCACCGACAGCTTGTCGAAGGACGTGCGCGCGAAGTTGCCGTAGTTGCGCAGCAAACACGCGGCGAGCACCACCACGACGACGCCGAACGCCGTCACGATGGCGAACAGCGCCCGCCAGCCCACGGAATCAACCAGAAGGCCCGACAGCGACGGCCCCACCGCCGGTGCGAAGCCGATGATGAGCCCGATGACACCCATGGCCGTGCCGCGCTTCTCGCGGGGGAACACCAGCAGGATGACCGTGAACACCATGGGCATGACCGCGCCGGTGCAAGCGGCCTGCATGATGCGGCCGAGCAACAGCACCCAGAAGTTCGGCGCCACGGCCGCCGCGAGGCTGCCCGCCGTGAACACCGACAGCGCCGTGATGAACAGCTGGCGGGTGGTGAAGCGCCCCACCAGGTAGGCGGAAAGCGGAATGACCACGGCTTCCACCAGGGCATACACGGAGGTGAGCCACTGGGCCGTCGTGGCATCCACGCCCAGATCGCCCATAATCGCCGGGAGCGCCGGCGACAGCATCGTCAGGTTCAGCACCGCCAAAAGCGTGCCCGTCAAAAGCACGCCCACCATCACCAGTTCTTTTCTTCCAACACCCAATGCCATTCTGCATCTACCTCGCTCTCGCATCTCGTCCGTGAAAAAAGTGAATGTTCTAATGCTATGGGTTCAGCGGAAAAAGAAAAGAGGCCGCTCGGTAAGCGGCGAGGAGGCTCCTGCCATCTTTGCAATACTGCAAAGATGGCTAATCCCCCAATTCGCGCAGCATATCGAGAAGCTCTTGGCGGCGATGAATGTCCAATTTGGTGTAAATATGCTTAGCGTGAGTACGCACAGTATTCTCGCTGATAACAAGCCGCTCGGCGATGGCCGCCATGGAGTTGCCGCGGGCGATGAGCTCCATCACCTCTGTCTCGCGCATGGAAAGACCGTGGCGTTCCTGCAGTACCAGGCACTGCTTGGAAAGCCGGTCGCGAATGGCACCGGCGTCCTCCGAAGCCGAAGGCCGACGTCGACGACGTTTGGCTGGCGTGGCCGGTTTATCGTCGGCGGTAGATCTTACGCGGGAATCGCCATCCTCCAAAGACTCCGCTGACGCTCTGCCCAGTTCCGCTCCTAAGCCGCAGTTCGCCTTTCGAGTATCCTCGCCAAAGACCGAGCCGCTTCCTCTCCCCACTGACACGGCGGGCACGGCGGCAAGAGAATAGAACTCGATGGGGTCGGCGGTTACGGTGCCTTTCGACACCATCGGCCTGAAAAGGGTTCCCGTAGAGACCAGGAGCGTGATCCCCAGTCCGCAGCTAGAGATAAGCGCCACGAAATACAACCACTGGGAGCCCGCGGGCACCGTCAATTCGCTCGCCCAGCCAAAAAGGAAGCCGACGCTTTGCAAAATATAGACGATAGCCCCAAAGAACCCGTAGATGAACACAGGATTGATACCACGATCGCGGGAGACCTGGGCGCACTGCATCATCATGAGCATCTGCACAAGGGAAAAGACCATGTAGGCGACCGCCGCGAAGGCGTTCAGATACACCAAGCCACAAAACGGCATGAGAAGAAATCCCAGCGTGAGCAGCGGATATACCACGCGGAACACAGAGATGAGGCCGAAGCGAAAGCTCATGCGGTGCCACAGGACTAAAAGCACCGCAGCCGCAATAAACGAACCAAGCATGGACGCGCTGTTGACAAGCGAGCTAATTTCCTCATGTAGCAGAGCGATTCCGCGAATGACGCCGGCTACCAGAGCAAGCGACCCCACGCATAAAGCACTGCGCCAATAGTCGGCCACCACTTGACGGTAGACGCGCGGGTGCTGACGCGGGACGTCCTCGAACATGGGCTGCTCGAAGTTCATCTCGCGCACCGAAAGTGCCACGCACAGACCGCACAGAGGCACGAAGATCAGGGGGACGAGAAAAGCCGTTAGCGCAATGGGCACTAAATACAGGGCAAGGTAGATGAAGGGAGCGATAGCCGTGCCCACAATAAGGCGGAAATTGCCGGTTCTCGCATCGAGGGAAGCAAAATACCGCTGCCAGAGCATGAACATGCCGGCGCACCCGATTCCGAGAAGCACCCCGCCAGCTCCCACAAATGCAATGGCAGCCGATGCCACGTACATGGCCGTAATCAGACAGGCCGACCCAAGGAATAGCAGGACAGCGGAAAGCGAGACGAGCATGCGCCGAGCACCGTAGGGAAAGAAATACGATCCCAGCATACTCGCCAGGAAGGCGCCGCCAAAAGCCACAGCCTGAGTCAAAAAGAACGTGAGAGTCACTTCCACCGTCTGAAACTCAAGGGGAAGAAACGGGAAGATGCCGCCCCATACCGAGGTGGCATTCACCGTGAGGAAACAAGCATAGCCCCAACTTGACGCATGGCCGATTGCGCTGGCACTCTCGGTCGCCATAGCTTGACCTCCTCTCTTATCTCGGTGGCCCGCATGGTAGCATAGGAGGACGCGCCTGTTAGGCAAATGACCGCACTTCGGTATCACCCGAAAACGCGCGAACTGGGGTTTTGTCCTTAAATCACACTTGTCGTGTGATTCGGCACTTCCCCTTTTCCGGTACTTTTGAAAGCGGCGAGAAGGCAATTCAACTAGAGGAGGGACTATGACTGAAACCCAATCCACCCTGTCGCGCCGCACCTTCGTCAAAGGCTCGCTCGCGGGCCTGGCTGCCACGGGAGCCGCGGGTACCGCACTCTTCGGATGCGCACCCCAATCTGGCACCGGAGCCGGGGAGGAGCCCATGGCCGCCACCGGAGAGGAGACTGCGCCCGACGAGATCCACTGGAGTCAGTGCAACGTCAACTGCGGCGGCAACTGCGTCTTCCAGTGGCACTCCCGCGATGGCAAAGTGCTCTACATGGAGACCGATAACACAGGAGATACCGACTTGCAGGCCCGCGCCTGTCTACGCGGCCGCTCCATGCGACGCTGGCTCAACAGCCCCGACCGTCTGCTGTACCCCATGAAGCGTGCGGGCAAACGCGGCGAAGGAAAGTTCGAGCAGATTACCTGGGACGAGGCTATCGACACCATCGCCAGCGAGCTGAAACGCGTCATCGACACCTATGGCAATGAGGCCATCTACGTCAACTATGCCACAGGCATGTACTCGAAAACAGGCAACCCCACCGCCCGATTGCTCAACCTGCTCGGCGGCTACCTAAACCGTTCCTATGACTATTCGGCCCACATGATCGAGGCCGTCGCGCCCTACATGTACGGTACGTCGCTCGACGGCTCTTCTCTGACTGAGGCAACCGAGCATTCTGATCTCATCGTCATGTTCGGCAACAGCCCCGCCGAAACTCGCATGGGCGGTGCCAATGCCTCATGGGATTTCGCCCGCCTTCGCGAAGCCATTCAGAACCGCGGCGGCAAAATTATCTCTATCGACCCGCGCATGAACGAGACGGTCTCCGGCCACCCTGACGAATGGCTTCCCATTCGCCCTGGTACCGACGCGGCCCTCTGCGCGGCCATCGCTCATGAATGGATCGTCGAAGGCAAAGTGGACAAGGAATCCCTCGATACTTACTGCCTCGGCTACGACGAGGACACCATGCCCGAATCCGCCAAAGGTCAGAACAAATCCTACAAGGATTACATTATGGGCACTGGCTGGGACATGGTGGAGAAGACGCCCGAGTGGGCCGCCCCCATCACTCAGATTCCTGCCTCCAGCATCCGCGAACTAGCCAACACCATCGCTGCTGCTAAGGCACCCTTCATCACCCAGGGATGGGGCCCCCAGCGCCACACAAATGGCGAGGACGCCTGCCGCTCTATTTACATGCTGCCGCTCCTCCTAGGCAAGTGGGGACTTCCGGGCACCAACAACGGGGAGCGTGAATCCATGGCGCTCACAAGTCTCGTTCCCGGCTTGCCAGCAGGCGAAAACCCCGTCACGCTTTCCATTCCCGCTTATCAGTGGGTTAACGCCGTGGATCACGGCCATACCATGACCGCCACAAATTCCGGTCTTGTCGGAGGCGATGAACTTGGTACCGATATCAAGTTCATCTGGAACTACGCCGGCAACTGTCTGACCAACCAGCATGGCGATATCAACATGACCCATGAGATTCTCGTCGACGAATCGAAATGCGAGTTCATCCTCGTCTGGGACACGGTCATGACCGACTCGGCGAAATACGCTGACATTCTGCTACCCGATGCCATGCGCTCAGAACAAATGAACCTGCAGACCCAGGGATACACCGAATGGTACTCGGGCGTAGTTCTGGGTACTCCCGCTCAAGAAGCACCCGGCGAGTGTCGCTCGAGCTATGACGTCATGGCCGACATTGCCGATAAGTTCGGCGTGCGTGATGCGTTCACCGAAGGCCGCACTCATGACGAATGGGTAAAGTTCCTCTATGAGCAGGGGGCCGAAGAAGATGGCTCCATGCCGACCTGGGAGGAAATGCTCGAGCAGGGCGTATACAAGCGACCCGTTGAACCCTACATCGCCTTCGAGGCGTTCCGCAACGATCCCTCCGCCAACCCACTGGGCACCCCCTCCGGAAAAATCGAGATCTTCTCCGAAGCGCTGGACGAGATGTCACGTACCTGGGATCTTGAAGAGGGCGAGGTAATTTACCCCATCCCCGTCTTCCAAGCAGGATTTCACGGATACGGTTCCGTCACCGAGGAATTCCCCCTCTACTGCTGCGGTTTCCATCACAAGAGCCGCACCCATTCATCGTTCGGCTTCATCCCCGAGCTTGAAGCCGTGGCCCGTCAGCAGCTGTGGGTAAACCCCGCTGATGCCGAGAGCCGCTCAATTGAAGACGGCGACCTGATTGCCGTGACAAGTCCGGTTGGCGAGATTCGCATCGAGGCGAAGGTGACGCCCCGCGTCATCCCCGGAACTGTAATGATTCCGCAGGGCGCCTGGCACAAGGCCAACATGAATGGCGACAAGGTGGACGAGGGCGGCTGCGTGAACACGCTCACGCAGTACAAACCAACGCCGATGGCCAAGGGCAACGGCACTCACTCCATGATCGTCCAGATTGCGAAGGCCTAAGGGAGGTACGAAGATGACTCAGTACGGATTCTATTTCGACAGCACCCGCTGCACCGGCTGCCGCACCTGCGAGATGGCCTGCAAAGACTACAACGACCTGCCCGCCAACTACGCTTTCCGCCGCGTGTTCGACTACGAGGGTGGCGATTGGAAAGACAACGGTGACGGTACCTTTGAGCCGACGAGCTGGGCCTACCACGTGTCCATGGCCTGCAACCACTGTGCAATGCCGGCCTGCGTGGCCAATTGCCCCCAAGGCGCCTTGGAAAAGGATGCCGATACCGGGCTCGTGTCCCGCGACGAGGAGAAGTGCATTGGCTGCGGCACTTGCGTGAAAAGCTGTCCCTACGAGGTGCCCGTAGTGGACACCGAGACCATGAAATCCGCGAAATGCGACGGCTGCGCCTCCCGCGTGGCCGAGGGCAAGATGCCGATCTGCGTGGACGCCTGTCCGCTTCGGGCCCTCGAGTTCGGGGACATCGAAAAGCTGCGAGCGGCGCACCCCGGCACCGTGGACGGCATTGCCCCCATGGCTCCTCCGGATGCGACGAAGCCCTCTGTGGCCATTCTGGCCTGCCCGGCCGCCAAAGACTGCGGTGACACCACCGGCGCCATCGCGAATCCGAAGGAAGTGGAAAACGCCTAAGGAGCATTCAGGGCCGCCGCGACCCCTCCCTCATAGGCGGCGGCCCGCTTCCGATATGATTGAGGCGTAGCACGGATTCGCCCGAGCTACGCCGTTTGAAGGGACTTGGAGACCATGCCGAAGGGATTTTTCTTCGATAACGCGCGCTGCACTGGATGCAGGACCTGCGTCATGGCCTGCAAGGACTACCACGACCATGGGCCCGACGAAGGATTTCGCCGCGTGCTCGACTACGAGGGCGGCGACTGGAACGTAGCAGAGGACGGAACCGTTTCCCAAGACGCCTTCGCCTATCACATTTCTCTGGCCTGCAACCATTGCGCCAGCCCCGCCTGCACCCAGGTATGCCCCACAGGGGCCATGCATCGCGATGAGACGGGGCTTATCTGGCCCGACATCACCAAATGCATCGGTTGCGGCTACTGTACCATGGCCTGCCCCTACCATGCGCCCGTCATCGATAAAGAGCTCAAGCGCTCGAGCAAGTGCGATGGCTGCCGCGAGCGTCTGGCCGCGGGGCAGGCCCCTATCTGCGTGGAGGCCTGCCCCTTGCGCGCCTTGGATTTCGGGGAGAAGGGCGACATCTTCGAGCGCCATGCCGAATGGTGGGACGAGGTGCGCGGCGACATCCTTCCTTTGCCTTCGGAAACGGAGACCGGGCCCAATTTATTCATCCGGCCCTGCCCCGCTGCTGCCCAAGGTCGCAAGGGCGCGCTGGTCAACCGCAAGGAAATCGGCTTATGACAAGCGGCCTCGACAATCTTTCCCTTGCGCTGTTCACCGCCTTGGCCCCTGCAGGCGTCGTAGCTTTCATCGTCATGGCTCTGGCGCGCCTATTTGCTATCGACCACGAGCGCGCGGTTCGCATCGACCGCATGATCGCGCTGCCTTTCGCCGTTGCGCTCGTTGGCTTCATCGCCTCGGCAACGCATCTGGGTACGCCGGCCAACGCGCTTCACGTGTTCTCAGGCGTGGGAACCTCTCCGCTTTCCAACGAGGTGCTGGCCGCCGTGATGTTCTTGTTCCTGGCTGGATCCTATTGGATGGTCGCCTTCAAGGTGAACTTTCCCGATGCTGCTGCGAAGCCATGGCTGCTCGTCGCTTGCCTTGCAGGAATCGCCCTGCTAGCGTGCACCTCCCAAGCCTACGCCGTGCGCACCGTGCCCACCTGGAACACACCTTATTCACCGGCGAACCTTTTGCTCACGGGCTTATTCGAGGGGACCGTGCTAAGCCAGCTGCTTCTTGCCGCTGCGAAAGTACCCCTATCACGATGGAGCTTTCTCCTTGTGGGCCTGGGGGCGGCGAGCCTTGCTGCCGGCGTCGTCTCCATGCTCGCCCAGAACGCCTATCTGGCCTCAATCGCCAACAATGAGATATCCGCAGCCTCGCTTGTGCCGGGCTACCCTCTTGTCATCGGCATCTTCGCCCTCGTCGGGGCTGGCGCGCTCCTCCTCGACGGCTGGGCCCTGCGACCCCGAGCAACCGAGTGTGCGCGCCTCATCCTGCGTATCGCCGCCGCCATCCTCGCCTTCGCCGCCGTCTTTGCAACACGCATTGTGTTCTACAATCTGCATATGACCGTCGGATTCTAGCCCGCCGAAATCACTGACTTGCTCAGGAGGCTTTCCTTGACCCCATCCGTAGATGTCCTGAACAGCCTGTCATTTGCAGGCGCCACACTATCTCCCCTGTTTCTGCAGGATCCACGCACTGGTAGCGCAGGAGCGCTTTTCGAAGCATTGAGCTTGCTTAACGCCGACGAGGCTACGGCAGAATGGCCTTTGGCCGACAAAACCGAGGCGCAAGAAGGCCTCGATCTTATCGTTGCGGGGCTGAAAGCGAGCCGCGCCACCGAAGCTGACGGGGCTTTCTGCGCCGAAGACAAGCTTGTGGACGAGTACCGAAGACTGTTCATCGGCCCTGCGCAAAAACCGGCGCCGCCTTGGGGCTCCGTCTATACCGACCGGGAGCAAGTCATCTTCGGGGAAAGCACACTGCGTCTGCGGAGCTGGATGCGCCAACACGGCATCGCTCGCCTCGCAGACGACCGCATGCCTGACGACCATATCGGCCTTATGCTCTCGCTGCTCGCCACTTTGACTGAAGAACGCCCCGAGCTGGTAGAAGAGTACTTGTCTGAGCATCTTCTCCCTTGGGCCCCCCATTATCTGGGCCTTCTGGAAGTCTGCGCCGAGCATCCTTTCTATAAAGGGCTCGCCCTTCTCACCAAAGCCACGCTGAAGGGAGCGCAGGACGAGCTGTCGCTTGTCGTGATCGAACCTCGCTTTTATCGCTAAGCGTCGACGGGCAATGTTGCCGTACGAAAAAAGGGGCCGCCAAAGCAGCCCCATGCCATCAACAAAATCTCCTGCACCACGGCGAAAGAGTCCCTACGCTGTGGTCTTCACGGCGCCCTTGTCGCAGCGATTGCCCCAAGAATCGATGATGTCCTTGTCGCGGTAGACGCAGATGACCTCGCAGTGGTTGGTGCATTTCTGGCACTCGATCTCGCGGGTCTTGAAATCGAAGTCGAGCATGGCCTCGAAATCGAAGGTGCCTCCCGCGAACGGGCCGGACTCGGCGCCCCGAATCGGCCCCGCGTCGGCAGCCAAAAGGGCCACGCCGAAAGCGCCCATGAGGTGCCCGTCCGGATCCACCGCCACGGGCATACCCAGCTGCTCCTCGAAGGCGTGCACCACCCCAGCGTTCTTCGACACACCGCCCTGGAACACCACGGGCGCGGCGATCTTCTTGCCCTTGCCCACGTTGTTCAGGTAGTTCGACGCCACCGCGTTGCAGAGTCCCGCGATGATGTCCTCGCGCGCGTAGCCCACCTGGATCTTGTGCACCAGATCGCTCTCGGCGAACACGGTGCAGCGCGCAGCGATGTTGGCCGGCTTGGTGGAAGTGAGCGCGATGTCGCCGAACTCCTCAACCTCCACGCCCAAGCGGTGCGCCTGCGACGACAGAAACGAGCCGGTGCCCGCGGCGCACAAGGTGTTCATGGCGTAGTCCACCGCGATGCCGTCGGACACGCAGATGATCTTGGAATCCTGGCCGCCGATCTCCAGAATGGTGCGCACGTCCGGGTGCAGATGGGTGGTGCCCACGGCATGGGCGGTGATCTCGTTCTTGATCACGGAAGCCCCCAGCATGGCCCCCACGAGCCGCCGCGCGCTGCCCGTCGTGCCAGCGCCGACGATATCCACCCCCGCGCCTTCCACCTGGCGCTCCAGCTCGCGCACGACGTTCTTCGACGCCTCGGTCGGGTTGCCCTCGGTCCACAAATACGAACGCGCGATGATGGCGCGGTTCTCGTCGATGATCACGCCCTTCGTGGAAATGGAGCCGATGTCGATGCCGAGATAACCCTTTGTCATTTGCTCTTCTCCTTCTTCATGGAAAGCATGTCGTAGAACGCCTCGAGGCGCGTGTCCAGGCCCGTGTCGGAGGTCTGGGAGTCGTAAGTAAG
>OHUG01000358.1_pt1 | contig 21889 bp, 21 predicted proteins | sample 1579161 | NCBI WGS metagenome assembly OHUG01 (sample SAMEA3882514, study PRJEB24775) | human gut metagenome | biome: human-associated habitat; feature: intestine environment; material: feces | place: Netherlands | collected 2009/2010 | reverse complement strand
CGCCCGCGGCAACTATCCGCTGTCCGGCGGGGTGCCTTTTCCGGGAATGACGTCCCGGGAAGGAAAGCCCGCCCCGCCGGGCCCTTTCGTGAGGGGTAACTATGAGCTCCCAAACTACAACTCATGCGGCCAAAGCGCCGGCGAAGGGCGCAGCGAAGGCCAGCAGTGGAACCTATATCAGCCTGATGGCTCTGGTCATGATGAACGTGACCATCATCGGCAGCGTCGCCAACGACGTCCAGCAGGCTTATTACGGGCTGTCCTCCGTCACGCTCTTCATCATCGGCGCTCTGGTGTTTTTCCTGCCCACCGGTTTGGTGGCGGCCGAGCTGGCTTCCGGCTGGGGTCAGCGCGGCGGCATCTTCCGCTGGGTCGGCGAGGCTATGGGCCCTGGGCTGGCATTTACGTGCCTGCTCATTCTGTGGTTCCAGACCTCCATCAACTTCGGTATGGGCGTTGCCTCGGCATCGGCCACCATCGGCTTCTACACGCCTGATTGGGACTGGGCCGTGCAGTTCATGAACCATCCGGAGAACCAGTTCTTCATCATTCTGGCGTGGTTGGCCTACTACTGGGGTCTGACCTTCCTGTCCACTAAGGGCGTGAAGGCCTTCGCCCGCTTGACCAAGTACGGCGTCATCATCGGCACGTTCATCCCGCTGGCGTTCATCGTCATTTTCACGGTGGTATGGCTCGCCCAGGGCAACGTGTCCAACGTGACCCCCACGCCCGAGGCGTTCAATCCCTTCGCTGACGGCTTCAGCCTCACCAACCTGGCCTTGGCCGCCGGTGTGTTCTTCAGCTTCGCGGGCATCGATATGAACGCCGCGCACATCAAGCAGCTGAAGAAGCCGCAGAAGGAATTCCCGCTGTCCATCTTCATCGCCATGATCCTGACGCTGATCATCTTCATCGCTGGTACCGTGTGCATCGCCATCGTCACGCCGAAATCCGACATGAACTTGGTCTACGGCCTGTACCAGACCTATAAGATCCTCGGCGCCACGTTCAACTGCCCGTGGATTTACGTGGCCTTCGTGTGGGTCGGCCTCGGCGCTTCCATGGCGTCGCTCGTCACCAACATGGCAGGTCCCTCGTTCATGCTCGGCCAGGCCGGCCGCTCCGGCTTTTTGCCGAAGGTGCTGCAGAACTCCAATAAGCACGGCATGCCGAGCCGCCTTATGTACCTGCAGATGACGTTCATGACCCTCATTGCCTTCCTTTGCTTCCTCATTCCGAACATCGAGGGCTTCGTCGTGCTCATCACCCAGGCCATCACCATCCTCTACATGATGTACTACGTGTTGATGTTCGTCTCGTTCTTGAAGCTGCGTCACGACCAGCCGAACCGTCCGCGTCTGTTCAAGGTGCCCGGCGGCAACGTGGGCGCGTGGCTTGTGGCCGGCCTTGGTCTTCTGGCCTGCCTGTTCGGCATCGTGCTGGCCATTATCCCGCCGGCCCAGGTAGCCGAGGAAGTGGGCAGTCCGGTGACCTACGTGGTGGTTATCGTGGCCATCATCGTTGTCACCTTCGCCATCTGCTTCGGCGTGTACCAGGCCTCCAAGCGCCATCATTGGGCCGACCCGAACAATGTGTTCGCGCCGTTCACCTGGCAGATCGAGGGTTTGAAGAAGCCCCAGAAGGTTCTGTCCAACGTGCCGTCCGAGCTGATGAGCGAGGGCCAGAACCCCATGGGCATGCCCATCAAGAAGCTGTGGAACCCCAGCGAGCAGATCGTGCTTCCCGACGAGTACGTGCCGGGCAAGCATCATCCGTCCTCTCCGGCTATTGAGGCCGGCGACGATCCTGCGGCCATGAACCACCCGGTGAAGACCAGCGGTACGTCCATCGGCGCGCTGGGTGCCATCCCCCTAAGCCAGCCGGCGATGATTTCGGAGAAGGCCGGTATCGGCACGTCGGCCACGGTGGGTCTGAAGAAGGCGACTCAGACGGTCCCCGTGGAAGGCGCCGAACCCGTGCGGCTTGATGCGAAAGTGCCGGCGGCGCCTGCTGATGAGGTGGCTGCCGAACCGGTGCCGCGCGACCCGGCGGCCGACGCCAAGCGAGCGGCTGCTGCCGAAGCGGCAGCCCTGGCGGCCGAGAAGTCCTCGCAGGACAAGGCCCATGCCGAGGCGGTGGCTGCCGAGGCGCTCGAGCAGCAGGTGGAAGCCGACAGCGATTTGGCGTCCGCTCGCCGCGAGGTGAAGGAGGCCAAGGCCGCGGCCGACCAGGCGCGCAAGGCCGCGCGCGGAGCTGGTGCCGAGGCGGCGGCTGCGCCTGAGAAGGCCGCTGGTTCCGCCGCGGATGCGGGCGCGACCAAGGGCGGCGATGCTGCCGACGGCGCTGCCGGTGCGGCAGGCGCCGACGGCGCCGGTGCTGCCAAGGGGTCTTCTAAGTAAGTAGTTCGGAAGGGGGCCGCGCCGCAGGATGTGCGGGCGGCGCGGCCCCCTCGAGGGTAAAAGAGGTGTTCTCAATGAGTGCAAACGGAAAGACAAACGCGGGCGCGCCGCCGAAGGCTCCCGTAGCCGTAGCCACGGCCGCGTCCGGTGCGGCGAAGGGTGTCTCCGATGACGCCACGACCGCTCGCCTCTCCATGCCGGAAAACAACGGGAAGAAAGTGACGAAGCCGACCGTGGCCACCCAGCAGAACGCCGGCGACGACTTCAAGGCGACCCTTACCGTGAAGGACATGGTGGTATGGGGCCTCATCACCATGGTGCCTATCTCGCCCATGGCCGTTTACGGCGGCGTGTTCGCCGACTCCGGCGGCATGCCCACGCTCGCGTTCCTCATCGGGTTCGTGGCCGTGCTGTTCTCGGTGTTCTCCTTCGGCATCATGATTCAGCATTTCCCGTCTTCGGGCTCTATCTTTACTTATGTGAGCCACGTGTTCGGCAAGCTGCCCGGCTTCATCGCCGGCTGGCTGATGCTGTTGCAGTACTTGGTAAGCCCGGCCATGGTGTACCTCATCGCCGCTATCGCCATCCACAGTATGCTGCCGGATGTGCCGATTTTGGCTCTGTGCTTCGGGTTCCTCATTATTGTGGCCATCGTGTCGCTTATCGGCATGAAGACCGCCATGGTGGTGAACAAGGTGGCGCTGGTAGCCCAGCTGGCGATTCTCGCGCTGTTCGTCGTGTGCGGCGTGATGTTCGTCGTGCAGCATCCCGAGAGCGCGAATTTCTCGCCGACCAACCTGTTCAACCCCGCCAAGTTCGAGTTCGGCGGCACCATGTCCGCTGTGTCGCTGGCCGTGATGTCCTACGTGGGCTTCGGCGCCATCGCCACGCTGACCCAAGAGGCGAAGGATCCCAAGCACGGGCCGTCGCGCGCCATGATGATCATGGCCATCGTGCTGTGCGTGCTGTACGCGCTGCAGTGCTTCATCGCCACGTGCATCGATCCGTCGGGCGCGGCCTTTGCCGGCAACACTGACAACGCGTTCTACGCCGTGGCCAAGATGGCCGCCGGTCCCTGGCTCATGATCGTGTGCGCCGTGGGCGTGGCGCTGGCCCAGGGCGTGTTCACCGCTATCGCGCAGCAGAACTCCATCGCCTTCGTCATGTTCACCATGGCCAATGGCGGCTGCCTGCCGAAGTTCATGGCCAAGATGAACAAGCGCACGAACTCGCCGTTGAACGCCGTCATCTTCATCATCGCCCTGTCCGTGGTGCTGACGCTGCTCTTCCATTTCAGCGGCATCGACATGAACACCGTGGTGAAGATCTCGAACTTCGGCGCGCTGTCCACCTATGTGATGCTGAACGTGTCGGTCATCGTGTTCTGCTGGTTCCAGCTGAAGCAGCGTTCGGGCGCAAAGGCCGTGTTCATGCACCTGGTGTTCCCGGCGCTCGGCGCGCTGGTGTGCTTCGCGATTCTGATGTCCGTGGGCACCGTGGCCCTGGTGACGGGCGTGGTGTTCATCCTCATCGGCATCGCCTACTACCTGGTGCTGACCCGCGTCCTGCATCGCCAGATCAACCTCGGGTAACGCCCGGTTGGCTGACAGCACCGTTGGTTGACGACCTGAACGATCTAAACGGGCCCTGACCTTGTGCGTCTGGGCCCGTCTTGTGCTTTGGGCATGGTGCCCCTCAGCATGCAGCGGTACTCCGATGCGGGCGAGCAGGTGCCCGTGACAGGGTGCTGCGCAGATGTGCGCAGGTGGTTTTGCTCTCCATGGCGTATTTTGGCGTTTTTGGTGCACATGCTCGGGGATAATCATTTCCTTGCCGAGAAAAGTAGCGCAAATTTTTCGCTTTCGGTGCAGATAAACGAGTTCTGAGGGCAGATGCTGGCCTTCTCCTCGCTTGCTATGCACCGATTTCGAAATTAGCGGCCAAAACTCAAAGGAAAGACCTGCGGAAGTCCGTGACAGGCGTTTGTGCTCGTGGTACACTGCAACGCTTACGAGCCAGTGCGAATCCTGTTTCCAACAGTCCGTGCTCAGAGGCTGTGTCCGGGTCTCTGCATACCAGATTCGCAAGATCCTCTCACGACGGGCCCGAGAGGAGTGCGTCATGGTTCGGCCATCTTCCCCCGTCGCTTCCCGGCGGATCGTTTGCTTTAGCCACAAGACAGCGCTGGAAATACTGACGGCATTGCCCCCGTCCCAAAAGCCCCAGCCCATGCGTAGCCGAAAGTTCCCCGACCAAGCACCGTCCTTGAAGGATGCGCAGTTGGCAAGCGATCGCGTTTTGGAGCAGTGCCCCGCGCTCTCCCTTTCTCGGCCCCTCCATGTTACAAGCGCTTCTACGTCTCACAACCACCGCACCGATGTTGTCGAATTTCATCGCAGCGGGAAGCCGTTTGGCGGCACGGGCTTGCTTTCGCTGGGTGAAGGGACAAGGGTGACCAGCGTACCGTTCACCTTTGTGCAAATGGCAACGTCGCTTTCGTTGATCGAACTGCTTGAGTTGGGTTATGAGCTTTGCGGCACCTATCGCAGAGGAAGAGCGGGTGAGCCTACGCGATACCATGCCGACCCTTTGATGACTACGCGACAGCTTGCCCAGTTCTTGCGCATGAATCCCGGCATGCATGGAGCAAAGCGTGCTCAGCGCGCATTGTCGTACATTGCCAAAGGGGCGGAGTCGCCGCGTGAAGCGAAATGTGCGTTGTTGTTCGGGCTGCCAGTGGCGTTGGGCGGATACGGTCTGGGCATTCCCCTTATGGGCTATGAGGTTGAATGCACGGGTGAGGCTTATGCTATCGCCGAAACACGAATGCTGCGATGCGACCTGTTCTGGCCATCAGCTCGTTTGGCCATGGAGTACCAAAGCAGGGCTTTTCACGAGGGGGAATTGCACCGTGCTCGAGACTCGCGCCGCGCGAATGCGTTGCGAGCCATGGGCATCGACGTGGTGCTAGTCACCGACAACGAGCTTGAGAGTTTGTTTGCTTGCGACACGATAGCGCAGTCGATGCTGCGGGTTTTGGGCAAGCGCAACCGCACATGTGTAAGAAATGCTCGTGATCGAAAACTGAAGCTACGTCGGCAGCTTGGCCTGCCGCTTGAGCCTCGACGCACCTTTGAAGCGGTAGGGAGCCCCTCTCATTTTGGCGAGGAATAACGTTTTTGGTGCAAAACCGCATAGTGCGAGAGGCTATTCCGGCGAAGTTTGGCGAAAAACTGCAGAATTGGTGCAGCCGGGGGAGGCAGAAGCAAGGCGAATGAGCGCTTGTCGGGAGTCGTGGTGTGCCTGCTGAAAGCCGAGGCACCAAAAACGCAATAATGTTCCACCGGAGTTCGATGGAAACTACGCTAGATGGCAAGACCGGCTGGAGTGGGATGATTTTTGGTTCGGTTCGCTCACGGCGCTTGGGACGGTGCGTCCGCAGCGACCGCAGTCCGCAATGCTCGCAACGCCTGAAGTGCCCGCGGCCTGCAGCTTGCAGCCCTGCAGCCCTGCAGCCTTGCCTTTCCGTGGCGCCTGAAACGATATGCATGTCGCGCCTTGATGGCTCCGCTGTCGCAGTCGTGCGCCTACAGCACGTCGTGCAGGGCCGCTTTCAGGGCTGCGAGATCGTCGGGGGTGGTGGACCAGCTGGTGACGAGGCGGATGACGGTGCGGCCGTCCCCGAGCTTTTCCCAGGTGCTGAAGCGGACGCGCTCGGCCAGTGCCTCGACTTGGGCGTTGTCCAGAACGACGAACTGCTGGTTGGTGGGGCTTTCGCGGAAGAAGGTGCAGCCGGCCTCGCGCAGGATGTGGCGCAGCTCGCCGGCCATGGCGATGGCGTGGCGACCCAACTCGTCATACAGCCTGTCGGTGAACAGCGTGTCGAACTGCACGCCGAGCAGACGCCCCTTGGCCAGCAAGGCACCGTGCTGCTTGGCGTGGGTGAGGAAGTGGCGGGGCATGCCGCCGCGCGGGAACACGACCGCCTCGCCGCAGAGCGCCCCGCATTTGGTGCCGTCGATGTAGAAGGCGTCGGTGAGGCGCGCGATGTCGGTCAGGGAGACGTCGGTGTCGGGAGCGGCCAGGCCATAGGCGAGGCGCGCACCGTCCAAGTACAGCGGGATCTGATGGCGGCGGCAGAGCGTCGAGAGTTCTTCCAGCTCGGCCAAAGAGTACAGCGTGCCCAGCTCGGAGGGATGCGCAATGAACACCATGCCCGGGAACACCATGTGGGTGTAACTGGCGTCGGCGTAGAAAGTCTCCAGATAAGCTTCCACGTCGGCGGCGCGCAGCTTGCCGTCGCATTCGGGCACGGTGAGCACCTTGTGCCCAGTGGCTTCAATGGCACCGGCTTCATGAACGGCGATGTGCCCCGTATCGGCAGCGATGACACCCTCGTGCCCGGCCAGTAGAGCCGAAATGACCACGGTGTTGGTCTGGGTGCCGCCCGTGAGGAAGAACACGTCGGCGGTCTCATTATCGCAAGCCGCGCGGATGCGGGCCGCCGCGATTTCGCAAAAGCGGTCGCTGCCATAGCCCGGCGCCGGCTCCAGGTTCGTCGCCGTCAGCGCTTCCAGAATGCGCGGATGGGCGCCGGTGGAATAGTCGTTCTCGAACGAGATCATGAGTCCTCCTCAGGGCTTCCCGGAGATGTGTGTCGTGCTATTATTCCACAACGTCGAAGATGGTGGCGAAAGGCGGTACGCGAGATGGCGATCGATAAGGTGAAAGCGTATTTTGCGGAATTCGGGCGCGAGGGAGATGTTATGGAATTCCCCACATCCAGTGCAACCGTGGAGCTGGCGGCTCAGGCCGTGGGCTGCGAGCCGGCGCGCATTGCCAAGACGCTGTCGTTTGCCGTGGGCGACCGAGTGGCGCTCGTGGTGTGCGCGGGAGATGCCCGCATTGCGAACCCGAAGTTCAAGGCCCAGTTTGGAACCAAGCCCCGTATGCTTCCCGCTGAAGAGGCCGAGGAGCGCGTCGGCCACGCGGTGGGCGGCGTGTGCCCCTTCGCGGTGAACGAGGGCTGCGACGTGTACCTCGATGAATCGCTGCGCCGCTTTGACGTGGTGTACCCGGCCTGCGGCAGCTCCAACAGCGCCATCGCCCTCGCTCCCGACGAGCTGGCCGCCTGCACACCGGGCAGCACCTGGGTCGACGTCTGCAAGCTGCCGGAAGCGTAGTCGTCCGGCAGCTTGCCGCAGATACGCTGTTTTCGCTCCTATGCTCTATCCGAGATGGCGCAGGGCTTCTTCCTGCGGCGGCGTGAGGCCCTTTATGCGGAACAGCTCGGAGAGGCCATATCGCGATTGCGACAGGAGAAGGGGCGGTTCGTGATACGGCAGATGAAAATGCCGAAGCCGGCGTGCTTCTGGGGCCCGCGCGTTACGCCCGGGTGAGCTGGTCGTCTAGGTCGACTAGCTCTTGGCGGGAGTGGATGGCGAGTTTCTTGTAGATGCTTTTGGCATGGCCGCGAGTGGTGTTTTCCGAGATGAACAGCTTGCCGGCGATGGCCGATACCGTATGGCCCTTCATGAGCAGCTCGGCCACCTCAATCTCGCGCGGAGAAAGGCCGTGCTCCTCAAGGTAGCTGCGAATGCGGCGCTGTTGCTCGGAGGGGCCGTCACTGGGGACTCGGGTGGCGTCTGCTGCTGTCGCATCCGGGGAGTGCAGTGCGTCCCCCCGTTGACGCGCGCTGCCGTTGGCTGGCTTAGCACCTTGGCGGCCATCCCGGCGACTATCGCGCCGTCCCCGCCGTAACGTTGTGCCGCGGTTCAGCAGCTCCGCGTCAGTCATGGAGGCCAGCGCCTGGCCCTTTCCGCGCGTGACCAGAATGAGCGCGACCGACAGCAGCACCACGCAAAGCAAGATGACGTTCGTCCAATGGGCGAGGTCATCGGAAAGCGCCGGCCCCAGAAGCTCGGCCAGCCCGCTGCCCACGGCCATGGAAAGCAGGACGGGCCCGATGCACAGGGCGTACAGCGGTGAGGAGGGCAGTCCGTTTCGAATGGTGTACACGGCGCAGGTGATGATGAGCAGCAGGTTCACCACCTCGAAGCCGAACATGAGAAACGCCACGAGCAGCGTTGTGTACTGCTGGCCGAACAACGACGGTAGCAGGAATACGACGGTGAGCGCGGGAAAAAGTACCTGACAGATATGCAGGATGTCGAAGCCCTTCGAGAGAAACAGCTCGAGGGCCACCACCAAAAGGGCCGCCGTCGCGAATCCGACGAGCACCGCGGCGCCGCCGGAGCTTTGGGCCGGCTCGATGCCGGCGATGAGCTTCCACGAAAAACCGAGGATGCTGACGCAGAGCGCGGGCGCCATAGGTCGCCCACGGCGCGTCTCAGGGCGGGGCGCGTGAGGGGCGCCGTGGCGTCGGCCTCAATTTCGGCGAGGCTCTTCTGAAGGCAGAGAAGTGCTAAGAAGGGGAGCACGCAAACGGCAGCCAGGGCTACGGCAACGGGCGGTAAAAGGCGAATGAGCAAATACAAGGCCACCGACATGGCGGCCGAAAGGGGAATGCAGATGAGGGCGCGCTGCTGGCCTTCGGTTACGTAGAACATCTCCCAAAGCAGGAAGAACAGAGCGCAGGAGCCGCCCATGAGCACGCCCGCGACCGTCGCGATGGCGCCGTCGCTTTGGCCGAAATGAAACGCGAGAAAGTAGAGAAGCGCGGCTCCGCTGAGCATGAAGCTCGCCGCCGAGGCCGTCCAATGGGGGAGCTCGCAACGGCGGAAGGCGCACAGGGCGCCCAGGGCTCCTACGGCCAGGGGCATGAGCGTCTGTTCGGTGAGAATGTAGATCTGCCAATAATCGGCGACGGCGCCTGCGCCCTGGAACCCTGCGAGCACGATAAAGGTGACGGTCCAGAAAAAGCCGAAGCCGAGGTGGTGTATTCGCAGACCTTCCAAAAGCCTTTTGGCGCGTTGCATGTGGCATCCTTCCTCCCTGGTGCATTTTAGCAGCCGCAGCCGGTGGCCGGAGGCGGCGCACCCAACAAGTTTGCGATGATACTTGGCTATGACCTGGGATTTTTCAAAAACAACCCAAAATATGTCCCCCTCAAAAGCGTGATGCCGCGCCACGTTTCGGGTTCCCGCTGCTGCGAATTTACCCAATTTGGTGGCTTACGCGAAAGGGCGGAAGAGGGCATAGTGCTTCTCGCGTTCCGCCAATGAGAGGGCCGGGGCGTCGGTTCCGGCTTCGTGTGGACAGCTTGGGCGAAGGGCCCAGGTGGCTGCCGCGAAAGCTTCGGAACCGTTCAGTCACCGAGACTATGGAGGGAAAACATGACTGGAATTTCTCGTCGCAACTTGCTCAAGGGCGCTGCCTTTAGCGCCGCCGGCGTGGCCGCGCTCGGCTTGGCCGGATGCGCGCCGCAGACCGAGGCCACCAAGGCCGACGCGGCGCTGGCCGAAACCGGCGAGGCCGCCAAGCACACCTGGGAAGTGAAGCCCGAGCCCATCGCGGCCGACCAGATCTCCCAGACCGTCGACACCGAGGTGCTCGTCATCGGCGGCGGCTACTCCGGCACCTGCTGCGCCCTTTCGGCGGCCGAGAACGGCGCCAAGGTCATCCTGGTGGAGAAGGACGCCGTGCTGAACGGCCACGGCGTGGGCGGCACCGGCGCCATCGCCTCGCGCGCCCTGGACGACCTGGGCCTTAAGTTCGACAAGTCCCTGGAGATGGAGCGCTGGGTGTCCACCTGCGGCAACCGCTGCCGCGAGTCGCTCGTGGGCAAGTGGTTCCGCGAGTCCGAGCGCTGCATGAACTGGTTCCTCGACATGGCCGAGGCCAACGGCGCGAAGTGCATGGTCACCGTGGGCTCCAACTCCACGGTGCACCCCGAGATCGCCTGCTACCACTTCATGAGCGGCGGCCCCATCTTCGAAGAGCACACCATGGCCGACTTCGTTGAGTACATGTTCGAGGCCGAGGCCCTGAAGGCCGGCGCCGAGTTCGTCTACGAGATGCCCGCCGTGCAGCTGGTGCAGGACGAGTCCGGGAAGGTGACCGGCGCCATCTGCCAGAACAAGTCCGGCGAGTACGTGCAGTACAACGCTTCCAAGGGCGTGGTGCTCGCCACCGGCGACATCAGCTACAGCGACGAGTACATCAACGAGTTCGCCCCGGTGGCCAACCGCGTGTTCACCCGTCTGTGCTCCGACCAGGGCAACGTGGGCGACGGCCACAACATGGCCGCCTGGGCCGGCGGCGCCTTCCAGGAGGGCCCCTGGCCGACCATGATGCACCCGCAGGCCGCCGCCACCTTCCACGGCCCCTTCCTGTTCGTGAACCCCGACGGCAAGCGCTTCATGAACGAGGCCACCTGGGTTCAGGGCAAGTGCCTGGGCGTCATGTACAACGGCGGCGCCGACCATGCCTGGTCCATCTTCGATGCCAACTGGCAGAACGACCTTCTGGGCTCGCTTGAGCACGGCGGCGGCATGTTCTGGGACACCTTCCGCCCCTACGGCTCCGACTACCAGGCGGCCGTGGACGGCCACACCAAGACCGTGGAGAACGGCCTGACCGAGGTGCCGGACTACTACAAGCGCGCCGACACCCTGGAGGAGCTGGCCGAGCTGATCGAGGTGGATCCCGCCGAGCTGAAGGCCACCGTCGAGCGCTACAACAAGCTGTGCAAGGCCGGCGAGGATACCGACTTCTTCAAGGAGAACCACTTCCTGTTCCCCATCGAGCAGGGCCCCTTCACTGCCTGCATGGTGGCGCCCGGCCTGCTCTCCGTCGTGGGCGGCATCCACATCTCCGATAACTTCGAGGTGCTGAACGAGAACAACGAACCCATCCCCGGCCTGTACGCCATCGGCAACTGCGCCGGCGACATCTACGCGGTGGACTACCCCATCAACATCCAGGGCAACAGCCACGGCCGCTGCCTGGTGCAGGGCAAGTGCCTCGGCGAGCAGCTGGCCGGCGTGTACCAGGAGATCTAGTGTCTGCGAAGACGCTGAAGTCCGAGGTGGCCGCTGCTGCGGTGGCCACCTCCGGCTGTGGGCCGGAAGGCGTGGAGGTCGTGGAAGGCGCAGAGGTTGAGCAGGCGTTCGGGCGCTTGTGTTAGCGCTACCGTAATAATCGCCGATTGGGCCCCCGCTTCCCGCCAATCGCGCCACCGCACAGGCGCCGATCGCGCTACCGGACTTTGGCCGGCGGCGCCCCCGGCGCCGCAAGGTGTAGGCTCCCGACGTCTCCGGACGGAAGGAGCCCCGATTGGAAAGGAACATCATGGGAGAGTTCGACATGTACAGGCAGGCGGGCACCACGCCCAACTTCACCGACATCGCCCGGCGCTACGGCATGAACCGGCACACGGTGGCCAAGTACTGGAAGGCCGGCGGCCAGGTGGAGGACGCGCGCAGGTGCCGCCCGAGCGGGCTGGACCGCCACAGGGAGGTCATAGAGGCCAAGGCGCAGCTGCCCGGCGCGACCAAGCGCGGCATCTACGAGTACCTGATCGACCGCTGCTACGCCGGCGAGGAGCCGCCGGCCTACAACACGCTCACCAAGTGGATGCGCCGCAACGGCATCGAGTGCGGGCGCCCTCCGGAGGGCCCCGAGCCCCACCCCCGCTTCGAGACGGCGCCCGGCGAGCAGATGCAGTTCGACTGGAAGGAGTCCCTGCGCATGGCCGACGCCGACGGCGAGGTGTTCGAGTTCAGCGTCTTCGCGGCCACGCTGGGCTACTCCCGGCTCCACCGGTTCGTCTACTCCAGGACGCGCACCGAGGACGACGTCATGGCGTGCCTGCTGGCGGTGATGGCGGCCAACGGCGGCACCGCCCGCACGCTGGTCACCGACAACATGTCCTCCATCGTCTCGTCCACGGCCTCGGGGCGGCGCGTCTCGGCGCGCTTCGCCCGGTTCGCCGCCGCGGCGGGCTTCGAGCTGGAGCTGGCGCGGCCGAGGAGCCCGCAGACCAAGGGCAAGGTGGAGTCCTCGAACCGGTTCCTGTCGCGGCTGGCCGTCTACGAGGGCGACTTCCGCGGCGAGGAGGGGCTCGTGGCCGCCATCGCGCGCATCGAGGCGCGGTGCAACACCGAGCCCAGCGCGTCGACCGGGGTGCCGCCGGCGGTGCTGTTCATGCGGGAGAAGGAGGAGCTGCGCAAGGTCGGCAACATGGGGCTTCTGGAGTCGATGGTGGCCGACGTCTCCGTCCAGGCCGTGCCCCCCACGATGCTCGTGCGCTGCCGGGGCCGCGAGTTCTCGGTGCCCAGGCGCTGCATAGGGAGGAGGGTCAAGGTGCTCGCGATGCCGTCGGGCCAGGTGAGGGTCGAGATGGCCGGCGAGACCGTGGCCGTCCACGACCTGTCGGCCCCGGGAGGGCCGCTGGTCTACGACCCGGCGCACTACGCCGAGGCCCTGGCCGCGAAGGCCCGCTACGCCGACGCCGACATCGAGGCGGCCGCCCGCGCCAACCTGGAGCTGCTCGGCAGGCTCGGGGAGGGGTCGCTGTGAGCGCCCGGGACGAGGGCGGCGCCTACGCCCGCATACGCGAGAACCTCTCGGAGCTGGGGCTGGACGCCATGGCGGCGGGGCTGCCCCACTGGATGTCGGCGGTGGCCGCCGGCGAGGCCGACTTCGCCTCGGCGATGCTCGCCATGACCTCCGAGGAGGCCGAGGCCAAGCGCCGTCGCGGGACCGACCGCAAGGTGCGCGCCGCCGGCTTCCCGTTCGTCAAGACGCTGGCCGACTTCGACTTCTCCTTCCAGCCCTCCATACCCAGGGCCGTCGTGGACGACCTGGCCACGCTCAGGTTCCTGGACGCGGCCGAGAACGTGGTTCTGGTCGGCAGCCCGGGCGTGGGCAAGACCCACATCGCGGTGGCGCTGGGGGTGGAGGCGGTGCGCGCCCGCAAGGAGGTGCGCTTCACCGACTGCGCGGCGCTGGTGCGCGACCTGAAGGACGCCTCCTCGCGCGGCATCCTGGCGAAGAGGCTGAAGTACTACGCCCACGCGACGCTGCTCATCATCGACGAGCTCGGCTACCTGGACGTGGACGAGGAGGGGGCCGACCTGCTGTTCCAGCTCGTCTCGGCCCGCTACGAGCACCGCTCCACGGTCATCACCACCAACGTGGCCGTGGGCCTTTGGGCCGACGTGTTCGGGGACGCGGTGACCGCCGCGGCCATCGCCGACCGGGTGTGCCACCACTGCACGATGCTCAAGATAACGGGGCGGTCCTACCGCATGAAGGACCTGCTGGCCGAGGCGGCCGACGGCGACGGGCTGCCCGAGAGGGGGCAGTCGTGAGGGCCGCGGACGCCGCGGGGTGGCTGGCCGCGTTCGGCGCAGAGGACGTCGCGGTGACGGTCAGGTTCCCGCAGCTCGGCGGATGGGAGGTCACGAGCTGGGCGGTCGCGCCCGGGGACGCCGAGGGCTCCCCGGCGCTGGAGGTTGAGATCTGGGCCGCGGACTTCGACTACCCCGCGGTCGAGCGCGCCCTGGGCGGCGGCCCGAGGTAGCGCGGGCGGCCAAAGTGCGGTAGCGCCCCCGGCCGGGAACCGGGGGCGCCGCCGGCGGGATAGAGTGGCGCGTTCGGCTGATTTTGCGGTAGCGCTAACAGCTTGGAGCATCTGTACGCCCAGCTGCCGGCGATGGAAGAGAAAGGCGCGGCCTTGGCGCGCGCCCGCTCTGCCGCCACGGTGGACGGCCTGGCGAAGGCGGCGGCCTATCGGGCGGCCGAGCTTGTCCGGGCCGACGCGTTGGTGACCGAGGCGGAGGCCCGCGTGAGCGCGGCCGAAGCCGAGGGAGAGCAGGCAGCAGGGGAGGCGCGTCTGGCGCTCATGGCCGCAGGCACCCAGCGAGGTCTGCGCGTGGGGCCGGCCCAGAACGCCGAGCAGGCCCTGGCCCGAGCGTTGGAGGCGAGTCCCTTCGACACGGTCGAAGAAGCCCGCGCGGCTCTGCTGCCAGCGGAATCGCTCGCCGCGCTGTCCGCCGAAGTGGAGGCCTACCAGGCCGCCTACGCCGCAGCGTTGGCCGTATGTCAGCAGCTGGAAGACTGCGAAGAACCGGAAGGTCTGGAGCAGTCGACCGCTTCCTAGCCGTTAGAAGGCCGCGAGGTTCCAAAGACTCCTCGATCTACGAGGGCCTGCGGAGCCTTAGTTCGCCGACCTCCGACCAATTCCGCGCGGGCGCTTCCCTCCCTGCGCCCGCTCCCTTTACGAGCCGCCCGCCTCCCCGGGCGGCTTTTTTGGTCGGCATGACCTCCTCGCCCGCTTCGACATCACCGGCTTCAGCGGCGCCGATGCAGCCGCCTTCTCCGAAGCCCCGAGCCCCCAGCGTCACCCAGCCCGCCCACGCTTTCATGAGGTTAAGGGTTGCGCGAGAATCCTGGCCAAAAAAGGGTCATCAACTGGCATTGCGGGCTCCTTTTTTGGCCACCGCATTGCCTTTCGCGAAAGTTGGTTGCGCCTGTTCTGTATTTCCCCTGATCAGAGGATTGCGATTGGTTGCTCGTCGCGGAGATGCTAGGCGCTGACGCAGCTTGCAGGCGATTTTTGGCCAGAATGTCGTTCCGAGGCTCTGGCAAGAGCAGTTGGTGGCTCTTATTTGCCCATCGGCGTCGACGACTTCTGATGCTTCGGGCGCGACCTGGATCCGACGTTCCCCTGCGCCGAGGCGTGGGACTGCATTTGTTTTTTACCCGAGTCGTCGGGGGCTTTCCTCTTGCGGAGGGATGAGGCCCTTGGAGCGGAACAGCTCGGCGGCGGCCATGTCGCGGTTGCGGTAGGGGAAGGGGCGACCCGCGATGAGGCAGCCTATGAACTCGTTTAAGAACGTCGGATCGGGTTCGACGCCGAGCGGGATGTTGCGGTAGTTGGCCCGCACGAGCGCGTTGCGGAACTGCAGCGACGATCGGTCGAAGGCCTCGCTGCAGTCTTGGGGAAACCCATGGAAGTGCAGCAGCTGCTGGAGGAACACGGCGACGGTGCGCGTGTTCCCTTCGGCGAAGGGGTGAATCTGCCAGACGCGCGCGATGAAGTCGGCCACCGAGGCGATGTAGGCGGTGTAGTCGCCGTCCTGCGCGGGCGCGGGGCTGAACTCCGAGAAGGCGGTTTCCAAATCGTCCTCGAGGGAGGCGTAGTCCCCGTAGGCCACCGACTCCCGTGCGAGGACGAACTCGCGCTTCGAGATGTTGTAGTCGCGGTAGTGCTGCTCGTAGAAGGGCTCTTCCATAAGGCCGCGGAAGAGGCGACCGTGGATGGCGCGCAGGGTGGCGGGGGAGAAGGTGAACCCGTTGGAGTCCAGAGCGTCGCAGATGCGGGCGCTCACGAGGTCGGCCTCCTGGGAGTAGCGGTTGACGCCGCGCTCGACCTTCTGGTCGTAGTAGTCGTCTACGATGTCGCTCAGCTCGCGGGCGCTGATGTCGCCGGCCACGTAGCGCTCGGCCGCCTCGTCGAAGGCGGCGCTGGTGGTGAGCCCGTCGACGGCCTGCAGGCCCCGGGCTCCGCGCACGCGTCGGTCGCGCACCTCGTGGGAGTAGGGCTCTTCGTAGCGCTCGTATTCCGATCCCGTGCCCACGGGCCTCCTTCCTGCTGATGGCTTCGGGCTATTGTAGCATGGGCCGCTGTTCTCTCTCCGCTACCGCACGTCGCCTTGCGTGGATCTCAGCAGATCGGATAGCTCGTTGCGCGAGTGGATATCGAGCTTTCTGTAGATATTGTTCATGTGCGTGTTTACGGTTCGGACGGAGATGATCAGATCGCCAGCGATATCGCTCACGGTACGGTTATGGGCAAGCATGACGATGATCTCGTGCTCGCGTGGGGTGAGTCCATAGGTTGCGGTAATGGCGTCGCAGCATTGGCAAATACGTTCGTCGTGAACAAGCTGTGCTGGTTTTTTGTCGAGGCCCCAAAGAGTATCGACTTTTCGGTCATCGATCATCCAGAAGGCGATCCAGATAATGGAAGTGACAACGATGAGGGCGATTATCGAGAACAAGAGCGGCGATGGGTTGGCCATCATGCAGATGGCTTTCCCTGCGAACGCTCCCAGTGCAAGACCAATGCAATTGCTGGCTATACCCTGGGCGAGAAGCGGGCGAGCAGGTATTTGGACTCGCCGAATGATCTGACAGAGAAGCGTGAAGAACGTCAAGACAAAGTAATCGATGCCAATCCACGTGATCGTGCATGAGATGGCGGGCACCTGGAAACCAATGACGGGGAGGGCGAGGAAGCCCATGGCAAGTGAGGGCGTCACGATGAATTTGAGTCCCCAGCTCAGACTGCCTCTTTTGTGCAGGATGTTTTCTATAGTGATAAAGAGTGCGGCCGAGGCTAGAGGTCCTAAGAGGCGCAGGGACTGAAGAGCAGACGCGCTTTCCGGGATCGACGAGATACACTCAAGGAGCAAGGCGAAATCAAACGCGAATAGAAGCGATCCTGCGAGCAAGATCCAAGGAGTTGCGCCGTGGGGGGCATGCTCTTTCGCAATGGTTTGGGCATAGGGTTTGTTGCCAGAGGAAATTGGCTTCGTTTTTGCAAAGACGACAGCTGAGACAAGGGGTAAGACAAGTTGAAGTACAGCGTATTTCGCAGAAGGTAGGGTGGCGCCGAGCAAGTATGCCAAGCCGTTGACCGCAACATCGACAACGAGGGCGAGAGGAACAATAAGTGATGGTTCGTCCGAGTTGCCGGCGATTTTCGACAGCCACTCGAGGAAGAGCGGCGCGGATGCGAATCCGGCAACGAGTAGCAGAAGAACTCGCCATGATGATTCCTCTGTATAAAGGGGGATGACGCGCGCTATGAAAGGCAGCACGCTCATGCACAGCGCAGATGCCCAGACGATTCCCCTGGGCGCTCTCTCCTTTTGGCGTCTTTGTTTCAGCAGGAGGGCGATGAGAGCCAGGCCGCAGCCTAGAGAGATGAAGCATCTCTCGGAAGGAATCATGGAGGTGGCTGAAGGGCTTGCTCCCGGCGATGCCAAGTAAAACGAATCCGTCCAAGCCCACCAAAGGCCAAAGCCCATGGCGAGCAGCGCAGACGATGCGCTAATAGGCAGTGTTATTCTGGCTTCCTTGTCTTCCGGTTGTTCCGCCATGGCTCCCCCTCTGCTTCAGTTGAACGATTCCGAGTATACGGGTTGTTTTTTTCTTCGCCTACGTAATGGTTGCGTAGATGCGTGAAAAGACCCGTCTGTTTTGCTCAAGACGAATGCGTTAGCCGAGATTAGGGTTGATAGTGCAGCGAAATAGTAAGGAGGTGGTTCCGCAGGAGGCTGTGTCTATGAACAACTTCTATGAGAAGGAGGAGAACTAATGAAAAGAAAACGCATCGTCGGAATAATCGTTCTGATGCTGTCGTTGGCTGTCTTCTGCCTGGCAGCTTGCCAGCCGCAAACGCGCGAGGTGGAAGCTGTCGAGCCTGAGCCAACCACCTTGGCTCAATCGGGATCGACAGAGCGTGACCCGGGTTTTTTCCCCGAGGCCGACTATACGACAAACTTTATCAATGCTGGGAATCGCGGTTGCGGGTCTTGCCACGGCGACGATTTGTACTCGCTCGTTTCAGGGTATCGGCAGCATCTGCCCTACAAAGATCTGGCAACCTATGGGCAGGGGACGAAGGTCACCGACTGCATGACGTGCCATCGGCCGCAAGCTATCGGTGGCGGCCCCATGATTGGGGAAGCGATTCATCAGGCCCATTACAATAACCAGGCATTCACGGGCAACTGCTTCACGTGTCACGCGACCACCAATGATGGGGAGTTGGTTCTCTTCGACGAGTACATCTACACCGGTGAGCTGGGTGGTTTCCCTGAGAACGTCGGTAGTCCCGAATGGCAGGAATGGATTGCCCTGCGCGGAAATGTGTCGGGAGGAGACACCATCGCGGGCATCAACGTGGTCAATGATTGGCAGCTTGACAAAGTTGAGCTAGACCAGCGCACATCTTCTCTCGAGGACTTGTTTTGCAGCGTCAACGGGCAGGTCGAAAATATCGATGTTGCTTCCTACGAGTTGAAAGTAGGCGGTGGCGTGAACAGCCCTCGCACTTTCACGCTTGATGAATTGAAGGCGCTTGGAGAGGTGACCAAGGGAACTTGCGCCATCTGCGCCGGCAATGGATTCGATTGCACCCAGGTAGGTAATATCGAGTACACGGGTGTTCTGCTCGAAGATGTGATTGAGGCGTGCGGTGGCTTGAAGGACGGCATGGTCACGGTGCAGCGCTCGACGGCCGACGGCTTCATGAACGGGTTGTACAGCCAGATTGAAGAGGATCTTGCCGAGGGGGCCATGCTCGCCTGGGCCCAGAATGGAGAGCCTCTTTCCCCGGAAGAGGGCGCACCGTTGCGTTACGTGGTTCCCGGATGGCCCGCCTATTCATGGACGAAGTATCTCACGCAAATTGACTTCATTGGGGAGGAGCGTCCCGACAAGACGGGCTGGAACGATTGGTACACAGGTTTCCCGCCCGAGGGATCCGATATCTACAACCAGATTTGCGATCCGCTGGACAGTGCCTTCTGGACTCCGAGCAAGGACGGCCAGACCTACAAGTTAGGCGATACGGTAACGTTGGAAGGCTATGTGTGGGCGGCGCAGTGCGACGAGCACCACACCTCGGCAGTGCGCTTCAGCGCCGACTACGGCTACAGCTGGACTGATATCGAAGTTCCTGCCGATTTCGATGGAGACCAATGGGTGTATTTCACGGCAAAGTGGACGCCTACGGAGCCCGGCGTGTACATGTTGTCGGTGAAGCCTGGCGATGCGGGCGGCTTCGATACCCAGACTGCCGCGTCGGTGTATGTGGTTGTGGAAGAGTAGGAAGGGGAGATCATGAGCAAGACTGTGAAAAAGGCCACGGCAGTTGTTGGTTGCGCAATGCTTGCGAGTAGTGCCATAGTTGCGCCAGCCATGGCCATTGAGTCGAATGGGACTTGTGACGCGGTCGCGATCCAAGATGTCTCGCAGGAAGCTGTTGCGACGGAGAGCCATGATGCTGTTTCCAAAGTTGTCGGTACGTTCGTCTATACGCAGGATTCGCTAAGTTCGAACGAGTACATTAGCGGCATCTTCTCCAAGGCCGCTGCGACACTTTGTGCGTCTTTGCCCGACTACGCGGTTCGCAGCGTGGCAAGCGATCTGAGAGTGAGCGGCATCGACGGGCTTTCGTGGACGGTTCCCGAGCAGATGCTCGAGGAGGGGGACTCGGCCAAGATCATCGGGTGCTCCTGCGCTTCCAATGCTCCGGGTGGCGGGGCGGTAGCGCAAGCTGAAGTCTCGGGGGTGAGCCTTGAGGCTCTGGTAGCACTTGCCCAATCTCGGTAAATAGCAAGCCTCCCCTCTACTTGCTATTTCATGAATCGGCCCGGTCGGCCCGCGTTGGCGGGAAGGTCGGGCCGATTTAGCTGTCGGCTTTGCTTATCTGAGATGCCTGCGGTTTAGCCCGCAGTTTCGCCGCTGCACTAAGCCCCCAGCGCCTCTTCCCAAGCGGTTTCCTTGAAGCCGGGGATGACGGTGGCGGCGGTGATGAGCAAGGGGCGCTTTACGAGCATGCCGTTGGTGGCGAGCAGGGCGTACTGCTCATCTTCGGGCATGTCGGGCAGCTTCTTCGACAGCTCCATCTCACGGTAGAGCATACCACTCGTGTTGAAGAAGCGCTTGAGGGGGAGCCCGCTTCGCTCGTGCCATGCGCGAAGCTCGTCGGCGCTGGGGTTGTCCTCCACGATGTGGCGCGTCGTATAGCTCACACCATGCTCGTCAAGCCATTTTTTGGCCTTCTTGCAGGTGGAGCACTTCGGGTATTCCAGAAACAGGACTTCGTTGGACATGGAGCCTCCCTCCTTCAAGCCCCGAAATTCGCCGCATGCTCGGCGATGAATGCGGTGGCGTCCGCAAGGTTCACATGACAGTAGCCAAAAGGGTTTTTGCCAAGATAGTCCTGATGATAGTCCTCGGCCGGATGGAAGTTTGCGAGCAGTGCAGCTTCCACACGTGGCTGTTTTCCGGCTTTGCGCGCAAGCTCCATGAGCAATGATTCTGCTGCACGAGCATCCGCCGGGTCCGTCCAGTAGATTCCGGTGCGATACTGCGTGCCCACGTCATTGCCCTGGCGGTTGAGTGAGAAGGGATCGATAGTGCGCACGTAGGCCTGCAAGAGCAGCGGCAGCGAGATTACGTCAGCGTCATAGGTGACCTTCACGGCTTCGGCTGCGTTTGTCGCGCCCGTGCGTACGTCCTCGTAGCTCGGATTCTCGACGCTCGCATTTACGTAGCCGACCTCGGTATCGATGATTCCGGGGAGCTTCTTCAGATACGCCTCGGTGCCCCAGAAGCACCCGCCGGCAAGGTATATTTCACGTGCGTCCATGATGCCTCACTAGCGAAATATCTCGTCGTGATTTCCCGTGCGTTGAAAATACGCGACATCATCGCGAACCGCCCATACGAGCAGCCAATCGCCTGCATTGCAGACATGGCATTCGTTGGAACCATCCCATGCACCGCCGAGCGTGTGCATGTCATGCCGACGAATGAGTTCTTCGCGTGACTCGATCGTGTTTTCGAGGATGAGCTTGATAACCGGCCGCAGGGCACTCGTATCAACGTGCTTCTTTTGCAGCCTCTTGATATCGCGCAAGATGGCGGGTGCAAAATCAGAATCCAGCATGGACTATATCCCCAATGCCTCGAATAGCTCTTCGGCTGTCTTGAAGCGACCACCCTTACCACTTGCGATCATCTCGTTCGTCTCGCGGATGGCCTCGAGGCTCTCCTCGTTGGGCTCTTCCTCGCAAAGGTCAAGCGGGATGCGTCTCGTTCGCGCAATCTGCGCCCAGAGGGCACGAGTGACACTTGCCAAATCGAGGCCGTAGAACTTGGCGACCTCTGCCGCCTCGTTCTTAATGTTTTCGTCTACGCGTATCGCATATGTCGTACTCATGATGTCCTCACTTCATGTTTACATTTGTTATACATATAATAACATTTGCAAACATCCGAAACAATCACGCGAATGACTAAAGGCAAGCCGTGAGATAATGCGCTGCAAGAATCAACTAGCCCCGAAGGGTATTTCATGATACGGGTTACTGACTTACAGTGCGTGGGCGGCGACATCGCGCAGGCCCCAGCGCTCGACGTGGCGGATGTCATCGCATTCGAGCAGCGCATCGCACGGGACGGCACATCGCTTTTGGAGCTCATGACACGCGCGGGAACCGCTCTTGCTCGCGCGGTCGAAGTGCACGCTGTGCCCGGCGCTGCGGTTGTCATCCTTGCGGGTTCGGGCAACAATGGCGGCGATGGGTGGGTGGCCGCATGCGCACTTGCCGCGGCAGACTGCAACGTGACGCTCGTTAGCAAGACCGTTCCCGAAGAGCTGATGGCGGAGCCGGCCCGTACGGCTGCGTTCGAGTCTGCATCTACTGGCAGCTTTGACCTTGCCATTGCCCCGGCGGATACGGAGCTGGCACGGTTGCTCGACAACGCCGACGTCATCGTCG
>OHUG01000332.1_pt1 | contig 22952 bp, 19 predicted proteins | sample 1579161 | NCBI WGS metagenome assembly OHUG01 (sample SAMEA3882514, study PRJEB24775) | human gut metagenome | biome: human-associated habitat; feature: intestine environment; material: feces | place: Netherlands | collected 2009/2010 | reverse complement strand
TTCGACGCGAAAACGGGCCGACGTGTCTTTTGCGGAAACGTTGCGGGCCGTCTTTCCCCTCGGCTTTCGTGGGCTATCATGATGTGAAAACCCGACGAGAACAGGAGTCGTATCTATGCAGGTAGAACTTCTTTACCATACTCCCGATCCCGAGCGAGCCATCGCCACGGCGGCGCGCCTGTGCTATGCGCCCGTCGGCGCGTCCGAGCTCATGGAAACCATGCCCCCCGAAAGAATTCAGAGCGTGCTTTCCACCATTATGAAAAGCGGTCATTTTTCGACGCTTGAGCATGTGAGCTATACGTTTGCAATCGACGGAGTCTCTCGTGCTATGACGCACCAGCTGGTACGTCACAGGCTGGCAAGCTTCAATCAACAGTCGCAGCGCTATGTGAAATTCAAGGACGGGCTGAACACGATTAAGCCGGCAAGCATTGCCGAAAACGAAGAGGCGAGCGCATTGTTCGACGAAGCCGTAGACGCCACGGTCGAAGCATACCAGAAACTTCTCGATGCCGGTGTTCCCGCCGAGGATGCGCGCTATCTGCTTCCCAACGCTGCCGAGACGAAGATTGTGGTCACCATGAACGTGCGCGAGCTCCTTCATTTCTTCGAGCTGCGCTGCTGCAACCGCGCCCAATGGGAGATTCGCGAACTTGCGCACAAAATGCTTGAGCTGGTGCGTCCCACCGCGCCGTATGTATTTATGGATGCGGGCCCGTCCTGCGTGCGCGGCGTGTGTTCCGAAGGCAAGATGACCTGCGGAAACCCCTATCCGAAAGTGGTGCGTCCGTAGTGGGAAAAAGCGAAACGAGGCGCGCCTTCTCCGAAGATGGGGCGCATAAGACCCATGTGGGCGGCCAGGCTTTGATTGAAGGCGTGATGATGCGCGGCAAGTATAATTGGGCCGCCGCCGTGCGCGAGCCGAGCGGCTCGATCTATGTCGAGGAGCACGACCTTGCAAGCGGCAAGAAAAAGAACGGCTGGCTGTACTGGCCTATTGTTCGCGGATGCCGCGCATTCGTGGAGAGCCTGGTCCTAGGGTATAAAGCCCTCGAAATCGCCGCGCTCCACGCGTTCAACGACGATACCGTGCCCGATTCTTCGGAGGATGAGCCGTCGCGGTGTCGAGTTCAGGATGATGGGGACCGCCCGGATGCTCCTTTGGAAGACGAAGCGCCGTCTTGCCTCCGAGCTTCTGCCGACGACGCCCGCGGCGCCGCATCGCAGGACGCGAAGTCTGAGGAGGATTCCTTCGAATTCGGCAAGAAGGAAATGGCCGTTTCCATGGTGCTCGGCCTCGTGCTCGGCGTGGTACTTTTCATCGTCGCCCCAGCGCTCATAGCCAATTTCATCGTGGGGGAGTATGACAGCAACACGCTTGCTTGGAATATCGTAGACGGCATCGTGCGCGTGGCCATTTTCGTGTTCTACATATGGCTGATCGGCCGTATGGAGGATATCAAGCGCATGTTCGGCTATCACGGTGCGGAGCACAAGACCATCCATTGTTTTGAACACGGCCTTGCGCTTACGCCGGAAAACGCAAGAAGCTTCCCCCGTCTTCATGTGCGGTGCGGCACGGCGTTTCTTATCATGGTCATGATCATTGCCATCCTGGTCTACACAATCACGCCCCTCAACGCGCTTATCGCGGCATGGGGCGTGCCCGACGGGCCTGTCAAGCTCGCGCTTGTCATTGCGGTACGTATCGCTTTGATGCCGGTGATTGCCGGAATCAGCTACGAGATCACGGTGAAGTGGGCGGGCAGCCATCCGGAAAACCCTTTGGTCAAGGTCATTCTGTGGCCTGGTATGCAGATGCAGAAGCTTACAACGCGTGAACCTGATGACGGCCAGATTGAATGTGCAATCGCCGCTATGCGCAAGGTTCTCGAGCGCGAGGATGCCGAAGCGGCGAAAGAAGCGAACGTGTTGGCCGGGTAGCGCCGAAAAGTGGTGATAACGGGGTTTTCGGCGGTCTGCGGTGCGGCTGCGTCTTGTGCGGCAACGCCGTTGTCCGCTAAGCCGCATGCGTTCGCGCAGAGCGCCGATGGCCTTTCAATATGCGAGAAGCCCCTCGATCCGTGTGTCGCTTCGGATCGAGGGGCTTCTCTTTACCGGGCTTGCGCCTGGGTTTTAAGGAGGCAAATTAACGTAGCGTTACCGGCCAGCAGGACTCGTTTCCTTCGAGACCCATGGCTTCCAGAATATGGAAGAACGCCGATTCGTGATGCGTGATGGCGGTGCTTGACTTCATATCTCTCTCCTCCTCGGGAGCTAGCTTGTCTCTGCACCTCCTTACTATACCCTCCTCGTTTCTTTTATCAATATCTAAAAAATTGATAGGTACTATAATTTAATTTGATAATGCTTTTAATGGAGATTGATAGTACATTATGAAGAAATGCGCTGATGAGCGTCTGTTTTCGAGCTATGGCCTTGGGGGAATGGTCGATAGGGGGAACAATGGGGGAGCGACCGAAATGCGCCAAAGAAGACGTCCTGGCGCTTATGGACGATGAGAGGCTCCGCCGCCTGAGGTCTGCGGCCGATGTCGGTTTGCTGCTTTACGAAGACCTCGACGACTACGAGCTTCCCGAGGGCTATGATAAAGACAGCGTATGGAAGCTTCTAAGCGCAATTCGCAAGCAGGCGGCCGTGTTCTTGCCCGGCGATCCCCACCGATCGGCCGACTGCTGGTTCGTCACCACGACTTCGCTTGCCCTCGATTCGAAAATGCTCGAGATTCGCTGCAAAACGGGCTACCCGCTCGATAGGGATATCGACGTCCTGAAGGGCTCCCCTTTTTTGACGCGTTCTATTGAAAGAACACTCGCCCGCGCCCTCGAAGCCGAGGGGGCGCTTGTCTCTGACGAGCGAATCCATGATATCTTCGCCGGTCGACGAACCCCTCGTTCTCCGCTCGATCGCGTTATCAGCAACTATATCGAAATCAGCAGCAACGCCGACGATCTTGCCATGAGAGAAATCACCCATGGCCTTATCGAGACAATCTACTATCGGCTCATAGAGGGTGTCGATGTCGAGAATATCCCACGCCGCGAAAAAGTCTGTCCGCTCGACGATCGGATTCAGCCCCCCGATAGCGCCTCATGCATCGACGCCATATGCCGCAGGGCTCGGATGGGAAACGAAGGGGAGATGAGGTTCGGCCCCATTCAGCGCATCATTAGCATAACGTGGTATTTCTGGAACTTCGACATATTCCCGTGCCTGAACTCCCTCGTCGGCGTGCTTCTGCGGAACGTCATTGCCATCAAATGGGGGTATCCCGTGCTGAGCTGGGTTCCGGTTGGGTACTATCCGTTTGGAGACCTCAACACCCCCCTGATGGAGTCCGTCTTTAAAAGCTGGTCGGTCGACTACGGCTTCGGCTTCGATTTCACGTCGTATTTCATCATGTACACGAGGTTCTACCTCAAAGAGGTCGATCGTCTGGAGAAGACGCTCTACCAGCTTAAGAACCTGAACGACCGTATTGGCGCCATGTTCGATTTCCCCATGAACGATCGGCAGAAATCTATCATCTCGGCGCTTTGCAAGGAGCCAAATGCGGCATTGCGCATAGGCCCGCATCAGCGTACGTTCGCCGTTGCCTACGCAACGGCTCGCGCGGATTTCCTGAATCTAGAGCGTCATGGATGCCTGGTGAGGGAGCATGAAGGGAAGGCGTTTGTCTTCAAGGCCTGCCCTGCGTTGCGCGAATCCGTCATTCATCTCGGAGAAGCCGCCACAGAATAGCACGTATCGAAGGCTGCACATCGTTTGATCCGTTGCGTTCCGAAGGCTTCGTCTGCGTTCGAAGGATTGTCGCGCGTGTTGCTGACTCTGGCGCGCGCACTGCAAGCTCGGCGTATCTGTCGGGCGCGATGCCGGCTGTCGCTTCGTCGGCCTAAGGTCGGCTTGGCGCCCTTTCTACCAGCTTTCTTTGTTCGGAAGCGAACGGCCGTGTCCGAAGTGGATGGTTGCCTCTCCAAACGACGAGATGCGCTGCGCGCTTGCCCTGGCATCTTCGCCGTTACCGTAGAACATGGCGCTTGATGGGTAAACCAGGTTCATGAGCGCATCCCCCACGAAAAGGGCAGGATGTCCCGACTGCCCCTGCGTTACGAACCCTATGGAGCCTTTCGTGTGGCCCGGAAGCTCGATGACGTAGATGTCGGGAAAGCCGAAGTCTACGAGAGTCGTGCCTTCTTCGAGGAATTTTGCTGGACGGAAATCCTCTATTGTCTCGTTTTCGAATCCGCGTTGCGAGACCGAGAGGACGGCCCTGCCTATGGCGGTGTCGGCCTGCATGGCCTCGGCGCAATTGCTCTGGATGAGGGGGAGGTCTTTTTCGCTCATTACAATGGGGACGTTGAGTTCGTTTGAGAGAAAGGCGGCGTTTTGCACATGGTCGTAATGCCCGTGCGTAAGCGCTATGGCACGCATGTCAAAATTGCGACATGCTTCAAGGATGCGGTCGCGGTAAGCGGTCTTGCCGGTGTCTATGAGCACCGCTTCGCCGTTGCGATGGATTAAAAAGCAGTTGGCGCTGCCGGCTTTCATGAGTTCGATATGGCATGGCTCCATGCGCAGCCCCCGTTTCCTGTGTGCACCCATATAAGGCTACTATGCGATTTCGAAGAGTTCAAGACATGGTTCGGGGCGGGTTTAGCTACCATGCCGCCTTGGATGCATTGAGATATTCGGCCGTCGCGTCTGGCGGGGCCGACATGGATAGGAGGACCATGAGCAAGTTTTTCGCAGACCGCGTTCGCGGCCTGGTTTCGTTGTTTGCATGCGTCGTTTTTGCGGCTGCCTTGTCGTGTACGGGGTGTACGTTTCTTGAGGAAGCGGCTTCTTCTCTGGAATCTCCCGTGTCTCTTGAGGCGACGGTGTCGGAATCGGAAACTCTCGATTCCGCGGCATATGCTTCGAGCAGTACAACCTTTGAGGAGGTGAACGGAAACGCTCCTTCGTTCAACGAATCGGACGTCGCCTATGCTCGGGAAAACGAAGGATTCGAATACTACGCACCCCTCGATTGGCAAGGTCGATGTACGGGTGCGGTCGCGTGTTTGGGCGAAGAGACTATGCCCAAGAAAGGCGAGAAGCGCGGTAACATTAGCAGCATCCATCCAAGCGGGTGGCATTCGGTCCGCTATGGGTTCATCGACGGGGAATCCTTGTACAACAGGTCGCACCTTATCGCTTGGAAGCTCGGAAACGAAAACGCGAACGACCGCAATTTGGTGACGGGGACGCGCTTCATGAATGCCGAGGGGATGCTGCCTTTTGAAGAGGAGGTCATTCGCTATATCGAGCGCACGGGAAACCACGTTCTCTACAGGGTGGTGCCTGTCTTCAGCGAAGACGAGCTGCTTTGCCGAGGGGTTCAAATGGAGGCGTTTTCCATCGAAGACGGTGGCGAGGGTGTCTCGTTCAACGTGTTCTGTCCCAATGTGCAGCCTGGCATAGCAATTGATTACGCTACGGGCGACAACGAGCTGGATTATCGGTAGCGCTAGCGAGTGATGGGGGCGATGGCCCTGACAACTGCGTCAACGGCCGAGCCTGCAAGGCTGCCGTCTTCGATGCGCATGATTATCTTGCCTTTGAACCCGTACTCGGTCACTTCGGAGAAAAAGATTTTCGGATCTTGGATAATGGGGGATATTTTCGCGGCGGCATCTTTGGTGGCTACGAGCAGGTCGGCCTTGACGTCGTCCATGGGTCGATTGCTCGTAACGGCGAAGGGAATGCTGATCTGGTTTATGGGAGGCAGCTGGACCAGGGATGTTTTCGAGATGATCGAGTTGGGGATGATGACGGTTTCGCCCCGCGCATTGGTAATGGTGGTATGACGCCAGCTTACGTCCTGTACAACGCCGGTTTCCGTTCCCACCTCGATATTGTCGCCCGGCTTCACGATGCGCATGATGGTCATTTGCACGCCGCCGATGAGGTTCGATAGCGTGTCTTGAAAGCCGAGCGAGATAGCGATGCCGCCGACGCCAAGGGCGGTGACGAGCGCGTTGGGGTTGATGCCGAAGCACGAGTCGAGGATGGTGCTGCCGCCTATGATCCAGATGACGGCGCGTACGATGTTCACGAAAATGCTGCTCGAGGGCAGGGGGTTGTCGTCTCGGTTGAGAAAAGCGCGAAGCCCTTTGGCGACGATGTGCGACACGGCGGCCGTGATGACGGCCAGGACAACAGCCCAGAAAATGTCTCTCACCCATTCCTGGGAGATGAATTCGACAACGTGTGCGAAAAGCTCATCCATGGCGTTCCCTTCGGTTTGGCATTGCGAATGAGGCGTTGGTCGGCAGAATATCACGCCTTAGAGGCACAGGCGCGAATCCGCTTTTTCTACATGCTCTTTTAAACAAGGTAACTTTCAGAAACCAAGACCTTTTTAAATTTCTTGCAAAAACCGTGAAATGGCTTATGAGAGCATATTTTTCAGCAGGTCGATACATGCTCTGTGATACAATGCAACAGCTTGTCAGCGACGGTTGACGAGCCCCGTCTCGAATAGGCGAGCGGGTAGACAACTGTAGGCCCCCGAGACATGTTGATTTAACCACCATGACGAAGGGTCCCCGTGCTTGAAAGGGGTCCGTTTTGACCGAAATCAAGAACACGTCCGTCATCGACTTCGAGGACATCTCCGACGACCAGATGAACGAGATGATCGATGGCACCCTGACCAACTTCGACGAAGGCGATCTGGTCAAGGGCACTGTCGTGAAGCTCGAGCATGACGAAGTTCTGCTCGACATCGGGTTCAAGAGCGAAGGCGTCATTCCTTCCCGCGAACTCTCCATCCGCAAGGATGCCGATCCTTCCGATATCGTTGCTCTCGGCGACGAAATCGAAGCTCTGGTGCTGCAGAAGGAAGACAAAGACGGTCGTCTGATCCTGTCCAAGAAGCGTGCTGAGTACGAGCGCGCCTGGATTCAGGTCGAAGAGAAGTTCAAGGCTGGCGAAGTTGTCACCGGCGAGGTCATCGAAGTCGTCAAGGGCGGCCTCATCCTCGATATCGGTCTGCGCGGCTTCCTGCCTGCGTCCTTGGTCGACCTTCGTCGCGTCAAGGATCTGGATATGTACCTCGGCACCGAAATCGAAGCACGCGTCATCGAGATGGATCGCAACCGCAACAACGTTGTTCTTTCTCGTCGCGTTCTCCTCGAAGAGGGCCGCAAGAACGAGCGTGCAGAGATTCTCTCCAAGCTCGCCAAGGGCATGCGTCTCAAGGGCACCGTTTCCTCCATCGTCGACTTCGGTGCATTCGTTGACCTGGGCGGCATCGACGGTCTGGTTCACATCTCCGAGCTTTCTTGGAACCATGTCAACCATCCCTCCGAGGTCGTCAAAGTCGGCGACGAGGTTGAGGTTGAGGTTCTCGACGTCGACCTGCAGCGCGAGCGCATCTCTCTCGGCCTGAAGCAGACCACCGAGGATCCCTGGCTGAAGCTCGTCGAGTCCTATCCTGTGGGCTCCATCGTTGACGGCAAGGTCACCAAGATCGTTCCCTTCGGTGCGTTCATCGAGCTCGGCAACAACGTCGAGGGCCTGGTTCACATCTCCGAGATGGCTGCCAAGCACATCGACACCCCGGCTCAGGTCGTCAAGGTCGGCCAGGAAGTCAAGGTCAAGGTCATGGAGATCAATCCCGACCGTCGTCGTATCAGCCTGTCCATGAAGGCTGCTGCCGACGAGCTCGGCTTCGAGATCGAAGTTGACGAGACCATTCAGGCTCCCGAGCCCCGTCAGCCCAAGAAGAAGGCTGAAAAGGCTGCTGACGCCGAATAATAAAGCGTTGCATGCCTGATGCGTTACGGCGCATCACTTCTTCAGGCGATATTTCGCGCATGAAAGCGACCCCTCGGGGTCGCTTTTTTTTGCGCGGGGCAGCGTTGCGAAGAGCACGCCGTGCCTCCGAGGACGTCGCCTTGCATGGCGAAGGGTCCCATGCTATTTCGTCATTTCCGTGCACTGCCCGTGGTAGTATCGACGAAATAGCATGTCCTCGCGCCGCATGCTTGGTCCCGAAGAAATCCATGCCATATCTGACCTGGCGTTTTGAAACGACTTCCGCTGGAAGCCGCGGCTCTTCCATGCTATCTCGTAAGAACTGCCAAAATGCGTGCGCAAACGAACGAGATAGTATGGATGGGAGGGCGAAGCGGATAAGATGCCGCGTTCGGGGACTCGTGGCTGGCGGCGAGAGTGTGGAGGCCTGCCTGCATGCAAGGGATCGCGGTCGTTCGATAGTTTCGAAGAAAATACGCTATCGCACGCTAAAGCGTCTTGTATTCGTTTAGAATGACGCCCATGATTTCATTCGGAGAACATACAGAATTGCGCCCGGGCGCTCGAGTGGCCTTGGGTATGAGTGGCGGCGTCGACTCGTCTGTCGCAGCGCGTTTGCTTATGGACGCGGGGCTTGAGGTCGTTGGCATTACATGCGTTTTCGTCGATGACGAAGCTTCGCAAAAAGCGGTTGAAGATGCGCGCCGCGTTGCCGAACAGCTAGGGATAGTTCATGAGACAAGGGATCGAACAGCGGCATTTTCCTGCCATGTAATAGATGCGTTTGTGGACGAATACGCTGCAGGCCGCACGCCGAGCCCGTGCGTGGTCTGCAACAAGGCATGCAAGATTCCCGCTCTCATCGATGCCGCTGACGAACTCGGGTGCGATTTCGTGGCAACTGGCCATTACGCCAACGTGGTGCGACGTCGGGATCATTTCGCCATTGCTCGCGCGGCGTATGCGCCGAAAGACCAATCGTACATGCTTGCCATGCTCTCGCAAGATCAGCTCAAACGGCTATTGCTTCCTTTGGGTCCTCTTGAGGAGGGTAAGACGGCTGTTCGGGCGCTGGCGAGAGAGTGGGGCCTTCCCGTGGCGTCGAAATCGGACAGCCAGGATATATGCTTCATCCACGGTTCTCACCTAGATTTTCTTGCGAATAGGGGTCTTGCGGGCAAGCCAGGACGGATTGTTTCCCTGGATGGCAAGGTGCTCGGGCGTCACGAAGGTTTGCATCGTTACACCATTGGTCAGCGCAAAGGATTGAATATCGGCGGCGCCCCCGAGCCGTATTACGTCGTGGAAAAACATTCGGACGCAAACGAGTTGGTCGTAGCGTTTGCCTCGGAGGCAATGATTGGCTCCGCATACGTTTCCCATATGGTGTGGCAATCGATCGCATCGGAGGAAGTGATGCAACGTTGCGGCGAACAGGGCTCTTTCCCGTGTTCGGTCAAACTGAGGTATCGTCAAGCGGCTGCGCCGTGTCGCCTTATTCCCGGCGCGCCTGATTCCGTGCGCGTTGTGCTCGAAGACCCTCAGGCAACCACTGCGCCAGGACAGTATGCCGTGTTCTATGACGAAGGAGTCGTAATCGGCGGTGGCGTTATAGCGCGGACTATGCGTGCTTGAGGTGTGGCTCGGCAAGGCTGAAGCGCATCACGGCATGATGGCAAAAGCAAGCGCCATTATTTGGATAACACGCGAGAGCGCTACGTACGGCAAGGTGCTTGGCGCTTCGAGGAGAGGACGAACAAATGGGAATGAAAGTCAACAGGATTTTGCCCGAGCCGTCGGAGCTCAAGGCGGAATATCCTCTTTCGAACGAGCTTGTCGCTCTCAAAGCGCGTCGTGATGCCGAGATTCGTGATGTATTCACGGGCAAATCCGACAAGTTTATCGTGATTATCGGCCCCTGTTCTGCTGATAACGAAGATTCCGTATGCGAATACGTAAGTAGGCTGGGCGCCTTGGCCCCGCTTGTTTCCGATAAGCTCATTCTCATCCCCCGCATTTACACGAACAAGCCGCGCACAACGGGCGTCGGCTACAAGGGCATGCTTCACCAGCCTGACCCCGAAGCCGCTCCTGACCTGCTGGAGGGCATCAGAGCCATTCGTCACATGCATATTCGCGCCATGGAGGAAAGCGGATTGACGGCGGCGGATGAGATGCTGTATCCGGAAAACCGCACCTATCTGGACGATGTTCTTTCGTATGAAGCCGTAGGAGCTCGTTCTGTCGAAAACCAGCAGCATCGTCTGACGGCTTCGGGCGTGGACACGCCCGTCGGTATGAAGAACCCCACAAGCGGCGATCTTTCCGTCATGCTGAACTCCGTTGTTGCCGCCCAAAGCCCGCAGCAGTTCATCTATCGTACGCAGGACGTGTCTACCGACGGCAACCCGCTTGCGCACGCCATCCTTCGCGGTGGTGTGGACAAATACGGAACCACTATCCCCAACTACCATTACGAGGACTGCATGCGTTTATGGGAGATGTACCAAAAGCAGGGCTTGACCAATCCCGCCGTCATCATCGATGCAAACCATTCGAATTCCGGAAAACAGTTCAAAGAGCAGATTCGCATCGTGGGCGAGATCACCCACACGCGCAAACATAGCGCCGATCTGCGCAAGCTCATCAAAGGCGTGATGATTGAAAGCTACCTGGTGGAAGGGCGCCAGAACATAAGCGACAACATGACTTACGGCCAATCTATCACCGACCCATGCATTGGGTGGGATGACACGGTGCGTCTCATTCGCGAAATCGCGGAGCGTTGCTAGCACGATCGCTTGCCGACGCAGGTCGGAGTTTCGTCGCGTCAGAAGGGTGCGTCGTGGGCAAGGGGGCAGGATATGAAAACGATCGTTTTAATCGGCGGAATAGGATCGGGAAAGTCTAGCGTATGCGAGGCGTTCGGGCGTCTTGGGGCGGGCGTGGTGAAGCTTGACGATATAGGTCATGAGGTGTTGTCGATCCCGGCAACCAAAGCGGCGTTGCGCCAAGCGTTCGGCAATGCGATTTTCGATGACAGGGGAGATGTCGTGCGTTCTCGTCTTGCCGTCGCCGCTTTCGATTCGGCCGAGCATACGCAGCTGCTCAATTCGATTACGCATCCTGCCATTATGGACGAGTGCTTCCGACGCGTGGACATGCTGGGAGAGGCGCATGATATCGTTGTTGTGGAGGTTACGTCGGGCGAGATGACGCGCGAGGCGTTTTCATGGGCCGATGCGGTTGTTGCGGTGAGTGCTCCCGAAAAAACGCGTCTTGCTCGCGCGTGCGCTCGGGGCGGACAGAGTGAATTAGATGTTCGTGCGCGTATGGCGCAGCAGCCAAGTGATGAGCAACGGGCGTCCATTGCTGATTACATAATTGACAACGGCGGATCCGTCGAGCAGATGGACCATGCGGTTCAGGCTGTATGGAGCGCTCTTGCACGCTGATTGGAAGTTTCGTGCGTGATTTCTCTCCGTTCGGCAACGTCTGCGCGATTTGGGTTTTCTCAAGATGGTCGCGTATACAATGCCTCCAGAGTCGTTTTCGGAAAAATCGACGTGCATGCCCATAGTGCGCAGCGGCATGCGGAACGGGGTCAGCATGGATGTCGCAAGCGTTGTGTCTTTTTTGACGACGGCTGAGAAAGCGTCGCTTTTAGCGGGCGCTTCTCATTGGAAGACGAATCCCTTGGAAGATCGCGGGGTTTCTTCCGTGGTGTTTTCCGACGGCCCTCATGGCTTGCGAAAGCAGGAAAACGGTTCCGACCACTTGGGCATTCATAAAAGCAACCCTGCGACGTGCTTTCCTACAGCGAGCGCTTTGGCCTGTTCGTTCGACGAAGCGTTGATCGAAGAGGTCGGTGCGGCTATTGGCGAAGAAGCCCGCGACCAGAAGGTCGATGTGGTGTTGGGTCCGGGCGTCAACATGAAGCGCAGCCCCTTATGCGGCCGCAATTTCGAGTATTTCAGCGAAGATCCGTGGCTTTCAGGCGCGCTTGGCTCGGCTATGGTGCGCGGCATCCAGAGTCGCGGCGTGGGGGCGTGCGTGAAGCATCTGGCGGGAAACAACCAAGAGCATGCACGCATGGTTGGCGATTCTGTCATCGATGAGAGGGCTTTGCGCGAAATCTATCTTGCGCCGTTCGAACGCGTGGTGCGCGAGGCGAGGCCGTGGGCGGTCATGACGGGCTATAACCGTCTTAACGGCGTGTACTGCTCGCAGCATCCGTGGCTTTTACGCGACGTACTGCGTAGCGAGTGGGGCTTCGACGGGGCCGTGGTGTCGGATTGGGGCGCCATGAGCGAAAGCGTCGCATCGGTTGCGGCAGGGCTTGACGTGTGCATGCCGGGTCCGCGAGCGGACCACTCCCAAACGGTTGAAGAGGCTGTCTTATCGGGGAATCTTTCCCTCGATGCTCTCGATGACGCGGCTTGCCGTGTAGTTGGCCTGGAGCAAAAAGCCCGGCAGGGAAGAGCCCTTCCTTTCGAATGTGATTATGCGCACCATGCTGAAATAGCCTATCGTGCCGCAAGCGAAAGTGCCGTCCTGCTCGAGAATGACGGCATTCTGCCGCTTCAGGGCACGGAGAAGGTGGCCGTCATAGGGGCGTTCGCTCTGCTTCCGCGCTATCAGGGGGCGGGTTCTTCGAAAATCGACCCCGCTCACCTAGACGATCCATGGAGCGCGTTTCTTGATGCGGGTATCGACGTGGGGTACGCCCAGGGCTACGATGCGACATCGGGCGATTCTTCCGAGGAGCTGCTCGACGAAGCGGCCGCGCTGGCGGCGCAAAGCGACGTTGCGGTGGTATTCGCGGGGCTTCCCGACCGCTTCGAATCCGAAGGCTTCGATCGCAAGCTCATGGTGATGCCGAAAGGTCATGTTTCTCTTATCGAGCGTGTTTGCGCGGCCAATTCGAAGACCGTTGTGGTTTTGCAGGGCGGCTCGCCCATGGAAATGCCATGGCGCAATGGCCCTGCGGCAATTCTTCTGATGTATCTGTCGGGGTGTCGGGGCGGCCATGCGACGGTCGATATTCTGACCGGACGGGTGAATCCAAGTGGGAAGCTTGCCGAAACCTGGCCCGTCTGTCTGCATGATACGGCGCTCGGGAGAAGTTTTCCTGATACCGATCGCGAGGTGCTCTATCGCGAAAGCATCTTTACGGGTTATAGGTATTTCGATGCGGCGGGTGTCGAACCTATAACCCGTAAAGATGCTTATCCGTTTGGTTTCGGCAGGTCATACACATCGTTTTCCTATAGCGAGCCGGCTGTTTCGTTCGTCGAGGGCGGCATCGAGGCATCGTGCACGGTGGCGAATACGGGCGCGTGCGAAGGTGCGGAAACGGTGCAGCTGTACATGGAACCTCGCGCGCGTACGACATTCGGGGAGAGGCGTCGGTTGGTTGCGTTCTCGAAGGCGAAGCTTGCGCCCGGTGAAAGTGTGCGTGTTTCCATGCGCGTCGACGAACGTGCGTTTCGCTTTTGGGATACGCACGAGCATCGCTGGCGCATCGACGAAGGGCTCTACGATGTTTTATTCTGCGCGTCGAGTCGTGATGTGCGTCTGACGTGTGATGTCTTTCTTGGTGCGGGCGAGGGCCAAAGCCCGTTTCCCGTCGATTCCGCGCGTTCTTGCGCGCCCAAGCGTGAGGCGCTTGCGTCGTATTACGAAGTTGTGCCGGGAGGGTTTTCCGATGCGGCTTTCGTGGCACTTTACGGCGCTCCGCTTCCGCCGCGAAGGCCGGTGAAGCCTTTTACGCCTGATTCTCCCGTGAGCGATCTTGGTACGACGTTTCTCGGGCGGCAGGCGTTTCGTATCGTTGATTTCCTGATGGCAGGGCAGTCGAAGCACATGAGCGACGATATGAAGGCCATGATGGATGAGATGGCGGCTGATATGCCGTTGCGTTCATTCACGTCTGCGGGCGTTCCGTTCGGCGTTGTGGAAGGATTGGTTGACGTTTTGAATGGGCATTGGGCAAAAGGCGTTGCGCGCGTCTTGAGTATGGTCCGATGAGGCTTTGTTGAAAAAACGTCCTGAACGCGGTCGGCTGTCCACGCTTTAGGAATTGCCTTTTTACGGACCTGCGCTGCGGCTGCCGGCGGGTTCACGGGCGTTTCTTGAATTACGAATGTATGTTCGATAAATATCGGCATGTGATATTCTGGTTGCATATCATGAAGTCGCGCGATTGCGTATGCGCGCTGCGAAATGTTTGGAGCGAAGGAGCGGGCTCATGTCTTCTCACCTGCAAAACATAGAAGGCGTTTCCATGGAGGGGAAGCTGCCCGAGGTGCGTCTTGCTTCTACACCGTTTAAGGTGGAAAGCCCGTACGAACCTGCGGGTGACCAGCCTCAGGCCATCGAGGCTCTTGCAGATGGCGTGCGTCGAGGGCTTCGCTATCAGAACCTCCTCGGCGTCACGGGGTCGGGTAAGGTGATAGAAGCCGTCCAGAAACCCACGTTGGTCATGGCGCCCAATAAAACGCTTGCCGCGCAGCTTGCTGCTGAGCTCAAGGAGTTCTTTCCGCATAACGCCGTGGTCTACTTCGTCTCCTATTACGACTACTACCAGCCTGAGGCCTACGTCCCTTCAACTGACACCTTTATTGAGAAAGACGCCTCCATTAACGAAGAGGTCGAAAAACTGCGCCATGCGGCAACGTCGAGCCTCCTTTCGCGGCGCGACATCATCGTGGTCGCCTCGGTAAGCTGCATTTACGGCATCGGCTCTCCCATGGATTACGCCGGCATGGCCGTGTTCATCGATAAGGAAAAGCCGGCCGAGCGCGACGACGTCGTCCACGAACTGATAGACATCCAGTACGACCGCAACGACTACGAACTCAAGCGCGGCACGTTTCGCGTGCGCGGAGACGCGCTTGATGTGTTTCCTCCCTACGCGGACAACCCCGTGCGCATAGAGTTCTGGGGAGACGAGGTCGAGAGTATCCAGGAAATAGACAACGTGACGGGCGAGGTCTTGAACGAATACGAGGCGCTTCCCATCTGGCCTGCCTCGCATTATGTGACGGCCCGTCCGAAGATGGACCGCGCCATCAAGAGCATCCAAGAAGAGCTGCGCGACCGCCTGGCGCAATTCAAAGAAGAGGGCAAGCTGCTTGAGGCGCAGCGTCTTGAGATGCGCGTGAACTACGACCTCGAAATGCTGGAGACCATGGGGTTCTGCAGCGGAATCGAGAATTATTCGCGTCACCTTGACGGCCGAGAACCGGGCGAGCCTGCGTACACGCTGCTCGATTATTTCCCCGACGACTTCCTCTGCATCATCGACGAGAGCCATGTGACCGTGCCGCAGATTCGCGGCATGCACGAGGGCGACCGCAGCCGCAAGGTCACGCTTGCCGAGCACGGGTTCCGCCTTCCGAGCTGCCTGGACAACAGGCCGCTGCGTTTCGACGAATTCGAGGAGCGCATTCCCCAGTTCATCTATGTGTCCGCCACGCCGGGCGACTACGAAGAGAAGGTCACGCAGAACCAGGTGGAGCAGATTATTCGCCCCACGGGCCTGCTCGATCCGGAGATCATCGTGCGGCCTATAGCGAGCCAGATCGACGATATCATCGACGAGGCGAAGGAGCGTGCCGAGCGCGATGAGCGCGTGCTTATTACCACATTAACGAAGAAGATGGCCGAGGATTTGACCGACCACCTGCTCGATCAAGGGGTGCGTGCGCGGTATATGCATTCCGACATTGCCACGCTCGAGCGCGTTGAGATTCTAAGCTCGCTGCGCAAGGGCGAATTCGACGTCTTGGTGGGCATTAACTTGCTGCGCGAGGGCCTCGACCTTCCCGAGGTGAGCCTTGTGGCTATCCTTGACGCAGACAAAGAGGGATTTTTGCGCAACCATCGCAGTCTCATCCAGACAATCGGTCGTGCGGCGCGCAACGCATCAGGCCAGGTCATCATGTACGCTGATAAAATGACGGATTCCATGGAGACGGCTATTTCTGAAACGCGCCGCCGTCGCGAGATTCAGATGCAGTACAACGAGGAGCACGGCATTACGCCTCAGACCGTGCGCAAGGCAATTAACGACGTCATGGGCTTTATGTCCGACGGGGATGGCGAAGCGGTAGGCAGCGCCGAGGATGTGAACAGAACTTTGGCAGAGCTTTCGCGCTCTGAGGTGATGCGCGTGATTTCTAGCATGGAAGAAGAGATGATCGCCGCATCCGCAAATATGGACTTCGAGGAGGCCGCCCGTCTGCGCGACCAGGTGGTCAAGCTGAAGGCTCAAGTGGAGGGGTCGGCGGAAAAGGACGTCTTGGCTGACCTGAAGAAGACAGCGCGTAAGGGCAGTGCTTTCGCCGCCGGTCGCAAAAGCTCCTATGGCGGAGGACGGAGGTCGTAAGCGCGCAGCGCTTAATCGTTGGAATCTTGGGCTATAAGACGGATTGGGCTTCAGGCCGAATCGGGCTTTTGGCTCTCTTGTTTCATGCAGGTTTGGTCGACGCTGTGCCCTTGCGCGCGTAAGAATGTTCGAAACATTTTCTTTACGCTTCGTGATGGCTCTAGCGGCGCTACGTACGCCTTGATACTATCGTCGTTCGAAAGACGCAGCAATTGAAAACGGACGGTTTGCATGAGTGACTACCAAGAGCATGGGAAAAAGGCGGGATCGGTCTCTTCGAAACAAACGAAATCCGACATTGCGGTAAAAGCCCAGGCCCAAGCGCCCGAGCTCTCGCATAACTGGAAACGCATCATCGTGACAATTTGGATTGGTCAGGCGTTTTCCATCCTGACGGCGTATTCGTCCATGTACGCGGGCGTGTGGTATGTCACCGAGACCACCGACTCGGCGCTTATGCTGGCTATTGCCTCGTTGTGCTCCATGCTGCCGCAGGGCTTGCTTTCGCCAATTGGCGGCGTGGTGGCCGATCGTTTTAACAGAAAATACGTGCTCATGGCCGCCGATGCGTTTGTTGGCGTCATGGCGCTGTTCATGGGCATGGTCATCTTCATGGGCCATGTGTCGGTCGAGTTGGTCTTGGTCATGAGCGCCTTGCGCAGCGTTGGCCAGGCTTTCCATATTCCCGCCATGGAATCAACCATGCCCCTGCTTGTTCCGAAGCGTCATTTGGTGCGCATCAATACGCTTAACCAAAGCCTTTGGTCCATGGCGCTGATCGTGGGTCCCGTGTTCGGAATTTTTCTCTACACCGCCATTGGTTTCCAGATGGTGCTGTTCCTCAATGCATTCGGCTGTGCCATGGCTGTGCTCACCATCGCCACGGCTAAAATCCCCGATTTCCACGATACGAGCGAAGAAGCGCGTCATCCCGTGAAGGCCCTGAAGGCCGGGTTCGCCACGCTCAACGCCGATCGCGGGCTTTTGGTCATGGCAGGTATCGTCATGACCGTGATGGCCATGTATGCGGGCATTAACTCGCTGTTCCCTTTGATGACGTATGACCAGTTCAACGGCGACGGGTATATGGCTTCGATGGTGGAAGCGGCATATGGCGTCACCTCTCTTGTCGGCATGGGAATCCTGTTCGTATGGGGCGGCGGTCGACGCTTGCTGCGCCTGGTGGCGTTTTCCGGTTTCGGCGCCGGCATCGTCTTGGTCCTTGCCGGCCTGCTCACTCCCGATATGTTCATATTCTTCGTTATCCTGACGGGCATTTCTGGCGTTATTGAGGCGTTTTTCAACGGTCCCTTGCTGGCGGTGCTGCAGAAGCGCATTCCGCCGGAGAAGATGGGACGCGTCATGGGTCTTTTCACCACGGTTTCGGCGCTCTCGTCGCCGATTGGCCTTGCCTTGGCGGGAACGTGTGCTGAATTTACGGGCGTTGCGAACTGGTTCATCATCGCCGGCATCGTGGTTTCAGTTGGCGGCATTTTGCTGGGAACATTGCCCATCCTGCGTAAGCTCGATAAGGAAATTGCGGCCACGTTTGACGAGCCAAAGGTTGCCAAACGCAAGGTCGAGGTTCGTTCGGGAGAATCGAAGACGACCTCCAAGGAGTAAAATGCGAAAGGCACGGTGTACGCCGTGCCTTTTTTTACGCTTCGCCTTGCGCGTGTGCCTGCGGCCGTGTTTTCATGCTGAATTGCTGAGAATCGGAGCGCTCGGGGCTTCGGTGAAAATGGAGCAGGAGGGGGCTTCGATGGTTATTCTCGGGTCGCTGGTCAACGGCCTTGCAACGGTGCTTGGCGGCGTGCTCGGTTTGCTGTTTAAGCGAAAGATGCCCGACAGCCTCGGCGATTTCCTTATGAAGGGTCTGGGGCTGTGCGTCATTCTCGTGGCCGTGCAAGGCATGGTAAAGGGCGGTGATGTCGTAGTTACGGTGCTCTCGATCGTGGTCGGCGGGCTGATTGGCTTCGCCATCGATATCGACGGATGGATTCACCGTTTCGGCGATTGGGTGCAGGAAAAGATAGACCGTGCGTTTCGCGGGTCTACCGCACTCGGTAATTTTTCCGACGGCTTCGTCTCTTCGTCGCTGTTCATCTGCATAGGCTCTATGGCGGTGCTTGGTTCGCTGCAAAGCGGCTTGCAGCTCGATCATTCCACACTGTTCGCCAAGGCTGTAATCGATATGGTGGTTGTCATGGTTATGGCCACCACGCTTGGCGTGGGCGTGCCCTTTTCGGGTGTTGCGGTGTTTGCGTATGAGGCAGCTTTGAGCTTGGGAGCAAGCCTGATTGCTCCGCTTTTGACCGATGCGGTCATCAACGAAATGGTGTGTGCCGGCAGCCTGCTTCTGCTGGCCATCGGGCTGAATATGCTCAAACTTACCGATATAAAGGTGGCGAACTATCTTCCAGCAGCGTTCATGCCCATCGCGGTATGCGCAGTCATGCAATACATACAGGGGGTTTTGGCGTGAGCATGGTAGAAATCATCGTGCTGGGCGCGGCACTGGCGATGGATGCCTTCGCCGTTACGATTTCCAATGCATTTTGCTATCGGGGAGCGTCGCGAGCGCGCCTGTTCGTACTGCCGATTGCTTTCGGCGTCTTTCAGGGGCTCATGCCTTTGCTGGGCTTTTTCCTCGGGGGAATCATCGGGGATATTATCGAAGCGTACGTAGGCGTTGTGACGCTGGTCATTCTGGGCATCATCGGCGGCAATATGATCAAAGAAGGCGTGTCGGCGCTGCGCAATCCGGAAGAATCGTGCTCCATTGAGGCGCAGCGGCTTACGGCCGGGGTGATTTTGATGCAGTCTGTGGCTACGAGCATCGATGCGTTCGCTGTCGGCGTGAGCCTGCGCGCTGTCAACGTAGACATTGCGCTATCGGCGGCAATCATCGCCCTGACCACGTGCGCATGCTGCTTCGTCGCTTTGGCGCTTGGCAAAAGGTTCGGCAACGTTTTGGGGGACAGGGCGCAGATCGTGGGCGGCGTCGTGTTGGTGATTATCGGGTTGAAGGCGATGTTTTTCTAGGCGTTCTTTGTTCTTGGCCTGACGGAAAGGATATGCTGTGGCGAATCGTGTTTTTATCACGGGCGATACGCACGGATCGGTAGACGTGCGCAAGCTTGGTCCTGGTTTCTTTCCGATAGGATGCGAGCTCGACAAGGAAGATTACGTAATAGTCTGTGGAGACTTCGGCCTGGTTTGGGCTGATAATTCTGAAAGCAACTACTGGTTACGGTGGCTTGAGAAAAAGCCTTTTACGACGTTGTTCGTGGATGGAAACCACGAGAACTTCGACATGCTCGACTCCATGGAGACCGAAGAGTGGCACGGGGGATTGGTTCACCGCGTGAGGCCTTCGATTCTTCACCTTATGAGGGGGCAGGCATTCACGATATCCGACCGCTCCTTCTTCTGCATGGGAGGTGCCCGCTCGGTCGACAAGGCATGGCGCACGCCGCATAAAAGCTGGTGGCCTCAGGAAATGCCTTCGAGTGAAGAATGTGCGCAGGCGCTGGATACGCTCGATGCATTGGAGTGGAAAACCGACTACGTGCTCACGCATTGTGCGGCGAGCAACGTTCAATATCGTCTGAACCCGGCGTACGAAAACGACGAACTCACGCGCTTTCTTTTCGATATAGAGCGAAAGCTCGACTACCGCCACTGGTTTTTCGGACACTATCACGAGGACCGAGACATCGATGAGTGGCAGACTGCCATCTACAACGACGTGGTGGAAATCATTCCTTCCGATGGAGGGGACGAGCTGTATCGCGTTCCTGGCGGCTTTCGAGCGGAATAAGGCGTGGGCTAATACAGCGGCAAATCGCCGGTGAGCGGGTTGATCTGCTCGGGATACAGAGGATCGAATGCCATGCAGGTGTAGGTGGGCTCTCCATGGAATTCAGTGTGTCCTGCATCCTGGATGAGCGCGGTGGTGAAGCCAAGCTCTCTTCCTCGGCGATTGAGGTCGAGCAGTGCTTCTTCGGAGTCTACGTATACGCATATTTTCGCGACACCGTTTGCGAACCATTCGGAAAGCGGCGTTGCTTCGCGGCCTTCGTTCTCGAGGGAAATCCACCCATTGTCTGCATTCACATCGTTCAGGCGGCCTTCCTTCGCAAGGGCCAGAAGCACCGCCTCCACGCAGGCGTGTCCCGATTGCGCGGCGATTTTCCCTTTGCGCATTTTGAGGTCGCGCCTCACGACGATGACTTGCTTTGCGTTATACATTGCTTCTCCTGTCGTTCGTGTGCGAAAACGCCGTTCCCGCAAGCGCTTTGCGTTTGAATTCTGCAAAGGCTTCGAGGGCGGAATCTGCGCGCTCTATTTCATCTGTTGTGCGGCTTCGTAGTCTAGCGCAAAAGGCGGCGCCCTGGCGCGCAGGGCAATCGCGGTGTTTCTTCTTGTGCTTTATGCTTGCCGGCATCGTAAGTTTGCTCGAGTTCGGAGAGAATAAGGCTTATCCGAAGAAGGCCGCCGAGCGTTCGAGGCATTCGTTTTTCGTTGGCGAATGATGCGGCATATGCGAGAAAGGGTGACTCTATGCCAGATTGCGAAGTGTTCGGCGTGCCGTCGGAAGACGCCTGCAGCCAGGCTCGACGACTCTGCTCGTTCATCCAGGCTTCTCCGAGTGCGTTTCATGCCGTTGATGAGATAGCGTCTTGTCTTCGTGATGCGGGTTTTCGCTATCTTCCCGAAAATGCCGCGTGGAGCATGGAGCCGGGCGGCTGCTATTTCACCACGCGTAATGCTTCGAGCGTTATCGCATGGCGCATTGGTGACAATATGCCTGAAGACGGCTATCACTTTCAAATTGCCGCATCGCATAGCGATTCCCCGGCGTTCAAGGTCAAAGACGCCGCCGAGCTTTCGGCTCCGGGGAATGCGCTTCGTCTCAATGTGGAAGCGTACGGGGGCATGATCGACTACACCTGGTTCGATCGCCCCCTCGGCCTTGCGGGGCGCGTCATGGTGCGCGAGGGTTCTCGTATCGAAAGCCGTCTATTGTTCGTCGATCGTCCCATCGCCCTTATACCGAGCGTCGCCATCCATATGAACCGTGAGGTCAATAAAGGGTTTGCGCCCGATAGGCAGGTTGATGTCTGTCCTCTTTTTTCCGCCGGAGCGCTTGGGATGGGTTCGTTCGACGCGTTTCTTGCGGGCGAGCTTGGCGTCGATCCCGAGCAGATCGTCGGCCGCGATGTCTTCCTGGTGAGTCTGGAGGCCGCACGCGTTTGGGGGGCGGTGGACGAATTCGTCTCGGCGCCGCGGCTCGATGATCTCATGTGCGCGCACGCTTCGCTCGAGGCGTTCCTTTCCGCCAAGCAGAACGGCTGCGTTTCGGTATATTGCTGCTTCGACAATGAAGAGGTGGGATCGAATACCAAGCAAGGGGCCATGTCAACCATGCTGCGTGACGTCCTTGAGCGCATAAGCGAGGCCCTCGGCCTTGGTGGGCAAGACCTGCGCCGCGCTCTTGCGGCGAGCATGATGGTGAGTTGCGACAACGCCCATGCGGTGCATCCCAACCACCCCGAAAAAGCCGACGAAGGCAACAGATGCTTTCTCAATGGCGGCATTGTAGTCAAGGAGGCCGCCAACCAGGCATATTGCACGGATGCTTTCAGCCGAGCGATCTTCACGGGGGTCTGCGCCGATGCGGGCGTGCCCGTGCAACGCTTTGCGAACAAGAGCAATATGGCGGGCGGTTCCACGCTCGGCAACCTTTCGAACATCCAGGTGAGCATGCATGCCGTGGACGTAGGCTGCCCGCAGATCGCCATGCACTCCTCGTACGAGACGGCGGGCGTGCTCGATGCTTTTTATGCGCGTCGAGCACTGGAGGCGTTTTTCGAAGCGGACATCCGCATCGATGGGGCGTCGTCTGCGACATTGGTCTCGCCGCGAAAGGCGTAGGCGTTCTTGCATTAGAATCGGATGCGCGCATGCGCGTAGTGTGTTCAGAACGGGAAAGGCAGGTTTGTCGGTGCAGATAGAGAAAGCGGCCATCATCGGCAAGGGCGCCGTCGGTCTTTTATACGGAGGCCTCATTGCGAGCAACATCGGACCCGATGCAGTCGAGTTCGTCATGGATGACGAACGTTTCAGACGGCATGCCAACGATAGGATTCGCATCAACGGTGATCCGTGCGAGATCAAGACCGTCCCCGCTTCCGAAGCGAAGCCTGTCGACCTTGTGATACTTGCCATCAAGGCCACTGGCATGGAGACTGCGTTGCGAACCATGGAATCCTGCGTCGGTCCGCAAACCCGCATCATCTCGCTGTTGAACGGCATTACGAGCGAAGAGCGCATCGCCGAGCGGTTCGGGTGGAATCGCCTTGTGTTCAGCGTTGCCCAGGGCATGGACGCGGTGTATATCGGCACGGAGCATACCTATACGCATTCCGGGCAAATTCGATTCGGTGCTGCTTCCCATACCGACGAAGGGGTTGTAGACGAAATCGCCGACTTTTTTGTGAGGGCAGGCATCGATTTCGTCGTCGAGGACGATATTCGCCACCGTATGTGGACGAAGTTGATGATGAACGTCGGGCTGAACCAGACGTGCATGGTGTATGGGGGAACATATGGCACGGTCACTGCCGAGGGAGAGCAGAATCGCAGCCTCATTGCCGCCATGCGCGAGACCATGGCGGTTGCCCGCGCAGAGGGCGTGGAGCTGACCGAGTCGGATCTTTCCCAGATGGTG
>OHUG01000301.1_pt1 | contig 24714 bp, 20 predicted proteins | sample 1579161 | NCBI WGS metagenome assembly OHUG01 (sample SAMEA3882514, study PRJEB24775) | human gut metagenome | biome: human-associated habitat; feature: intestine environment; material: feces | place: Netherlands | collected 2009/2010 | reverse complement strand
TTCGCTTCAAAGCTTGCGAGTGCGTATTCTGCCATGGCTGGCCTTTCTGATCGTTTCTGCTTGCGCGGGAAAGTTGGCCGCTGCGGGCCAGGCACCTCGTCTTCTCAGATCGCATCTACTCACGGGTTCGGCGATAAACACGACTCGGGCCGTTGCCCTGCGGGACAAGTAGCCCCTGACTAACAAGCTCCCCTATGATGCGCTGGGCCGTGCGGCGAGAAACGCCCGCACCGACCAAGTCAGCAGTTCTCATGCCACCACTGTTTTCGGCCAGTTTCAAGGCAAGAGCTGAGGCTTCATCGGCATTCTTTGCTTGGGCGTCGTATCTGTCGGATGTGCCGCCCATCGGCTCAGCCGCAGGAACGGTCGGCACGAATGCCCTGAAAATCAAGCCCTCTTCCAGTTCGGGGTCGCGTCCTGTATAAAGGCGAGAGTTCCTGAACAGCTCGCGCGTGCCGCTGCCCAGCTCTTCGGCCAGACCAATGTGCACGAAGAAGGAAGCGATAAGGGGATTCTTCGGGAGGGGGCTGAAAGTGTCAGGTTCCAAGGGACCTTCGAAGGAGGCGCGACTGGCGTTCTCGGTTCGGATACCCTCGTTGTCGATGATGACCTTCGCCGGGAAGGGGCTGGTGAATTCGCGATGGATGAGACAGTTGACGACCAGCTCGCGCACGATGGTATCGCGCGGGCTGACAGCAAAGTCGCCTTCCATGAGGAAGCGGTCGGGAAGGTGCTTCCTGCAGAAATCGGCAACTTGGGCATAGGCATCTATGAGGTTGGTGGTTGTTGCGAGTCGGTCGTCGTGGCGATTCGTGTCGTGCTGGCGCACAAGCGCATCGGTTTTGTAGTCGGGGCACAGCGATCGAATGACCTCGTCCTTTCCGAGAAGAACGACGGCCGCCAAATTGTACCCTTGCTTTCCTGTTGAATAGTCTTTGCCGAAAAGTCCCGCCGATTCGACGAGCTGCTCGTTTGTCATGGCGCCCCACGGATGATCTTTCCTCTTCGCAAGGGCGAGTTGCCGGGCCTCATCAATGAGGTCTTCTCGCAGATCGTCGAGGGACACATGCTCGAAGATGCGCTGTTCGGTATAGATTCCCTGCTTGCGAATGCAAAGCTCGGCGAGCGGGGCGCTTCCGCGTACGACGATATCGGTATCGCCCCGCCGCTCGTATACCTTGCCCTTGTAACTGTGCATTTGAGGACTGTTGGGAACGTCGACCTTGATAATTTGGCGATCGTCGATCTCGATATGCTCGAACTCCAAGGAGACAGGTACATCGAAGGCGTTGGGATTGCTGACGACGTTGAGGATGTTTCTCGTGACGGGAAGCACCTGCGCCGAGTTGACACCCGTGAGGGAGCCATCATCCTCTACGCCAAGCAGGATGGTGCCGCCGAACGTGTTGGCGAACGCGCAGATGGTTTCGAAGAGATCCTTTTCAGGTTGGTTGCCGCAACGCTTGAATTCGATGCGGTCGTTCTCGCCCTCTTCGATAATGTCTCGCAGTTGATGCGCGTTCACGGTGACCACCCCTTCGGAATCGTGCCATGGCGCGATTATGGCGCGATTATGGCGCGATTATGGCGCGATTGGCGCGATTCTGGCGCAGTTTCTCTGGAACGTGTTGGCGCGGATGGAAGCGCAGGATCTTACCCGCGGTCGAAGAACGGGCTTTTGGAGCTGATGCTCACGGGGATGGCGTACACCTGGCCCACGCCCTCGCCGAGCAGGCCCAGCTTCCAAGCCGCCTGGCCGGCGGAGAACATGATGCGGGTGTCGACGCCGAAGGCCTGGGCGCGCGACACGGCCGCACCGAGGGCGATGCCGACGTCCACGGCGTTAATCTCGCAGGGCGCCTCCTGCGGTTTCTCGGCGCACGTGGAGGATCCGCAGTAGCCGCAGTTCAGGCCTTGCGGTTTGGTGAGCGTGCCCACGAGCGCCACACACAGGCTCTGGCGCACGCAGTTGGCGTCGCGCAGGAAGAACGCATGGCTGCGCTCCTGCCCGATGACCTCCATGGCACGTGCGAGCGCTTCCAAATCGTCGCCGTCCACCACGGCGCATTCCACGACATCGACGCCCTTGCCCTTGGGAGCCGTTCGTGCCGCCACCAGCATCTTCTGCGCAATATCCAGCGCCTGCGCCTTCCGAATATCCCGCTCGTCGTAAATCATGCCGCCTCGCTTCCTCGCAATGAACGGCTCCGTTGCCGCACCCTTTCATCTTACTGCGACGGGTTTGTTCACGGTTGCAGAATGCCGAAAAGGCAGCACCCTCGGCAACGCTACGGTATGCCAACGGGTTGGCGGGGTGCGGCCGGGCGGCGAGGGTGTTCCCGTACTATGGGGGCAACGTTCGCTCCGACCACTGAGGAGGCCCCTATGCTCGAAGGCGACAAGATCAAGGTGGCGCAGGGGGAGAACCCCTGCTATCTGCTGCTGAACCAGGCAAACCGCCACGGGCTCATCGCGGGCGCCTCGGGTACGGGCAAGACGGTCACCATGAAGGTGCTGGCCGAAGGATTCGCCCAGGCCGGCGTGCCCGTGTTCATGGCCGACGTGAAGGGCGACGTCACCGGCATGGCCCAGCCCGGCGACGACGCCGAGAAGGTGCGCGAGCGCGCGGCCGCCTTAGGCGCCGACGGCTGGGAGCCGCGAGGCTGCGATGTGCGTTTGTGGGACATGCTGGACGACGCGGGTATTCCCGTGCGCATCACCATTTCCGACATGGGGCCCGAGCTGCTGGCGCGGCTTCTGGGGCTCACCGACGTGCAGCGCGGCGTGTTGGCCATCGCCTTCCGTCTGGCCGACGACAACGGCATGCTGCTGATCGATCTGAAGGACCTGCGCGCCATGCTCGGCTACCTGTCGGAGCATGCCAGCGAGGTGGAAACGCTCTACGGTCGCGTGTCGTCGCAGTCGGTGGGCGCCATTCAGCGAGCGCTGCTCACCCCGGAAGATGCGGGCGGCGACATTTTCTTCGGCGAGCCGGCGCTGGACATCACCGATTGGCTGGTGGTTGACGAGGCGGGCCAGGGCACGGTGAACATCCTGAATGCTGCGAAACTCATGGCATCGCCCCAGGTGTACGCTATGTTCCTGCTGTGGATGCTCAGCGAAATCTACGAGCTTCTGCCCGAAGCCGGCGATCTTCCCAAGCCCAAGCTCGTGTTCTTCTTCGACGAGGCGCACCTGTTGTTCGACGATATGCCCAAGGAGCTGACCGACAAAATCGTGCAGACGGTGAAGCTCATCCGCTCCAAGGGCGTCGGCGTCTACTTCGTCAGCCAGTCGCCCGCCGACATTCCCGACGAGGTGCTCGCGCAGCTTTCCAACCGCATCCAGCACGGGCTGCGCGCCTACACGCCCGCCGAGCAGAAGGCGGTGCGCGCGGCGGCTGCGGCCTTCCGCGAGAACCCGGCCTTCGATTCCGCGGAGGCGCTGCTGGAGCTGGGCACCGGCGAGGCGCTCGTGTCGCTTTTGAACGAGGACGGCCAGCCGTGCGTGGTGGAACGGGCGCGCGTGCTGCCGCCGGAGTGCCGCATGGCCGCTGCTGATGCGGCGACGCTGGAGGCGATCGGCGTGGCCCAGGCGCATCTGGTGGAGAAGTACGGCGAGGCCATCGACCGCGAGAGCGCCTACGAGAAGCTTGCCGCCGAGAAGAGCGCCGCTGCCGAGGCCGACGCGCTGGCTGCCGAGCGCGCCCAGCTGGAAAAGGAGCGCGCCGAATTCGAGAAGCAGAAGGCCGCCGAGGCCGACCGAGCTGCCAAGGCTGCGGCCAAGGAGGAGGAACGGGCCGCTCGAGCTGCCGAAAAGGAGGCCGAGCGTGCCCAGAAAGCGGCCGAGAAAGAAGCCGAGCGCGCCGCTCGAGCTGCCGAGAAACAGCGCGAGCAGGCCATGAAAACGGTCAGCTCCGTCATCGGCCAGATCGGGCGCGAGACGAGCCGGCAACTTTTGCGGGGGTTGTTTGGGAACTTGCGGAAGTAGGTTTTTCCTGCCGTACAATATGGTCCATGATACTGAATGGCCGCAACATAGATGGGGCGCGGGCGCCCCGGATTGCAGCGTTGACGCGGCGGCGCTTCGTGGCCGGTGCGGCGTGCGCAGTGGCGTGTGCGGCGGCGGGGCTGCTCGTTGGCTGCGGGCCGGCATCGGGGTCGGCCGACGTGGCCGCTATCGAGCCCTACGTGAGTCCCTACGACTGGTCCGGCCTCGTGCGCGACGGCGAAAAACTGGCGTACTACGAAAACGATGCGCTCTGTTCGCGCTGGGGCATCGATGTGTCGGAGCACCAGGGCAAAGACATCGATTGGGCCGCCGTGGCCGACGCCGGCGTGCAGTTCGCTTTCGCCCGCATCGGCAACCGAGGTGCCACGGAAGGCGCGCTGTCCGCCGACGAGTTCTTCTTCCAGAACGCCATTCGTGCCGGGGAGGCGGGCATTCAGGTGAGCGCCTACTTCTTTTCCCAGGCGTTGACCGAGGACGAGGCTCGCGAGGAGGCCCAGTTCGCCCTGGAAAACCTGCGCGAAACCGAGGCCTCCGGCGCCACCTTTGCCTATGTCGCCTACGACCACGAGCCCGTGGAAATCGAGGGCGCCCGAGCCAACAATCTTTCCAGCGACCAGCTGACCGCCAATGCCCGGGCGTTCTGCGAGACCATCGCTGCGGCCGGCTACGCGCCCATGCTCTACGGAAACCAGCGTGATCTTTTGCGCCTCACGCCCGATTTGCGTGCGGCCTATCCGGTGTGGCTGGCCGAGTACGATGTGGAAGCTCCCACCGCGCCGCTCGATTTCGTCATTTGGCAGTACACCAACGCCGGCACCGTCCCCGGCATTTCCACCGACGTCGATTTGAATGTGTGGCTAGAGCCCTAGCGGATGGCCTTTTCCTATCTCTCCCCTATAATAGGTTGTGCAATCTGATCGGTTCCGACCGATCTTTCGTCGTTTTGCAGCCATTTCAAACAGGGTGTTTGAGCTGGGAAAACTAGGGTTTTACCTGGTCAGAGCGTGGCTTGAAAATGACGAAAGATCGGCGTTTTCCACGAGAAAGAGCTTCTGTGAATATCAACAACGCCATTTTGCATGTGTTCGATTTCGTGTCCTGCGTGAACGTGTTCGCGCAGGTGCCCATGGATCTCGGAAACAAGGCCGCCAAGCGCTACGTCGCGTCTCAGGCCAAGCGCACCTTAAGCAACCTGGACAGCAAGCGCGGAACGTTCGCGGAGAACAGCCTGTTCGCCGAGGAGCTCCGCTCCTATTTTCGGGGCGAGCGCGATTTCGTGGGGCTGTCCCAGCAGATCGGCGAGTTTGTCGTCGGCGAGCTGTCGCGCATGGAAAAGACGCCCTCCACTGACCTGCTCGTCATCGATTTCGAAGGCGACGCCGATCAGACGGTGCGCGAGATGACCGACGAGGAGGCCGAGGCCGCCTACAAGGCTCGCGGCCCGCGCTACTTCGCCATCATTTTGCTGGAGAGCCGCCAGGCCTACATGCACGAGGTGGGCAGCAACGATTTCGGCGACACCGCCACCACCATCGCGCGCCATCACGCCATTCTGCCGAACCCGTCTCAGAAGGTGGCATCCTTCGCGCTCATCTCCGCCGACGACATGGCCGTGTGGTTCGTGGATAAGGAACGAGAGATTGCTGGCGAGAAACGCTGGATCATCCCCGATGGTCTGCTGCAGTGCTCCATGGAAGCTTCCAGCCGCGAAGTGCTGCAGGCGGTAACCACCGTGGTGGAAGAGGTGGCCGAGGAGTTCGGCGCCAACACGGCCGTGGCGCTTTCGCGGGCAAAGGCCTACGTGGCCGAGAATGCCGAGGAATCCGACGAGGTGGACGCCCGCGAGCTGGGCCGCGAGGTGTTCGCCGACCAGCCCCGCGTCGCCGAGCGCTTCGAGGCCGCTGTGGAAAAGGGCGCCCTGCCCGAGCGCGTCGTGGTGGAAAAAGCCGTGGCCAAGCGGGTCACCAAGAGCCACAAGATTCGCACCGACACGGGCATCGAGCTCACCTTCCCGGCCGAGTACGGCGAGAACTCCGACTTCATCGAGTTCTTCAGCACCCCGGATGGGCGCATCGAGATCGCCCTGAAGAACATCGGCGCCATCGAGAACCGCTAGGATGTCTATCGGAAAAACCGAGGGCCGTGCGCCTGCAAGAGGGCTAGAATGGGGAACGATTCAACGAACGCCCCTTGCCGGCCCGCGCGGTCGGCCGATTTCGAAGGGAACCTTATGACGAACCTCTACGAACGCGAAGACGCCTACATCCCCCGCGTGGCCGCTATCCACGATTTGTGCGGCTACGGCAAGTGCTCGCTGGGCGTGGCCATTCCGGTGCTGTCCGCCGCCGGCTGCGACGTGTGTCCCGTGCCCACGGGCCTGTTCTCCAGCCACACGGCCTTCCCCGGATGGTACATGCACGATACCACCGACATTCTGGGCGATTATCTGGCTGCCTGGGCGGGTATTGGCGTGGAATTGGACGCGGTGTATTCCGGGTTCCTCGGCGCCCCCGAGCAGGTAGACATCATCAAGCAGGTGTGGGAGACCTACCCGAAGGCCCTGCGCGTGGTGGATCCGGTCATGGCCGATCACGGCAAGGTGTATCCCACCTACACGCCGGAGCTGGTGGAAGCCATGGGTACGCTGGCCAACGGTGCCGACATCCTGACGCCCAACCTCACCGAGGCGGCCATCATCTTGGGTCGCGAGTGGCAGGGTGCCGACGTGGACGAGCCCACGGTGCGTGAGATGATCCTGGAGCTGCGCGAGCGCGGCGCGAAGAACGTGGTGCTGAAGGGCATCGAACACGGCGACGGCCTCATCCACAACTACGTGTGGGGCGATGCCATCGACTTCACGGAAACCACCAACGCCAAGCTGCCCTACATGCTGCACGGCACGGGCGACGTGTTCGCGAGCACCCTGCTCGCTGCAGTGATGGCCGGGCGCGACTTGGCCGAGGCGACGGCCTTCGCCGCCGACTTCACCGCCGATGCCATGCTCATCTCCGCCAAGCAGCCCAACTTCGAGGATCGCGGCGTCTCCTTCGAGCCTTTGCTCGGGAAGGTGACGGCCCTCCTGGGGTAAGCTTGGACTCTGCTTTCCATGGAAGACCTGTAGCGAGAGGTGCGATTTTCAAGATCCGCACCCCCAAGCCCCGCAAACAAAAGCGACCCGCATATTGGCGGGTCGCTTTGCGTTTTAGGCGGTTGTCCTCAGGTGAGATTTCCAGTGCTACGCCTTCGGGACGGCGTCCTTGATGAGGTCGGCGAGCTCGGCGTCGGTTAGGTTGTAGTTGTACATCGTGGAGTAGTACGCGCGGGTCACGTCCTCGATGGAGTCGTCGAAGGCATCAGGGTACAGCAGACGCGGCAGCCACTGCAGGCCCATGAGCTGGTTGACGGTCGGCGGGTTGTTCAGCCAGCAGTAGGGTACGTTGGGCACCTGGTAGTAGTTGCCGGAGTCGATGGCGGCAATGCCGGCCCACGCCGGGTCGTCGCCCACGGTGTCGTAAATGCTGCCCGTTTGGAACACAATGAGGTCGGGGTTCCACAACGCGATCTGCTCGAGGCTGATCTCGTTGCCGTTGCCCTTGCCGGACACGTCGTCGACCACGACCACATTGTCGGCCACCATGTCCACCACGGCCGCTTGGAACGAGGTCTTAGCGATGGCGTTCAGGCCATTGTCGCCCAGCAGGTAGGCCATGCGCACGCGCTCGTTCTCGGGGATGTTCTCCATGGTGGTGACGGTCTTGTTGTACACGTCCGTGCAGTAGGTGGACAGCTCGCTGCCGCGCTCTTCCATGCTCAGGAGCTCGCCCAGGCGCTCGTAGGCCGCGCCGTAATCGGACAGCTCCGCCTCGATGAAGATGACCGGAATGCCCAGCTGCTCCTGAAGCGCGTCCAAGTCCTCCTTGGCGCCCTTCTTCGCCTCGCCGGTGTCGATAATGACCTGGGGCGCGGCGGCGGCCACGGCTTCGCGGTTCAGGTCGTCCTTGGCGCCGAGCACCGCGCCGAACACCGGATAGTCGGCGAACTTTTCACCGAAGATCTTCAGCTGGTCGTCGTTGAGCTCTTGGGCCAGGCCCACCATCTTGTCGGGAGCCATGGTGAGCAGCACCTGCTGGGCGGTGAAGCCCGACGGGCAGATCTTATCGATCTGCGCGGGCAGCTCCACGGTGCGTCCGAGGTCGTCGGTGAAGGTGATGGTGCCGCTTTCGGCCTCGGCAGCGGCCTGGGCGTCGGCGTTCACCTCCTGCTCGGTGGCCGGTGCGGCAGCCTCACCGGTGCCGTCGCCCTCGTTTCCGGCGCATCCGGCCAGACCCAGCGCCAGACAGGCAGCCAGGGCGAACGCCCCGGCCAGAGCCGCGATGCGGCGTTTGTTCCTCGTAGGTTTCAACATGCAGTTTTCCTTTCCTCCCAAGTTAGGAACGTTCTATCTCGCGCACGGGCACGCAGACGCGCACCTTGTCGCCATAAAGGGAATTGACCTCCACCTCGATGTCGTACAGCTCGCTGATGAGCTCGGAGGTGATGACCTCGCGGGGGTTGCCGAAGGCCCGCAGCCGCCCCTTCGAAAGCACCATAGTGGCGTCCGAATACAGGAAGGCATGATCGGGGTTGTGGGTCGATTGCACGATGGAGAGCCCCTCGCGGGCGAGTTGCCGCACGCAGGAGAGCACGCGCATGGTGTTGCCGTAATCGAGAGCGCTCGTGGGCTCATCCATGATGATGGTCTGGGCGTTCTGGGCCAGCGCCCGGGCGATGAGCACGAGCTGCTGCTCGCCGCCGGAGATTTGCGTATAGGTGCGATGGGCCAAGTGCTCGATTCCGATGCGGGCCAGCGCCTCGTGAGCGCGCTGCAGCTGGGCTTCCCCGGGCGTGGCGAGCATCTTCAGGTCGTTGCCCGTGGCCATGAGCACCACGTCGACCACTTCGTAGTCGTACACCGGCGCGTGCGACTGGGGAATATAGGAGATCTCGCGGGCGCGCTCGCGCACCGAAAGGGCCCGCAGATCCTTCCCGTTCACCAGAATCGTGCCGCTATAGTGCGGGGAAAGCCCCAGGATGCAGCGGAACAAGGTGGACTTGCCCACGCCGTTGGGCCCGAGCACGTTCACGAGGCATCCGTCGGGAATGGAGAACGAGAGGTCGTGCAGAATCTCGCGGTTTCCGTAGGAGAAGCTCAAGTGCGCTACGTCGATGCTCATAGCTTCTTCTTCCGCGTGATGAGGTACAGAAAGAACGGCGCGCCCACGAAAGCGGTGAGAATGCCGATGGGGATTTCGGCGGTGGTGGCAAGGCGGGCGACGTCGTCCACGATGAGCAGGAAGCTGGCGCCCATGAGCATGGACGCGGGAATGAGACGACGATAGTCGGTGCCAACGAGCATGCGGCACAGGTGCGGAATGACGAGGCCCACCCAGCCGATCATGCCCGTGACGCAGACGCTCGCGGCGGTGACGAGGGTGGCAGCGACGATGACGACGATGCGGGTGCGCCGGGCGTTCACGCCCATGGTGGCGGCCTCGTCGTCTCCCATGGTGAGGATGTTGATGCGCCAGCGCAGGGCAAACAGCGTGGCGCAGCCGATGAGCATGATAGGGAACACCATGGCGATGTCGCGCATGTTCGTGCCGGTGAGCGATCCCATGAGCCAGTAGGTGATGTCGGCGAGCTCGTCGGTGGGGTCGGCCACCAGCTTGGCGTAGGAGACGCCGGCTTGGAACAGCGACGACACCATGACGCCGGCGAGCACGACCACCATCATGTGGTTGTCGCGGGCCCGCGAACTGATGAGCAGCACCAAGAGCACGGTGAACAGGGAGAACCCGAACGCGAAAAGGGACGTCGTGAAGGAACTTACGCCCAGAAGAATGGCGACGGCCGCGCCGAACGCGGCGCCCTGGCTTGCGCCCAAAATGTCGGGGGAGACGAGCGGATTTTGGAAGGTGCCCTGGTAGGCGGCGCCGGCGCAGGCCAGGCAGCATCCCACCATGAGGGTCAGCAAAATGCGCGGCAACCGCACGTTGAAGAAGAGCGTCGCCTGCTGCTCGGTCCAGATGGGATCAACCGGAACGATCTTGCTGACGAGCATGGCCACGGCTTGAGCCGGATCAATGGGGTAGCGGCCCAGCAAAAGGGAGATCGCGGCGGCGCCAACGAGGATGAGGGCAAGGGCCAGCACGACAAATCGGGCCCTCCGGGAGGCGGCCGAATGAAGCGTGGATTTTGCAGTGCTCGTTTGCATGGTATCTATTATATTCTCACTCATGAATGATTTACAAGAGAGAATTATTCATGAAGTAAAATGATTTACAAGAGAGAACAATTCGGTAGGATGAGTACTGAGCAAAAGCGCCCGGAATGTCGGGTCGCCCATCTGAGAAAGGACTAAAGCCATGGGTTGCGCCGAGAAAGACTGCTGCACGAAGGGGGCTGCGACGGGGGCCATCGCATTCCCAGGCACGAATGAGCCGAATACGCCCTGGAAACTGTACAACCACCTGATCGCCGGTATTCCCGAGGACGTCGTGGTGCGCGACTATTGTCTGGGTACCCACTGGTCCTATGTGGAAGCCGACAGTGGCATGGGGGTGAGCTTCACCACCACCGGCGGCGCGCGTCGCGGCTACACGGGCGATTTGCGCGGGATGTCCCTGCGCGAGGTGGCGGAGCTTTCCAAATCGTGGTGCTTCGAGGAGGCGAGCCTGGGCGTGGCGGCGCTGAACGCGTGGTACTCCCAGCGCACGCTGCTGGATCCGTTGGGCTGCACTTACGACGCAGCGGTGGAGGTACCCGACGGCACCATCCGTAAGATGGATGCTTTCGAAATGTATCGCCCGCAGATCAGCGCCGCCGGCGGAGACGCGCGCGTGGTTGTCGTGGGGCACTTCCCCCATGTGGAACGCATCGAGGAGTACGCGCGCCTGACGGTGCTCGAGCGCAAGTGCTCCCAGGCGGGCGACGTGCCCGATCCAGCTTGCGAGTACGTGATCCCCGGCGCCGACTACCTGTTCATGACTGGTGTGACCCTCATCAACAAGACGGCTCCGCGCCTGTTGGATTTGGCCGCGAACGCCACGACGGTGTTCGTCGGGCCAAGCGTGATCATGGCGCCGTTCCTATTCCGTTGGGGCGTGGATATGCTGGCCGGTAGCGTGGTCGCCGACCCCGACAAGGCCCGTTTCGCTGTGAAGAACGGTGCCGGCCAGTTCTTCGGCGAGGCCCTCACGATGGCCGCCCTGCGCAACCCGGAGGCATAGGTGCTGTTTCTTCTCACGGGCGAGGTGCAAATAGGGAAGACGCGCTGGCTGGAATCGCTGGTGACGGAGCTGGGCGCTTTCGGGGTGCCCTGCGCTGGCGTGCTGGCACCGGGCCAATGGGTGCCTTCGATGGGGCCGCGTGCCGATGCGAACGGCTTCGAGAAGCTGGGCATCGACAACGTTCTTCTGCCCGGGGGCGAGCGTATCCCCTTCGCCCGGCGCGGCGACTTGGCCCGGGCCGACGGTACCTTCAACGAAGAGAGCCAGGCGGCGAAGGCAGAGTTGGCCTGGCATATCGACGATGCCGCTATCGCCCGCGTGAACGCCCACTTCGATGAACTCGCGGTTGCGTCCTCGTGTCATCCTGAGCGGAGTGCCGAAGGCGCGGAGTCGAAGGATCCCTCCCGCGCCCCCGGCCTCCTCATCGTAGACGAGCTGGGCCGTTTGGAAATCTGGCGCGGCGGCGGCCTCACCTCGGCCATGGCCCTCCTCGCCCAAGGCCCGACGGCCGCCTTTCCCCATGCGCTGGCCGTCGTGCGCGACTACCTCCTCGACGATGCCGAGATCCTCCTCGCCGAAGCATGGCCCGACCACTGCCGCATTTCTCCCGATGATACAGGTCGAGCCGTTATCCTGTCCGCCTGTGAGTTTGGGGCGTAAGGGATAGCGGCTCGACAAAACGGGTTTTGGTCGAGATGGCTACTGGGCAGCCAGATTCTGAGCAATCATTCGTGCGAAAGTTACTGTCCTGCCGCAAGCGTTGCCGGTCGACAGGTTCGGATAAGTCATGGAATAGTATCCTCCGGAATCGTTGCCTGTGACATACAGGCCTTCAATGGCGCTTCCATCTTCGCGCAGTGCTTGACCTTGGGTGTTTATCACGATGCCGTCCATGGTGCATAGCAAAGCGCCTGTGGTACGTACGCCGAAGAAGGGAGGTTTGCGTACAGGGGAAAGCCGGAATGGTTCCTTGCCGAAGTCGTCATCGCGCTGGTTGTCGTAATTCTGGTTGTTTCGTTCCACCGTTTTCGCGAGGGCTTCTGCAGGAAGACCAAGCTTTTCGGCGAGCTCCTCGATGGTGTCGGCTTGCTGAATGTGTCCGGCTTTAAGTGCCTCCTCGTTCATGGCCGTCACCACTTCGATAGGCAGGTTCGGAGCCGCTCCATTATCAAAGGGGAACATGCGCGAGCAGCCATGCATGTCGAACTGCTGGGCGTAGGTCTGCCAGTCTGCATCCCAGAGGCACACGTGGATGTTTCCTGGTTGCGATGCATCGGCGTGCAGGATGAAGTCATAGGTGCCGGACTCGTTGCAGAAGCGCTCGCCATTGAGATTGACTTTCAACCAGGGTTGGCTTCCCATCCAGAATACCATGGCAGTACCACAGTCGGCGCCTCCCAGGGAGTCGGCGGGAACGCTTGCTCGGTCGAAAAGCATGCTAGAGTGTGTTTCGTCCATTTTTGCCCCAACGCGAAGGCACGCCTTTATGCCGTCTCCCTCACAGCCTGGCTGCGCTGAGTTGTAAGCGTAAATGCTGGTCGTGTGAGGCTGGAGCTGCTTAAGAAGGTCGAGATTCGCGGCGTAACCGCCTGTGCATACAAGAACGCCCTTGCTTGCGTTGACACGAATGTAGCCGTCAGCGCCCTGCCCTATAGCACCGGTCACGCGATCGTTTTCGACGGTGAGGCTCACCATGGGCGTTTGGTAGCGGAACGTTACATGGCCCGTCTTCTCTGCGTAGTCAGTCAGCACAGTGAACCCGTCGAGCGATCCATCGACTGGCCAGGCGGGAGAATGCCCTGTAGCCCAATGTCGGTAGTTGACTTCATGCTTTTCCTCGGCAGCCTCATGCCAAAGCGCGATACCGTAAGAGGAGAGAACGTTTTCGTACCAGTCGATGGTCTCGCCCGATCGCTCAAGCCAGACCTTGTGTAACGCGAGATTGCATTGGCCCGCAGCGTAATGATCCATATCTCGCAAATAAGCAATTGCGTCGATTTCATAGCCGCTCTCCTGCTGCAAGCGAGAGTTGACGCCTGCAAGATCGTCACGCACGACGCCACCGTTGAACTTCTCCATAACGAAGGTTTCCATGCCGGCATCTCCAGCAGCGCAGGCCGCAAAAAGACCGCCCGTGCCAGCGCCGATCACCAAAAACTCCGTGTCAATGGTTTCGACAATCTCATCATCGGAGATGTTCGGGGCATCTCCGATCCAGTCCGAGGAATCTTGCGATCCCGCCTCAGGCGAAGTGTTTGCTAGGGGATCCGCAGTCTGCGGGGCGCATCCTGCAAAGCCGAACAAGGCGCCGGCTCCCGCGAAGGCGCTACCTGCCAAAAACCCTCTGCGGCTTACAAGTCCATTATTGTCCATTTCAGTTCCTTCCTTTTCTCCATGAAAGTGTGGGATTGCGCGGCAAAAGCCTTTGGAGCTCAAGTCCGCACTGAGCTTGTTGCTGTTTAAAAAACGGTCGGGCGGTTTTACCCGCCCGACCAGGGAGGGGAGGGCTTGATCTATCGTAACGCGTGTTCTTAGACGTTGTAGATTGATTGCGCCACCGCATAGCCTGCGCCGAGCGATCCGACACCGCGGCCGCCGCAAGCTGCTTCGCCCACAACGTAGAGTCCCGGTACAACATTTCCGGCCGCATCGAGCGCGCGGTGAGATGAGTCGGTCGAGATGCCGTCCATCGTGATATGCATCGCCCAGGTGCGGGGTGATGCATAGAATGGAGGATTATCCAGGGGGGCATTGGGCCCGAAGCTGGATCGGCCGAATTCTGGGTCGTTGAAAGTACGAGTCATCTCGTTGTAATCGTCGACAGTTTTCAGGAATGTCGCCTCGTCGACGCCCATGAGGCCCGCCAGTTCTTCAAGTGTGTCGGCGCGGTAGAGGATGCCCCGCTCAATGGCGTACTCGACGTCCATGCCTGTGTGGGTCTTGCCGTCCGTGATCATGGAGCTGTCGTGGTCGACCACCTGGAAACCCACACCCCCATCCTGCTCCATCAGGGCGATCGTCATGTCAGTTCGACTGCCGCCCTCGTCGCAGAAGCGTTTGCCGGCCTTGTTCACGTAGATGCTCTCATTGGTGGTTCCGACGGTTGTTTCGGTGGCGTAGAGCACGGTGTCCACGAAGGGGAAGACCATCTGGTTAAAGGGCAATTCGGCGAAGGCGGCGCCTGCTTCTGTGGCCATGCGGATGCCGTCTCCAGTGTGTCCGTAGTTGTTGTCGCAGTGGAAGGTGTCGAGATCTTTCCAGTTCCACATCTTGTCGTGCTCTTTCAGCATATCCTGGTTGTCGGCATAGCCTCCAGAGGCGATAACGACACCGTCTTTAGCGCGCACGGTGTACGTGCTGCCGTTTGCGCTGCTGCCAATGACGCCAGTCACGCGACCGCTTTCAGTGATGAGCTCGGTTGCCGGCGTGGCGAACAGGATGCGAAGATCGAGTCCTTCCATCTCTCGTTCGAACACGTTGAAATAGCCTTCTCCATTCACGTCTTCTGAGGAACCCGAGAAATGCGCCCAAGAATAACCGGGAATTGCGACGAGTGGCATCCAGGGAAACTGCATGGTGTCGAGCCATGCCGTGCCCCCCTCCACATCCGTTGCATAAGTGTGTTGGAAGTCGTAGGTGTTGCCCTCAAGCATGCAGAGTTGCAGTGCAAGGAATTCGGGCGAGCTAAAGAGTTTGGTGTTCCCGTTTGCGTAGTAGTCGTCCCATTGTTGCTGCACCTCATCTACCAGAGAGGCGTCAAGCCCGGCGTCTCGATTGAACTGAAGAACTTCTTGGAAGATCTTCCGGTAGCCGTCGTTCACTTCGACGCGTAATTCTTCGGGTGCGTTGGCATACTCGATGAAACCGCCACTCACGAGGGCGTTGCCGCCCATGCTCGAGGACTTCTCGAACACGACGACCTTCGCTCCCTGCTGAGCAGCTGCTAGTGCAGATGCCATTCCAGAAATGCCGGCGCCTATGACGGCGAGGTCGCATTCGATCTCCTCGTCGGTTGGCTGCTCTTTGGGAACCTCCGCACGCTTCAAAGCGCTCACGTCGCCATCGGCTTGACGCGCGCAGTCTTCTACGGCCGAGAGCAGCGCGAGGGATGAAAGCGTCGCTCCTGTCACCGCGTCGACGGCGAGTGATTGTGATGCTACGATGATCTCAGGGATCTTCTCAAACGCCGGTGCGGCGATGCGTTCGGTTTCTCCGTGATCGACGACGCGGACGCTGTCGATGGCAGTGTCGGAGAAGACGACCTCGACGGTGATATCGCTCTTCTTGCCGAGTGCCGTGGCCTGGTAGGTTCCTGCGACAAATTGAGTTGTCGTGCCGCCCGTCTCTGCGACGGGGTGTGACGAAGCGCATCCCGTCGCGCCTAAGGCCAGAGCTGCCGCTGCGACCGAGCTTGCTTGCACAAACCGTCTGCGATCGATGACGTGGTTCTTTCCGTGTCCCATGTTCCCTCCTATGTTCGAATCTTGTCGGCGAGACGCCCTCGCCCCTGCTGTCGTTCATTATGGGATCGGTTCGCCCGAGGGTCTTTTGCAAGTTGTTGCGTGATTTGTGCACAAACCGTACAATTCGCTACAGCGACAAAGGGGATCAGGGGGTTGTGGTGCTCAACATGGAATATGTGCCCGAGTTGCTCGTGCTGGCGGAAACACTCAGCTACACGGAGACGGCGCGAAGGCTGCACATGTCTCATTCGGCTGTGAGCCGTCACGTTGACGCTGTGGAGCGGGCGCTGGGGGCTCGGCTATTTAATCGTACGACTCGCAAAGTGGAGCTGACCGATGCGGGACGAGCGGTTATTGCCGACTTCTCTGCCATGCAGGCCCATTACACTCATGTGCTTGATGAGCTTGGTCGACTCGCGGAGGATGTGCCAGTCATACGACTGAGCTGTCCGGATTTTTGGATACCGTGTTATCTTGAGCCGTTGTTGGCGTTTCTCTCCCTCGAGCAATCTGCTCTTCGTGTCAAGTTGGAATCGAATCCTCCTGTTGTGGGTTTGAGCGCGGTGGAGGAGGGCCGGTGCGATCTTGCCTTTGGTATCGGGCTTCCCACGGAACTGAAGCCCCCGATGAACATGAGGTTGTTTCTTCGTGAGAGAATTGTGGCAACGATTCATGAAGACAATGCGTTGGCGGGATGCGAGACGCTAGCGTTGGAGCAGCTTGCTGGTGAGCCTTTGGTGGTTCTCGACGATCGGGCCGAAGGATTCAGCCGCATGAACGAAGAGATATTGAGATTTTTTACGCAGCGCGGTTGTGCTCCCTGCGACATACGACGTACTGAGCAGATTGAGACGCTCGGGCTTAAGCTGAGCGAATGCAAAGGATATGCCCTTACGCCTGCGTCGCTGCAGTTTCCTCATAGGGATTACCTGCGAGCGATCCCCCTTGAGGAAGAGGACATCTCTTTCCCACTGTGCTTCTTTTTTCGCACAGATCGCTTGAGCCCTGCGCTGACCAGATTTTTCGAATATGCCGAGCAATTTGTCTTGTTGTCGGGAGATCGTGGCTGGGGGCGTCTTTAAAGGCTCCCTTGCTACTGCTCCGTCATCAGCAAGTCGAGCAGTTCCTGGCGGGTGTTGATGCCGAGCTTCTCGTAGATGTGCCGCGTGTGGGCCTTCGCAGTGCCCTCGGCGATGATGAGCTCGTGGGCCACGCCGGAAAGCGACTTGCCCTGGGCGAGCAGCTCCATAACCTCCCGCTCGCGCGGGGTGAGGCGGCGCTCCTCGGCCACGGCGGCGCAGCGACGGGCCAGACGCGTGCGCTCGTTCTCCTCAGGCGGCCGCTTGCCCATAAACGCGATACCCCAGCGCTCGCCGATCTCGCGTTCGTTGAGCACCAGGGCCGCAACCGTCACAATGGCTGCAATGGCGACTATGGCACCGATGGCCGGTCCCGTGCCTCCGAATAGGCCGGACCCATCGAAGAGGAGCGCTCCCTCGCGACCGACCCAACCCACGAGCAGCAACGATTCCTCGATGCCGAACAGCAGAAGCGCACTTACGCCGAAGCGCTTGGAGATGTCGCAGAGGAACAGAAACACGATGGCGTTGAAGAGCATCACGCCCAGGGCCGTGCAGAAACTGCCGGCCAAATTGCCGCCAAGGCCGAATAGCGGCACGATGAGGAGCCCGCAGCAAAGGAGGATGACCGGCGCCCGGTACAAGGCGGACAAGGGCAGTCGGTTAGAGAACCACCACACCCACGCGAACAGCACAAGACCGCCGACCAGGGTGGTCACGGTGGAGTGGGAGCCGACCAGCAGGGGATAGGCGCTGCGAATATGAGCCGAGCTGTAGCTGGCCACCAGCTCGAAGAGGGCGAGGATAAGGAAGAACTTCCAGGGAATGAGCCGGCGGTTGGCGGCGACGGGCCGATCTTCTGCCGGGACGTAGAGCCGGTAGGAGCGATGGGCCAGCGCTGCCGACAGCATCGGCAGGGCGAGAAGTGCCCCGTAGAGGTATTCGTCTCGAATGCCCTGAAGCACGAAGGTGAGTGCCACACCACCGATGATGGCGAGGGCATAGTACAGCGCTACGCGCGTGGGGCTGAGGCAGCTGTAAATCTCGCACCACAGCAGAATGAGAAGCGCCGAGCCGATGCCGCCGGCCAGGGTCGCCGGCACGATGAGGGCGTCGGTGGTTGCGGGCAATCCCAGAGCCGCCACGTTCGCCGCTACGGAGAATCCAAGCAGGAGAGCGATGACCCCATAGACCCAGCGTCGTCCGGCCAAAGGCGCGATGCGGCTGGAGGGCAGGGCGATGACGATAGCGCTGCCGGCGAGCACCACATCGTAGGCGAACTGGCCGGCGGTGCCGCTGACGGGCATGGGCGCGGCCGGGTTTGCATAGGCGAGCGACACCCAGGCGCGCCACAGGGCGAAGCCGAGAAAGGCGAGCGGCATATCGAGAAGATCGGTGAGTGAGTGTTTGTCCGTGCCATCATGGGCCATGGCGTTATCCCCTTCTCGCTTCCGCCCTGCCAGATGAACCGCACCGGCGACGGCCACAAGATGGGCGTGTGGGCCGGTGGCGAGATTGAGCTGACGACCCATACGAAGATGATCCACGACGCCCGTGTGGGCCGTGTGGACACGCCGCATCTGCCGGTGAACGCCAAGGGCGAGCGCTTCATGTGCGAGGGTCCCATGCAGGGCTACCTGAACAATTACGTGCGCGAGTACATCCACGAGGCCGGCGGCGACGCCAAGGCGGGAAACCTGTACACCATTGTGGACGCGAAGTGGCAGGACCAGATCGCGGAGTGGAAGGCCATCGACCCGGAGATCGACGCCTCGAACTGCAAGTGGTTCTACGAGGGCAACACCATCGAGGAGGCCTGCGCCGCCATGGCCGCCGACACGGAATCGGGCGCCTACGAGTTGGATGCCGCCGCGGTTCAGGCGACCGTGGACTGCTACAACGAGCTGTGCGCCAAGGGCTCCGATGACGACTTCGGCAAGAACCCCACGTTCATGCGCGCCATCGACACCCCGCCGTTCATCGTGGTGCCCCACGAGTTCGGCATGGGACTTTCGGCCATCATCGGTGGCCTGCTCATCAACGCCGACAATCAGGTGCTGAAGGCCGACGAGCACACGCCCATCGACGGCCTGTTCGCTGTGGGCAACGTGTCCGGCTGCTTCTACGGCGGCGTCGACTACCCCATGGACGTGCTGGGACTCTCCATCGGCCGCGCCATCACTGGCGGCTACCTCGCCGGCAAGCACGTAGCGGCCCTGTAGCACGCGAGCGGCTCTGCCACCGACCGCCACCGCCGCTCCGCTTCCCCGAACCCTCCCCACGAGAGCCCGCCACCCCGCGGGCTCTCGCTCTCTTACGACAATGAAAGCCGATTCGTAAGGCGCGGCGGTGGAGAAGGGGCTATACTGGCAGCATGACTTTTCGATACAGGAGGTATCTTTCATGACTGACCAGCAGAACCCCTTCAGCAACATGCCCGAGCCGCCCGCCGCGCCCGATCCGGCCCAGGCGTTCGACAACGCTCAGTGCCAGGGGCAGGCCGCGCAATCTTACGACGTCGACCAAACCGCGCAGGAGGCCTGCGACCCCTACCAGGCTCAGGCGCAGCGGCCCTATGGTGCCGGCCAGGCCTACGACCCCTATCAGGCTCAGGCGCAACAGCAACCCTACCAGCAGCCCTACCAGGCCACCTACGAGCAGCCGCAGCCGGCCTATCAGCAGGTGTACGCCCAACCGGTGGCCCCGGCGGCGCCTACGACCCTCTATCCCATGACCGACACCGATCGCAACCTGCGTCTGGTGGCGTTCATCTTCTGCATCCTGTCGCTGGTGGGCTCGTGTTGGCTCATCATTCCGCTGGCGTGGATGATCCCCATGTCGGTCATCTCCTGGGGCATCTACAAGGGCACCAAGGCCAACACCGTCGCCTTCGGCGTGTGCACTCTCATCTTCTGCTCGCTGGTGGCCGGCATCTTGCTGCTGTGCTCGAATAAGGATCGATAGAAGGCAGAGCTCGCGAGCTAGCGAGCTCTGCGAATCCGCGTGCTCGTGAGCCTGCCGCTTTCATGGTCCTGCGAACGGCATGGACTCGTGATCTCCCAAGCGCGTGTCGCCAGACGCGCAACTCAAAGTCGCGACACCACGAGTTGGTTGAGCGAGACATGCTGCTCGGCAGCTTCGATGGCGAGCTCGCGATGCTTCTCGGGCGGGATGCGCAACGCGAACTTACCCGAATAGGTGCGACTGGCCAGAGGGGTGGGCGCTTCTTCGCCGCTCTCGGCCATGTCCTCTAGAACGGTGCCCACGACCGCAACTATGGCGCAGGAAATTCTCGGTTCATTCCTCGCGCAGACCGCAGTTGCGTCGCGTTTGAGGTAATGGGGCCATGCGAAAATGAAAAGCCGCAAGCGCTGGGATGGAACATTCGCGGATTGGGAACCCATCGCGCGTCGTATCGCCGCTGGCCAAAACCGCGCGCGAGCTGTACGGACGGGTCATCGCTGGCCAAAAAAGCGCGCGAGCTGTATGCGGGGAGGCACGTTTGGCGCTTTCTGGCCAAAAACCCCGCGCCAGCTGTGCCGTGGGGTCGCAATCTCGGGATCGGCGTCATCCTCGAGCTGAGTTTCCCCAGTTCAGAATGCCGCTGCAAAGGGGTGTACGAGCCCGGGACAGCGGACCCCGAGGAGGATCCCTCGAAAATAGCAGTCCGCGCGCGATTTTTGGCCAATTGGCGAGGGCGACGCGAGGCGTGCACGAGCGGCGACTCAATTTTGGAAGCCGTGCGGAGTTCTCGGGGATGCAACGAAGGAGATGACGGGGTCGTGCGCGGGTGGGAGGCCCAATCGCGAGAGGCGCGGGCCGCTCCGGTTCCCCTCCCGGGCCTCTAGGCGGCCCTATTGTTCTTCGGAGGCTTGATGAACAGCGAAACGATAAGGGCCGCGATGGCCACGGCGAAGAAGACCCAGAAGGCGCCGAGGTAGCTGCCCGATCCCATTTGCGAGAGGGCGAGAATCTGCGGGCCTACGATGGCGGCCGGGATCATCTGGCAGGTGGCGATGGCGTAGTTGATGCCGTAGTACTTCGGGCCGAAAAACGTGCCCACCATGGCCGACATCGAGCACATGTTCCCACCGTACATGAGGCCGAGCAGCATAAAGCCAGCTACGAGCAGCGGGAAGTTGCCGCCCATCATGGCGAAGGCGCAGCAGAGCATGCCCGCGGCGAAGGCCACGGCGATCCAAGTGAGGCACACGCGATAGCCGAACTTGTCCCAGATGAATCCGTTGATGAGGCGCCCGAGCCCGTTCATGGCCGACACGCTGCCCATGGCCGCGGTAGCCAGCATAAGCGCCTCGGCCTCGGACAGCACGGCGCTGGCGCCAGCGTCGGCCGCCCCCGCGCCAGCCGCCGCAGCGCCTGCGCCCATGAGCAATTCCATAGCCGCCGGCACTGCTTGGCTGATGAGCGCCAGACCGCCGCAGGTGACGAGCATCAGATACACCATGAACACCCAGAACGTGGGCGTACGCACCATTTGGGAGCCGGTCATGTCGACAGCTGCCACGGTGGCGTTCTGCCGCGCTTTCTCTAGAAGAGGGCGAACATACTCTGGCGTTGGCAGCTTCATGATGAAGGCGCCCGCCCCCACCAGCACGACGAAAACGGCCCCCAGCGCACCGAAGGTCATGCGCCATCCGAGCGCGCCCAGCATCGTAGTGACAACGGGGGACAGCAGCATGGTGCCGCCGCCGAAGCCCATGAGCATGGCACCGGAGGCCAGGCCCTGCTTGTCGGGAAACCATTTCAGCGTGACGGACATGACCACATCGGTGCCAAGGCCCACGCCGGCTCCCACCAACACGCCGTAGGTGGCGTAAATGAAGGGCAGCGATTCCGTGAAGGCCGAAGCGATAAGTCCCAGTCCCAGGCAGGCGGCCGTGATGAGCATGACCGTGCGCGGGGACGTGCGCTCTTCCAGTGCGCCCGCCACGAGCATGCCGGCGCAGAAGGTGATGATGGAGAGCGTGAACACCACCGAGGTGGCCGAGCGATCCCAGCCGAATTCCGCCTCCAGCGGGTCGACGAACAGCGACCAGGCATAGATGAGCCCGAAGAACATGAGCAGGACGAAGGCGACGAAGAAGTACAGCAGACGGTGCGGCGTTGTTTGAGTCGCTGTGGTGTGCGTCTGCGATGTTGCATGGGACATGGCTCCCCCTTGGAATTGCGTGGGTCGGGATTCCAGTGCCAGCCACTGCTCAGTCTATCAACTGCACAAAAAAGAGCAAGAGGAAAATGGTGCAGCAACAGCTTAAAAAGCTAGCCGCAAAATCACGTCCTTTACGTAAAAAGGGTGATTTTGCGGTTATTACTATAATGAAAAACGATAAATTCAGGAAGAAGGTAGCCACAAATGAACGGTTGTCACGGCAAAACCGTTCTTTTGTGGCTTAAGGCCGAGGAAGGGGACGCGTATCCTCGCGGAGTTATCCCAGTGCGCACGCTCTTGCAAGGAGTTGCCCTGTGCGTTCGTTCTTGCAAGGAGCCAGTTGCGAAGCGGAGCTTACCCCTCGTACAGCGAGAAGTCATCCCTGTTGACGGCTTCGGGAAACACCCAGCTAGAACTTAGAAAATCAGCGGAAAACTAATCTATAACGGCGCAGCAACGAAAACCGCCCCCGTCACCAAAACGCCGAGCAAGAGCGCAGGATATATCACGAATCCGCGAGTTCGTGCGTTGAAGCTCGCTCGCGGGGCGGCTCGAAAAGAACGGCTCCGCACGCCCGACTGCCCCGGCGCACCTGGAAAGGAAGACGACAATGGTCACTCAAGAGCAGCAATCAATTATCGATCACGCTCAGCTGCAGAAGATCAACGGCTGGCAGCATATCAAGGTGAAGGGCACCCCCTACGAGTGCGGCTTCCAGGAGGGCTACCTTCTGGCCGACGAGTACCAAGACGCCCTGCGCGTGTACAAGTTCATGACCTTGGAAACCTTCGGCATGACCTACGAGTGGTTCGCCGAGCAGGCGCTGAAGTTGCACCGCGACAAGATTCCCACCCGCTGGCTCGAAGAGCTGCGCGGCATGGCCGAGGGCCTGATGGCGGCGGGCATTCCCACCACCACCGACGACATGATCGCCTGGAACGACTGGATGGAGATCACCGGCTACTGGTGGCCGCAAAACGCCGGCAAGGTCATGAGCCGCCCGCTCATGAAGACCCACCGCAAGGAGCACTGCTCCGCCATCGTGGCCACTGGCTCAGCCACGGTGGACGGCAAGCCCTACCTGGGCCACGAGAGCTTCGACGAGTTCTGGAGCGGCCAGTACTTCAACGTTTGCAAACGCGTGGAGCCCGATGACGGCTACGCCTTCATCATGCAAGCCTCGGCGCCGTGCATGCTGTCGTCCATGACCGACTTCTACGTGACCGCCGCGGGCCTGAACATCACCGAGACCACGCTGGCCGGCTTCGACCGCTACGACGATGCGGGCATGCCCGAGTGGGTGCGCATCCGCGACGCCGTGCAGTACGCGGCCACCATCGACGAGTTCGTCGAGCGCCTGAACAAAGGCAACAACGGCGGCTACGCCAACGCGTGGCTCATCGCCGACCACAACACCGGCGAGATCGCCCGTTTCGAGCAGGGCTTGGAATTCACGAGCCTCGAGCGCACCTTCGACGGCGCGTACTTCGGCTGCAACGCTGTGTTCGATCCGCGCATCCGCAACCTGGAGTGCAAGGACAACGGCTTCAACGACCCGCGCCAGCAGACCGGTGCCCGTCGCCAGCGCTGGATGGAACTCATCGATCAGTACTACGGCAAGATCGACCTGGAAGTCGTGAAGAAGATGCTCGCCGACACCTATGACGTGTACCTCGGCTACAACTGCCCGTCGAGCCGCGACATCTGTGCCCACTACGACGTGGATCCGCAGTACTACGCCGACGACCCCGATGCCGTGTGGAACATCCCGTTCTACCCGGCCGGCTCCTGCGACGCCAAGGCCGCTGGCCCCGACGACGTGAAGCACCTGAAGATGTGGGGCCGCTACGGCCGCGCCGACGGCGTGGAGTTCGTGGCGAAAGACTTCATGGGCCAGCACCCGCTGTGGAAGTGGATGGACGGCTACCTGGAAGATCGCCCGACTCAGCCCTGGACGCTCTTCGACTAAAGGGAATTCGAACCGGCGCTTTTCCACGGCGCCGCGTTCCTTCCATATAGATCAACGCTAACCAATCGAGGATAAGGAGCATAGATTATGGAAATCTCAAAGGAACAAATCGCGAAGATGGCCGAGTCTTACAAGAAGGCCGAAACCCAGCACGTGGCCCAGCGTGCGGTGACCAAGAACGGCATTCTGGAGTCGGCGGAAAGCGTGGAGGTGCTCAAGCGCATGAGCCCCAAGAGCTTCGCGTTTTCCATCGACGTGGACGATCAGGCCGTGGCCAACCAGAAAATGTCGGGCCGCTGCTGGATGTTCGCCTGCCTGAACGTGCTGCGCTTCCACATTGAGAAGGAGCTCGATCTGCCGAAGGGCACCTTCGAGCTGTCCCAGGCCTACCTGGCGTTCTTCAACAAGCTCGAGCGCGCTGCCTGGTTCCTCGAGCACGCGGTGGCCACGGCCGACAAGCCGCTGGATAACCGCGAGGTCGACTGGCTGTTCACGACGCCCATGGCCGACGGCGGCGACTGGGATATGGTGTGCGCCCTGGTGAAGAAGTACGGCGTGGTGCCGCACGAGGCCCAGGCCGAGACCCACTGCACCAACAACACCGCCGAGCTGAACACGGTGCTCTCGCACCTGCTGCGCCAGGACGCCCTGAAGCTGCGCACCATGGCCCAGGAGGACAAGGACACGAAGGCCGCCCAGGAGGAAATGCTCAACGAGGTGTACCGCGTGCTGGCCGTGTGCTTCGGTGAGCCGG
>OHUG01000280.1_pt1 | contig 27148 bp, 14 predicted proteins | sample 1579161 | NCBI WGS metagenome assembly OHUG01 (sample SAMEA3882514, study PRJEB24775) | human gut metagenome | biome: human-associated habitat; feature: intestine environment; material: feces | place: Netherlands | collected 2009/2010 | reverse complement strand
TGCGCCACCCCGACGCGCCCGCCCGGGTCGAGGCGCTGATCTCGGTACTGGTGGACGCAGCGACCCGCGCGAGCTTTCTGACCATGATCGAGCAGGAGCCGCAGGTCTTGCAGTGCTTCCGCGTGACAGGCAGCTACAACTTTATAATTAAGGTAAGCTGCACCGACATTGACGCGCTGGAGCACCTGCTGACCAAGATGCAGAAGATGGGCTCCACCAACACCCAGATCATCCTGAACACCCAGCTGGACCGCGGTCTGGCATTCGACGAATAAGCGAGGTTTTTATGGCACATTTTTGCAAAAACTGCGGTCTGCTGACTGCCCCGTACGACGAGCGGTGCCCCAAGTGCGGCGCACCGCTGCCGCATATCCCGATGGGCGAGGCTCTGTTGGAGTCCATGCGTCAGTCCCCGAAGGGCACCGTTGAGACCGGCGAGCCGCTGTACGAGCAGGACCTGGAGGAGGACCGCATCGACGCCATGAGCCAGGGCGCAACGACGGCGGCCATGCTGCTGTTCGCCATCCCCATCGCCGGGTTCGTGCTGGCGGTGGTGTGGAGCTTTGGCTGCACGCAGGACCCTGCCCGCAGGCGGCTGGCCCGGGCGTACCTGGTCCGTGCGCTGGTCGTGGCGGGGCTGGTCATCCTGTTTGTGGCTGTGGCCGCGATGGTGTTTACCGCCGCGCTGCACAGCCAGCTGGCCTACTACTATTACCGTTAAGGAGGCGCCATGAAAGCATCCGTCATCATCCCGAACCTGAACGGCGCGGGCTGGCTGCGGGACTCCATCGAGTCCGTCTGGGCGCAGACCGAGCAGGATTTTGAGCTGATCGTCATTGACAACGGCTCCACCGACGAGAGCCTGGACATCGCCCGCAGCTACTGCGGACGGGACCGCTACACTTTAATTGAAAACGCCGGGAACACCGGCTTTTCCCATGCGGTGAACCAGGGCATTGCGATTGCCAAAGGCGAATACATGGCGCTGTTCAACAACGACGCCTTTGCGGAGCCGGATTGGCTGGCGGAGCTGATCAAAACCGCCGACGCCGACCCGAAAATTTTTGCAGTCAGCAGCCTGATGCTGCGCTACTATGAGCCGGAGCTGGCCGACGACGCGGGCGACTACGTGACGATCCTGGGCTTTGCCTGCAAGCGCGGCGACGGCTTAAAGGCCAGCCGCTATACAAAGCCCTGCCGCGTCTTCAGCGCGTGCGGCGGCGCGGCGCTCTACCGCAAGTCGATTCTGGACGAGATCGGCGTGTTTGACGAGCTGTTTTTCGCGTATTACGAGGACGTCGATTTGAGCTGGCGTGCGAACAATCTCGGCTACAGGAACGTCTACTGCCCCACGGCCCGCTGCCGCCACATCTGCGGCGCGACCACCGGCGCGGTGCGCTACAACCCGTTTAAGAGCATCCAGAGCGGGCGCAACAGCATTCTGCTGCCCTACAAGAACCAGCCGATTTTGATGTTGGTTTTGAATTTTATCCCGATGCTGCTGGGGTATCTGCTCAAAGTGCTTATGTTCCGGCTGCGCGGCTTCGGCGGGGATTACGCGAAGGGCTTCCGCGAGGCGTGGGCGGCGCTGCCGAAGATAAACAAACCGAAATTCAAGTGGCGGAACCTGCCCAATTATGTCTGGGTGGAGTTCAGCCTGATCGCCGGGCTGTTCAAGTACATTGTGTACCGCGTGCAGCGGGCGTTGAAGATCACGTGATGGGGGGCGTGTTGCTGTGCGGGGCGTCGAGGACGCCGCCCCCTACGGTGGTGACTGCGGGCTTTCATTTTGCTGCGCTGTAGGGGCCGGGCATGCCCGGCCCGGTGCTTTCCCGGGAGGCTGGCTTTAACGGGCAACGGCAAGAGCCCCTCCGGCCATCGCTGCGCTCGGCCACCTCCCCTGTGAGGGGAGGCTTTTCTCGGGCGGAGCCCGCAAAAGGCTCCTCGCATTGCGAGGCCTGAGGGGCTTTGGCACCTTTCCGCAGACTCCCTTTTCTCTTACTTTCTTCGAGAAGAAAGTAAGCAAAGAAGCTTTACATATTTTACCCAAAAAGCACCTGCTGGCCGGTCACACGCATACCGGTCAGCAGGTGCTTTTATTTTACTTGTTTAGAATTTCTTTGGTTCTTTCTTTGCAAAGAAAGAACATCTCTCGTTTAATCCTCATCCGCAAAGTTGCCCAACGCCTTTGCCTGCTCGATGACCTTGTTCTCGAGCATCTGCGGCAGGGTCTCATACCGGACGAACTCGAACGTGAAGTAGCCGCGGCCCTGGGTCAGCTGGCGCAGGAAGGTGGTGAAGTCCTGCATCTCGGCCACGGGGACCTCGGCCTCGACGACCTGCAGGCCGTCGTCATCGGGGTTCATGCCCAGCACGCGGCCGCGGCGCTTCGTGACCTCGCCCATAATATCGCCGGTGTTGTCGGCGGGGACGTGGGCTTTCAATGCGCCGATGGGCTCAAGCAGGACGGGGCCGGCCTCGGGGATGGCGGCCTTATACGCGAGTTTGGCGGCCATAATGAACGCCATTTCGCTGGAATCAACAGGGTGGTAGCTGCCGTCCAGCAGCGTGGCCTTCATGCCGACCATCGGGTAACCGGCCAGCACACCGTGCTCGGCGGCCTGACGGACGCCCTTCTCGACTGCCGGGAAGAAGTTCTTCGGCACGCTGCCGCCGAACACGTTCTCGGCAAACTCGATGCCCTCGCCCTCGATGGGCTCGAACTGGATCCAGACGTCGCCGAACTGGCCGTGGCCGCCGGTCTGCTTCTTGTGGCGGCCCTGCGCCTTGCAGCTCTTGCGGATGGACTCACGGTACGGCACGCGCGGATTCTCGAGCGTGATCTCGACGCCGAACTTATTCTTCAGCTTGGCCAGCGCGACCTCCAGATGCTGGGTGCCCAGACCGCTGATGATCTGCTGCTTCGTCTCGGGGTCGACCACGAACCGGATGGCGGGGTCCTCCTCGATCAGGCGGGCCAGCGCACTGCCGACCTTACCCTCGTCGCCCTTTTTGGCGACCTTGACGGCCATGCGGTAGCTGCTGATGGGGTACACAGGCGCGGGCAGCGCCACAACGCGGGCGGGGTCACACAGGGTATCGCCGGTCTTGGCGGTGGCCAGCTTGGCAACTGCGCCGATGTCACCGGCGGCGATTTCGGGCGTGTCGGTCTGCTTTTTGCCGCAGACGGTCAGCGTCTTGCCCAGGCGCTCCGGCTGGCCGGTGCGGGCGTTGACGGCGTTGCTCGTCGCGGTCAGCTTGCCGGACAGCACCTTAATAAAGCTCAGCTTGCCGACAAACGGGTCGGCCACAGTCTTAAAGACGTAGGCGCACAGCGGGGCGGCGGGGTCGGCGGTGATCTCCACCGGCTCGCCGCCAGACTCGCCCACGGCGGACGCAGTGTCCGCGCCGGGCAGCAGCACGTTCATGTTGTAGAGCAGCATATCCAGCGCCTGCGCGTTGACCGCGGAGCCGCAGAACACGGGCGTGATCTGGCCGCTGCGCACGCCGGAGGCCATGCCCTGGACGATCTCCTCTGTGGTGAAAGCCTCACCCTCGAAGAACTTCTCCATCAAAGCCTCGTCGGTCTCGGCGATGGCCTCGCTCATGGCCTGGATCAGGCCCTCAAAGCGGTGGCCGATGTCGGGCAGGTCGATCTGGACCTGCTTGCCGCCTTCGTATTTGAAGGCCTTCTGGCTGAACAGGTTGATGTAGGCGACGGTGCCGTCGTCCAGACGGACGGGCACGACGCAGGGGCAGACACTGGGGCCGAACTTGATCTTCATCTGCTCCAGGATCTTAAAGTAGTCAGCGTTTTCCAAATCAGCCTTGGTGACAAAGATCATCCGCGCCTTGTTGTTTTTCAGCGCCAGCTGGTACGCCTTCTCGGCACCGACGGTCACGCCGGAACGCCCGGACACACAGATCAGCACGCTCTCGGCGGCCATGATGCCCTCGGCAGCGCCGGTCTCAAAATCAAACAGACCCGGTGCGTCGATCAGGTTGTACTTGATGCCCTCGTACTCGACGGGGACAACGCTCGAGTTGAGCGATGCCTTGCGGCGGATCTCCTCGGGGTCAAAGTCGCTGGCGGTGGTGCCGTCCTCGACGCGGCCCATACGCTCGGAAGCGCCGCTCATGTACAGCAGTGCCTCGGTCAGCGTCGTTTTGCCGCAGCCGGCGTGGCCGGCCACCAGAATGTTGCGGATGTCTTTGCTTGCGTAGCCCATGGATCGTCAAACCTCTTTTCGCGCCGGGGCTGCTTCCGGCAGCCCTGCGGCGTAGAATTTCATTGCGGCACAGTGATTTTTGAACACTCCCGCCTGTTTGATACTACTTTACCACATTGTTGTGGAAATTTAAACAGTTTTTTCGGATTTTTTGTAAAAATTTTTAGGCAAAAGATTGTGGAAAGTGTAAAAAACAGACCCTCGCCTCCCTCTGCGAGGGAGGTGGCCCCGCAGGGCCGGAGGGAGAGAACCTTTCCATAGCCCGAAATATGTCGGATTATCGCAAGGTTCTCTCCCCCACCGCCTGCGGGCGGAGCCCCCTCGCAGAGGGGGCCAGGGTAATGAAAAAGCCGCACAGCTTTCACTGTACGGCTTAACGGCTCACTTATTTTTCCTTCTTCGCCGTCTTTTTGCGGCGGCGGACGCGCCCGCTGTCGGCCTTGGCCTCGGGAACATAGAGGCTATAGCTCAACAGGTAGCGGCCATGGGCAGGGATGCGGTAGAACGCGGCCTTGATGCGCTCCAGCGGGCCGGTGCCGCTCTCGGCGGTGCTGCCGCTCAGCATAACAACATACTGCATATCGGTGTAGCGGGCGGCCACATCGCACTGGCGCAGATTCGTGCGGATCAGATCGCCCAGCTGCTCCACCATCAGAGCGGTCTCGGCAGCATCGGTGTTCTGGCTGGGAGCCACGGTCAGGATTGCCAGGAATACCTGCAGACCGTAGCGGACCTGCACGCCGCGCTGTACGCGGTAAATTTCCTTGAACGTCTCAAAGTCGCAGATACAGGCCCCCGTGTCCTCGGTATCCGGCAGAGCAGAGATCAGCTTGGAGACCTCGCTCTCCATATTGCGGTCTGCCTGGCGCATCTGGCGGTAGGCAGAGCCTGCGCGGCCCGGCTCAATGGCATGATGCAGGCAGCCCATGGCGCTGCCGCGGCGTGCCAGATCCTCCGCCTCCTCGTGGCGGCCCAGCGTCTCCAGCGCGACGATCTTTTCCAGATAAAGGCGCTCCTCGTAGGGGTCCAGCTCCAGCGCGCGGGTACACAGCGTAACGATGCGGGTGCTCTCGCCCCATTTTTTGCAGAGCTCCAGCAGGTTTAAAATGGCTGTGCGGTACTGCCCGTGCAGACGCACGCTGACGCTTTCGACCCACGGCTCAGACGCAGACTGCGGCAGCAGGCGCCCGTCATACAGGTTGACGATCTGTTCATAAATGCGGCTGCGCTTCTCGGCGTCGCTCTCCTTGCGGGCCAGCTCCGACAGGTCGTTGACCTCAAACACATCCACGCTGCAGTCCAGATGGGGGTTCCACTGGTAGTAGCCGCGGCTGGTCACGATGCAGTCCTTCATCTCCTCCAGGCCCTCCGCGTCGATCATAAGGCGGAAGCGATGCAAGATGGCGCGCAGAGCCATGTCCGGGTTGGTAGACCGCTCCCCTGCCCACAGGGTATCGGTCAGTACCTTGTGGGAGACGCGCTCCCCGCGCCGCAAAACGAGATACTGCACCAGCGCCGTTGCCTTGCGGGACTGCGCCAGCTGTGCCAGCACGGGCTTGCCGTTCACACGGATCTCAAAGCCGCCCAGCATTTTGATTTCAATTGTTGCCATCCTTGTCATCCTCTCTGCTCTGATGCCCATGACGTTCCTGTATTTTTGTCCGGCACACAGGTATTCATGTTTTAAAGTATAACGAGTCCATTTGAATTTGTCCAGTACCTCCGCCGGGATTGTAATAAACTTTTCAAAAATCGTCCCGGAGGGCACCGCTCACGACTCCGACGATGCCTTGCCATCCCAGGTGCCGGGTTTATACAGGATGACCGGCTCACCGGGCAACTGCACAATGGCTTTTTGGGTGCACAGCGGCACGATCTGGTCGTTGGCGTCCCGCTTGGCCACAGTCAGCACCACCGTCATAGCCGTAATGCGCGGGGTCTTGGTTTCGTCGCCGTCCTGCGTCCAGCTGCGGGCGTAGAAATGCAGTTCACTGATGAACAGCCCCATATAGGCATCCCGGGGATAGGCCGTTGTGTAGCCGTAGGCAACGTAGGGCAGTGTGTCCGTCACGTTGCCATCCGCGTCCTTGTTCTCTTTTGTGTGCTGCGGGTTGCCGTAGTGCCCGTCGCCATTCAGTTCATCGCGGTAAAACCGCATGTGCAGGTAGCCGTTCAGCGCATTGGCCTGATCCGCTGTCAGCAGTGCTGTGCCGTCTGTTTTTGTCAGCATCGGCACACAGTCCTTGTCGATCAGCTCAATGTGGTTGGGGTAGACGCTGAATTCCAATGCCGTGCCCTGGCTGTAGTCGTTACCCTTGGACGCAAAAACGCTGTCCAAATTATTAAGGTCCGTCGCGCCGTCGGTGAAGCGGATATAGCCGTTCGCCTCGAGCACCTCACCGCGGATCGTCTCAATGAGCGCATCGGCCAGATTTTGCGCGCGGGTCTGCTGCTGGATGTCCATGTACGCCTGCGCACTGGGCTGTATCAGCGTGACCGCCGCCAGCGTAAAGAGCGACAGCAGCACCATGCAGACGATCAGCTCCACCAGCGTTGTGCCGTTCTGGTTTTTCAAACGCTGCTTCATGGGTTGGTCGTCCCTTCTGCCGTGCTCTTGCTGTAGCGGTAAAACTTGTGCTGTTCCGTCGTTTTTTGGCCGTTTTCCGTAACTTCCGCGCTTGTCTCCACGCTGTCCAGCTCGACGTCTTTCACCGTAAATTCACCGTAATCGCCAAAGGAGAACTCCAGCCCCTCCTGTTCCTTCACCCAGCGGAGGACCGCGTTATTGGCCGGGTACAGCCCGGCGCAGAAGGCATAGGCTGTCTCCCGCAGCGACTCGGCCTTTTGGGACATGGCGCGGGCGTACCGCAGCGAAACGACGAACATCGACGTAAAAATCATCAGCAGCAGGAACGACACAAGCACTTCCACAATGGTCTCGCCGCGCTGATTTTGTAAAGTATGTTTCATAGCGGGTCACTCCTGTGTTGTGCCGGTGCTCTGTTTGGCACCGCGGGTGTAGGTGATGGAATCGGGCTGCTGGCTGGTGTCGCAGTGGAACGTCAGCTGGTTGCTTTTGATAGTATCGTCTGTGATTATCAATTTCTCATAACCGGCGGCAACAAATGTCAGGGCATTCTCACGGTAATACTTCGTTGTTCTGCCATTTACCGTGTAGTACACCTTGCTTGTTGAATTGCCGCTGCTGCTGTACTTTACCGTGCGGTCATAGGTCCGCGTGAAGGCAAAGCTCTCGCCGTTTTTCGTGACTGTCACCGTAATGTCCAGCTGTAAATCGACGATTGCCATGCCCTTGCGGTCTTCGCCCTCCAGTGTGTCGAGCAGGTTGCGCAGGTCTGTGGCATTGGTGCTGTTCGCCGTCTGGTTCAGCTTGTCGGCACCGTCGCCCGGGCGGCGGCGCAGTGTTACCGTGATGGCCTCGGCCCCGCCATCAGGCTGGCTGCCGTTCGGTTTCCAGGCGAACTCCTTGGGCTGGGATTCCAAATCATAGATGTCCTTGCCGTAGCTTTGGGAGAACATGAACTGCTCATTGACGAACTTGGCAAAGCTGCTGTCCCTCTTGTTCAGCTCCCCTTCCAGCACGTCGGAAAAGCTGGTTGCCAGCTGGTAGGCTTCCTGTTCCAGCAGCTGGCGGTTGGCATTGGCCGTCAGCACGGAGGCCGCATAGGCCAGCGCTGCCGACAGCGCCACAAACAGCGCGCCGATACAGAGGACCAATATCATCGAAAGCCCCTGCTCCCCGCGCAGAATGCTGCGTGCCCTGCGGTGCATAATGCCACCTTCTTTCCTGAAATAAAATTACGATGCGTCGCTTGTTTCTATCCGTTCCGGGGGCGCGGTTTCCGCCGCGTCCGTCTCATCCGGGGCAGCGGCGGTCTCCGGGGTCGCCATGGGCAGTGCCGCACGGGCCCGCATCAGGACCGGGGGCACGCTTGCGGGGGCGCTTTCCGCCGCCGTGCTTTCTGCAGTCTCGGCGGGCGCGACGCTCTCCGCGGAATCCATACTCTGGGCATCCTCCGCCGCATCGGCGGTGTTCGTCTCGTTGACGGGGACTTTGACCGTGCCGGATTCGACGGTCTTACCCTTGTTATCCGAGTGCGCCAGCGTCTTCAGCGTCACACTTGCGGTGAACTTTTGCAGCTCGAGCGAGTCGTCCTGCACCTTTTCCTGCAGCTCGGGCAGGGTGATGCGGTAAACAGGCTCGGCACCGTCCTCCTGCACCAGCTCCAGCATGGGAACCGTCTTTGCCTTGTAGTACAGCGTACCGCCGTCCTTTTCCACCGTGCCGGTGACGTTATAGGGTTGCGATTTCCAGTCTGTCACGTTGCCGTTCTCGTCGGTCACAGGCTCAACGCTCAGGTCGTACCAGATGCGGGTCTCGCCAGTCTCCTTGTCCACATCGTCGGTCTTCTTAAGCTCCGTCGTTTCGCCGTTATAGGTCGTCTTGGTGACGGTTTTGATTTCCCCGCGCTTATGCGTGGTGCCGTCTTCGTCCGTCTCGTCCCTGTCGTAGTTCGTCACCGTAATGATGTAGGGCTGTTTCGTCTTACTATCCAGCGGCGTGACGGTAAAGGTATAGCTGTCGGTCAGGTTGCGCACCGTGCCGTCGGCCTGGGTGTACTTGTTCACCGCGGTCCACTCCACCGTAAAGCGGCGCAGCTCCAGCGGGGCCGTACCGCGATTGCTCTTACACTCGGGGTCGTTGTACAGGTTGACTTCCTGCGTGTAAACGGCATTGCCAAGTGCGCGTTCCGGTTCGGCAGCGTCCACGGGGGCGTCCAGCGTGATGGCCGGCAGCTGTGCCGCTGCGGCATCCTGCTGGATGTAGAACCAGTTCGACGCTGTCTTGCCGTCGGTGGGCATAACGCGCACCGCGGGCAGCAGGTATTGTTTTGCATGGTCGGGCGTCAGCGTAAAGCCGTTGCCGTCGGGCACAAAGGTATAGCTGGCGGTTTTGTCGTTGACGCTGGCGCTCCCGCCCACCGTGCGGCTGTCTTTCGGGATGACCAGCTCGGCGTCGCCGCTGTTCAGCATCTCGTCCAGTTTTTTGGTCAACTCCTGCTGGGCCTCGTACTTGGCCTGTCCGGTGCCTTCGCCCTGCCAAGCCTTGGCCAGATTGGCAATTGTATTGTAATTGCCCTTGTTGCTGAAGATATAGCCGGTAAAGTAGACATTGCCCTGTGCGGGTGCGTCCAGCGTCATGTTGAGCTTGAGGTCGTTCAGGAACGTCTCCTGATTCGGGCTGTCGGGCGCAAAGCTGCTGGCCGTAACCTTGGGCGCATCGGCGCGGCGGACGATGGTCTCGGGCTGGCTCAACGCGCCGTCCGGGCCGTCAAAGCAATTGCTACCAGCCTTGCGGCGGGCAATAACGCGGAAGCTCAATGCCTTGCCCTGATACTGCTCCAGATCCAGCGTCAGGCTGCCGACGTTGTCCGTGGTGGGCAGCGTCAGCACAGTATTGCCGCCGGCATCGACGACGCACAGGTCATAGTGGTCAATGCGCTCGTCGTCGGACGGCGACCAGCTGACCGTGTAGAGCAGGGCATCCGCGTTGTCGGTCTCGCCGTTGACGCGGGTGATGGAGCTCGGCGCGCTGATGCCGGGCAGGCGCTGCTTAACGCTGTAATCCGCCACAGCGGACGCGCCGATTTCCTTGGTGTCGGCTGCCGCCACGCGGGTGACCTCGAGCCGGACCTTGTCATAGCGCCAGCTGTCGCTGCCGTTGGCCAGCATGGTATCCACGTTGACAGGCAGGGTAAAGCTGTTGCCGCTGTTCTGAACCTCCTTGGCTAGATTTACGCCGTCCTTCAGCGCAATTTGCTCCTGACCGGTCACATTGCCGTCCGCGCCCGTCAACAGGCCGTAGAGCTTGATCTGGTAGTCGGGGGCTGCGTCAGTGGCCTGTATGTCGTCCTGAGTCCATTTGAACGTGTAGGTCAGCTGATTGTTGTCCGGGTTCACCTTGCCGCCGTCGGTATCTTCCGCCAGCGTCGGGGCTTTCAGAACATTCAGGTTCAGCTGCTTGAAGATGATCTGCGGGGTCGTCTGCGTGGCCTGTATAGCCCATTCCTTGTCATCGGTGTTAACGGTGCGGCTCACGTCGGAGAAGCAGAGCGGCGTCAGATGGGCATAGGTATAGCTGTGCTCGCCCGTACGGACGATCTCATAGCCGTTCTTCCACCAGATTTCTTTGTTGGTGTCGTTTGTCTCGCTCGCGTGGCTGGCGATGGCTGCGGACACTTCGTCCTCCGTGGCATCCCAGCGATACTTCATATCGCCCTTGCCGCTGGTGACGGGCACCGCGACAACAAGGAAGTCGGTGTAGTTCGTCATGGCATCCGACGGCAGGCTGTTCAGGTTGAAGGTGACGGGAGACTCTGTCACAATACTTTCCCGCGCGGCCAGCGTGATGTACTGGCCGTTCAGGGACTGCCCCTTGACCGTGTCATTGCCCAGATATTTTGCCAGCAGCATGACGCGGTAGGTCGGGCTGCCGTGCTCGCTGCTGTCGCTCTTGACCTTCGGGGTAAAGCTGAACTTCACGGTTGCTTCAAAACTCTCCGCTGTCTGGCCGGTGTAGGTCACATACTCCGTGTCGCCGTCCTTGTTCAGCTTGCCCAGCGGCAGACCGTCCTCGTCCTTGCCGGAGTCACCGTTGTGGTCACGCCACTGGGACGGGAGATAGGTCTCTGACTTGTACTGAGCCGAGCGCAGATACTTTGTACTGCTGCTGTTGTCCGGGGTTGCCAACGCCGTAAGCGTCAAAGTGCGTTCCAAATTTTGGGTCAGGCGGATGTACTGTTTGCCATTCTGGCTGCTGAAATAATAAGGATGCTTTCCATCGGTCAGCTTGACGGTCCAAGCCTCGTCTGTCGGGTATTCGGCGTAGTTTTTCAGCACCGCGACAACTTCATACTTGAATTCTCTCGATTTTTCATCCGGCGTCTGGCACTGATTCCAGTCAAAGCCGCCGTTCTCGCGTTTGACCAGCCGGAATTCAATCTCAGGTGTCGGCAGGGCGTGCATAAAGGTCTGCACGGCGCTGGTCCGGGAGTTGTCTACCTGCGTCGAGTCGTTGTTGGTGTTGTAGGGCGTTACACGCACGACGAAGTAACCCGTCCACGCTTTATCTGCCACAAAGGTATAGCTGCGCTGGTAGACGTCAGCTTTCAGATAGGGAACTGCATCCGATGCGACTTTACCCGCAGCATCGCAGGGCAGAATTTCAACACGGTAGTAAGCGGCGGGGCTGGCATTCTTGTCGCTGTCGCTCGGCTCGGCCCACGTCACTTCATAACGGCCATAGACGTTGTTGTCCGCGTCCTGCACCTGGCTGGCCTTGACTTGGATATCTCCCGGCTGGGCGGGCTTGGTGCTGTCCAGCACGTACTTATAGTAGTTCTGGATGACCTCGTCGGTGATGTCGGTAATATCAACGTCCGGGTTCGTACTGTTCGCGGCTTCGCCGAATTGCAGCATCACAGTCGCTCTCTGGTTGCCGGGATTGGTATCATCGCCCGCGCCGGTATCATCGTAAATGTAGGCTTTCTTACCGTCGGTCTTGATATAGGCAGAGTTTGGTTTGGCAGACGGGCCCGCAGATGTAAGACCGCTAATCCACCACAGACTGTACGCTGCACCGTTCTCATCGTCTGCCAAAGTGGGCAGGAATGCAATATAAGGATAGGTTGTTTTATCAGTGACGTTATAGCCTATGTACAGACGGTGTGCTTTTACTTTTTCCGAGGACGGATTCCACGCTGTTTCCTTGTAGGCCGGTTCATAGTTAGGATTATTCCAGTTACCTGTTTTTTTGGCTGGTTTTGTCGTGGTCAGTTTACGGGAATCTTTCTTAAAGAAGCTCTTGCCTGCATCGCCGGAATCTTCAATATAATAGTTGCCGTAGCCGGTGACATTCTCGTAACTCTGGCGCAAATAGGCAATAGGATACCAACCTGTACCAACCGTGGCAAAGCAGTTTGTGACATTGGTTGCTTCTTGCGACCCAGAGCCATTACCGCGGCTGCCGACAATGCCGATTTTTCTGCTACACGTAAAGTCTGTATTAAGGTTTCGGCAGCGGTCAATATTTACCGTAACATTATCAATGTTCCCCTTGTTGTACGGGCCGATCCATGCCAGAATGCCGACTGCCTGCGACGCTGCCTTGATTGCGCCGCTATTGACGCAGTCGATGATGTTCAGCGTCATAATATCGGTGACCTTCTTCATCTCGATTTTACCGATAATGCCCGCGCAGTCATTTGCGCCGTTTGATTTATACCAAATCTGACCGTAGTTGCGGCAGGAAAGCACATTTGTGGTGCCGCCGGAAATAGGCTGGTCAATAAAGCCGACAATACCGCCGACTGCACCGTAACCGCTGTTTTTGTCGTTCGTGTTTGTTGTGATTTTGCCAAAATTGAAGCATTTCTGCACGGTTCCGCCGTAGTCCAGCCAATAGGCGATCACGCCGCCCACATTGGCCGAGCGGCTGTTGAACACACTGCCGCAGTTGACTACCTTGTTGACAGACCACCGGTCATCGCTGCGGTTCTGCTGCTGGCCAATGACACCGCCCACATGGACAACAACACGATTTTCCCTCTTGTAAATGTTGTCATTGTCTGTATCGTCCTTGTTCTTAGCCCCATCAAACACGCGCGTAAACCGGCGCACAGCGGCACAGTTTACCACAGTGTCCAGCACGCTTTTGTCTGTGACGTTGGATTCGTTCTGGCCGACAATACCGCCGACGGTGGATGCCGTTGTCGCATTGTCAGAATAGACAAACCACTGGCCGGTGGCGGAAGTGTCGATTGTACCACGGAGAGAGTTAAAGCCTGCCAGACCGCCCAGATAACCGGCGGCACGGACGGTCTCGCTGTTGTTGCTGCCGCGCAGGGCGACAAGCAGATCATTGGCGGCAAGACCTGTGTCGCTGTAAACGTTCGTGTAGCCATAGCCCGTCACAGTGTCAACGCCCTTGAGGCCCGCGTAGGTCTTGCCTGTGGTCAGCTCTGCCGCCATGCTGTTGATGCCGGCATTAGCATCTTCCGCACCCAGCCATTTTTCAACCTGTGCAACAAGGGCGGGTTTTGTTGTGTCGCCGCTGACCAGCGCTTTTTTGCTGCCGCTGCCTGTGATAGTGCCGTTGTTGGAGCCAGCGACGCCGCCCACAAAGCCGTAACGCGCCGTGATGATGCTGCCCGCATTGCCGCTGCTGCGCACGGTGGCGACATAGCTGTTGACGATTTCGTCATTGTTGCGGCCCGCAATGCCGCCCACATGGCTGGCACTGGCGAGCTTTTCGTCTGCGGTCTGGGTCGTGGTGATGTTGCTGATACCGCTGACCTGCAGTTTGATGTATTTGACCTCACAGCCCTTGATTGTGCTGTTGTTCAGACCGGCAATGCCGCCCACCGTGCTGCCGGTGCTGCGTGCACCGACGGAGACAAGGCCGTCCCCGTCTGCGTTGCCGCCCATCGTGCCGGAATAGGTACACTGCTCCAGGGTACCGTCGTTTTGGCCTGCGACGCCGCCCAAATTTGTATATTTATCAAGATTTTGTGTAAGGTCCAGCAGAACGTTGGTTTCGCTGACCGTACCGTCCTTCGTGGTGCGGCCCACCGCGCCGCCCAGCGTGACGGTGTTGGTGCCCGCGCGCAGACCGGCGCCCAGCGACAGCGCGCCGTTTTCGACCTGACAGCCGGTGACGGTGCCCTCGTTCATGCCCGCAAGGCCGCCGATGGTGACCGCCGGGGTGCTGAACCGCACGTTGGCGTTTGCCGCCAGCCTGACGTTGCGGATGGTCGCGTCCGCGCTGTTGTACGCCGCAACAGCGCCGATGCTCTCCGACGTGCCGGTGATCGTGCAGCCGCTTACGCTGCTGCTGTTTTCCAGCCCGGTCTCCTGACCGATGATGCCGAAGTTCGTAGCCGTGACGCCGCCCGCCGTGCCGTTGGCCGCGGTGACGTCGGCGCGGACCTGCACATTCTCAATCAGCGCGTTTTTATTATTATTGCCCGCGATGCCGCCCGCCTCGCCGTTGGTGGCGTAGACTGCGGCGGCATTGCCGGACGCATGGCTGCAATAGCTGATCGTGCCGCCCGCGTCGTTCACGCCCGCAATACCGCCCGCATATTTTGTGCTGGCGCGCACTGAGGCGTAGTTATCCACACGGGTGATTTCGGCGCTGTTCGTACCGGCCACGCCGCCCGCGTAGTTGGCGGCAGTGACGCTGCCCCTGACCGCGCCGTTGGCGTTTTCAGTGCCGTAAATGCTGCCCTTATAGGCGTTATACGTCGTATTGATACCGGCCACGCCGCCCGCATAGCCGGTGGCGGTGACACTGCTTTGCAGCTGGCCGGACAGCGAGATATTGCCGACGTTGGCACCGGCCACGCCGCCCGCGTACTGGTTGGCCTCCACCGTGCCAGTGCTGTTGTTCTCTGTGCAGATGATGAGGCCCTTGCTTGCCGTAGCGTCACCGCCCAGGTTGACGCCCGCAATGCCGCCGACATAGCTGTCGCCGCGCACGGCGCAGCCCTGCGCCGGGTAGGCAGACTGAATAAGACCGCCGTTGACGCCCGCAACGCCGCCCAGATAGGTATATCCGGTTTCACGGTTGCCGAGGGACGCCGCCATGCTGCCGCCGGTGATCGTGCCCTCGTTCCAGCCCGCAAAGCCGCCCGCGGCGCACTTGTGAGCCACTGTGCCGTAGTTTGTGCAGTTTTCCAGCTTCGTGTTGGGCGTGGCATAGCCGATGATACCGCCCGCCAGTGCGCCGTGCACGTCGTCGAAATCATAGCGGCCATCGGCCAGCGCGTTCAGCGATACGCCGCCTTTAAACGCGCCGTTGTTGGACGGGTTCAGGCCGCCGACGGACAGGGCGTTCTGCGTTGCACCGTTGGTTGCATTTTGAATCGTCAGCTTCGTATCGGCGTCGTTTGCGCCGACGATGCCGCCGACGTAGATGTCGGCCTGCAGGTTGAGCTTGTTCCAGAAGTTGGCAAGGGTGACCTCGCCGTCCGCCGTTTTCACGTCGGTGCTGTCGGTCAGCACGCCGGTGCTCTCGTTAATCGTCGGCAGCAGCGCCTCCAGCGTGCCGCCTGTGGGCTTGGCCGCCAGCAGACGGTTGTAGCCGATGATGCCGCCCGCGACGGCGTCGGCCTCGACGCGGCCCGAGGCCACATTTGTTATAAATGCGCCGTCCGCCACGGTGAAGCCGCCCACCGGCAGGTTGGCGCCGATGACGCCGCCGACAAGCTGCTGACCTGCCACGCGGCTGACCTTCACAGTGGCGGAGAGCAGTTCCGGCGCGCAGTTCAGGCCGATCATACCGCCGACAGCCTTGCCCGCCGCCACGATCTGGCCGCTGATGGACAGCTTCTGGCCGGAGGTGTTGGAGATTGTCGCCTTTTCATCGTTATAACCGGCCACGCCGCCCACGTAGTTGTTGCCGTACAGGATGGCACCCAGCGTCGGGGTGCCGCTCTCATCCCACGTCACAACGCCGTTTTTGCCGTTGTAGCCCGCGATACCGCCGACGTAGTCGGCGTAGCCGCCCGCGGAGATGCTCAGCTCCTTTAACAGGTTGATGCGGCGGGTGTCGGTGGCGTTGTCGCCGGACATACGGTTGGCGCAGTTCTGCACGGTGGCTGTGGCTTTCGGGTCTTCACTGCCGCCCCAGTCGGCATCATTGACGCCGACGATGCCGCCGACGTAGGCCGCGTTCTTTCCAAAGGCCGCGACCAGACCCGTATTGGTCATGCCGTTGATTTGGCTGTTGCTGCCGTTGACCGACACGATGCCGCCGACGTAGCGGCTGCCAAAGACGTCACTGCTGTTCGTATCGTTCTTTTGTATGTGTATGCCGCTGCCGGTAAAGCCACCGGCCAGACCGCCCACAAACCGGCTGCCGAGCACGTAGCCCTTGCCGGTCTTGCAGTCCTCCAGCGTAATATCCTTGCCGTAGCCGACAAGGCCGCCGACGAAATCGCCCTTGAGGGGGCTGGCGTCGGTCAATGTGCCGGTTTTTTTGTCAAAGCCCGCCTCGACCTGCTCCTTGAGCTGGGTCTCGGTCAGGTCGCTGCGGGTCACGCTTTCGCAGCCTTGCAGGGTCACGCCCCTGCCGTAGCCCGCAATGCCGCCGAAGAACTGCCCCAGCACCAGGCTGCGCGCATTGCCCGCGGTATCGCCTTTATAGTTGGCGCCCGCGCTGACCGTGCCGTTGTTCCTCAGGCCCGTCAGGCTCGGGGCGCTGGTATTTGCGCCTGTCGTAAACAAGTTGCCGACGATGCCGCCCGTAAAGCCGTTGCCGGTCACAAAGCCGTTGTTGACGATGTCCGTTTTACTGTCTGTTTTCATCTGGGCCGCGTCCATCGTACCGAACACGCCGCCCACGCCGACGCTGCGCCAGAGAGAGTTCTTTTCACCCGGCTCGGCTGCCGCGGCAGCGTAGCGGGCCTTCTCGGCCTTCTGGTCTGCCGCTGTGGTCTCTACAACGGATTGCGTGTCCTTGTCCACAAGCAGACCCGCTACCGTCACGTCCGACGCAACGGTCAGATCCTGCATGACGGACTCGGCTTTGGGTATGGCAACGCCGACGAGACCGCCAATGCCGCGCGGCTCGTCTGTATAATAGGTATAGTTTTTGTTATTTACGGTCTTGTATGCTGCTGTTCGCTCTGTCGCGGTGGTGGAGTCGCCAAACGTCAGCGCCGCGGCCACCAGCGCACTCGCCGAGGAGTTCGTGCCGCGGGTTAGGGCGCAGTTTTCCAGCGTGCCGGTGTTGACGCCGCAGAGTGCGCCGACAGCACGCACATCGCGCCAGTTCTCGTCGTCCTCCTCCAGCGCCGTGACGAATTTGGTCGCGGTCAGCTTGAGCTGGTTTTCGTTCGGCAGCGCATCGGCGGCGACGGTCTCGGTCTTGACGTTGACCTGAATGTCCGGGTCGCGCAGTGTGATGTAAGAAATGTCGCCCTTATTCTCGCCGATAAGGCCGACATAGTGGTCGGCCAGCACGTCCTGCTCTGCCCTGCCGGTTTTTGCAACGGACTTGCTGCTCAATTGCAGATTGAGGATGGGCACACGGGTCGTCTTGGTTGTAAGGACCGTTGTCTTGCTCGTAAGTACGATATTTTCGCCCAGCTCCGGGATCGTCGGCCAGGCGACAGGGTCATTGAGGGACGGCACCTTGGCCGCAGGCCATGCGCCCGCGGCGCAGTAGACCGTGACGCCGCCGCCCGTCCAGTTCAGGCCGGTGCTGTTGCCGGCCTGGGGGGTCAGCGTGTAGGTGCCCTTGTCGGCAATCTTCCAATCCGCAGACCAGCGCAGGTTGTACAGATGGCGGAAATATTTCAGGTCTGCCGTAACCGCCGTGCCGCCCTTGGCCAGCAGGGTGTTTTCCTCGTTCGTCATTTCCTCTTTGCTGGCTGTGTAGGTGTCGCTGTAGTTCTCCCGCGGCTCGGCGCGCATGGCAATGTAGATGTCCTTCGGGTCGTTCAGCAGGCGGGTGATGCTGTACAGGCTCGTGGCGGCAACGTCAGCGTCGTTCTCACACGCGCGCAGCAGCGCCGCGTCCGCCATGGCGTCCAGCGTCAGCACAAAGCTGCCCTTGTTGTAGCTTAGCGGGAAGTAGAGTTTCTTCTCCTCGGTGCCGGTCTGCTGGCCTTCGTCGTCGTATTGGTAGATAACAACAGGCATCTTGGTGATGACCTGCTTGTTATCATCCGCCGCACCCGCGGTGTCGCGTTTGATCGTGATGGTAAACAGCGGCTTCGTCTTGCCGGTATCCTTGGCATCGTAGGCCGTGGCCGTGTAGGAGGTATCCAGATCGCCAAGGCTGGAGTTGCCGCTCCAGCTCAGGGTCAGCGTCTCGCCGTTCGTCAGGCGGGGATTCTTGACCTTCAGCTTCGTCTGCACCAGCTGCACAACGTTGACGCGGTCCTCGGCAGAGTAGTAGCCGACAAGGCTGTCATTGCGGCGGTGGTCATAGCTGCGGTCATAAATATTCGTAGCACCGTCCTGATTGAAGCGGAGCTTATCGGATTTGGTATCGTAAAAGGCCGAGTAGACCTGCCCGCTCTGCACGTCGATCTCGACGCAGATCGAGGCATTCAGCAGCGAGGCGTCGTAGATGTAATCGCCCAGCAGCCGCTCCACCAGCGCGTTATGGTTGCCCGCGGCAGCGCCCGTGCGGTCATAGTAGAGCGCGGCCACGTTCTGGTTCAGTTCGGTCTTGGTGCGGCTCACAAGGGTTTTGCCGTCCGCGTCGGTCACGGTGGCGTCGTTCTGGAAGTGTTCGCCCGTGCTGCCCTCCTCCATGACCTGCCGGCGGAACGCATCCAGCTCCCCCGCCGTCTCCATCCGGGTCAGGGAGATCTGCGCCGTCTGGAACAGCGTGCGGGCGTTGGCCTCGTTCTTTTCAAACCGGGCCAGCCGCGTGTAGGCGATCAGCCCGCCGCCGACCAGCGCCGCCAGAATGGCCGTGATAGCCAGAACGACCATCAGCTCCACCAGCGTAAAGCCTTTCTTTTTGTTTTTTATATTTTTATTGTACTGCACCATAGATGCTCCCGTCGTTTCTCCGGTGAAAGGTTACAATTAGACACAATATCAGATTATATATATTGGCATTATACTCGGAATGTGACGTTTTCGCAACAAAGTCCGCGAGATTTCAGCAAATTTACACCAAATATAGTGGGTCAGCGGCAGGCTGTGCACGATTTCGCCATAATTTCCGTTAGCTTTGAACAAAAAAACAGAGTATTTTTCGCGAAATTTCTTGCAAATACAGGCCCGGCACGCTATACTAAATAGCGTGTTATTATATGGTAGAGGATGTGTAACAATGCTGGCAGCACGACTGGGCGCATGGCTGCGCCATACCGGGGAACGCTGGGCCAAGGCTGCGTTTGCGGAAAAGCTCGCCGTACTGCTGGCGCTGGGCGCTGTCCTGTATACTATTGTGACCGGCGCGGCGGAGCTGCGCTATCAGGCCCGTGCGCGGGAGGCTCTGGCTCAGGTCAAGGCTGCGCGGCTGGCGGCCAGTGCCGTGTCTGCCCAGTGCTACTCCGCCGGGCAGATGTTCGCCGACCAGACAAGCGCGGATGGCTTTGCGGACGGCATCGCCGAGGAAATCCGCACGCTGGGCTCACTGCCCGGCACAGTGACGCTTTTGCAGATCGACCCGAACGGCTACACCGTGCAGCGGCTCCTGTATCAGGAGAACGGCATGTACGCCATCTATGATGCCGACGGCGGTTACCGCGTTTTCCGCGCGGAGGCCCGGCTGCAATACGGCGCGGGGGTGGGCCATGCTGCTGCTTGAGCTTCTGTTGGGACTCATTCGTTTTCTGCTGGGCGCGGCGCTGTTCAGCTTTATGAACGTCGTCGCGTGGCGGCTGCCGCGGGGCATGGACCCGCTGAAGGGCCGCAGCGTATGCCCGCAGTGCGGCCACACGCTGGGTGCGCCGGACTTAGTGCCTGTGTTCAGCTGGTTATTCTTGCGCGGGCGGTGCCGCCACTGCGGTGCGCACATTCCGGCGCGGTACCTGCTGGTGGAGCTTCTGGGCGGCGTGCTGGCGCTGGGCTGCACTTGGCGGTACGGCGCTGCCTACGCCCTGCCGGGCGGGCTGTTCGGCATGAGCTGGGCCGCACTGCTGGCGCTGGCGGTCTGCGGGATCTTGCTGAGCGTTTCACTCATTGATGCCGAGACGCAGACCATCCCGGACCGGCTGAATCTGGCGCTGGCGGTCTGCGGCGCGGTGAGCGTGCTGCTCTCCCCTGCCGACTGGCTGCCGCACATCATCGGTGCGCTCTGCGTCAGTGTGCCGATGTTTCTGCTCTGCCTTGTTATCGACGGCGCGTTCGGCGGCGGCGACATCAAGCTGATGGCAGCCGCCGGGCTGTTTCTGGGCTGGCAGAATACGCTGCTGGCGATGTTTTTCGGCATTGTTTTTGGCGGTATATACGGCATATACCTGCTGGCCGCCAAAAAGGCAGGGAAAAAGGACCACTTCGCCTTCGGCCCGTTTCTGTGTGCGGGCATCGTGATCGCGATGCTGTTTGGCGGGCCCGTTTTGGAATGGTACTGCGCGTTTTTGTGATACTCCTTGCCTCCCTCTGCGAGACAGGCTCCCCCGGTACGGGGGAGGTGGCGCTTGCGCCAGAGGGGGAGCGGTGCCCCGAAGTGGCGGAGGGAGAGAACCTTGCCATAACCCGAAATATTTCGGGCAGCCGTACAGTTCTCTCCCCCACCGCCTGCGGGCGGTGCCCCCTCGCAGAGGGGGCCAAGGGGTGAACGCACCTTTTTCGACAGTCTGCGCCACTGCAGTGGCTTACTTCTGTCTACTATTTTACACCCCCGGAGTACGGCATCGCAAGTGGCAAAATGAAAAGGGCTTCTGATTACTTGTAAAAATTCATCGTGCTCCATTTTCCATCAATTCCTGTTGCTGTAACTATATTTTTGATTTTTTGTTGTGTTCGCTAAGAGATCTCTTGACTGCCAAGGCGACTGTTCTCGCTGCTAAAGCATATCGAAACTTTCCCAAATGCTGTATGCCTTTATAGCAGACGCAAACCCAATCCTGCTGCCATTTCCCTCCCCTGCCCTCTTGAGATAGCCCTTACCTTATTGGATGGTATTTGCTTTATGTTGTTTTTCTTTCTTCTGCACTTGCCGTATAACCTGCGGGACGGTAATCCGGCTTTCTACCTATTGCAAGGTCCATTCTCAAATTCAGCTTGTTTCGTGTTGTGAAAGCTTCCCCTCCCACCTAAAAGAGAGGTTTCTACACTTTAACAATCGGATAATTTCCCTTTTGGAACAGATTGTATGGACCAATTTGTATATTTTTTATATATTATCCTATTCGTACATTAAATTGCATCTTATACCGCCACTCACCTATCCTTTTTATCCACCTTATGTAAGTACATTAAGCCCGCAATCCCTGTGGATTACTGCCGAAAAAGTGGATAAGTCCGTCAAAAAGAGGTTTTCTCATCAAGAAGTCGGGAAGTCAAGTGAAAAGAGAGGTTTCTACATCTCACTCCCGAAAAAAATGTTTACTTTGCATTATGCCATACTTTGCACCATTATAAAACTCTCTGGATCATCTACGCATTACGCTGTATACATGTTGTATACAGCGTAATAATATTTCCTTATTGTATTTCATCTGCAACGATTTTTCCCATTTCTATTATCTTTTCTCCCAGCCTTTTTGCTTTTTCAAGTGCTATTTTGTTCTCTATATCTATATATTGTGGTTTTACATCCTTTTATCACTACGCTGCTTTGATAGTGCCCTTCTGTACATGGCTGTGTTTTTTCCTCTTTTCTTCGCTCTTTTGATGTAGAAATCTCTTTTTAGTGCAGATAATTCCTTTTTCGTAGCCCAATTATATATCGGTATATCGCCTATTATTCTATTTAAAAATCTTGCGCTGTTTATGTGTAGAAACCTCTTGGTTCGCCACTATTACCTTTCCTGTCTCTGCCTATATAGCCTCTCTTTGTGCAAGAACAAGTATGTTAGTTGATCCACAACACCAATATATAGTGTTTTTGAAGCAATCCCTAAAAGGAGGTTTCTACACCGGAAAAATTTGAGCACCTCCTGCCGCAGAGATCACTTGCAGCAGCAAAAGGAGGTTTCTACACTCGCGGAAGGGAAATTTTTGTTTCACTCTCTCCCCTGCCTCTATGCATACTATCCTAATTCAAGCGCCGCCGTTTTCCGATGCTTGTGCAAAGAGAGGTTTCTACACCGAAAAAACCAGCTATAAAACTCTCCACCTATGCTTGCACGGCAATGTTCTCCCTTTTTCGCAAAAGCAAGATTTCCACCCTGCACAATTTGTAGCCGCAACAGGCAGTATACAGAAAAAACTTTGAAAACAGAGATTCTTCCACGGCAAAAAAGAGGTTTCTACATGCTTATTTGGGCTGATTGGGCTGTAGCAATCTCTTTCTACAGCCTTTTAAACCTCTTGCATCCGATGTGGAAATCTCTTTCGGCAAGTGTTTTTTTCTCTCCGCTGGCATGTGGAAACCTCTCTTTCTACATATTATAATAAATAAGTAAAAAGTAAGATATAAGATAAATAATTGTAAAAGAGAAAAAAGCAAAATTAAAAAAATAGAAAAGCCCCAAACATTTTTCGTTGACAGTCGGCAAATAGTATAGTAATATTATCAGTATAATGATATTTGTGTACCTATTTGTATTGTAACATCTAACGAAAGGAATATATAGCTGTATATCGTAATTATTTTAAGCACCTCCTTGTACAGCTATAAGTAATGGATATGAACAAAACGAATTCGTCCATTGATGAAAACGAGGAATCTTTAGTTGGAGAGGTCCTTTCTGATGATGAGGTCCGCGAAAAAAAGCAAGCGATTGCGAAATGGCAGCACTCCCCTGTCGGCTTTGGCTCTTACATTACCAAAAGTAATGACCTGATCCAGCGGACAAAGTACTCTCTGCCCAGAAATGAGCAAAAGGTTCTCTTTATGCTCATGTCTAAAATCGACCAGAAAAATGATAAGGATGCATCCAAATATTATTCGATCACTTTCAATGATTTTGCCAAGTTGACCGGAGTGCGCACGGTGGATACGACCTATGCGCTGAATCTGAAGGAAACTATAGAAAATTTGGAAAATCGTACCTTCTGGGTCAAGAAAGAACCCGGCAGTAAGGTGTATCGCTCCATTTCATGGCTGCAAAAAGGTTCTGAGGTCGATTTCGACAAGAAAGAGATTCGCCTGCGCTTTAACCAGGACATCTGGAAGGATATTGCGCAGCTTACCAGCAACTATACCTCTTACAGCATCGAATATCTGCTGATGATGAAAAGCACTTACTCTATGCGCGTTTATGAAATCATACTCTCCTATGACAATGGAAACAGAGACTATGGCTATACGAACGGCCTTGTATTCCAGCCGGTAAATGATGAGATCCTGAATAAGTTCTCCTCAAAGCGCGACGAGCTGACGGGTTATAAGTATAAAAAATTCAATATTGATGAGTTTAAAGGTCTGCTTTCTGCACCCACAGAGGCAGAGAGAGAGTCCACAAAGAGTAAAAAGAAAAAGGATCCGACATCTGCCGACAAGAAAAAGTTTGACCGGGAAAAACCGCTGTCTGAAAAGTACAAGACTTTTACAGAGTTTGAAAAGAATGTTTTAAAGACCGTTAAGAAAGAAATCAATGAGATGACGGATCTTTGGTTTGACTATGCCCCGGCGCGCAAGCGCGGTGTTCGCAAATACGAATACCTGTATATTTTCATCAAATACAAGACCAAAGCGGAAATGAGGGATGTCCGCTCCTATCATGATAGAAATACGCACGATGACGAAATTGTAAGGGATTCCAGAAAGAAGAAAACCCAGAGTACGGAAAAAGCAGCCCAGCATATTACAGAGCCATTTAGCACAGATATTTTGAAAATGAAGTATAGAAAAGCAACTACGGAGATCAGAAACAAAGCAGACTATGCTTCGTATGAGGATAAGCTGACGGACAACGAGAAAAATATCTGCAATGATATTTTCACATACACGGCTAAGATCCTGACAAACATCAACAAGCGTGACCAAGCGGAGGAAACACTGGATTCTTTAAACCGAATCATTCATGACAATGCAGGGCTGAAAACATGGGCCCTGGGACTGTGTGTAAAATTTACGGAGATGTTTGAAAAAGCAACCGAAAGGAAGTCTGCACAGTATTATCGCACGGTTGTTTATAACGATACGATTGAAAACAGTGCTTTGATCATCGCGGCTGGCAAGCAGAAGCTCGCATCGTTGGATCCGGCGGGAGTGTTTAAGTTTGATATGTCCGTCTTTGAGGATGTATAAGGATTATTTAGCAGCAGCCTGCAATATGCAGGCTGCTGCTTTTTGCTGTAAAGAAAAAAACAAAGATTATAAGTGACAAATAAATGCAAACCGAGAATAGCAACAAGAATTGAAAGATATGTTGACTCTGTCAGACTGTCGAAAAACTCTAGTAGGGGCGAGCAGTGCTCGCCCCTGCCCGTTTGCCTTGTAAGCAAGCTATCCCAGAAGATGCGTTGCTGCGGTAAGGTGGCGGGCAACCAATGGTCGCCCCTACACATGCAATAAGGCAAGAAGGCAATTTTTTTGACGGTCTGAACTCTGTTCCGTGCTGTGAAGCGCGGTGCGCGCATGTAAAGAAATGGCCTATACGAATGCAGACATATTAAATAACAGCAACAAGAATTGATAGACTTGAAATATCGTTATGGCAGGATGATACCCGGAAAAGAGAATTGACTTTACTTATATCTATGTTATAATTGAAATCACAATAAGCAGCAAAAGATGGCTGCAACTATTTTTGTGGTGAGGTATAGGCTTCAACATATTCAGCCACTGAAGTATGATAAAATCGAACAACCGGAATGGCAAAAAGACATGGAAAACCGATTACAAGAGAATCACGGAATGATAATTCACAGCAACAAGAATTGACGGACACATCCATAAATAGCAGTCTTTACAGAAATGAGGAATTGCCCAATGTCTGCAAAAATTATTACAATTGCCATTGAAAAGGGAGGCACGGGTAAAACCGTAACGGCCTCCAATCTTGCCTACCTGATGGGCGATGAGGGGAAAAAAGTTCTTTGCGTGGATACTGATCCGCAGGGAAATCTCACCAAAGCACTCAGCGGCGGCTTGAGCATCACAAGCGATGAATTCTACGGCAAGGCGCTTTATAATCTTTTCGACGGGTTCCTGTATCATAGCAAGACGCGAGACTTTATTGTGGAAACGCAGTATGAAAATGTGGATATGATCCCGTGCGATGCGCAGACGCCGCGAATCAATAAGCGCATTGAACTGCTGATTGGCGATGCAGAGCGCCTGAAGGACGGAGATCCGAGGAAGGTTTCTGGTATGGGGGATTTTCTGTACTATTTCCTCAATCAGGTGCGTGATGAGTACGATTACATTCTTATTGATACACAGCCTACGCGGGACAGCTTGTTGCTTTCCAATGCAATCTATGCAGCGGATTATATCCTGATTCCAGCCGGCTGTGAGGATAACTCCGAAGAATCGGCGTTTCGCCTTTATTATGAATGCAATAAGATGAAGCAAAGCTCCACTTCTCACCTGATGGGTGCCGGTGTGTTGTTGGTGAATGTAGACAAAAGCGCAGCAACAGACAAGAAGATTCAGGAACATTTTAAGGAAGAACTCGGCACATCGCTGTTCAGCGTTGCAATTCCCACAAGCAAGACGGTGAAAACATCCATTTCCCGCTTTTTGCCTGTGTGCTATATGGCAAAAACGCAGCCTGTGGCAAAAGCCTATGTGAAAGCCTACGAAGAGTTGAAAAAGCGTCTGGAGGTGAAATGATATGGGAATGAAAAGCCCCGCCAAAAAGAAGGAAATCGTAAAACGTTCCCGCCCGACGGATGCAGAGCTTGGCAAAATTGATTCCAATAATGGCGATGCAGGAAAAATTATCAGTGATCTGACCGCAGGGCATAAAAGCATTGAATACGAAGCTCGGGATATTGCACTGTACGATATTCGCGTAAACGCGGACAACGAAATCTTCCGGCAGGCAGATACCCAAGAGGATATTGTGCAGCTGGCGGAGGATATTCAGCGCAACGGCCTGATGCATAATTTGGTGGTGTTTCCGCAGGAAGAAAATGGAAAAACAGTGTATGTCCTTCTCTCCGGTGAGCGCCGCTACCGCGCGATGGAGTACCTCGAAAAGAGAGGAGACGCCACCTGGAACACCATCAAAAACTGCAATGTGATTACAACTAGTCTTTCGGACAATGAAAAAAAGGTGCTTTTATACAGTGCGAACCTGCAGGTCCGCGGCGGCTTTGCGGATGAACAGATCCGCCGCAAGGCCGTTGCAGAATTTGTGGTCTGCCTTCAGAACGAGCCGTTCAATATGACGGAAAAGGACGCTAAAAAGGCCATTAAGGAAGTGAGTGCAACCACAGCCAAGCAAATCGACCGTGATTTCCGCATTGAGGAAAAGCTGGACAAAGAGTTGCTTCGCCTTCTGGATAACAAGTTCCTGACCCGCATGGAGTGTGAAAGCTATATCACGCTGGAGCCGGAGGTGCAGCATAAAATTGCGCAGTGCTATCTGTTGCTGAGCGCGGTTGATGTGAGCAACTGTGACACCGATGCCCGGGAGCGCCTGCTGCAGGAATGCAACAGCATACATTATGACTTTATCCGGGCTATTGACAGAGCCAGAAAAACCAACGAGCCGGATGAGCGGGACGAACGCCTGGAGACTGCGTTTGCGGAGTGTGAAAACGCAATCCGCCTGCTGCAGAACAGGGTAGGGGAGTACCGTGACGCCGTCAGTCGGCATGATACGGAGAAGGCCGAGGAAATCGCAAAGGATGTGGCCAGGGATCAGGAGGCAAAGCGCGTCGAGAAAAAGGAGCAAAAGAGCGAGTCTGAAAGCGCGACCTTTGTGGAAAAGACGATCCAGCCTGTTGCCAATAAGATTTTTAAGAAAATGAGTTCAACCAGCTATAAGCGCGGCGTCAAAAAGATGTCTCAGGAGCGCCGTGATAATGATGTTGCGATTCTGAATGAACTGATCGAGCAGGCGCAAAGCCTCCGGGATTTGATTGAAGCCGCAAAGTAAGGCAGGGTAGGGGGAGACACTGTCCCGGTAACAAAGGCAACACCGCACAATTCCCGCCTTACGGCTTAAGCACCGCTCCGGCGGATCTCCGCGCCAAGAGCCGCCGCAAGCGGCGGTTGCGCTCCGAAGCGCCTCGCTGCGGCTCGGTGTGCGGCACGGCATCTGCGTTGCCAAAATGCTCGATAATACACAAAGTATTATCTG
>OHUG01000271.1_pt1 | contig 27836 bp, 27 predicted proteins | sample 1579161 | NCBI WGS metagenome assembly OHUG01 (sample SAMEA3882514, study PRJEB24775) | human gut metagenome | biome: human-associated habitat; feature: intestine environment; material: feces | place: Netherlands | collected 2009/2010 | reverse complement strand
GTGCTCCGCTTCGAAAGCCGTCCATAGTATTGAGATAGTATTGCAAAATGTCGGCGATGGCCCCGCAAATAATTACCATTGGGAGTTGGATGGTTTTGGCGTATCTCCCGATGCCGAGTTGGAACTTAGTTGCGTTCCGTCAGCCTGCTCGAAGTCCCAGATGGTCCGTGTGCCTCAGGGCAACGATGTTGTAGTGAATGTAGTGAAAAGTCTGGAATACGAGAACATACTGGGATGCAAGTACCGGCAACAATTCAGAATGACCTGCCGACTTAGTGTGGTTAGGGATATGGTCGATTCACACGCTCTCGGGGCCGAGCGACAAATATTCGTTCAACCGCTTGGGCCTCAGAAGGTGCTGAAAGACTAACCGTTCCTTTGTATGGTTGGCGGTATAATGGTCTCGACCAAAGAAAGGAGCGCGGGCTATGGCACTTATGACGGTGTACCACGGTAGCGGAGACGTCGTTGCCGCGCCCGAGATTCGAGTCGGGCGCTACACGAAAGACTTCGGACCGGGGTTTTACTGCACCGTCATCCGTGAGCAGGCCGAGCGCTGGGCGCAGCGCATGCCGGTGCCGCGCGTGAACACCTACGTGGTCCGCTTCGCCCAAGGCCTCGACATCCTGGAGTTTCCGGAGATGAGTGAGGAGTGGCTCGACTTCATCGTCGCGTGCCGCCACGGCGAGTCCCATTCCCACGACGTGGTGATAGGCGCCATGGCGGACGACCAGATATACAACTACGTTTCCGAGTACATCGAGGGTGCCATCACGCGCGAGCAGTTCTGGGCTTTGGCGAAGTTCAAGTATCCAACGCACCAGATCGCCTTCTGCACCGACAGGGCACTTGAATCACTGGAGTTCGTCAATTGCGAGGAGGTCGGAGATGGAAGGGCGTGAGAGCCGCCGTGCGAACGATATATTCTTCGTTTGCAGCCTGGTCGATTATATCGCGCGCAAGACGAAGAACCGCCGGTCGGATGTTGTGGAAGCGCTCGGGCCGCAGCGCCTGGGGCGCATCGTGGAGTTGGCCGATGTGTACCATTGCGACAACATCGATGCGGTGAGCGATCACTTCATCGAAGAGGCCGATATCGGCGAAGGCGTTTTCGACAACGTCGCTGCCGCTCGCTACGCCGTTCCCTCCCACTGGGACATAGGCAAGGTGTACAAGCGGCTCGTCCTTGCCATCGCCGACCGTGAGGGGACGACCGATGTCGAAGCAATTCTGCGCGCCTACTGCTCGCCGGTCAGCGCTCTCATCGACGACTACAACGGCAGCTTCTACTACGATTCCCCCGAGGCCATCTACGATGCCTACGCCACAGGCGAGTTGGAGTAGCGGGCTACAAGCTGGCCGAGGTCGTTTACAGCTCCCAGCAGGCAGAAGGTGCCGCAGGCGCCGGCGCTGCAGGTGCTGCAAACCCGGCGGACGATGGTCCGATCGAGGCTGACTACGAGGTTGTCGACGACAAGAACGAAGGTAAGTAATCATGGCTGCCGACGAGAAGAACACCCCCGAGCACGACGCTCGAGAGATTCCCATCGAAGGCGCTGAAGAGAAGGAGTGCGGAGGCGCCGAGTGCGCTTCCGCCGCTCCCGAAGCGCCCGAAGAGGCCGTGCAGGCCGAAGACGCGGCTGCGGAAGATGAGGCCTCCGAAGAGGCTGAAGACATCGCCGCCGAGGCCGAAGCCGTTGTGGCAGATGTCGAGCGCGTTGCTGCTGCGGAAGCTGAAGCCGCTGCCATGAAGGATCGCTACCTGCGCCTTCAGGCCGAATGGGACAACTACCGCAAACGCACGGCCGAGGAAGCAGCTGACATGAAGATCCGCGCAGCGGAAAAGCTCATGGAAGACGTGCTTCCCGTGCTCGACGATTTCGAGCGTGCGATTGCCCACGCCGAGCAAAACGGCGAAGAAGGCCTGCTTGATGGCGTGAAAGCCATCAGCTCCAAGATCACGCAGGTGTTTGCAAAGCACGGCCTGCAGGCAATCGATCCCGCCGGCGAAGCCTTCGACGCGCTTGAGCACCAGGCTGTAGCCACGGTGCCGGACGAAAGCATGCCGGACGAAACGGTGGCCCAGGTTTACCAGAAGGGCTATCGCTTGGGCAAGAAGGTCCTTCGTCCCGCCATGGTGACCATCTCCTCCGGCGGCCCGAAGCGCGAGGCGGAAGAAGAATAATACGAGTTTCGAAGGCGGGCGCACAGTCCGCCTTCGTTGTAGAAAGCGCCTGGTAACGACGTAATAACGAAATCGTTACAGGGCATGAACGAACAAGAAAGGAAGGTGGCCGGTCGTGGCAGCAACACCGGATTATTACAAGATTCTCGGCGTATCCAAAACCGCCACCGCCGATGAGATAAAGAAGGCGTACCGCAAGCTTGCCCGTACGCACCATCCCGATGCCGGCGGCGACGAGGCCAAGTTCAAAGAAATCAACGAGGCCTACGAAGTGCTGGGCGACGAAAAGAAGCGCAAGCTCTACGACCAGTATGGAACGGCGGATGAAAACCGCATTCCGTACGGATGGGGCGGCGCAGGCGCCGGTCAGAACCCGTTCGCAGGTGCCGGCAGCTGGGCGGATATTCTCGAGAGCATCCGCCGCGGCGAGGGCGCGTTCGGCAGCAGCTGGGATATCAACGATATCTTCGGCGGCGGCTTCGGCGGATCGGGCTTCGGTCAGCAGCGCGCGCCGCGTCCGCAGCAGGGTCGCGATATGAACGTTACGCTGAACGTGAGCTTTGACGAGGCGTTCAGGGGCTGCACGAAAAAAGTGAGCGTGAAGGTGCCAGGTTCTTCTGCCGCCGAAACGCTTGATGTGAAGGTTCCCGCCGGCGCCGTAAGCGGCGGACGCGTTCGTTTCCGCGGCAAGGGCGCCGCAGGTGCGAACGGCGGCGCGAACGGAGACCTGCTGGTCACCACAAAGATCAGCGATCATCCTATCTACTCGCGCGATGGGGCGGACGTCCTCATGACGGTGCCTGTCACCGTGTCCGAGGCGGTTCTTGGCGCAAGCATCGTGGTGCCCGCGCCCGACGGAACCAAGATTCGCATCAAGGTTCCCGCCGGTTCGCAGGAAGGCACGCAGCTTCGCGTGGGCGGCAAAGGAGCTCCCGACGTGAAGGGCGGTCCGCAGGGCTCGCTTCGCATCACGCTGCATGTGGAAATGCCCAAGGATCTTTCGCCCGAGCAGAGAAAGGCCATGGAGGATTTCCAGGCTGCATGCGAGGCGCAAGGCATCGATGTTCGTGCGGGATTGACGGCGTAAAGGAGGCAACGAGCCATGGAAGACCGCAACAGGCCGCTATATATGATCGGCGTTGCCGCCGAGCTTGCGGGAGTGCATCCGCAAACGCTGCGAATCTACGAGCAGAAGGGTCTTGTGTCGCCTCAGCGTACACGCGGCAATACGCGCATGTATTCCCAGGCGGACATTGAACGCCTCGAGCTTATCAACGAGCTCACGAGCGAGGGCATCAACCTTGCCGGCGTCATCCGCATTCTTGACCTCAAAGGCAGGCTTGAAGAACGCGACGAAGAGATAGACGATCTGCACAAGAAGGTTCGTCGCTTGGCGGACCGCGTGCACGAGCTTGAGACCAGGGCGAACGTGACAGCGCTCATGCTGCCCGAGCCCCAGGTCGTAAGCATTCGTCGCATGAACGATTAGGAACCATTGGAACTCCAGCGAAGGAGACGGCCATGAGATTGGACAAATTGGCAGTGACTGCCCAGGAGGCATTCCAGAGTGCCATGGGCGTTGCGGGCGATGCCGAAACGGCGTCGGTGGACACCATCCACCTGCTGAAGGCGTTGCTCGATTCGGGGGAGAACAACCTCTCCGCCATTATCAAGCGTGTCGGCGCCGACCCTGCCGCCCTGAAGGCGAACGTGGAAAGCGCCATTGCGAACGGGCCGAAGGTCACGGGCGGCGTCATGGGCATGCCCCTTCCCACCCAGAACCTGATTTCCGTCATCGACAATTCGGTGAAGATCGCCGAGAAGATGGGCGACAGCTACGCCACGAGCGAGCATTTGCTCATCGCCTTGACCGAAGACAAGGGCCAGGCGGGCAAGATTCTCACCGGCGCAGGCGTGACGCGCAAAAACATCGAGGAGGCATACGACAGCCTTCGCGGCGACACGCGCATCACCGACCAGCAGAGCAAGCCCGAGCTTGACGCCCTCAACACGTACGGCCAAAACCTGACGCAGCAGGCGCGCGAGGGCAAGCTCGATCCGGTGATCGGTCGTTCTGATGAAATTCGCCGTACCATCCAGGTGCTGTCGCGCCGCACGAAGAACAACCCCGTGCTCATTGGCGAGCCTGGCGTTGGCAAGACGGCTATCGTGGAAGGCTTGGCGCAGCGCATTGTGGCGGGAGACGTTCCCTCCAGCCTGCGCGACCGCGACATCGTGGCGCTTGATTTGGGCGCTATGGTTGCCGGAGCGAAATATCGCGGCGAATTCGAGGACCGCCTGAAGGCCGTGCTGCGGGAGGTGAAGCAGAGCGAAGGCCAGATCATCCTGTTCATCGACGAGCTGCATACCATTGTGGGCGCAGGTTCCACGGGCGATAGCTCCATGGACGCGGGCAACATGCTCAAGCCGGCGCTGGCTCGTGGCGAGCTGCATGCCATCGGTGCCACCACGCTTGATGAGTACCGCAAGTACATCGAGAAAGATGCTGCGCTCGAGCGTCGTTTCCAGACGGTGCTGGTGGGCGAGCCTACGGTGGAGGACACCATCGCCATCCTGCGTGGCCTGAAGGAGAAGTACGAAATTCACCACGGCGTTCGCATCACCGACTCGGCTATTGTGTCCGCTGCAGAGCTTTCCAACCGCTACATCTCCGATCGTTTCCTGCCCGACAAGGCGATCGACCTCATGGACGAAGCCGCCAGCCGTCTTCGTATAGAGATCGACTCCATGCCGCAGGAAATCGACGAGGCACAGCGCAGGTATACGCAGATGCAAATCGAAGAGCAGGCGCTTATGAAGGAAAGCGATCCCGCGAGCGCAGAGCGCCTCGAGGACCTGCGTCGCCAGATGGCAACCTCCAAAGAGTGGCTGGATGCTCGCAAGGCCGAATGGCGCAACGAGAAAGACGTCATCGAAAGCGTGCAGCGTCTGAAGGCGGACATCGATGCCGCGCATGTGGAAGAGGAGCAGGCAACCCGCGAGGGCGATCTGTCCAGGGCTTCCGAGATTCGTTATGCGCGCATTCCCGAGCTGCAGCGTCAGCTTGCCGCCGCAGAAGAGGCCGTAAGCGCTAAGCAGGGCGACGGCGCCATTCTGAAAGAGGAGGTTTCCGAAGAGGAAATCGCCGAGGTGGTAAGCGCATGGACGGGCATTCCCGTATCCAAGATGATGCAGGGCGAGATGTCCAAGCTCATGGACTTGGAGGTCAAGTTGCACGAGCGCGTCGTGGGCCAGGACGAAGCGGTATCCGCCGTGGCAAGCGCCATACGCCGCAGCCGTGCGGGCCTGTCCGATCCCGACCGTCCTATCGGCAGCTTCCTCTTCCTCGGCCCTACGGGCGTTGGCAAGACGGAGCTTGCGAAGGCGTTGGCCGAATATCTCTTCGACGACGAGCGCGCCATGGTGCGTATCGACATGTCCGAGTACATGGAGAAGTTCAGCGTGCAGCGTTTGATCGGCGCCCCTCCGGGATACGTGGGTTATGACGAAGGCGGCCAGCTGACCGAAGCCGTGCGCCGCAGGCCGTACAGCGTCATCTTGCTCGACGAGATGGAGAAGGCCCATCAGGACGTCTTCAACATTCTGCTGCAGGTGCTTGATGACGGTCGTTTAACCGACGGCCAGGGCCGTGTGGTCAGCTTCAAGAACACGATCATCATCATGACGAGCAATGTCGGTTCTCAGGCTATCCGCGAGTTCAGCCGCCAGAACGAGAGCATGGGCTCCATGGTTGAGGATATGATGCAGGGCGACATGGCTGCCATGGCGAAGAAGATCGCCGAGCTGCAGACCCAGGTTGACGAGGCGTTGCGCAACACGTTCCGCCCCGAATTCCTCAACCGCATCGACGACGTGATTACGTTCAATGCGCTGACGTCTGCCGAAATCGAGCCGATTGTGAATCTGCAGCTCGTCAAGGTGGTCGAGCAGCTTGCCATCGACGGTTACGACCCCGTGTACGGCGCACGTCCGCTGAAGCGTCTGGTCCAGCGCGAGGTTGTCGATCGCGTTGCCAACGAGATGATTGCGGGGCATGTGTTGGAAGGCTCCAAGGTCATCATCGATATGGATATCATGGACGGTTACACCTGCACGGTGGAAGCTCCACAGGTTGTGGAAAGCGTGCATGAGGATGCCGCCGACGGTTCCTACGAGGTGCCTGAGGCATAAGGCACGCGAACTGCGCGCATAGAGGTTGCCAGGCGTGCGTCATTGCAATGAGGACGGCATGCCGCGAAGTTCTTGAGCAGGGGGCGTTTCCGAAAGGAGCGCCCCCTGTTTGTGTTAATGACTTCAGGCTTGAGGCGCTACCCGAAACAGGCCTAAAAGTGGCAATTATTTTCGTTTTCCTGGCGCGTTATTGCTCGAGGCGTAAGGCCGATTGGCATAATCCCAGGTCGCGAAATTATCCGAACATGGCCTCATCGGTTCATTGACCGTATGGGCTCTCGATTGCCCTTATTTCGATTGCATTTTGTCAGGAAAACGAAATTTTTGTCCACTTTTCTCTCGAAATGCGGTCGGAGCTTTGTGATTCTCGTCCTCCTGAAGGGGATGTCGAAGCTTCGATTCCTGCTGCTTGTCCATTATACCCTCAAGGGGTATACTCTACCCAAAAAGATGCATACCCCAGAGGGGCATAGGAGGACGCAATGGAAGCGCGCGAGCAGGATTCATGCCGCATGGAAAAACGGAATGTGGCGGCATCGGGCAAGGCTCAGCAATGCGATGCATGCAGACATAAGGACACCGAGCGTGCGGCAGAGCTTCAGTCGGACATCCAGAAACGTCTCAATCGCGCAATTGGCCAGCTCAACGGCATAAAAGCTATGATTGAAGACAATCGCTACTGCGGAGATGTGCTCATGCAGCTCTCTGCTTCGGAGGCGGCAATCCGGCGCATTTCGGAAATCATTCTGCAAGATCATCTCGAAACGTGCGTGGTCGAACAGGTTCGCCAGGGCAATGTCGAAGTGGTCGATGAGGTCATGCAGCTCATCAAAAGGTTCGGCTAGGCCATGAAGCAGACGTTCGATATTACGGGAATGACCTGCGCGGCGTGCTCGGCGCGTGTCGAGAAAGCGACGCGTTCCGTGGAGGGCGTGCAGGATGTTGCCGTCAATCTGCTCAAAAACAGCATGGAGGTTTCGTATACGGACGAAACGCCTGCGGCAAGGCAGCGCGTAGATGATGCCGTGTGCGCGGCAGTGAGCCATGCGGGCTACGGCGCCGAGGTTCGTGGAGGCGGCTCTGCGGTTGCGGGGTCGTCGTCAAATGGGACTTCGTCTCGCTCGGCGGGGCGAGCAACTCCCCAGCAGCGCGCTGAAGCGGAGCGCAAGCAGATGCGCATGCGTCTCATTGTCTCCTTCGCATTCACCATCCCCTTGTTTTACCTGTCCATGGGTCATATGTTCGGCTGGCCCACGCCGTCGTTTTTCTCGGGCGCGGAAAACGTCTTGCCGTTTGCGCTGACGGAATTCCTGCTTCTGCTGCCTGTTATCTTCGTCAATTTCAAGTTCTTCAAGGTTGGCTTTATCAGCTTGGCGCATGGCGCCCCCAACATGGATTCGCTCATCGCTTTGGGGTCTACCGCCTCTACGCTGTATGGCGTCTATGCGTTGTATCGCATGGGCTATGCGCTTGGCGCGGGACAGGTCGAGGCGGCGCACGCTTTCGCCATGGATCTGTATTTCGAATCTGCTGCTATGATCCTCACGCTTATTACGCTGGGCAAGTATTTCGAGGCGCGCGCGAAGGGCAAAACGACTGATGCGGTTACGTCCCTTATGGACCTTTCCCCCAAGACGGCGGTGCTGCGCGCGAGCGGGGAAGAACGCGAGATTCCCATCGAGGATGTGCGCGTGGGTGACGAACTGGTCGTGCGCACGGGCGCGAGCGTGCCGGTTGACGGCGTGGTGGTCGAGGGGTCTGCGGCTGTGGACGAATCGGCCATCACGGGCGAAAGCGTTCCGGTGGAGAAGGGCGTGGGTGATCGCGTCATCGGTGCGACGGTCAGCCGCTCGGGCTGGATGGTTCTTCGTGCAGAGCACGTAGGGGAAGACACGGCGCTGGCGGGCATTATCCGTATGGTCGACGAGGCAACGAGCACGAAAGCTCCTATCGAAAAGATTGCCGACAAAGTGAGCGGCGTGTTCGTGCCGGTGGTCATAGCCATTGCGCTTGTGGCGTTTTGCGTGTGGTTCGCGATGGGGGCGGGGCTTGAGACAGCGCTCGCGCGCGCCATCTCGGTGCTGGTCATTTCGTGCCCGTGCGCACTCGGCCTGGCAACGCCGACGGCTATCATGGTCGGCACGGGCCGCGGAGCGCGTTCGGGCATTCTGGTGAAATCCGCCGAGGTGCTGCAGATGGCACATGACGTGAAGACCGTTGTGCTTGATAAAACAGGGACCATCACGCAAGGGCACCCCGGCGTTATCTCGTTCACGTGCGCCGAAGGCGCGGATGAGCGCGAGCTTGTAGCGTCTGCGGCGGCGGTCGAGCGCTATTCCGAACATCCGTTGGCGAAGGCTCTTGTCGATTATGCGAGCAATCGAGGGCTGGCAATTCCTGAAGCAAGGGAGTTTTCCCAGGTCGAAGGGGGCGGCGTAAGCGCTGTTGTCGGTTCGTCTCGCTACATGGTGGGCAATGCGCGTCTTATGGAAAGCGGTGGTATCGCTTTGGGCGGGCTCGTCCTCGCGGGAGAACGCGTGGCAGACGAGGGCGCAACGCCCCTGTTCGTGGCGAAGGATGGCGCCGTTGCGGGCATGGTGGCCGTGGCGGACGCGGTGAAGCCCACGAGTGCTCAGGCCGTAAAGGCGCTTTCCGCTATGGGCATTACCACGGTTATGATGACGGGTGACAACGAAAAGACCGCGCTGGCCGTTCAGAAGACATGCCCCGTCGATCGCGTGATAGCCGGCGTGCTGCCTGCGGACAAGGAGCGTGAGGTGGCGCGTCTCGTCGAGGAAGGGTCTGGCGCCGTTGCCATGGTAGGCGACGGCATCAACGACGCGCCTGCGCTCGCCCGCGCCGATGTGGGCATAGCGATCGGCGCCGGCACGGACATCGCCATGGACGCTGCCGATATGGTGCTGATGCGCAGCGACTTGTTGGATGTGGCTCGTGCCGTCCAGCTTTCGCGTGCAACCATGCGCATCATCAAGCAGAACCTGTTCTGGGCGCTGATATACAACGCCGCCTGCATTCCCGTTGCCGCCGGCGCATTGGCCTGGGCGGGCGTTACGCTCAACCCTATGATCGCCGCCGCGGCCATGAGTTTAAGCTCGGTGTGCGTGGTGAGCAATGCGCTTCGTTTGCGCAGGTGGAAGCCGACGGAGTATTCGGCGAATCATGAAGCTGAAGTCGACGGTGCGTTAGGCCGTTGTCAAGACGATGGGTGCAGTAAAGACGACGAGAAGGAGAATCTCATGGAAAAGACGCTGCATGTCGAGGGAATGATGTGTCCCCGTTGCGTGGCCCACGTGAAAAAGGCGCTTGAAGAGGTGCCGGGTGTCGAGCGTGTCGATGTCGATCTGGATGCGAAGCGCGCCGTGGTGACGCTCTCTGAAGACGTTGCCGACGAAGTGCTTGTTGAAGCCGTGGTGAAGGAAGACTACGAAGCCTCGATGGAGGCGTAGGCCTTCTGTCTGCGATTCATAAGTTCGCATTAGGCAATGCGCCTCGAAGCACAAAGGGTATCGATACATCGGCAGCGACGTTTTGGAGTATGCTCGAAAGAACGAATGGAGCAATGGGCTCAAAAGATGCGGGCTGCTGACGCTGCGTTGCAAGCAGAACCTGACGAGACGCGGGGGAGGACTCATGGGAAACGATTCCGAACGCATGATGATGCAGATGATGGCGAACATGATGGCAGGCAAGCGGGACGAAGAACCCGAGAGCTGCTCTTCATGCAGGATTGACTTCTTCGAGCGTGAAAACGCCGTGGACAATCAGGCAGAAGGCGTGTTTTCGCGCATGATTTTCAAGGGCTGCTTCGCTATTGACGGGTATGTGATTCAGAGCGCCGAGGGCGAGCCCGTGGAATCGGGGCTCGGCGCCGATTTCGACGAGGCGAACGGCCCCACGGCAGCATGGGTATGGTTCTGCCGTCCCGCCAACGATGCGGTGAAGGAGAAGTTCGAAGAATTCTTCGGCGGGTCTTTCGACGAGGGCGGCCAGCGTATGGATATCTCTGCCGAAAAATTCGTTGCATTCTCCGATTCCAAATCGTGGGGCTCTTACGAAGAGGCGTTTGGCGGCGCCTTCGGCGAAGACGAAGAAGATGCGCTTTGGTAGAACGAGCCGCCAGGGTAGAACGAGCCGCTCTGCTAGGGCGACTCGCCTTGACGTGACGATCCGCTAGGGACTCGTCTATTTCGCTGGTTTCCTACGGAAGAGCGTGACCATAACAATTCCGAGGGCCACGGCCGCAACGGCGGCGGGTCCCGCCACGAACGGCAAAGCGGCCATCAGGTCGCTTTGTTGCTCCTGGTCTTCCTCTGGGCCTTCGAGGATTTCGAAGGTTGCATGCTGCTGCCCGGTGCAGTTGCCTATTCCTGCCACGACGAGCATGGCGGTGCCTTCCTCCACGTTGTCTTCGTAAGAGACTGTGTAGTCGACGTCTTCGACGAGGGTCTTTCCTTCGAGCTCGACAGTGGGTGCGGGGCAGAGGGGCTCCCCGGTCTCGGTCTGGTCGGCAATGACGTCGATGGTGGCGTAGGCAAGATCCCCGGGAAGAATGGTGAATCCGGTCTCTATGGTTCCGCCGTACGCTCCTTTGCCAGTGATGGTCACGGACACGGTGCCGGGGTTTATGTTGTCGCCTTCGAAGGCTACGTCGAAGTCTTTGCCTTCGCGCAGCGCCTTGTTCTCGAGTTTCAGCGTGATGGTGGGTTCGACGGGGTTTCCGTCGTACATGACGTCCTGCAGCCCTTGGACGCGCGCGCTGCTGATATCGATGCTGCCCGTGACCCCGCGTGCTTTCTGGAGGTTTTCGTAAGTGAGCAACATGGGGCTGAGCTCGTTGCGAAGAGCCTCGGCTGCCCCGTCGATGCCAGAACGGCCTTGCGCGTCGGTCGCGAAGGCGGAGGAGGGAACCCCCGCGAACAATGCGGCCGCGACAGCGAATGCTAGCAGCGCATGTCCTTTTTGCATGGGTTCTCCTTTGGTAGGACGTTGGGCAGTTGCGACGGCGTACTCGGTTGTGCGCTCAGCGCGCGATGCTCGGCGCGCTCGTGAGTTCAAGGGCCTGGCGATTTCGCCACCCGTATGATTTGCTTGCTCGCCGACTCTCATGGCTCTTGCGAGCATGCCCGATTATAATCCAGGCATGTCGAGATTGAACTCTACACAGCAGAAGTCCATGGCTGCCGCCATTGTTTTGGTGGTCGGCGTGTTGCTGTCGTATGCCAGCGGAAAGGCGTTCATTCCCTCCGAGGTGTTGACAGACCAGGTGCTTTCCAACATCCATCATGCCGAACGGCAAGCGGCGACGCTTGCTCCGGGGGACGAGGTTGCTTCTCTCGGGCTGCGGCATACGGTTCCTACGGCGCTTGAAGAGGCGGTGCTGGTGGACGTAGTCGATGGTGATTCGATACGTGTATTGGTTGGCGGCAAGGAAAAGACCGTCAGGATGATCGGTATCAACGCACCCGAGGTGGGCGGCGATACTCCGGAGGAAAACACGGCCGAAGGCGCCCAGGCTGCAAACCACCTTCGCATGATTCTTCATGTAGGCGATGTGGTGTATCTGCAGAAAGACACCACGGACAGCGCGAAGGACGGCCAGCTGCTTCGTTTCGTCTGGATTGCGAAGCCGACAAGCTTCACGGACGTCAACGAAGTTCGCGCTAAAATGCTCAATGCGAAAATGCTGGTGGAAGGCTACGGCGTCGCTCACAAAGACAAGCCGAACGACGCGTACTTCACCATCTTCAAAGCATCGCAACTCGAGGCCTACCATACCGATAAGGGGCTCTGGGCGGATGGTGCCGACTGGTCTTATGCGATTTAGCGTGTGTGCTGCATTCGTATCGCCCGCCAGGACGGTAATCCGAAGCGAAGCAAAGCAAGGCAAGAGGAGGATTCATGTACTCATACAAAACGCGCGGGACGTGCTCTCGCTCTATCCAGTTCGATGTCGTTGACGGCGTTGTGCGCGACGTCTGCTTCGAGGGCGGCTGCAATGGAAACCTGAAAGGCATCGGCAAGCTCGTGGAGGGCATGCCGGCGCAGCGCGTCGTCGAACTGCTCGAGGGAACGTCATGCGGACCGCGCTCTACGAGCTGCCCCGACCAGCTTGCCCAAGCCTTGAAGCTCGCGTTGGAGAATCAAAAAGAGCTTGCGGAAAAGTAGGCTGCTTCGGTCGAATTGTTCTTGATGACGGGCGTTTACTGTGTATCATTCACGGTAAAGCGCGCATTACGTAAGCAGGCTGTTTGTAAAACGAACGGTATCCTGGGCGCTGATGCTTTTCTTGGCGAACCGGTGTGCTGCGCGTCTCATTGTTGGAGGCAAACAAGGAGGTTCGGTATGAAGCAGGAAAACAGGAGGGGCAAAGCTCTTTCCGTCGTAATGTCGGCAACGTTCGGTGTGCCGGCGTTGGCCGTGGCGGACGAGGCGGTGTCTACGCCTGCGGCTATTGAGCAGTCTGTGGCGAGCGATGGCGTTCAGCAGGGCGCTCTCGCGGCTGCTCCGACGGAGCAGAAGGCCTTGCAGGCTCAGGCAGAAGGCCAAGGTGCCATCAAAGTCGGAGAAACGTCTTACCCGACTTTGCAAGAAGCCGTCGATGCCGTGTCTGCCGGAACGGCTTCTGGCAAGATCGTTACCCTGACGGGCAATGTTTCTGGCAATGGTGTAGTGGTCAAGAGCGGCACGGATTTCACGCTTGACCTTGGAGGATTTACCTATACGGTGGATGGAAGCACTGTCGGATCGACGGGAACCGAAACGAATGGGTTCCAGCTTCTCCAGGATAGCAACATCACGTTCAGGAACGGGACTATCAAGTCTGATAAAGCTCTGATTTTGATTCAGAATTACAGCAACCTGACTCTCGAGGGCGTGTCTCTCGAGGGCGGTAAGCGTACTCAGTACACGCTGTCCAACAATAACGGCAATACGGTGATCGGCGCGGGCACGAATGTAAAAGCCGGCCAGGCCGCTCCCAAGGTCGCATTCGATGTGTGCGGATTTTCATCGTACAAGCAGGTTGGTGTGACGGTTTCTCCCGATGCCGGCGCTATTGTCGGAGCGATTGAGCTTTCTTCCGGAAACGATGCCGACCTTTCCCTCTCGATTAACGGCGGCGACCTCTCTGCGGCCAGCTTGAGTGTTGCATCCGGTGGCAACAAGGTGAAGGTCGAAAAGAGCGAGAACGTGGCGCTTCCCGCCCCTGACGGACATCAGTGGGTGGACGGCGGTTTGGTCGCGGTTGGCAACAACGTTGCTGCGATTAAAAATGCAGACGGCTCCGTTGTAGGATACGAAAGCGTTTCCGAGGCAATCGAGAAAGCGTCGGACGGCACGGTTGTGTTCATGCTTGCCGATGTCGAAGAAGACGTGGCTATTCCCGAGGGTAAAACCGTCTCCATCGATCTTTCGGGTAAAAAGATTGCCAACCTGACAGGCAATACCATTACGGTTGGCGCGGGCGCCAATTTCTCCGTTGTCGATTCCGTCGGCGGCGGCGTTGTGGACAATGCGACGCACGGTAAAGCGGCCCTTTCCATCGAGGAGGGTGCCGAGGTTGTGCTGAACGGCGGAACGTTCGAGCGCTCGAAAGAGGCCGGAACCGCCTCGGGCGCAAACGGCAACTCCTACTACACGATTCTTAATAAGGGCGATCTTGAAATCAACGGCGGCACTACGGTGAAGCTGCTGCTGGCAGACGGCTCTCCCGCCGGTTTCTCGAGCGTCATAGCCAACGGCTGGTATTCGGGTGCGCCGAGCACGCCTGGCTATACGGCGCAGCTTACGATGAACGGCGGCGTAGTCGAGGGCGGAAAATACCTCAAAAACGATTCCTATGGAACGATGACCATCAATGGCGGAGAGGTTAAGAACGGAGCCGAGGCGTCTATCCTCAACTGGAACGAGCTGACCATCACTGGCGGAACGCTCGATCCTTCCGACGCCGCGAATGGCGTTGTGTTCAACGTAAAGGCCGGAGACCCCGAACAGGGCAAGACCGTTGTTCTTGGGGGAACTTTTGTGACCACGGGTGATCAAGAGGTCATCTTTACAAGCGATGACGCCAATAGGTCGGAGAATGCTGAGGTGTCCGGAGGCGTATTCGAGGGCAATCCTCCTGCAGATGAATACATCGCCCCTGGCTTTGGATTTGAAAAGCAGGAGGACGGTTCTTTCGGAATCGTTGCTGCTAAGCTTTTGGTAAAGGATTCCGTTGTCGACGGCGTGTATTCCTACGACGTAAAGGGCGGCAAGGCTGCCGCGCTCGCTGAGAGCGACCTGCTTGCTCTTGTCGAGATGAATGTCGAGCAAGGCTATACGGTGAAGGTGGACACGAAGCATCTTGCGGAACTGAACAAGGCAGTAGGCGCTGCCGATACGAGCAAAACGTTCGACTTCGTTTTCACCGCGGTTAAAGACGGAGCAGCCGAAGGAGACGAGAGCGGGGTCGATCCCCTGACCGTTACGGTGAAGCTTTCCGACTCTGCTGCCGGATCTGGCTCCGAAGGGGGATCGACTGCTGGTAATGCGGGCGGTAATTCCTCTGGCAATACGAACCAGTCCGTGAAGGCCGATGGCTCGAAGAGCTCTGCAACGTTCGCTAAGACGAACGACGCATCCCATATCGCGGTTGCCGCAGTCGCGCTGACTGGCGTTGCGGCCGCGGGTGCCGCCGCCGCTGCGACGCGTAAGCGTCGCGAAGAGTAGCGGCTTCGCTGAAAAGGCGAGGTCGTTGGAATCGGGGGATTGGTACTGCCCTTGAGAAGACGACGCAGCGTCTTCGTCCTAACGTTTAATGGCCCCCATCGCGGATGGGCGCATACAAAAAGGCTCCGACGAATCGGAGCCTTTTTGCTGTCCGTTTTCGGGGTCTTTCGAAGATGACACAGCAATTTCTAAATAAATCCGCACCTAAGGGGGCGCTTCGTCGTTAAAGAGGATAGGAGGTGAGAAACGTTTGAAAGCAGAAAGCGTAGCGCTCGATGAAAAAGCGATACGGCTCGTTGTCGAGAAACATTACGAAGACGTGCTGGCGTACTGCAGGCGCCATGCTCCTGCGTCTTCAGCCGAGGACCTAACGCAGGAGACGTTTCTTCGGTTCGTTCGTCGTGCCGAAGCGTATGACGAACGGGGCAAGCCCCTTGCGCTGCTTTTGACCATAGCGCGCAATGCGTGCATCGATGCGGCGCGATCGGCCAGTCGGGCACCGAGTTTTGTCGAACTTGACGAAGGCCATGAGCCGTCGCAGAGCGATTCGTATGCCGTAGAGCTGGAGTCGGCCCTGTTCGCATTGCCGCCTGACGAGCGGGAGGCGCTCGAGTTGCGCTTCGACCAGGGGCTCGGCGTGGCAGAGGCGGCTTCGGTCATGGGGATATCGCGCTTTGCGATGAATAGACTGCTCAAACGTGCGCTCGCGCATGCGCGCAGCGCTCTTGCCTCGGAATCGAAAGGGAGGTCGAAGTGAATACCCTCGAAGACGACCTGAAAGCGTACTACCGCTCTTGTCGCGTTTCTGCGGATCCGTCGGCGAAGGCGGCCGTGGCGGACTTGGCTGCTGACGAATGGGGGAAAGCTCGTGCAGAGCGAGGGCTTTTGTCGGGCGGAGATAATCCGCTCTTCGGCAACGAGGCGTTCGGCCGTCGCGTGACGACTTATGTTGCGTTCGTGGCGGGCCAGGCGCGCTTCATGAGCGTTCGCTCATGGCTGCTGCAGGCGGCTGTCGTGGCGCTTGTCGCCCTGGTCGCCTGGATAGACCCCTTCGGGACCACCGGTCTTTTCGCCTGTCTTGCGGGAACGGCCATCGCTGCGTGCGGCATGCCCGACGTGCTTGCCTCGCGCATGTACGGCCTTGTCGAGCTCGAACGGTCGTGCATGTTCGATGCGCGTTCCGTGGCATCTGCCCGCATGGTGGTGCTCGCCTGCGCAAACGCTGTGGCGCTGTTCGTCTTGTCGTGTCTCATTGCCGGAGACGGCGGAACCGCCCTGACCGTTGTCCAGATTTTCGCGCCGTACTTTATCACGGTGGGCGGGTGCCTTGCGGCGGCTCGTCGCATGAGCGCGCTCGGGGCGCTTGTCGCTTCGATGGCTTGGGCGTCGATCGTCGTTGCCGTGGCGTACGTTGCTGCGGTCAAATTGCCCTGGGTTTACGAACTGGCTTCCTGGTGGATATGGGCGGTCGTCGTTGTTGCGGCGATTGCATGGGCGCTTTTCGAGGTGCGCCGGTGGCTTTCCGACACGCGGATCTCTCTTGGAGTTCTCGCTTTCGATTCCGCGTACATAAATCGATGAGCTTAACAGTATCGACGTAGCTTTAGATGATGAAGGAGGAAACCATGGAGCTTTCTCTTGAGCGGGTGACAAGGAGCTTTGGGCAGAAAGCGGCGGTGGCGGATGTTTCCGCTGTGCTCAAACCGGGAATCTACGGTTTGCTCGGAGCGAACGGTGCGGGAAAGACCACGCTTATGCGCATGGTGTGCGACGTCCTGCGACCAACGAGCGGGCGCATTGCCTACGATGGCGTTGGCATCGCTTCGATGGGAGAGGAGTACCGCGCGCTACTGGGGTATTTGCCTCAGGATTTCGGCTATTACCCAGATTTCACAGCGATGGATTTCATGCTTTATATGGCGGCGCTGAAGGGCGTGCCTCGTCGCCAGGCGCGCTCCCGTTGCGCTGATCTGCTGGACGAAGTGGGGCTGGCGGAGCATGCGAAAGCTAAAGTTCGCACGTTTTCGGGCGGTATGAAGCAGCGTTTGGGAATTGCCCAGGCCGTGCTGAACGATCCAGAGATATTGGTTCTCGACGAACCGACGGCGGGCCTCGACCCTAAAGAGCGCGTGCGTTTTCGCAACCTGATATCGGGGTTCTCGCAAGACAAGATCGTGCTGCTTTCCACGCATATTGTGTCGGATGTCGAATACATTGCCGACGAGGTTCTTCTCATGAAGGGCGGGGCATTCGTTATGCGCGGCGCTCCCGAATCGGTTGTTGCTTCCGTCGCAGGGAAGGTGTGGGAATGCCGCGCGTCGGCGCAGGACGCCGCCCGCATGGCAGAAGAGCTGTGCGCAAGCAATGTGCATTACGCGTCGGACGGGGCGGCTGTCGTCCGCGTTGTGTCGGACGAAGCGCCCGCCGAAGAAGCGCGTTCTGTCGAGCCGACGCTGGAGGATCTGTACCTCTATACGTTCAAGGAGGGAAGGTAGCATGTTCGACCTGGTGAAATTCGAGTTGAAGAAAATCATCGCGCGCCCATCTACGCGCTACACCTGTCTGGCCGTTGCCCTTGTGCTCTGCGCCATCATGGCTCTGAACGTACTCCAGGCCAAGACGACGAGCAATACCGAAGAAATCCTGAGCGGCTTCGACGCCATTCACCAAAGGCAGACGGCTGCCGCGGAACATGCGGGCGTGTTGAGCGGTGAGCGCATTGCCGAGGAAGTGGCGGCCTATTACGATTTGGCCTTTTCCGAGCTTGACCCCCAAGAGGTCGCGTCGATGAGCAACGCGGCTGCATACGATGCGGTTTCTTCGGCGTATGACGACGAGACACGGAGCGAGCTGTATGGTGCGGGGTATTACCCCTGGCTTTTTTCGGCATGGAATTCGGGTAGCAAAGAGCCCATCCAGGTGTCGGCGCTTTTGGGTCCCGACCCCGAGGTTTCTTTTTACGATGCTCTTGACGAAAGAGTCCAGGCGGCTCTCGACGACGGGCAAGGGGGGTCGTGGACTTACTCTGATGCCGAGCGTGCATTTTGGACGAACAAGCAGCAGCAGGTGGCGGAGCCGCTTTCGTACGGTTACGCAGGCGGATGGGAAAACATCATGGACTGCATAGCGTTCGCTGCGTTTGCGATGATTGCCGTATGCGTGGGCCTGGCCCCTATGTTCGCGGGAGAATATCGCGAACGCACCGATAGCGTGCTGCTTGCATCGCGCTATGGCAGGACGAAACTTATCGGCGCGAAGCTCATAGCTTCGTTCGTGTTTGCAACGGCGGTGTTTGCGGTATGTGCGGTTATTATCTGCGGCGTTTCTCTTGGGGCATATGGGGCGGGAGGCGGCGACTTGCCTGCCCAGGTGATGGCGCTTTCGTCGCCGTATGCGCTTACGATGGCGCAGTGCGCAGGAATCATGGTGGGGCTTGCATACCTGATGACGCTGGGGTTCGCGGCCTTGACGCTTCTGTTGTCGTCGGTGCTTCGCTCGGTACTGTCCATCTTTGCGATCGACGTTGCGTTGGTGCTGTTGACAGGCATGATTCCTACGGGCGGACTGGGAGCTCTCACGCATCTGGTTGTTCTTTTCCCGACATCCGGTCTGGCCGCGCCCACCATGTTCTGGCGCTATATGTCGTATCCGTTCGGCGGCCTGGTGCTCGATCAGGCTACCATGATCGCGGTTGTTTACGGCATTGCGATGGCCGTATGCGTGCCGTTTGCTGCCTGGGCGTTTCGTCGGCATGAGGTGGCGTAGGCACGGCCGGTGCGAACGGTTCGCCATGCGGCTCCTTCCTGAAAACTGCCGCTGATGAGTCTCGGCGGCACAGCCCGCGTCTTCTGCGCATACGCTTGCCTTCGGTGCGGCACAATGACGGATAATGGCTAAAATGCACTTGACCGATACAAAGGAGGCCGTCATGAGTTTGTGGGGCGATCTTGAGAAATTGAAGCGTTGTCGATGGGTTGACCTTACCCACCCGTTGACCAACGAGAGCCCTTATTGGGGCGGTATCCCCGATGGCTCGGTGGAGCTGTGCAAAACCGTGTTCGACTATGACGAAGAGATGCTTTCGTGCCGCATTCATACATACAAATTTCCTGGTCAGTTTGGCACGCATGTGGATTTCCCCATGCATTTCGTGCCTGGGCGTCCTGCTGCGGAAGAGTATGGTGTAGAGCAGAGCGCGTATCCGCTGTGCGTCATCGACATCTCGGGCAAAGTGGCTGAAAACCCCGATTATGCAGTGACGATTGATGATGTTTTGGCGTATGAAGAAGAGTATGGCCGCATTCCCGAAGGGGCGTTTGTCGCCTTGCGCACCGACTGGTACAAGCGCTGGCCTAGCTACGATGCGCTATGCAACTTTGACGAAGAAGGTGGCGAGCATTGTCCTGGATGGTCCATCGAAACGCTGAAGTTCCTGTTCGAGGAGCGCGGCGTTGCAATGAACGGCCATGAGACCTTCGATACCGATGCATCGTATTTGGCCGTTGAGGCCGACGACTTGGCGGTTGAGCGCTACGTGCTGGATACGTGCCATCTCCAGGTTGAGGTTATGGCCAACTTGGACAAGGTTCCTCCTGCGGGCGCAATCGTTTTTGTAGCGTGGCCGCGCATTGAGGGCGCGTCGGGTCTGCCCGCCCGCGTGTGGGCTGTGTGCGAGGAATAAGGCGCGCCGCCTCATTAGAGGGCGGGCCCGCCTGCACTTGACGCCCGATTCGTCCCTCGCAGTCGTCCGCTGCGACGCCTGATTTGCTTCCCATTCGCTTCCGGAGCGAATCCATGCTATCTCGTCGTTTTTTTGCCGCGCCTCGCGCCGCTTTCGACGAGATAGTATGGATCGGGTGCGCTTTCGACCTCGGCTTCGATATGCGTCCAAGAGAAAGCCCAGGTCAGAAGCCTGTCGTTTTCAAACGCCGCGTCGTCGCGGTCTTTCATCCATGCTATTTCGTCGAAACTGCCAATCTCGCTGCGCAAAACGACGAAATAGCATGGATTGACTCTGTCTCGGGCAAAACGGGGGGGGGTGCGCGCCTCGTCTCTCGTGTGCAGGCTTTTGAACGCCCCGTCCCTCCAGCAAGGGGGAGGTTAGACGCCTCGTCTTTCGGGCAAGCGGGATTTGGGTGCCTTGCCTCTTGTGCGCGCGGGCTTTTGGACGCTCTCTCGGACAAACGGGGTTTCCTCCCGGTCTCGCACGACTGCTGCCATTCCCCGTTGGCCGGCTAGTCTAGATGCATGAGCTTGGCGGTCAGCACGCGCTTGACGGATTCGTCAAGCGCGCTTCGGGAATTTCGCCCGATGTTGCAGCATCGAGTATCCCCTGGTAAGCGGCGGTGAAATCGAGGGGCATGAGAATCATGTCGCCATCGGCGTTCAGCAGGTCAACGCCTACGCAATCGGGCGAAGTCACCTCGGTGGCCGCCGCCATGCTCAACGAATCGGTAATGACGATGCTTTGGCATCCCAGCTGAGAACGAAGCACATCGCGGATAATAACCTGGTTCAAAGATGCCGGCAGCGGGCTTCCCGTGGCTGTTTCGCACGTCAGATGTCCGACCATGACGAAGGACACGTCGGCGTCGGGCGCGAAGTCTACGTTGAAGCCCAGGTCGGTCAGATAGGTCGCAATGGCGCTTGCGGTGTCGGCCGCTTCTTCGGGTGTGACTTTCTACCGAACCTTTTCGTTGTCAACGACGCCGAGCATATCGAACAATTCCTGCCTCGTATGAATATCGAGTTTTTGATAGATATGGCGGACGTGGGCTTTCGCGGTGCCGTTCGCAATAAAAAGCTCGCGCTCAATGCTGCCTACAGTTTTATGCTGCGCAAGCAAGAGAAGAACCTCTTCTTCGCGGGCGGACAGTTTATATTCGCGTGAAACGTCGGCAACGCGCGAGGAGAGTTCGTGCTTGCGTGCGACGGGCGATGTCTCACCAGGGTTTGTTTTATCCACCGTGATGCCCCAGCTGCTTGAAAGCTCGCGCTCCGACATGATAATCAAAGTTGCCGCCATTACCGCAACGACGGTCAATGCGGCTAAGAACACTTCTCCGTTGTTTCCGAGAAGGTGCGCCTGGTCGTTTACTGCGCGCCCTGCAATCATTGAAATTTGCCGCACGCCGCGCTCGATCCCGAAAAGCAGAATGGCAGATGCTCCATAGCGATAGCATAGGTTTGCGATGATGACCATGACGAGTATGGACTGCGCAGTGTAGCCCGCTGAGACGCAGAAGCTGCTGACTGGCTCGCTTAGAATGTTGAAAGCGGGAATGAGCAACAAGGCGGCAACGGTAAGGGGGAGTGCTAGCCTGTAAATCATGCCGAAGTCGAAATGTCTACCCCGCGCGGCAACGGCGAAGAATACAACCGCCCCGGCAGCAAGCGTGCCCGGCGCCGAATGGGGGCCGAAGTAGCCCGAATACGTGGTGTTTTCCAGAAGCCCGTAAGCAAAAGCGTAGATAGACATCAAGATAATTGCTTTCCAGGGGATGGAAAGACGAGCTTTTGTATTTTGCGGCCGCTCCTCCGAAGGCAGCTGACGGAAACTTTCGTATACGCAAAGAATGGAGACGAGCGGCAGCAAAGCGGTCATTACGAAAAGCCAGGGAAACATGAATCCATGCCATATGTATATGACAATCGCTCCTACGACAATGGAAAGCGAATAATACGTTGCAACGCGCAGCGGGTTGAGGCATCCGTACAGTTCGCTCCAAAGCAGGATAAGAAAGGCTATTCCTACGCCGCCTGCTACGGCGGCAAACGACCCTAGGAATAAGGAAGATTCAGGGAAGAACCGCGTTGAGAAAACAAGTACGGTGGACAGAACCAGAAGCAAGGAGCTTATGGCGTAAATCAGCTTTTTGTCAAAAAACGGACCGATTTGCTTTGCGAAAAGTGCACAGGCAAAAGAGGCGGCCACCATGCTTCCGTCGAAAAGGTCGCGTACGCCAAGGCTTTCTCCGAAGATGTTTTGCGCATGCGCCGGCAGGTCTGTAAACGATCCGACGAAAGCGATCTCTATCCAGGCGCGGTAGATTCCAAGACCTAGAAAGGCCAGGGGAACTAGGGGAATGAAGCCAAGGAGAAGCGTCGGTCGTCCGACGTTTTCCTGGGCGGTTTCGTGCGAATCAGAAGGTTGCATAAGGGCCTCCGAGGGCGAAATTTCTTTCCGGACGAATCTTGCGGGGGTTTTCTACAGGGGTATTGTAGCGAAAGCGGGCTTTCGTCGGAAACTGCAATCTTAGCGAAACTCCTGGTAAACAGGGGGGTTATAGAAGGGGGTTATAAGAAATAGACCACTGTTTACGTGCGGAGGTCGATGGAATCTCTCAAATTGCCGAGTAGAGTTCTCCTCAGTTCGACGCGGCCAGGACTTTTGGTCAAAACGTCGAAACCACAGGAGGGAAAAAGAAAAGAGGAATCATGGAACTTACTCGTCGTGATTTGTTCAAGTTCGGCGGCGTTGCCGCAATGGGCGCCGCGGGCGCCGGCATGCTTGCAGGTTGCGCGCCTTCTTCGGCGGGCAAAAACGAATCGGCCGAAGGCGGCGCGTCGAGCGACGGCCTTCCGAGCTTCTTCCAGCAGCCTGAGGCTATTACTGATATTGCTGAAACCAAAGAATTCGACATCGTGGTCGTGGGTGCCGGTGCTGCGGGCGTTCCGTGCGCTCTTGCCGCGGCCGAAAGCGGAGCCAAGGTCGCTCTTGTCCAAAAGGAGAGCAAGGCTATCTCTCAGGGCAATACCTGCGACTCCCTGGTTGCGGACCAGACTGACGAGGCAGGTCGCGCTGCGGTTGTTTCGTGGGTGACCGAACAGTGCGCTTGGCGCTCCCATCGCGATCAGGTGAACCTGTGGGCGAACAATTCCGGCGAGGCTTTGAAATGGCTGTGGGACAAATCCACTGAGGCAGGATGCCAGATTGTTGACACAACGGCGAAGTGGACTTCCTCTATCAGTACGATTGACGGCCAGCCTATCACCTATTTCGCCTTCGATTACGGCCCGAAGCCGTATAACACGGGCACGGGAATGCAGGACTTGTGCGATTATTTCGGCGGCAAAGACGGCTTGGAGATTTTCTACTCCTCTCGTGCCGAACAGCTTGTCAAAGATGACTCCGGCAAGGTTATCGGCGTGATTTGCGATACCGATAATGGCCACGTTCAGTTCAACGGTTCCAAGGGCGTCGTAATTGCCACGGGCGACTACACCAATGACGACGAAATGATGGCCTACTACAATCCCGATATGGCCAATATTGCTCGTAAGCAGAACAACAAGACGGGTGACGGTCAGAAGATGATGGTGTGGGCGGGCGCTCGCATGGAGCCGGTATGCGGCTCTAAGGTCCAGCACGACTTCGACGCTGGTCCTGGCTCCATGGCCGACATGCCATTCCTCTGCGTGAAAAACGACGGCACGCGTTTCTGCAACGAATCTCGTTCTGCAATGGCCTATATGGGCAACTTCCTTACCGGCCCGCAAGACGAGGGCTACTACACGCAGGTCTTCGATAGCAACTACATGACCGACTGCGCCGACTGGCCCGGCAAGCTCTATGACCCTGAAGCTCTGAAGGCCTACATGCCTGAAGAAGAGGGCGAGAAGACGGGCGTGTACGAAGACCTCATTGCGACGTTTAAGGCAGACACCATCGAGGAACTTGGCGAAAAGCTCGGCCTTACCGATGTAGCTGCTTTCGCCGAGACGGTGAAGCGCTACAACGAGCTTGTCGATGCCGGCGTAGATTCCGACATGGGCAAAGAGGCAAAATGGCTCAAGCCTATCAAGCAGGCACCTTTCTACGGCATCCATCGTCACATTCGTCTTTCCGCAATCGTGCATGGCGTGAACGTGAACGAGGAAATGAATGTTCTTGATGCCGAGGGTAATCCGATCGAAGGCCTTTACGCCATTGGCAACTGCGCGGGCAACTTCTTCGGAAGCCCCGACTACCCGATGGATCTTCCTGGCCTTTCGCTTGGTCGCTGCCATACGCAGGGCTACGTGGTTGGTCGCGCTCTGGCTGCGAAATAGCCGACGATGACGTTGCGGGTGCCTTCGTACGGCAATGTGATGAAGCAATTCGTCCATGGCGGTGCATGGCGCCTTAACGCAGTAGGGCATTTCGGTGCTTCCGTTCTTTGAAGCACCACCTCTCCTTGCCGACTTTTCACGATGTATTGCCGCGCGTTCCCTCCCCTTCGCGTGCGGCAAGCTCTTGGCCCCGAGTCGTCTGTCTTTCGCTTCGAGAGAAGCAAGGCGGACGGTTCGGGGCTTTTGCGTGTTGAGGGGAAGGTGCTAGCGCTTCAGTCCGAACGAATCCAGATACACATCCGCAATGCGCCTGATTGCCGCTTCGTCGCTTGCCGATGCTGCTTCGTGCACGGCGATGGTCGGAAAGCCGGCCCTGCGTGCCGTTTCTATGGCGTGGAGCGAATCTTCCATGACGAATGTTGTTTCACATGGTGTTTCCAAATGCGCAAGCGATATGTCGAAGATAAGCGGTTCGGTTTTGCTCGCCCCCACTTCGCTGCAAGTGAAAACAGCTGAGAAATAATGCAGGACCTCAAGTCTTTCCAGCGCAGCCTGGGCGCAATGATGCTCCGTGGCTGTTGCCACGCACATGCGTACCCCCGACCGAGAGAATGCTTCGAGCATCTCGATAACTCCGGGCTTCAAGGGGATGGAGTCACGATAGGCGTGTTCGATTCCGGCCAGAATGCCTGCGGAAATCTCTGCAATGGACTCTTCGAGGCCGTACTCTTCTTTCATGTATCGGGCGGAGCCTTCAAGCGTGAGTCTCTTGAAGTGGTGGCGTATGTCGTGCGCGGGCGTCTTCCCGCGCGAAATCAGGTAGTTTTCGCCAAGGTTCTCCCACCAAGGCATAGAGTCGAGAAGCGTGCCGTCAAGGTCGAAAATCACGCCCTCGATCATGTCGGGAGCGCCGGGCCGGATATCCGCATGGGCGAATGAAGCGAGGGGGAACCCGTTGTGCTCTCGACTTCTGGCGGCGGTGCGCTCCTTTTCGTTGCTTTCGGGGGTAAAAGTACGGCCCTTTTCGTAGCTTTCGGTGCAATCGTTCATAGTGCGTCCCTTGTTCTCGTTTGACCGTTTCTCCTTGTAAACGATTTGTCGTGACAGTGTATAGGTTGCAACGGCATGTGCCTGGAGGAAAATCCCGGCGGTAAGGAGCGGCATTGCGCTGTGCGGACGATTTTGCGCCGCGGGCGGCGCTCGCTGCCTGGCCCCTCCGCAGTTCGTTCCATTGTTTTGTCGGCCGTCATGATCACCGATACGGAAAGAGGCAGGAATGGAACAGCATGATGGATCGTTAGTGCTTGTTGTCTATGCGGTGGCCTCGTTCTATCTGGTGGTTTCCGTTCTGGCAAGCGCACTGATAGGATGCATCTTCGGCGAGCAGGCGGGGGTGCTTGCCATGGGCATAGCAGGTGCGTTCTTGCTCGCTCTTTTTGTTGCAGGGCTGTGCGTTCGAAAGAGCCATTCCGGGTAATGCGATACATCCTGGCAACGACGGGGCAGCTTGGGGTTCAGGCGCGGTATCATGGGAATGCGATAGCTTGAACCAAAAAGGGGGTCCTCATGAAGGCATTGCTTATCAACGGAAGCCCGCATCGTCGCGGCTGCACGTATACGGCGCTTGGCGCGGTCGAGGCCGGTTTGCAGGAGCAAGGCATCGACGCCGACATCATGTGGATTGGAACGGGCGCTATCTCCGGGTGTCTCGGTTGCGGGAAGTGTCTCAAGTCGGGTCGCTGCTTTATTGATGACGCGGTGAACCAATTCCTCGACGACGCTTCGCGCTACGACGCGTTCGTTTTCGGGTCGCCGGTGCATTTCGCCAGCGCGTCGGGCGCGCTCACGTCGTTTATGGATCGTGCGTTCTATGGCAGGGGCGATTTGTTCGCTGGCAAGCCCGCTGCTGCTATTGCCAGTTGTCGCCGAGGGGGCGCAACGGCAACCTTCGACCAGCTCAATAAGTATTTCACCATTTCGAACATGGTGGTTGTCGGCTCTCAGTATTGGAATCAAGTTCATGGAAACACGCCCGAGGAGGTCATGCACGACGAAGAGGGCATGCAGACCATGCGTACGCTCGGCCGCAATATAGCGTGGATTATGAAGTGCATCGAAGCGGGTAAGAACGCCGGAATCGAGATGCCGCCGCGCGAACCCGTCATTCGCACGAATTTCATTCGATAGCTATCTTAGCGCGAGATGAATCTCCGCTCTTCGCTTGATGAAGGCTCGTCTTCTTTCTTGAGGGAGGGCGAGTTGTCTTGCAAGGCGTCTGCAGGTTTTGCGGGCGCTTAGCCGAAAAACGCCTGCGCCCCTATGACGATGAAACAGGTTAAAAGCCCCGATACGGCAATGGCAACGCCGCTCATGGCTCCTTCGAGCTCTCCCATTTCGAGCGCTTTCGTCGTTCCTATGGCGTGGCTGCAGGTGCCGATGGCCACGCCTTGCGCAATTTTGCTGCGGATGCGGAACAGCTTTGCTAGCGTGGGCGAAAGAATTGCGCCGAGCACGCCTGTGGTGATGACGGCCGCCATGGTGATGGATGCAGTACCGCCGAGCTCGCCCGTAATGGAGAGCGCTATGGGGGCAGTGGTCGACTTCGGCAAGGTGGAAAGGGCCACTTGGTCGCCCAGTCCCAGCAGCTGGCACAGCGCGTAGGCGCTGACCATGGATGTGACCGATCCGGCAAGGCATCCGAGCAGTACGGGCAGGAAGTGGCTTTTCAGCACGCGTCGTTGCTGGTAGATAGAATAGGCAAGCACGGCGGTCGCGGGGCCGAGCATGGCGGAAATGGCCTCCGCTCCTTGCTCGTAGGTCTCAAGGGGAATCTGCAGCAGGACCAATACGGAGATGATGACCGCCACCGATACGAGCAGCGGGTTGAGGAGGGACGACTTCACTTTCTTGTTCAGCCATACAGACCCGGCAAAAGCCCCTATAGAAAGAGCGAGGCTCAGGATCGTTGCCAAAACGCTGTGTGCGTCCATTAGTTCGCTCCTTCGTTCGAAAGCGGTACGGAAGTGTCGAATTCAAGCCCTTTTTTCTCGGCGATTTTGGCCTGTATCTTGATGACCGCCGTTACGGTGAGCGAGGTGACGAGAAACACAAGAATGGTGGTGAGAAGGACGACGAGTGCGAATTGGGGCAGATGGTCGGCGATCATGGGGAAGCATCCCATAACGCTTACGCCTGCGGGGATGAAAAAGACGGGCATGTATTTCAACAAGAAGCTGGAGACAAGGTCAATCTTTGTAGCCTGCAGCATTCCCGTTATAAGCAGTCCGAGCAGCAGCACCATGCTCACGATGTTGCCGGGTATGCCAAGGGGAATGGCTGCTGCTATGGCATTGCCGATGTAGCAGACGCCAATGAGGAAGGCGAGCTGGATAACGAACTTTCCTGCGGTTTCTGCGGCGTGGCGGGCGCGGTTTCTGCGGGGTCCTGCAGTGTGGCGGGCATGCTTTTCGCTCGATTCCGCGGCCGCGCTCGTCGTTTCTTTTTCTTCGTTTGAAAGCTCATCGACTTTTGCTGTTTCGGCGGAGCATTGAGTATTCGACATGGCTGTTTTCCGTGCGACTTCCTCTTGTTTGCGACATATCCCGTTTCCGTTGAAACGACTCGTTGCGAAGGCCCGGAATGCGGCACGTGCGAAGCGGCGTTATGCGGAAGCGGCAGG